>Ga0247742_10000242_pt1 | contig 47187 bp, 39 predicted proteins | sample UWRJL208509C2_FD_180944 | JGI IMG/M metagenome (GOLD analysis project Ga0247742, IMG submission 180944) | Plant litter microbial communities from Arlington Agricultural Research Station in Wisconsin, United States - UWRJ-L208-509C-2 | ecosystem: Environmental > Terrestrial > Plant litter >...
CACGATTCGATTCGACCTCGATGCCTTCTCGCGCCATTGCCTGCTCAACGGCGTCGACCAGATGGGATTCCTGTTGCAGCAGGAAGCCGCCATCACCGCTTTCGAACACCACATGGAGAAGGCCGCATGAAGGCGCAGATCGTCGTATTGCCGGGTGACGGCATCGGTCCTGAAGTGGCGGCGGCCGGCGTGGCGGTGCTGCGCCAGGTGGCCGAGCGCTTCGGTCACCAGTTTACGTTCAGCGAGCACGCGATCGGTGGCGACGCCATCGATCGCTTCGGTGATCCTCTGCCGCCGGCCACGCGCGAAGCGCTGCTCGCCGCGGATGCCATCCTGCTGGGTGCGGTCGGCGGTCCGAAGTGGTCGGACCCGAACGCGAAGGTTCGTCCCGAGCAGGGGCTGCTGGCCATGCGTAAGTTGCTCGGCGTCTTCGCCAACGTGCGTCCGTTGAAACTGCATCCGCGCACCGCGGCGTTGTCGCCCTTGAAAGCCGAACGCACACAGGGTGTGGACCTGGTCTTCATCCGCGAACTCACCGGAGGCATCTACTTCGGTGCGAAGACGCGAAGCGAGAACGATGCCACCGACGAGTGCCGCTACAGCGTCGGGGAGATCGAACGCGTCGTCCGTCATGCGTTCGAGCTGGCACGCACCCGCAGGAGGAAGGTCACCTCGGTCGACAAGGCCAATGTGCTCGAGACGTCGCGCCTGTGGCGCTCCGTCGCCACGCGTGTCAGTGCCGACTACCCCGACGTGGAGCTCGAACACCAGCTGGTTGACTCGATGGCCATGCACCTGCTCACCCGTCCCGCCGACTACGACGTGATCGTGACCGAAAACATGTTCGGCGACATCCTGACTGATGAAGCCTCGGTACTGGCCGGTTCGCTCGGCCTGTCGCCGTCCGCGTCCATCGGCGGTCCCGGTGCCGGCGTTTACGAGCCCATCCACGGATCCGCGCCGGACATCGCTGGACAGCAGCTGGCCAATCCCCTGGGGACGATCCTCTCGGCAGCCATGCTGCTGCGCCATTCGCTGGGCCTGACCGAAGAGGCCGCCGTGGTGGAGGCCGCGGTGGATCACGTGCTCGAGCACGGCAATCTCACGCGTGACCTGGGCGGTAGTGCGACGACGCATGCCGTAACCCGCGCTGTTCTGGATGCATGTAACGCCAAGGCGGAGGCCGCATGAACACCAAGAAGATCCCGATCCGCACGCTGCGCAGCGATGCGATCAAGACCGGTCCGGACCGCGCCCCGGCGCGCGCCATGCTGCGTGCCACCGGCCTCGACGACGAAGCGATCGCGCGGCCGATGGTCGCCATCGTGCACAGCTGGTCCAACGTGTCACCGTGCAACCTGAATTTGCGTGATCTGGCCGAAGCCGCCGCCGAGGGCGTCCGCGCCGCCGGCGGGACGCCTGTGGAGTTCAATACGATCGCCGTCACCGATGGCATCGCCATGGGCACGTCCGGCATGCGCTCGTCGCTGGTCAGCCGCGAAGTGATCACCGATTCGATCGAACTGGCGGTCGATGGTCACTGCCTGGATGCCATGGTGGTGCTGTGCGGTTGCGACAAGACGATTCCCGCCGCGGCGATGGCACTGGCTCGCCTCAACATTCCCGGCGTCGCGCTTTATGGCGGCAGCATCGCGCACGGTAGCCGTAACGGTTGCCCGATCACGGTGCAGGAAGTGTTCGAAGCCGTGGGCGCGCACGGCGCGGGCAAAATCGACGATGCCGAGCTGGAGGACGTGGAGCGCCATGCCTGCCCGGGAGCCGGCGCGTGCGGTGGTCAGTTCACCGCCAACACCATGGCGATGGTGCTGACCACGCTGGGCCTGTCGCCAGTGGGTTTCAACGACATCCCGGCCACCGACCCGGCCAAACGCGAAGCGGCCTTCCGCTGTGGCGAGCTCGCCATGGCCTGCCTCGACAACAACCGCCTGCCACGTGACGTCATGACACGAGCAGCCTTCGATAATGCGGCGCGCATGGTGGCAGCGACGGCTGGTTCGACCAATGCCGTGCTTCATCTGTTGGCGATGGCCAACGAGGCCCGCGTGCCGTTGAGCATCGAGGATTTCGAGCCCGCGTCGGCAAATACGCCGGTGATCGCAGACCTGAAGCCAGGCGGTCGCTATAGCGCCGTGGAACTGACGGCCGCAGGCGGCACCGCCATCGTTGCGCAGGAGCTGCGCAAGGCAGGACTGCTGACGGACACGCCGACGGTCACCGGTCGCAGCCTGTTCGCGGAGCTGGACGTCGCACCTCCCGCAGCCGAAGGGCAGCAAGTCGTGCGCCCCGCCGCCCACGCGTTCAAGCCGCGTGGCGGTTACAGCATTCTCTACGGCAACCTCTCGCCGGAAGGCTGCATCCTGAAGCTGGCCGGCCATGGCCGTACCAGTCACGCAGGTCCTGCGCGCGTTTTTGAAAGCGAGGAAGAGGCATTTGCGGCAGTGCAAGCCGGACGCATCCGCTCCGGTGACGTGATGGTCATTCGCAACGAAGGCCCCGCCGGTGGTCCGGGCATGCGCGAGATGCTGGCGGTCACCGCCGCCCTCGTCGGCCGTGGCCTCGGCAACGACGTGGCGCTGATCACGGACGGCCGGTTCAGCGGCGCCACGCACGGCTTCATGGTGGGACATATCGCACCCGAAGCAGCACGGGGCGGCCCGATCGGACTGATCCGCGAAGGCGACGCGATCTTCATCGACGCCTCGACGCGCGAACTGCGCACCGACGCCGATCTCGCATCGCGCCGCGGCACGTGGCAACCGACGCCGCCGAAGGTGACACGAGGGGTGCTGGCGAAGTATGCGCGACTGGTCGGCTCCGCCGCGGAAGGCGCCGTCACGCAGGCCTTCGACGATGCACCCGCTGCTGCCGCCGCCCCCAACCGACGCAGAGCCGACGAAGAAAACATGACCCAGGAACTCATCGGCAACTGAGGCTGACGTATGTGGGAGCCGACTTCGTCGGCGATTCCTGCGAAGCGAGAGCTCCGACCTTATTGCAGCCCAATCGCCGCTGAAGCGGCTCCCACACAACGCATCCACACACACCATACCCACAGCCATTCGCCAGTACCCATCAGGAGACACCCCGTGACCGACAAGCAAGCCACTACCGCTCCGCTGCAGAATGCCCGTATCGCCGTACTCGGCTACGGCAGCCAGGGCCGCGCTCATGCGCTAAACCTGAAGGATTCCGGCCTCGACGTGGTGGTCGGACTGCGTCCCGGCGGCCCGTCATGGAGCCGCGCCTACGTCGATGGCTTCGCCGTGGCCGAACCGGGCGACGCCGTGCGTGGTGCCGACCTGGTCGCTGTGCTCACGCCGGACATGACCCAGCCGGGGATCTACAAAGAGTCGATCGAACCGAACATCAAACCCGGCGCAACCCTGCTGTTCGCGCACGGCTTCAACGTGCACTTCGGCCAGATCGATCCGCGCAAGGACATCGACGTGGTGCTTGTCGCCCCGAAGGGTCCTGGTGCACTCGTCCGTCGTGAATACGAGATCGGCCGCGGCGTTCCCTGTCTCTACGCCGTTCATCAGGACACCACCGGCCATGCGACCGAACGTGCCACCGCCTACGCCGCGGGCATCGGTGGTGCGCGCGCCATGCTGATCGAAACCGATTTCAAGGAAGAGACCGAGACCGACTTGTTTGGCGAGCAAGCCGTGCTCTGCGGGGGTGCCAGCGAACTGGTGATCAAGGGATTCGAGACCCTGGTCGAGGCGGGCTACCGTCCGGAAATCGCTTATTACGAAGTGATGCATGAGCTCAAGCTCATCGTCGATCTGTTCTACGAGGGCGGCATCGCCCGCATGCTCGAGTTCATATCGGAGACCGCCCAGTACGGCGACTACACGCGCGGCCCGCGCATCGTCGACGAAGGCACCAAGCAGCGCATGAAGCAGGTCCTCACCGAGATCCAGGACGGCACGTTCGCTCGTGAATGGACAGCCGAGTACAAAGCCGGCCTGCCCAACTACAAAGCGTTCAAGCAACGCGACCTGGATCACCCGATTGAGAAGGTCGGTGCCCAGCTGCGCGCGCGCATGCCCTGGCTGGCGACGAACCAACCGAAGGCTGCACCGGAACCCGTTAAAGCCGCGGAGTAAGCGGCAGGTCTTGTAGGAGCGCGCGACGCGCGCGTTGGTTCTTCGCGATCCCTCCCGCGACTCCCCAAGGGCCGGCGGGTATCGCGCGCTCCTACACCCTTTACATGAGAGGACTCAGATACCCGTGAACGCGCAACTGGAACCGGTCGGCGACATTCGCCGCGCACCCGTGAATCATCCCCTGGCCGGCACGTCCATGACCGGGGCGGACATCGTCGTGCAGGTACTTGCCGATGAGGGCCTCGATGTACTCTTCGGTTACTCCGGCGGCGCCATCCTTCCCGTGTACGACGCCGTATTTCGCTACAACGAAAGCCACCTTCACGAAGACGGCAGCGAATCCCTTCCGCTCATCGTCCCGGCTAACGAGCAGGGCGCCTGTTTCATGGCAGCCGGCTATGCGCGCGCCTCGGGCCGCGTCGGCGTTGCATTGGTCACCTCTGGCCCGGGTGCAACCAATGCCGTGACGCCGGTGCGCGACTGCATGGCCGATTCGATTCCCCTGGTCGTCATCTGCGGCCAGGTGCCGACCGGCGCGATCGGCACCGATGCCTTCCAGGAAGCCCCGATCACCACGATCATGGGAGCGTGCGCGAAGCATGTGTTCCTGGTCACGGATGCCGCGACCCTCGAAGCCACGCTCCGCACGGCGTTTCATATCGCGCGCAGCGGGCGACCGGGACCGGTGGTTATCGACATCCCAAAGGATGTGCAAAACGCACCTCTCATCTTCGAAGGCCGGCGCGAGCTTGCCGTGCGTGGCTATCGGTCTCGCCTGCATGCCGTGGAACATGCCGTCATCGACGACGCCCATTGCGCCGGATTCTTCGCCATGCTTGCCAGGGCCGAGCGCCCGCTGATTTATGCCGGCGGCGGCATTGTCTCGGCCGGTGCCGCCAACGCACTGCGCGAATTTGCGCACGCCTTCGGCCTGCCCGTCGTCACCACCCTGATGGGCATTGGTGGCTTCGACACCACCGACCCGCTCGCCTTGCACATGCTCGGCATGCATGGCGCAGCCTATGCGAATTACGCGATGGACGACTGCGACTTCGTCTTCGCCCTGGGCGCGCGTTTCGACGATCGTGTCGTGGGCGTGCCTGCCAAATTCGCCCCGAAGGCCCGGGCCATCGCGCAGATCGACATCGACCCCGCCGAGATCGGCAAGGTGAAGGCGGTGGACTGGCAGCACATCGGCTCGCTCGATACGTCACTGGAGCGCCTGCTGGCATACGGCCGACGCATTGGCTTCGAGACCCACCTCGTGCCGTGGCATAGCCACGTTGCCGCGCTCAAGAAAACCCACGCCATGGACTTCTGCCGCGACAGCGAGGCCATTCATCCTTGCGCGGTGATCGAGGCGATCAACCGCATCACCGACGGTCGCGCCATCATCAGTACCGGCGTCGGCCAGCACCAGATGTGGGCGGCGCAGTACTTCGATTTTCGCGAACCGCGCAGCTGGCTCACATCCGGTTCCATGGGCACGATGGGCTTCGGCCTGCCCGCCGCTATCGGCGCGCAGTTCGCGCGACGCGACCGCATCGTTATCGATGTCGATGGCGACGCGAGCATCCGCATGAACATTGGCGAGATGGAAACCGTCACCACGTACAACCTGCCAGTCAAGGTCCTGGTGATGAACAACAGCGGCGACGGCATGGTTCGTCAGTGGCAGAAGCTATTCTTCAAGGGGCGCTTCTCCGCGTCGGACAAGAGCCTGCACAAGAAAGACTTCGTTCGCGCTGCGCAGGCGGACGGCTTCGAGTGGGCGCGGCGCCTTGACCAGCCTTCCGGCATCGACGCGACCATCGCGGAGTTCCTCGCCTTCGATGGCCCCGCCTTTCTCGATGTGGTGATCGATCCCAACGCCGGCGTGTACCCGATGGTCGGACCCGGATCGACGTATGCCGAGATGATCACCGGCGACTGGATCGCCAGTCGTCATGCGCCGGTGACTGACACCGCCGAACCCACAGGGATGTTCTGACCATGCGCCACCTGATCTCCATGCTGTTGCAGAACGAAGCAGGCGCATTGGCGCGCGTCGCCGGCCTGTTCGCCTCGCGCGGCTACAACATCGAATCGCTCACTGTCGCGGCGACACACGACGCGGACGCATCGCGCCTCACTCTGGTCGTGTTCGGCGACGACGCCGTGGTCGAGCAGATCATCAAGCAGACGGCGAAGCTTGTCGACGTCATCGAGATCGCGGAGATCACACGACGCGAGCACGTGGAGCGCGAGCTTCTCGTGGCCCGCATCGAGGGCGGGGCGCCCGCCGTGGATGCATGCCTTGCGCAGTTCGGCGGACGCCTCCTGCAGAGAGCCGGGAACCAGTCGGTGGCCGAGTTCACCGGCCGCGCCGAGGAAGTCGACGCCTTCCTCGACGCCTTACGGCTGGCCGGTGAGATCGTCGATCATGCACGTAGTGGCATCGCCGCGATCGAACGCCCTCTCGCAGTGGCCTGACGAGGACGCCCCTCGCTCCTGCACGGGACAGCGATCAGAAATAGCTGATCTCGAGGCCAAGGTCGCTCGAGAAAACGATGTCCGAAGACAGATCGAGCTCGTCGACGGGGTTGATTCTCGGCTCCGCCACGACCCTCACATAGAGGCTCTTCATATTGACAGGAGCTTCCGTGCTGTTCGCCTTCGTGACGAAACCCACCGCGAAGAGACCATTTCTGATGGGCAGTTTCTCAGTGTGCGGCGTCGAGGGGCCCCAGGCGGCCTGCCCCAGCTCGGTTTCACGGTCGGCGCCGGTCGCATAGCCCGTCGTCGACCCATCGATCTTGGTCGTGTGCGATATGAACTTCAGACGGAGGCTGCCCACCTGATGCCGGTCGGGGGTGGCGCGCATGGGAAAGATCTCGGGGTTCGTAGCATCCTGCCCGCCGGCTTCCCTGATAACGAATGCAAAGCGTTGGGGCTGCGGACAAGCCACCTCGATCGGAACTTCCTGGGGATCCAGTGTCGTCGGTTTCGTCGGGTCCGGATTCAGCCTGTCCCGACGGATGGTTCCGAGACTCAACGCACTTTGAACCGCCAGGGAACACGCACCCCCTGGCGCTATAGCTCCAGTGACCATGAGATCGGCGCTCGATTCACCGGCAATCGCATTGCTTGCCAGCAGGAACGACGCGGCTGCGCCGAGAACATACAGGTGATTCATATAACGTCCCTTCGTGTGGTTTCACAAGCAGGCATCAACACCTGCGTTCGACAAATCGTGTGGTCTCAGTAAACGATTTCGAAGGTCACCAGGCCGTCCGCCCTGACCTCCTCATCGAGGGAAAGCGATGCCTTCGGCGCGACAAAGATCGTCGCATCGAGGGTGACGTCGAGGGTTTTCGCTCCGAGGGGGCCGGTGGTCGCGCCCTCCACGGTGGCGTAACCCACACGTTCCATGCCGCCGTGGCTTGCCATGAAGGCGCCGTGCGCGGGGGCCCAGGTCCGGCCGCCGTCGACCGACCGGGTGGCATGCAACTCGCCTCGATCCGTCGTGGCGATCTCGCTCCACTGCAACACGTAGGCGCCAATGTTCTGGCCGGCGGGCGTCTTTCCCAACCCGAACAGCTGCGCGTTCGGGTAGCTGGCATCCAGACCCACCGGCGCGACAGCCGTACCTGCGCGTTCGTCTCGCAGCACCCGGAGGGCGAGAGGCATCGGGCCGTCGCAGACGACCTGCAGGCGCCCACTCCGGGTCGCGGGAACACGCGTAGACGCGCCGCGATCATCGAGATCGGTCGAGCGAAGCCGACGGAATGCTATATGGCGCGCCACCTGGACGTTGCAGCGCCCTGGTTGCACGTCGGCCCGTAGTGTGAGTTCACGCGAAACGGCGTTCGTTGCGAGTTCGATGGTTCCTGCGGTCGTCCAGCGGGTGGCATCTCCCACAGTCAGGGCCTGGTCTTCGATCCGTGCAGCGATGTCGATGGTCGCGCTGAACTCGCGGCCCACTGTCACCTGCCCGTTCTTCAATGGCGCGAGACGTTTTTCAGGAGCCCACGCCAACGATGTGCCGATCCGGGTCGGCACGCCCGCCTCGTCGTCGACCCGTCCCAGTTCGACCGGAACACCATCGAGCCGCCCGTCGCGTAGCTGTAAAGCAAATCGCCCACCGTCCGTGAAGCGAAATCCGTCGGCACCGGAGGGCGTGGCACGAAACACCACGGCCGTGTGCCGGGGATCGGGGCATCGGATGTGCATCCCTACGGTACGCAGCGGCAGCTCGAGCATGCCGCTCGCATCGACCGGCATCGTCACCCGACTCAGGCGCCCGTAGTCGACCTGCGTCGTGCTCAGCAAGATGTCACACGGTGCGTCCCGGGCAAGGACGGCAGGAGCAGCCGACGTTGCCAGCAACCATGCCGCCGTCCACACGACGGCTTCGCCGCGACGGCTCGATCCGCGCGTCATCGACCGCTCCCCCCTGCGAGGCGGCACACCATGGCCGAGGTTTCGTAGTAAGCGCCCTGATCGGGTCGCTCGCCGATACTGTTGCCGATGTCCAGCTCGCACTGGGCCATGCCGGGGCCGCTTACCTGCAGCCGCGGCGTCGCCAGCGCGTTGGGCACGAAGATCTCGCCGTTGGCTTGCACGACGCCGACCACATCCCCGTGTCCGTCGGTCACCGTAGCGCCGAACGGCAGGGCCTTCCCATCCGGGTCGGCGGCGCGGATGAGGAGGCGACGTGTTCGGCTGACGCCGAAGTCCAGTGTCGTCACTGCCCCCCGCGCCACCTGAATGACTGAGGCGCCGTTATGAATATCGACGTTACGAGGCAAGGAGTCGGTCGCAACCTCGATACCGCTCTTTCCGTAGGGACTGAGCTGGGGAAGAACCGCGTATCCCCTGGCGTCCGTCCACACCGGTCCGCCAGGTGTCGATACGCGAACGCCGGCAGAGTCCCCCACGGAGATCACGCCAAAGGTGTCGCGTACGGCATAGGGAGATGCCGTCACTCCGTGGCCGTGTGCCACCAGGCCACCGCGAAGTGCAAGGCTGGTGCTACCGCTGCGCGCGTCGCGCGAATAGCCCGCATCCAGCTGGACGTATCGCGGCAGCAACGAGACGGCGGCGGTCAGGCTTCGTCGGTGGTCACCGGACCGGTACTCGAAGCCGGCGCGGTAGGACGCGAACTCGTTGATGCGCTCGGAAAAGTTCGTGCCATAGCGTGTTTCGCCTTCGTACCGTCGAATGGTCGTCGCCAAGCGACGATTTTCTCCCAGGGGGATGCTGGCATTGAGGTAGATGCTGTTGTTTCCGGTTCGGCGCGTTTGACCCAGGCTCCACTCCGCCGCAAGCGATACCGACGCGCGGCCGAGGCGAGTGCCCCATGACGCCAGGGCGCGTCTCGTCGTTCGTCCATTGAACAGGACCGTGCGGGAGTAGCCTGTGCCGAGGTTGCCCCATCCGGTCCGCGACCAGGACAGCGACGCCGAGGACTGATCGCGGTACCGCGTGTGACGGCTGTCCCTCTGTGCGAATCGTGCGGTGTCGAGTAGCTCGCGGAAGCCGAGGCTCTGACGGGTACTCGAGAACGCGAGCGACCAGCCCTCGCCAAAGCGCCGTGAGACGGTGAGCGTCGCCTGTGCGCCGGCGGTGTGGTCGCGTACGGTCCGGGAGGCGGCGATGTCGAGCTGCACCTGGGTCCTCATCGTCGGCGACCATCCGGCACCCGTTCCTACCGACTGATACGACGAGGCGAGTATGACGCCGGTGCTCAGGGAGTAACGACGACGGATAGAGCCGCTCCACCCGGCGCTCGCTACCCAGGGAGCGTTCATGCTGCCGGCATTGCGCGTCTTGCCGACCGCAAACGAGTAGCCGGGTGACGGCGTGGCGATGCCTGCCACGACCGGTGAAACGATGAAGTGCTGCGATTCACCGTCCGCCCCGATCACGGTCACATCCAGGTTGGCGCGCCGGTTGATGCGAGGGGTGTCTGTCAGGGCGAAGGGACCGGCAGGCACGACGGTGGAGTACACCAGCACGCCATCCTGGCGAACCTCGACGCGTGCCTGGCTCGGCGCGATGCCTTCGATGACCGCGCTACTGTCCTGTGTCACCAGCGCTTGCTCACTCATGACCTGCGCGCCAATGATCTGCGCGCCGGAAAGCGCAGGGTTGATGACATTGAGTTCGCCGAGCTGGAGCACGGCGCGCTGCCCCGCGAAGGAGCGCTGGGCGTAGGTATCGAGTGCCTCGGCGCGGTAACGGCCGTCGGTGGACGTGGCCATCTGGCGGCTGCGGACGATCCAGTCCCCCGCATTGAAACCCACCTCCATGTTGGCGGAGCCAAAGCGGCTTCGCCTCGCACCGAAGCGACTGTCGAGGGCGACGATGTCGTAGTTGAGCATGGCTGCCTTGCCACCCCGCGCGTAGCCCGAAACATCCTGCGTCTCCACGCGCAACGCGTCCGTGGGTACGAGAAGGGACACCTCACCCCTGCTCGGATCCAGCGCCACGTTCGCGCGGGGCAGAAGGGACATCAGGTCGATGCAGGTCGCCGCCGACGCGTCGCGCCGCTCAAGGGAAGACCGTGGAACCTCGATGTTCGCGGCATCGGCCAGCCCGCGATCGACGCACAGCCGGCCTTGCTGGTCGAACCGGGCACTTGCCCGCCCCACGGATTGGCCGTTCACGCGAAGGGAAACGGCGTGCAGGCCAGCGGTGAAACGAGGCGCCTCGCGGAAGTAGTCCGCCAGCCTCGGATCGATGCCACGCAGCTTCAGCATGCCGGCGTCGAACTCGACATCGTCACGATCGTTGGCGCATGCGTCAGGCACGTCCAACACGCATGCCAGTGGCAGCAGGGCCAGCCGCAAGTGCGCGCCGCGCAGTCGACGGCTGGATGCGGACGAACTCACGGCCGATGCTGCTCAGCGTGCTTGTACGGATAGCGGCGCGTCGTAGGCGTCCACGGCGAACCCATAGACCGTGGCCGGATACAGTCGAACCGACGTGGCCGAACGGGCCGTCTCGGGAATGGGCTGGGAATGAACCGTCCCCGGCAACAGATAGGCGGCGGGAACTCTCGCCGGGGCCATCATGGGCAACAGATGAATCTCCTGGCCCATGCGCACGACATAAGGCGTGTCGTTTCGAACGGTCAGCACATCGTTCGCGACGGACCACGTCAACCCCTTCCACGGCTCCCTGTTCAGTGGCAAGCCTTTCGGGTGCACGATGACGGGAAGGTTCTGCCTGATATTCACGGCCACGGTAGCGCGGCCCGGTTCGAGCTTGTTCTTTGGCGGGATACCTTCGAAGACCACGCGCTTCAGACGCTGTATCTTCAACGGCTTCGCGTTGCGCAGGATGAAACGGACGAGCTGGTTCGCACCCGGCTCGACGCGCGACACCGGCGGCGTCACGAACAAAAGAGGTTCGGCATCCTCGGGAATATCCTGCAAGGTCACATGCAGCAGCGAAGGTCGGGGGTCGCTGTTGCGGACATTCACCGCAACCTCGCCCTTTTCCTCGTACACGATGACCACCGAAGTCTCAGGCAACATGCCGTCGGCAACGGCAGGCGTTGCGGCCCACATACCGGGAAACGCGGCGAGCAGGATGCGAGTCCCGCGCCCACGCGGGCGAGCCATCTTGAACATGCTGATGCTCCAGGCGAGCGTCCCCGAGGCGGGCTCGGGAACGCCGTGCCTTAGTAAAGAATTTCGATCGTGGCCTGGCCGGCGAGCTGGACTTCATCGACAACCGTAGGATTCTTCGCCAACACGGCACTGATCTTCAGCGGCACAGTCAGCGTGGTGAGGGCCGCCGGCTCGGTAGCCGACGCTTTGTCGGCGAAGGCGAAGGCCTCGCCGTCATGATCGAAACCGACCAGGCCATGACGGGCCTGTGCCCATGTCTTGCCGAGTCCATCGTCGGTCGACTTCAGGACAAACCCGTTCGACGGCATGACACCGGTGTCGATAGCGAGCTTGAAATAGCCGTTAGACCTGGCCACGCTTCCCTGCTCGTTCCAGCCCAGGCTGTAGCGATCCGGATTGGCGTTGGCTTCAGGAATAGCGCCGGCGTCGCTCGCTTTCAGGCGAAACTTCGCTGCGGATCCCTCGCAGCTGATGGTCAGGGAGGCGGTCTTTTCCGCAAGCGCCAGATCCTGGTCAGGGGTGAAATCCGACAACTTCACCGGGTCCAGCTTCACTTCCTGCGCACCGCCCAATGACACGCCGCACGACGCCGGCGTAATGGTGCCGGTGACCGTCAGCTGAGCCGAGTCTTCCGCCATGACGGATACGGGTGCCAGCAGAGCGAGGGCGATGCCGGAATACAATGCAAGATGACGCATCTGATGCTTCTCCTTAAGTGGCCGCTATGGCCGTGAAACTCCTGCGCGCCGGTGAGATGCGATGCGGCTGCGCGACGCGTTGCGTCGGTTGCGGGCACGCGGCAACCGTTGTGCGTCGAGAGAGGTCGGCCATCGTATCGACGGCGCCTCGGTGCCGACATAGGATCACTCCTATTTCCGTCGGCGAACCTGGATTCTTCGGGAACCGCCTACCAGACTTTGTAGACCTGACCGGTTTGTCGACCTTCGACCGAGCGTGCGAACGCCAGCGCCGCGCGCGCCGCGCTCACCGGTTCGAAACCACGGAAGTAAGGCGCATACGCATGCATCGCTTCGGTCAACACCGTCGGGCTGACGACGTTTATGCGGATGCCACGTGGCAACTCGATGGCCGCTGCGCGAACGAAGGCTTCGACAGCACCATTGACCGTGCTCGCCACCGCGCCGGACAGTATCGGCTGCTCGGTGAGGATGCCGGTGATCAGGGTGAACGAGCCGCCGTCGCGAAGATGCGCCGTGCCGGCATGGACCAGGCGGATCTGGCCGAGCAGTTTGTCCTGCAGACCCTCGAGATACTGCGCCTCGGTGAGCTCACCAAGAGGCGCGAAGGGGACCTTGCCTGCGGCCGCGACCACGGCATCCACCGGCCCCACTGCACGAAACATGGCCTCGACGCTGGCCGCATCGCGCAGATCCACCCGGACCTCGCCGCTGGAACGACTCGCGCCGACGATCTCGTGCCGTTCGCCCAGCTCAGCCGCAACCGCCTTGCCCAGGGTGCCGTTGGCGCCCACGATCAGGACCTTCATATCCGCATCCTTGGTGATTGATAACAGGAAAGAGTACGCTCGGCCGTATGAACCGTCGCGCCGCCCTTTCGCTGCCGCCGCCCATGGCCGATACCTCGGCGCTCGGCCGTGAGCAGGATGTACTGGGCCTCTCGGACGAGCCTTCGATCCACTACCTCGATCACGGCTCGCGCAGCCGGTTGATCCGCTGGCATTACCACCCCGCCTACGAATTGCACCTGATTGTCGCGACCGAAGGCACCGCTTATGTCGGCGACTACGAGGGCCGCTTCGCGCCTTACACCCTGATGCTGACGGGCCCCAACGTGCCGCACAACTGGGTGACCGACGCGACCTGCGACCCAGCGGCACTGCGCGACCGCGTGATCCTGTTCTCCGAGGCCTTCGTCCGCCGTTGCATCGAGTTCTTCCCATTGGCACGGCATGTGAAGTCGCTGTTGCTGGAGGAAGCGCGCTACGGCATCGAGTTCGCGCCTGGGCTCGGGCGTGAACTCGAACCCTACTTCCGTCGCGTCGCCGAGAATCCGGGCTTGCGTCGCGTGGCGAGCTTCTTCGAGATGATCGAGGCACTCGCCGAAGACGCGACGCGCCGCCCCCTGAGCAGCCGTCCCTTCCAGGCTTCCGCCGATCCCAGCCAGTCGATGAAACTGCATCGCGCGGTGACCTTCATCGATCGCCACCATGCCGGCGACGTCTCGCTGAAGACGGTGGCGGACCGCCTGGGCATGTCCGAAACCGCGTTCTCGCGCTTCTTCCATCAGCACACCGGTTACCGCTTCATCGACTACGTGAACCAGATACGCGTGCAACGCGCGTGCGAGAGGCTCGTGGCCTCGCCTGGGTCCATCACGGACATCTGCTACGAGGTCGGCTTCAGTAATCTGTCGAACTTCAATCGGCGCTTTCTTGTCCTCACGGGCATGACGCCACGCGAATATCGGATGCGTCACAGGCAACCTGCCCCCGATCTGTAATGCCGCGACGCGGCACACGACGTCCATCGTTTCAAGGCTATCCCCCGCGTTTACGTACTTTATTGCTGGCAAGACTCGGTGCTGCATAGCAGCATTAGCCGCAGCCGGACGGCCATTGCCCAGGTGTTCCAGGCCCCCAATCTGCAAAAAAGTATGCATCTTCACCCTAAAACGACGAGACACGTATTGGTGGTCGTAGCCCCCTTGAACCTATAAACGGACATCCATTCGGTTCGCCGTAAAGGGAGGCATGATGAGCGATTACCGGAACGGCCTTGGAAAAGGTGTCGTCTCCGTCCTGTTCGCCGCGTTGTTGGGAACGGCCGGCGTGGCGAGCGCCGATACCACGCTCACCATCGGCACGGTGAACAACGCGGACATGGTGCGCATGCAGGCGCTCTCGTCCGAGTACGAGAAGACCCATCCGGGCGTGCACCTGAACTGGGTCGTGCTCGAAGAGAACACGCTGCGGCAACGCCTGACCACGGACATCGCCACGCACGGCGGCCAGTTCGACGTGATCACCATCGGTGCCTACGAGGCACCGCTGTGGGGCGCGCAGAAGTGGCTCAAGCCGCTGGACAACCTTCCCGCGGATTACGACTCCAACGACATCTTCAAGAACGTGCGCGAACAGCTAACGGTGGATAACCACCTTTACGCCGTGCCGTTCTACGCCGAAGCCAGCATCACCTACTTCCGCACGGACCTGTTCGCCAAGGCGAACCTCACCATGCCCGCCGAGCCGACGTGGGACCAGATCCGTGGTTTCGCGCAGAAACTGCACGATCCCGATCATGGCGTGTACGGCATCTGCCTGCGCGGCAAGGCCGGCTGGGGCGAGAACATGGCCCTGCTTGGCACCGTCGTGAACAGCTACGGCGGCCGCTGGTTCGATGAGCAATGGCATCCGCAGATCGATACTCCGGAGTGGCACAAGGCGGTCAATTTCTACGTGGACCTGTTGAGGAACTACGGCCCGCCCGGCCCCTCGGACAACGGCTTCAACGAGAATCTCGCATTGTTCGCCTCGGGCAAGTGCGCCATGTGGGTAGATGCCAGCGTCGGCGGCGGTACCGTCACCGACCCGAAAGAGAGCAAGGTCGTCGGCAACGTGGGCTTTGCACGCTCGCCCCACGAGGTGACCGATCGCGGATCGTCCTGGTTGTGGGTCTGGTCGCTGGCCATCCCCGATAGCACGAAGCAGCCGGACGCCGCGCGTGAGTTCATCCTCTGGGCCACGTCCAAGCCGTACCTGAAGTTGGTCGCCGAAAAGTACGGCGCACAGGCCACCCCGCCGGGTACCCGCGAGTCGACCTATGCCAACCCGGCGTACATGAGCGCGGCGCCGTTCGCCAAGGTCACCTACGACTCGCTCAAGGCCGTCGATCCGGCGCACCCGACACTGAAGCCCGTGCCGTACAAGGGTATCCAGATCGTGTCGATCCCCGAGTTCCAGGCCGTCGCCACGCTGGTCGGCCGCGAGATCGCCGGCGCGCTGGCAGGACGCGGCAATATCGACCAGTTGCTGCACACGGCCGATGCCGCCGTCAGCCGCACCATGAAACGTGCGGGCTACTACGACCAGAAACCGGTCATCTCGAAGGAGCCGCCGAAATGAGCGCGCGTATCCGCAAACGTCCGGAACGGCTGCTCGCGCAGCCCGCGATCATCATGCTGCTGGTATGGATGATCGTACCGCTGGCGATGACGCTGTACTTCTCTACGCAGTACTACAACCTGCTGTATCCCGGTAAGTCGGCTTTCGTCGGGCTGGAGAACTTCGCTTACTTCTTCACCTACCCGAGTTTCTGGACCTCGATCCTCAACACCATCATCCTGGTCGGCAGCGTGCTCGTAGTCACCGTAGTGGGTGGCGTACTGATCAGCGTGCTGGTGGACGAGACCTTCCCCGGCCAGGGCGTCGTGCGGATGCTGCTCATCTCCCCCTTCTTCATCATGCCCACCGTCGCCGCGCTGGTATGGAAGAACCTGCTGATGAATCCCGTCTCGGGGTTCCTCGCCTGGCTGTGGAAGCTGTTCGGAGCCACGCCGGTGAACTGGTTCGCCGACTGGCCGCTGTTCTCCATCATTACGGTGGTGTCGTGGGAATGGCTGCCGTTTGCCATCCTCATCTTCGTCACCGCGCTGCAGTCGCTGGATCGTGAGCAGATGGAAGCCGCTCGCATGGACGGTGCACGCGGCTTCGCGATCTTCCGCTACCTCACACTGCCCCATCTCGCGCGACCCATCGCCGTGGTGGTGATGGTCGAGGCGATCTTCCTGCTCAACATCTTCGCGGAGATCTTCGTCACGACGAACGGCGGTCCCGGCGATGCGACGACCAACGTTCCCTACCTCGTCTACACGCAGGCGTTGCTCGAGTTCGACGTGGGCGCGGCTTCGGCCGGTGGCCTGGTGGCCGTGGTGCTCGCCAACATCATGGCGGTGTTCCTCATCCGCCTGATCGGCAAGTCGCTGACCGAGAAGACGTGAGGAGAGACGACATGGCCAAGCGCAAACACAATCAGGGCGCCCGCACGATCCGCATCATTGCCTCGTGGATCGTCGCGATCATCATCTTCTTTCCCATCCTCTGGATGCTGCTCACCAGCTTCAAGTCGGAACTCGATGCGTTCAGCATGCCACCGCACTTCTTCTTCACGCCCACGCTGGAGAACTACGAGCAGATCCTGGCCCGCGCCAACTACCTGCACTACGCGTGGAACTCGATCGTCACCGCCGGTGGCGCGACCATCCTCGGCATGATCGTCGCGGTGCCTGCGGCTTACGCCTTTGCCTACCACCCCACGCTGAAGACCAAGAACATCCTTCTGTGGATGCTCTCGACCAAGATGCTGCCCAGCGTCGGCGTGCTGGTGCCGATCTACCTGATCTGCCGCGACCTCAACATGCTCGACTCGAAGACGGCGCTCATCGTCATCTTCGCGCTGATCAACCTGCCGATCATGGTCTGGATGATCTACACCTACTTCCGCGACATTCCGTACGACATCCTCGAAGCAGCGCGCATGGACGGTGCCAGCACGGGCCAGACCATGTTCCGCGTGCTCATTCCGGTCAGCCGCGGTGGCCTCGCCTCCACCGCCCTGCTCTGCCTGATCCTGTCGTGGAACGAGGCCTTCTGGTCGCTCAACCTCACTACCGCCAGTGCCGCGCCCCTGACCGCGCTGGTGGCCTCGTTCTCCAGTCCCGAGGGGCTGTTCTGGGCGAAGTTGTCCGCCGTGTCGACCCTGGCCTGCGCACCGATCCTGGTGCTCGGCTGGCTGTCGCAGCGCCAGCTCGTCCGCGGCCTCACCTTCGGCGCAGTCAAATAGGAGTCACTCATGTCCCGTCTGGAAATCCGTTCGCTGCGCAAGTCGTTCGAGGGCGTCGAGGTCATCAAGGGCATCGATCTGGTCGTCGAGGACCGCGAGTTCTGCGTGTTCCTGGGGCCCTCCGGTTGCGGCAAGTCCACCACGCTGCGCCTGATCGCCGGCCTTGAAGAGGCCGACGATGGGCAGATCCTGCTCGACAAGGACGACATCACCGATCGCGCGGTCGACAAGCGCGATCTCGCCATGGTGTTCCAGAGTTACGCGCTGTATCCGCACATGACCGTGCGCGAGAACATGTCGTTCGCACTGCGGCTGGCAAAGATGGACCAGCGCGCGATCGACGAAAAGGTCGGCCGCGCGACGAAAATCCTGGCGCTTGAACCATACCTCGACCGCAAGCCTTCCGCGCTGTCGGGCGGACAGCGCCAGCGCGTGGCCATCGGTCGCGCCATTACGCGTGAACCGCGCGTCTTCCTTTTCGACGAGCCGCTTTCGAACCTCGACGCCGCGCTGCGTGCGGCGACGCGACTGGAGATCGCGCGCCTGCACCAGGAACTCAACGCGACCATGATCTACGTCACACACGATCAGGTCGAAGCGATGACGCTGGCCGATCGCATTGCCATCTTCAACGAAGGCCGCATCGCGCAGATCGGCAAGCCCATGGAGCTGTACCACCGCCCGGTGAACAAGTTCGTCGCCGGCTTCCTCGGCATGCCGCAGATGAACTTCTTCGAGGCCACGGTCGAAGGCGGCAGCGTCAAGCTGGGCAATGGCAACAGCGTGAGCATCCCCGGCGCCAGCCAGTTGAACGGCAAGGTCACCGTTGGTATCCGGCCCGAGCATCTTCGCGTATGCGACGGCGACGGCACCGGTGAAACGGTCAACGGCAAGCTCTCCGTGGTCGAGCGTCTGGGTAGCGAAACCTACGCGTATGTCGACGTACCGCAGGTCGGCTCGATCACCGTACGCGCCGAAGGCGACTTCGAACGCAGGGCCGGCCGTGACATCTGCATTCGCCTCGATCTCACCCATGCCCATGTGTTCGACGCCTCCGGCGCCGCGATCCATCATCCCTGAGACCGCCTCATGCCCGTCCCCCTCGGCAACGCCACGCTCGACCGCCTCCCCCAGGGCGTCGATGCTCCGCCCTTCGATCGCACGAAGGTCACCGCCGGCATCGCGCACATCGGTGTCGGTGCCTTCCATCGTGCGCACCTGGCGATTTACACGAACCACGTCCTTGCCGATGCCGACATGCACGAATGGGGCGTCCTCGGCATCAACCTGCTTGAGCACGACCGTCCACTGGCGGACGCGCTCAAGGCACAAGGCGGCCTGTACTCGGTCAGTGAGTTCGATCCACGCGGCGAGCGGAAAACCCATGTCGTCGGCGCGATGGTCGAGTACCTGTTCGCGCCTGAAGACGGCGCCGCCGTGCTCGCGCGCCTGGCCGACCCGTCCATTCGCATCGTCTCGCTGACGATCACCGAGGGCGGTTACCTGATCGACGAGCACGGCACGTTCCGCCTCGATGATGAAACGGTGGCGCATGACCTGAAACACGCCGATGCGCCCAAGGGTGTCTTCGGCTTCATCGTGGGCGCGCTGGAGGCGCGCCGCAAGGCCGGCATCGCGCCGTTCACCGTGATGTCCTGCGACAACCTTCGTCACAATGGCTCGCAGGCGAAGAAGGCGGTGCTAGCGTTCGCTGCTGCGCGCTCGAAGGAGCTCGCGGCGTGGATAGACAAGGAAGTCGACTTCCCCAACGGCATGGTCGACCGCATCACCCCGGCGACCACGCCTGAGGTGCGTGATCAGCTCAACGCCGCCACCGGCCTCGCCGACAGGGCGCCCGTTGTCTGCGAGGACTTCATCCAGTGGGTATTGGAAGACAAGTTCCGACAAGGGCGTCCGGCGTGGGAAAGACACGGTGTGCAGATCGTCGACGATGTCTCCCCGTACGAAGACGCGAAGATCCGCCTGCTTAATGGTTCGCATCAGATGCTGTCGTACCCCGCCTTCCTGTCCGGCCACCGACAGGTCGATGTCGCGGTGAGGGACCCTTTGTTCAACAAATACCTCACCGACTTCCTCAATGAGGACGCCGGCGTGTGGCTCAAGTCGCTGCCCGGCATGGATCTTGGGCCGTATAAAAAGAAGCTGCTCGACCGTTTCAGCAACGCCTCCATTGCTGACCAGCTCGACCGCCTGTGCCTGGACGGTGGCTCGAAGATCCCCGGCTTCCTCGGACCGACGATCACCGCCTGCCTGGAAAATGGCAGGGATGCGCGGCGCCTCGCTTTCCTGCTCGCTGCCTTCGACCGCTATGTGCGCGTGGGCAAGGACGATAACGGCGAGGCCTATCCGCTGAGGGAACCCAACGCCATGCGACTGGTTCAGCCGCTCATCGACAGCGGCTCAAAGGACACCCTGATCGAAAGCGCCGAGCTGGTTGGCCCGCTCCCCGCGAAGGACAAACGCTTCCGCAAGCAGTACGACATCTATGTAACGTCTCTGGAAAAGAAGGGCGTGCGCGCGACGCTGGAGAATCTCGACTCCCTCGTCGACTAAAGGGTAACGGTATCGTCGCAGGCGCTTCACCGGCCCGAACCTACGTTGGATGCCTTCCCCGTAGTCCTGTGGAGTACGCACCGATGCCTTATAACCCCAACAATCCGCAACCACCCTTCGCCGAGCCTGGCAAGAACCGCCCCGATGGCGAGATCGGCAAGCCGGGCAGCTACAAGGACGAGTTCGGTGCGGACCCCGAACCGCTCGACGACGACGATCCGATCGAGCCGCTCAAGAAGCCGTAATGTTTCCCAGGGCGCCGAAAGGCGCCCTTTTTTTGGCTAGACTTCCCGGCATGAGTCCCCCACCCAAGAAGCCCCAGCCGCGGCGCACGGCGCCGCCGTCCGCGCGCAAGGTCGCGCCACCAAAGCCGGTCGCCAGGCCCGCTGACGCCTCGACCACGGCCGAGCGCTTCCTCGCCTTCCTGCTCAAGGGCCTGCCGCCCGCACGCCGCGAGAAGATCCACGCCTACCTCGTGCTAACCCGCATGGACCGCCCCATCGGCGCCCTGCTGTTGCTCTGGCCGACCTGGTGGGCGCTGTGGCTGGCCGCCAAGGATTTTCCGCCGATCGGTTCGCTCATCATCTTCACCCTGGGCGTGTTCGCCATGCGCTCGGCCGGTTGCGCGATCAACGACTATGCGGACCGCAAACTCGATCCCCAGGTGGCGCGTACGGCGGGACGGCCGATCGCCAGCGGGCGGGTCACGCCACGCGAAGCGCTCTACGTGTTCGCCGGGCTGTTGGTGTTCTCGTTCCTGCTGGTATTGCTGACCAACCGGCTGACCATTCTGCTTTCGTTCGGAGGCGCAGCACTGGCGGCCATCTATCCGTTCTGCAAACGCTACACCAACCTGCCGCAGGTGGTGCTCGGCGCGGCCTTCGGTTGGTCCATACCCATGGCCTTCGCCGCGGTGACCAACAGCGTGCCGCCGGTGGCGTGGCTGCTCTTCATCGGCAATATCCTGTGGTCGGTGATCTACGACACTGAATACGCCATGGTCGACCGCGAGGAAGACATCAAGGCAGGCGCCAAGTCCACCGCGATCCTCTTCGCCGACGCGGACCTGGTCATCATCGGCATTCTGATGGGCACCTTCCTGCTCACCATGCTGCTGGTCGGTACGCGCTCGGCGCTGGGCTGGCCGTACTGGCTCGGCCTCGCCGCGACGGCCGGCCTGTTTGCGTACCAGCAGTGGCTGATGCGAGACCGGGCCCGGGACGCGTGCCTGCAGGCGTTCCGACATAACAACTGGGTGGGGCTGGCCCTCTGGCTCGGCATCGTGATCGCGCTGGCACTGTGACCGTCGTCACGCTGCGAGCGTTTCGCTGCGATTTATCACGATTGAAACCGCACGGTCATACGAGTTGAGTCGATCCGTCATGACTGACGCATAAGTTCCTACGGGTTGTGTTGCCCCTTCCCCGGAGCTTTTGCCCATGTTGCGTTCCAAGCCACTCTGCCATGCCCTGCGCATGGCGATAGCCACCGCATTGCTCGTCGCTACCGCTACTGCCGCCCACGCCGACGACACCCCGCCGCAAAAGAAAGCCACCGACCTGGATAACGTGGTGGTCACCGCCCGCTCGGGCGTCGAGACCCGCACCAAGGCGGAAACCAGCTACTCCATCACCACTATCGACGAAGATCGCCTGCGCATGCAGGCCCCGACCAGCGTCACCGAGGCGGTGACGTCGGTTCCGGGTTTCTGGGTGGAATCCTCCGGCGGCGAAGCCTCGGGCAACATTCGTGCGCGCGGTATCCCGGTGGACGGCTACGGCTCGGTCACCCTGCTCGAAGACGGCATCCCCGTGCAGCACGACCCCGCGCTGGGCTACCTCAACGCCGACCAGGCCTTCCGCCTCGACGAGACCATCGAGCGCGTCGAAGTCGTCCGCGGCGGTCCGTCGTCCATCTTCTATTCGAATGCACCCGCGGGTGCGATCAACTTCATCCCGCGTCAGGTCGGCGACACGGCCGAGGGCCTGGTCAAGTACACGGTGGGCAACTATTCGCTTAACCGCCTGGACTTCTGGTACGGCACGCCCATCGGCGGTGGCTGGAAACTCGGCGTCGGCGGTTTCTGGCGCGTGGACGACGGCCAGCGCAACCCGGGCTATCGCGCCAACGATGGCGGCCAGTTGCGCGCCACCCTGTCGAAGAAGCTCGAGAACGGCGATATCAGCTTCGACGTCAAGCACCTCGACGACAAGGTCGCGCTTTACCTCGGTATCCCGATGCGCACGAACGCCAACGGCGACATCCGCGCCGTGCCGGGCTTCAACGGCAACTACGGCACCCTGGCTGGCCCGGAGACCGAGCACCTGCAGATGCGCGAGGGCGACGGTAGCCTCTACAACTTCGACAACAGCGAAGGCACGCACGTCAAACGCACGCAGGTGTCGTTCAAGTTCAACCACGACCTCGGCGATGACTGGAAGCTCGCCGAATCCATGCGTTACGACACCACGGACACGCAGCGCAACGGTGTGTTCCCCAATGCCGTCCAGAGTGCATCGTCATTCATCACGCAGGACAGCAAGCGCCTTGCGCTGATGCCGGGCGCCACCGCGCTGCAGTTCCGCTACGTGGACAACCCGGGCCAGGTGTTCAACACGGCCAACCAGAACGGTAACGGCCTGGTCCTCACCGATGGCCTGCGCGGCGTGACGATGCCGGTGAATGAGTTCATCAACGACACGCGCGTGCTCCGTCAGTTCGAGTTCGGCGAGCAGACGCACGATGTCACCTTCGGTTACTACCACGCGAACTTCCAGCAGGACTTCGACCGCTACTCGTCGACGGTATTGACGGATGTGCGCGACAACGCGCGCCTGATCGATCTGGTCGGCGTGGATCCGAACGGAAACGTCGTCGGCTCACTGACGGACCATGGCGTCTACCGCTACGGCTACGAGTGGGAACACGCCAGCGGCAAATCCAACACCAACGCGGCCTATGTGTCCGATGAGTGGACCATCACGCCGGAGCTGCGCATGGACGGCGGCCTGCGCTATGAGCGCGTGAACGTGCAGGGATACACCGAGGGCAAGCAGACGATAGACATCGGGGGCTCGCCGGCGGCGGCCACCGTGCTCACCGGCAACGGTCAGTTCACCCACTACGACCAGACCTTCTCCAAGACCGGCTGGACGCTCGGTGCCAACTGGCAGTTCTCGCCGCGCCAGGGTCTGTTCGCGCGCTGGACGTCCGCCTTCCGCCTGCCCAACCTGAGCACGTACATCACCAGCCCGACGGCCACGCCTCTGCTGCAGACGATGGATCTGGCCGAGACCGGCTGGAAGTACAGCGACCGCTTGATGGACCTGTACGCGACAGCGTTCTATACGAAGTACGACAACGTCAGCTTCACCAACAACGTCTTCGACCGAAACGGCAACACGTCCGTACCGCAGACCGGCTTTGCCAGCACCAAGACCTACGGCCTCGAACTGGAAGGCACGCTCTACCCAACGAAGTGGTTCGACGTGCAGTTCAACGCGACACTGCAGGATCCGAAGTACAAGGGCCTGTCGTATACCGACAACGTCGACAACGGCCCGGTGTTGCGCGACTACGACGACAACCAGCTGATCCGCGTGCCGAAGGTGAGTTACCGAGTGGTGCCGGGCGTGAACCTGATGGAAGGAAAGCTGCGCCTGCAGATGTCGTACGAGCACGAAGGCAAGCGCTTCGTCGACACCGCCAACTCGGTGGTGCTGCCCTCGTACCACGTGGTCGGCGCCAGCGCGCGCTATGACGCCACGCCCGAGCTGTCGCTGTACCTGTACGCCGACAACATCTTCAACTCGCTCGGCCTGACCGAGGGCAACCCGCGCGCGGGCGAACTGGCAAGCTCCGATATCGGTGCCAGCACCTTCATCGCCCGCCCGTTGCTCGGTCGCTCGTTCCGTGCCGCCGTGATGTACCGCTTCTGATGCGCGCGCTGATCGCCCTGCTGCTCACCTGCTTCGCCGCCACCGTGGCGGCCGAGCGGGCGCCCGACCTCGTGCTTCGCGGCGCGTTGTCGGGTAAGGACCAGCACACCTATCGCGAAGTGCCGTTCGACGTGCCGAAAGGCACGACGCGAATCACCATCGATGTCGCCTACACCGGCCGCGAGGAGAAGACGACGATCGACCTCGGCCTGCTGGGGCCCACCGGTTTCTCAGGACAAGATGGCTTTCGTGGCTGGAGCGGCGGCAGCAAGCGCCGCTTCACGGTCTCCGCGACCGATGCTACGGCGTCGTTCCTGCCGGGTGCGATCGAACCCGGCAAGTGGCGCCTCTTGCTGGGCATTCCCAATATCCGCCTCTCGTCCACGGCGACTTACACAGCCCAGGTGTGGTTGTCGCGCGACGACGAAGGTTTCGGCCCGGAGCATGGGCTCTCCGCGCCACTCAATGCCGAAGCTCGCTGGTATCGCGGCGACCTCCACATGCATACGGCTCACAGCGACGGCGGCTGCCCGAACGCATCGGGGACGACGAAGGTGCCCTGCCCGCTGTTCCTCACTGTTGCCAATGCGGCGAAGCGCGGTCTCGAATTCATTGCCATCTCCGAGCACAACACGATGTCGCAGGTGTCGGAGATGCGCGAGCTGCAGCCGTACTTCGACACCATGCTGATGATTCCGGCGCGCGAGATCACCACCTTCGAAGGCCATGCGAACCTGTTCGGCGTGTCGCGGCCACTCGACTTCCGCGTCGGCAGCGCCAGCGTGCCCGACTGGAATGCGTTGTTGGCCGATGTCGCGAAGGCTAAGGGATTGATCTCGATCAACCATCCGCGGCGACCGAATGACGAGACCTGCATGGGTTGCGGCTTCACGCCACACAACGTCGTCGACATGCACGGCTTCCAGGCTATCGAGGCGGTCAACGGCGGCGACGCGGAGCGAGCGGACAGCGGGATCCCGTTCTGGGAGGCGCAGCTCGATGCCGGCCTGCGCATGACTGGCATCGGCGGCAGCGACAGCCACGATGGCAGCGATGCGCCACGGGATCAGTTCGCCGGACGAATCGGCTCGCCGACGACGGTGGTGCATGCGCGGGACCTGTCGATGGAGGGCATCCTCGACGGCATTCGTGCGGGGCATGTGTTCGTCGATGTGGAAGGTTCACGTGATCGTTCGCTGGACATCCAGGCCACTGCGGGTCCGAAGACGGCAGAAATGGGCGACTCGCTGTCGGTCACGAACGGCGTGTCCGCGCATGTCGTCGTGCATACCGTGGCACTCGGCGGTCAACAGCTGCGTGTGCTCGACAGCGGCAAGCCGGTCGACCTCGCCGGGCATGACCTCATCCCGTCGAATGGCGAGGTGGCGTTCGACTGGAAGAGCGACGGCAAACCCCACTGGTTGCGCGTGGACGTGCGTACACCCGAAGGCAAGCTGCTGATGCTCGGCAACCCCCTGTACATCAATTACTGACGGCCGCCGGGCGCGGGCGTACGCGCCAGCGCCCAGACGTCCACGCGTTCGACGCCGACGGCAAGGAGTGCCCTGGTGCACTCGATCAGGGTGGCGCCGGTGGTCATGACATCGTCGACGATCGCGACATGCTTCTGCACCGGCACGCGACGTACGGCGAAGGCACCGCGCACGTTACCGAGGCGCGCCGAGGCGTCGAGCTCTGACTGGGCTTCGGTGCGGCGTGCGCGGTAGAGGACATCGCGGGCGACAGGAATCCGATAGCGCCGGCCGAGCGGCCGCGCCAGCTCGAGCGCCTGGTTGTAGCCGCGCGAACGAAGGCGGCTCAGGTGAAGCGGGACAGGCAGCAGCAGCTCGGGCAATGACGGGGGCGGCCCCGCATCTATCCAGGCATCGGAGAGCACGCGACCCGCTGCGAGGTTGCCAGCGAATTTGAAGCGTGTTTCGAGAGCGTCCAGCGGCCACCCGTACTCGTACGGCACCCAGAGGTCGGCCCAGGGACGCGATTCCTTCTGACACCTGTCGCATTCGGGAAGCGGCGTGAGTAGCGGGAGCGCGCAACGTCCACAGCTGGCGAGGTTGCGTGGCAAGGCGGTGTAGCAGGCGCGGCAGAGTTCACGCGCCTCATCACCCTTATCGCCACAAACCAGGCATCGCGGCGGCAGGACAAACCGGCCAGCCGCGACGATCCATCGGATGAAGCGGGACGCATCCATGCGTCGGCGGGACGATCAGTAGCGCCGGCGGAACATGGCGGCATCGACGATCGACCACAGGTGGATGATCCAACCGAGCCAGATCACCCAGAGCACCGCGGCCAGCACGAACATGATCAGCGCCTTGAACACGCGCCCCTGCACCAGCTGGCCCAGCCCGGGGATGAAGAAACTGCAGATCGCAGCAAGTACGTTGCCACCGCTGCCTTGTCCATCGCTCATGTGGAATCCTCCTGTGGGGACGACTCATAGTAAGCGAGTCGCGGAGTACACGCCGACGGGCGTTGACCATTCGTTAAGCTTGGGACGTCTGCGCGAACGACAGGCTCGCGTGCGCCTGCGCCGCGCACTGCACATTCGCGGACGAAGTGCTTGTCGACTATTGAGAGCGCATTGAACGCGATGGGATGGCGAAAATTCTTCACCGTGGAAGCTGCGATCGTCAGATCTTATTGACGTGTACCTGTACGTCGTCGCCGCCACGTACGATTCGATGGGCTGGCTATCGCCGATGAATCGGCTCCTAGAGGAGCGGAGGGGTACTGTAAACTTTTTAGAAGCCAGAAAGGTTGACAGTGATCCCCGCCCGCACCGACACTTCGCGCCTTCGCCCCGGGAGCCCACCATGACCGCAGCTATCCGCCACGACTGGTCCCGCGAGGAGGTCGAACACCTTTTCGCCCTGCCTTTCAACGACCTGCTCTTTCAGGCGCAGACCGTGCACCGCCAGTACCACGACCCCAATGCGGTCCAGGTGTCGACCCTGCTGTCGATCAAGACGGGTGGCTGTCCCGAGGATTGCGCCTACTGCCCGCAGGCCGCCCGCTACTCGACCGGTGTGAAAGCCGAGAAGCTGATGAGCGTGGAGGCCGTGCTCGCCCGGGCCCAGGCCGCCAAGGACGCCGGCGCCAGCCGCTTCTGCATGGGCGCCGCGTGGCGCTCGCCGAAAGACCGCGACGTGGTCAAGGTGGCCGAGATCGTCGCCGCCGTGAAGGGCCTCGGGCTGCAGACCTGCGCGACGCTCGGCATGCTTTCGCAACCGCAGGCCGACACGCTGAAGGCTGCCGGCCTGGACTTCTACAACCATAATCTCGATACCGCGCCGGACTTCTACGGCGAGATCATCCATACGCGCGAGTTCCAGGATCGCCTCGACACGCTCGACCACGTGCGCCAGGCCGGCCTGAAGACCTGCTGCGGCGGCATCGTCGGCATGGGTGAATCGCGCGCGCAGCGCGCCGGCCTGCTGACCACGCTGGCCAACCTGCCCGAGCATCCCGAGTCCGTGCCGATCAATCGACTCGTGCAGGTAGCGGGCACCCCGCTGGCCGGTACCGAGGCGCTGGACCCGTTCGAATTCGTGCGCAGCATCGCCGTCGCGCGGATCACCATGCCGGCCTCCGTCGTGCGCTTGTCGGCCGGCCGCGAGACGATGGACGATGCCCTGCAGGCGCTGTGCTTCGCCGCTGGCGCCAACTCCATCTTCTACGGCGAGAAACTGCTGACCACGGGTAATCCGGACGTCGAGCACGACCGCCGCCTGTTTGAACGCCTCGGCCTCAAGCCGATGGAAGTCGAGATCGAGCCGGGTACGGTCCACGCGGACATCGTCGAACGCGCCGACGCGGCGTGAGCCGCCCGGACCTCCGTGCCCGCGTCGAAGCCGCGCGGGCACAGCGTGAGCGGGAGGGCCTGCTGCGCCGCGCGCGCACGTGTGACGTCACGGCGGACGGCCATCGCCTCGTCGATGGACGGACGCTGGTCGACTTTTGCGGCAACGATTACCTCGGTCTCGCGCGCCACCCTGATCTCGTCGCCGCGCTGAGCCGCGCGGCCGCCGTTGAAGGTGTCGGCACGGGTGCCGCGCATCTGGTCTCCGGCCACCGCGGCGAGCACGCGGCACTTGAGGAAGAGCTCGCTGACTGGACCGGGCGCCAGCGCGCCGTGCTGTTCTCCACGGGTGTGATGGCTAACCTGGGCGCCTTGCAGGCCCTGCTCGGTGCCGGCAGTCTTCCGGGCCGCGGCGACGCGCTTTGCGTGCAGGACCGCCTTAACCACGCAAGTCTCATCGACGGTGCGCAGCTGGCGGGTGCCGAGCTTCGCCGCTACCCGCACGGCGATGCCGAAGCGGCGGCGCGCCAGCTGGATGCGCGGCCTGATCACCCGGCCCTGCTCGCCACCGACGGCGTCTTCAGCATGGACGGTGATGTCGCGCCTCTGGCAGCCCTGGCGACGCTCTGCCGGAAGCGCCACGCCCTCTTTTTCGTCGACGATGCCCACGGCCTGGGCGTGCTTGGGCCACAGGGTGCCGGCAGCGTTGCCGCGGCCGGCCTCGATACGGAGAAGGTGCCGGTGCTCATGGGCACGCTGGGCAAGGCGCTGGGGACGGCCGGGGCCTTTGTTGCGGGCGATGCCGTCCTGATCGAGGCCATCGTCCAGTTCGCGCGTCCCTACATGTACACGACGGCGATGCCGGCCGCGCTGGCGGCGGCGACGCGCGCGTCATTGCACCTCGTGCGGGCCGATACGGACGGCCGCCGTGAGCGACTCGCGGCAAACATCGCCCGGTTTCGAGCGGGTGCCGCGCAGCTTGGCCTGGCCGTGACGCCTTCGCAGACCGCCATCCAGCCGCTGATCGTCGGCTCGGCTGAAGCCGCCCTGGTCGCCTCGCGCTCCCTGGAAGCCTCGGGATTCCTCGTCGTCGCGATCCGTCCGCCCACCGTCCCGCAGGGCGCGGCTCGCTTGCGAATCACCCTCTCGGCAGCGCACTCGCCGGACCAGATCGATGCCCTGCTGGCCGCCCTTTCCCGCCTTCCGGGCCCGTCCGGGACCGCCGCCGTATAATGGGCGGCCGCGTCCTTCTCCCATGCCCATGTCGATCCTCAACATTTCCGCCTACAAGTTCGTCGGCCTCGACGATCTGGACGCGCTGCGCGCGCGGATGGTCGAGCGCTGCACCGCCCTGGCGCTGAAGGGAACGATCCTGCTTGCGCCGGAAGGCATCAACCTCTTCCTGGCTGCCCCGCGCGAGGCGATCGCCTTGTTCGTGGACTGGTTGCACGAAGACCCGCGCTTTGCCGATATCACGCCGAAGGAGAGCCTTTCCGAGGAGGCGCCGTTCGGTCGCATGCGCGTGCGCCTGAAGAAGGAAATCATCACCATGCGTGCGCCGTCGATCCGGCCCGAGGAAGGACGCGCGCCGCATGTATTGCCGCTCGACCTGCGCCGCTGGCTGGATCAGGGCCACGACGACGAAGGCCGTCCGGTCGTGCTGGTCGACACGCGTAACGACTACGAAGTTGCCGCAGGCACGTTCGAGAACACCGTCGAGTACGGGTTGTCGAGCTTCACCGGTTTTCCCGAAGCCATCGCCGCGGACCGCGAGCGCTTCGACGGCAAGACCGTGGTCTCGTTCTGCACCGGCGGCATTCGCTGTGAGAAGGCGGCCATCCATATGCGCGAGATCGGCATCGACCACGTCTTCCAGCTCGAAGGCGGCATCCTGAAGTATTTCGAGGAAGCCGGCGGCGCGCACTGGCGCGGCGACTGCTTCGTCTTCGACGAGCGCGGCGCGGTCGACCCGACGCTCTCGCCAAGCGACACGCCGTGAGCGGACTGCACATCGAGCGTCACGGCGATGGCGATGCACCGCTGGTGCTGATCCACGGCTGGGCCATGCACGGGGGCATCCTTGCGCCGCTCGTCGAGGCGCTGGCCTCGCACTACACGATGTACGTGGTCGACCTGCCTGGCCACGGCTATTCCCGAGACTGCGACATTCCGCTGGAGCCGCTGGCGTGCGCGCGCGCCATCGCGGCGGCGACCCCGCCGGCAACGTGGATGGGATGGTCGCTCGGGGGACTTGTCGCCCTCACCGCCGCACTCGACCTCCCCGACCAGGTGACCTCGGTCGTCGCCATGTGCTCTACGCCACGGTTCGTCCGCACCGAAGGCTGGCCCTACGGTAACGACGCGGCCATGGTGGAGAAGCTCGCCGCCGACCTGGAAACCGATTACCACGGCACGCTGGAGCGCTTCATCGCGCTGGAGGCCATGGGCAGCGCCGATCCGCGCGCCGAGGCCCGCCGCCTGAAGGAAGAAGCGTTTTCACGTGGCGAGCCCGACCCGCGCGTGCTGATGGAAGGCCTCCGCCTGCTCGAAAGCACTGACCTCCGACCGCGTCTGTCCGAACTGCGCACGCGCAGCCTCTGGATAGCCGGCCGACGCGACCGCATTGTTCACCCCGAGGCCATGCGTTGGTGCGCCGATGCGGCTGGCGGCCGCTTCGAAGAAGTCGCCCACGCCGGCCACGCCCCCTTCATCGGACACGCCACCGCCGTGGCCGATGTCCTGACACAGTTCACCGAAGCAGACGCATGAGCGATTTTCATTTCGACCGGACCCAGGTCAGGCGTAACTTCGGTCGCGCCGCCGGCACCTACGAGAAACACGATGCACTGCAGCGCGAGGTGCAGTCGACCCTGGTCGACCGACTCGACATGTATGAGCAGGTCCCCGAGATCATCCTGGACGTGGGCGCCGGTACCGGTCGCGGCAGCGCGGCGCTCAAGAAGCGCTACCCCAAAGCGCAGGTGATCGCGATGGATCTCGCGTTGCCGATGCTGCGCCAGGCGAAACAGCACACGAGCTGGCTGAAACCCTTCTCCCGGGTCGCCGCTGACGCCTATACGTTGCCCATTCACGACCACAGCGTCGACATTCTCTTCTCCAACCTGTGCTTCCAGTGGTGTGAGGACATCGGCCGCCTGTTCACCGAATGCGCTCGCGTGCTCAAGCCCGGCGGCCTGCTCACGTTCTCCACGTTCGGCCCCGACACGCTTAGCGAGTTGCGTGCCGCTTGGGCGGAATCCGACCAGCACGCGCACGTCGCACGCTTCCTGGACATGCACGATGTCGGCGACGCCATGCTTTCGGCCGGCCTGCGTGACCCGGTGCTGTTCGCCGAACGCTACACACTCACCTATCCCACACCCCGCGCACTACTGGACGAACTGCGCGGCCTGGGCGCGAACAATGCCGACGCCGATCGCCAGCGCGGACTCACCGGAAAGCAGCACTACCGCCGCATGCTCGACGCCTACGAGGCAATGCGCAGCGATGGCGTGATTCCCTCGACCTGGGAGGTGGTGACTGCCCATGCATGGGGACCGCCGGCCGGGCAGTCGCGTCGTGAAGGCGGTGGCGAGATCGCGAGCTTCCCCATCGAGAAACTGCGCGGATCGCGACGGAAAACGCCGTTCTGATCCTTGCCCGTCATCGTCCCGCGCGATGCCGGCATTGGGGCTCGTGGCCGTCGACCATGCCCGTGGCCTGCATGAGTGCATAACAGATGGCCGTGCCCGCGAAGCGGAATCCCCGCTTGTGCAGGGTTGCGCTCATGACATCGGATGCATCGCTTCGTGCACGCACCCCGAACGCAGCGCGGGGCGGCGTGCCAACGCCTTCGCTGTCGAGGAAGGAGCAGAGAAACGCCGTGAGTGTCCCCTCGCTTTCGATCAGACGGATCGCTGCCCGCGCGTTGCCACGCACCGAGGCGATCTTCAGGCGATGGCGAATGATGCCCCGATCGCGCCGCACCATGGCGAGCTCGTCGTCGGTCATGACGGCGATACGCGTCAGGTTGTAATCATGGAAGACGCGACGATAATGTTCTCGTTTCGCAAGCACGGTGCGCCATGTCAAACCGGCTGCCGCGCCGCGTAACGTGATCAGCTCGAAGAGCTTGCGGTCGTCGTGGATCGGCAATCCCCACTCGGTATCGTGGTAGACGCGTTCCGCGTCGCTATGTTCGGCCCAGGCGCATCGCATGTCCCGTCTCGCACGTGCTGAAGGAGCGACGAGAATAGCCACGCAAAACAGGCAGGGATGTCCGATTCAGGTGGCGTGCGCGGTGCGAATGCTTACCAGGGCAGGTCGTCCAGATCAACGTTGCCGCCAGTCAACACCGCGCCGACATGCCGTCCGGCGACGCGCTCCGGGTTTCTCAACAGGGCCGCAAGCACTGTTGCACTCGACGGTTCGATCACGATCCGCAGCTCCGACCACAGCAGGCGCATGGCGGCGACGACTTCGGCATCGCTGACACGCAGCACGGTGACGCCATGCTCGCGCAACACGTGAAAGTTTGGTTCACCGATGAGCGTGCGCAGGCCGTCGCAGATGGTGTGGGGCGTGAACGGGCCGACGCGCTGGTCCGCCTCGAGCGAGCGTGCGGCATCGTCGGCGCCCTCGGGCTCCGCGCCGAGCAGGATGATCGCGGGGTCCATGCCGTGCGCGGCGATCGAGCAGCCCGATGCCAATCCACCGCCGCCGACAGGGAAGATGATCGTATCGATCCTGCGATCCTGTGCAAGCAGTTCCGGCACGAGCGTGCCCTGGCCGGCCATCACGCGCGAATCGGCATAAGGATGGACGAGCGTCGCACCCGTGCTGGCGATGAGTTCGGCCGCCTTTGCCTCACGCGCGGCGGTGGTCGGCGCGCAGCGATGTACGGTGGCGCCTGCGGCGATGATCGCATCCACCTTGGTTTTCACGGCACCTTCCGGGACGACGATGTGCGCCGTTATCCCGCGTGTCTGTGCCGCGATGGCCAGGGCGTTGCCGTGGTTGCCGGAGGAATGCGTGACGACGCCGCGTGCGGCGTCCTCCTCGCTCAACGACCAGACCGCGTTGGCCGCGCCACGGAACTTGAATGCACCGCCACGCTGAAGATTCTCGCACTTGAACACGATGGAAGCGCCGACCAGTGCGTCGAGGCGATCGCTGCGAAGTACAGGCGTCACCCGTGCATAGGGCGCGATGCGTACGGCGGCATCACGTACATTGGCGAAGGTAGGCAAGCTCACGTGTCGAACTCCACGCCGCACACGAAGCGCCTCTCCTGGCCCGCGCCCAGTGTGATCAACGGCGCGCAATCGTCGCGATTGAAGGCGTCCGGCATGCATTCCATCGGCTCCAGCGCGACCGATTTGCGCGCGTCGCGGTCAGCGGTGTCCGCGGTAAAGACGAGCATCACGCCTTTCTCCTGCCACACAGCGATGCCCGCGCCGGTCTTCGGATCGCGCAGGTGCGTGCGTGCCTTGCCATCCGTGTCCAGCTGTAGGTCGGCATAGGTGTGATTGAGCGCGGTACTACCGATGGCACGCGCCTTGCGGAAGTCGAGCGAACGGTCGGCCTTGTCCATCGCCTGCCACGCGCTGGTGCCGGGCAGCGGAATGAAATCCTTGTCGGTAGCGATGACCTTGTCCGCGGGCACGTGCAGTTCCCAGGTCTCGATCGGGTTGTCCGAGAGACGGAAATACGGGTGCCAGCCGAAGAAGGTCGGCGCAGCATGCTCGCCGACATTGCGCGTCTTCGCCTCGAGCGTGAGCCCATGTTCGTCGAGGGTGAAGGTCACGCTGAAGTCGAGCGCGAACGGGTAGCCCGGGTTGACGCCTGGCCGGATGGCGGCGGTCACCAGCGTGACCGAGGCCCTGTCGTCGTCGGCGTGCTCACGTTGCACGTCGAAAAGCGTTCCGCGAAGGAATCCGTGGCGACTCGCGCGATCGGCGCCGACGGCACCTGGCTGCAAATCGTAGGTGGTTCCTTCAAATGTGAAACGCGAGTCGTTAACGCGATTGGCGAACGGGGTCATGATCGCGAATCGCGATCCCTTGTGTCCGACCAGCTCCTTTGCGTCGCGAAACCCATCGGTAACGGTGCGCTGCTGATCACGGCAGCGGGTGCTGATCGAAAGCACGGTGGCGCCGCGCCGGGCGATCCGGACCTCGCGGTCGGCATCGGCATCGACCAGGACCACCAGCTCGTTGGCGCCCAGGGTGGAGCGCGTCACGGTGAATCGGGACATGGGAGGCTTCCTTTTGACGAATCCGACCGCATGTTAGCCTGCCTGTCAGACCAGAACATGTGTTGTCTTACCGCCATGAGTGATCGTTCCGACGCCCCCACGTCCGTCATCCGCCTCGCCGACTACCGCCCGCCCGCATGGGCCGTGGAAGAGGTGGCGCTCGAGTTCGACCTCGGCATCGACCACACCGAGGTCACTAGTCGCCTGACCCTGGTGCGGCAGGCCGACGAGCCCATTCGTCTCAACGGCGAAGGTATCGAGTTGCTCGAACTGACGCTGGACGGCCGGCGGCTCGGCGACGGCGAGTACATCCTCGCCAACGGCGTGCTGGAAGTCGCGGTGGATGCGGACCGCTGCACGCTGGGCGCGCGCGTCGCCATCCGCCCCGCGGAGAACACCGCCTTCGAAGGCCTGTATCTCTCGGGCAGCCGCGACCGCGGTTTCCTGTTGACCCAGTGCGAAGCCGAAGGCTTCCGTCACATCACGTATTTTCCGGATCGCCCCGACGTCCTGTCGAAGTACACGGTGACGCTGCGCGCCGATCCTGTGCGCTTCCCGGTGCTTCTGGCCGGCGGCAATCCTGACGGCGCGGGCGACCTCCCCGATGGCCGCCACTGGGCACGTTTCGTGGATCCCCACCCGAAGCCGAGCTATCTGTTCGCGCTCGTCGCCGGACGCCTGGAGCGGATCAGCCACGACTACACCACGGCCGATGGCCGCGCCGTCGCGCTTCACATCTGGGCGGAAGCCGATGTCATCGATCGCTGCGACTACGCGATGGATTCCCTGATCCGCTCGATGCAGTGGGACGAGCGCACCTACGGGCGCAACTACGACCTCGACGTGTTCCACATCGTCGCCACCCACGATTTCAACATGGGAGCGATGGAGAACAAGGGTCTCAACATCTTCAACGCGAAGTACCTGCTGGCCGATCCGGACTCGAGCACCGACGACGAGTACCGCCATGTCGAGGCCGTGGTTGCGCATGAGTACTTCCACAACTGGAGCGGCAATCGCGTCACCTGCCGCGACTGGTTCCAGCTCAGCCTGAAGGAAGGCCTCACGGTATTCCGCGAACAGAGCTTCTCGGCGGATATGAACTCGGTATCGCTCAAGCGTATCGAAGACGTGGCACTGCTGCGCCGCGCGCAGTTTCCCGAAGATGCCGGCCCGCTGTCACATCCGGTGCGGCCCTCGCAGTACAGCGAGATCAACAACTTCTACACAGCCACCGTCTACGAGAAAGGCTCCGAACTGGTCCGCATGCTCGCTGGCCATCTCGGCCGTGACGGCTTCCGCAAGGGCATGGACCTCTACTTCGAACGCCACGACGGCGATGCCGCGACGATCGAGGATTTCCTGAAGGCCCTCAGCGATGCCAACGGCAGCGACCTGTCCGCCTACCTTGCCTGGTACAGCCAGGCGGGCACGCCACGCCTGACGGCCGATGCCCGCTACGACGCCGCACAGTCGCGCTACCGCCTCACCCTGCGGCAGCGCACGCCCGCCAGCGCGGGGCAAACGGTCAAGCATGCGCTACCGATTCCTGTCCGCCTGTCGCTGTTCGATGCCTCGGGCAAGGCGCTGCCGCTTCGACTCGAGGGCGAGACGACGGCCGGCGCCAGCGAACGCACCATCGTGCTCGATGGTGCCGAGCGCAGCGTGGTCTTCGAGGACATCACGAGCGCGCCCGTGCCATCCCTGCTGCGTGGCTTCTCGGCGCCGGTGATCCTGGAATTCGATTACGCCCCGGAAGAACTGGGCGTGCTGCTTCGTCACGACCCCGACGGCTTCAACCGCTGGGAGGCCGGACAGCAACTCGCGGGCCTTGCCTACGATGATTGCCGCGACGGCAAGGTCGATGGCGCGGCGATTGCTGCCTGGACAACAGCCCTCGCCCAGCTGTTCGGCGATCCGTCCGTCGAAGACGCCTTGCTGGCCGAACTGCTCACCCCGCCCGGCGAGATCGAGCTGGTCGAGCGGCAGCCCGAGCGCGACCCGGACCGCATCCGCGCCAGTCGGCAGGCCATGCTCCGGGCGCTTGCCGGCAAGATCGGCGTGCCTGCCCTCCATGCGCGTTACAACGCGCTACGCGAGAGCACCAGTGCCGCGCTCGACGCGCCCAGCCAGGCGCGGCGCCAGCTGAAACGACGTGTGCTCGATCTGCTTTCATTGGTCGATGAGGGCCACGCCCGTGACCTGGCTCGGGCGCAATACGACGAAGCGCCCGGCATGACGGATCGCCTTGCCGCGCTGGCGACACTGGCGACCATCGACCCGGATGCGGCGACTCCCGCGTTCGCCCATTTCCGCCATCGCTACGAGAGCAACGCCCTGGCGTTGGACAAATGGTTCGCAGTGCAGGCGCAGCTGCCGGGTGACACCGCCCTGGCGCGAATCCAGTCGCTGGAGCGCGACGATGCCTTCACGCTGAAGAATCCGAATCGTGTGCAGTCGTTGCTGGGCAGTTTCGCGCGTGCCAATCCGAGTGGGTTCCATCGCGCCGATGGCGCCGCTTACCGCTGGCTGGCGGATCGCCTCGTGGCCATCGACGCGCTCAATCCGCAGGTCGCCGCGCGCGTGGCGACGGCCTTCAATGGCTGGAAGCGGCTGGAGGCGGTGCGTCGCGAAGCGGCGCATGCGGTCGTCGCGGAGCTGGCGTCACGCAAGGATCTATCGCGCGACCTTACTGACATCCTTGCGCGGGTGGCCCTGGGCTGAGCCCAGGGTCAGTCGTCCATGCCCGCAAGCGTTTCGCGTATGCGCGCGAGGCGCTGCTCGATGCGAGGACGCAGGCGACCCTGTTCGATCGCGTTGCGTTCGCTGAGCTTCTCCATCGCCATCTCCAGACTGCCCATTTCGATGAGCAAGTCGTGGTGCCGCAGCATGGGTTCATTGGTGTACATGACAGCATTCATGGCGCCTGTCTCCTTCGCTCGTTGGTCACGATGTTGCGATGCATCGGCCGTGCCACTCGCTGTGGCGCGAGAAAAAATGTGCGCTGGATCACATCCAATCTCGCATCGAGGGAGAAACTGACGTACTGCGTCACCAATTGCCGAAATCGAGCACCTCGTTGACGAAAAAGTCACACACGGTTCATTCGATCGGTGTATGTTGAATTCAACGAAAAAAAGCCGAGGCTTTGGCCTCGGCTCTTCGTGCCAGTCACTCGGTTTCTGGCGCCCGGCAGCACGGTCATCCTGGATTCCCCCTGTTCCTGAGACCGCCGGGCGCCAGATCTCATTCGTCAAACCGAATGGGGCATCCTTGCCCGCATCCCGCTTCCTCCTCCCGGCACACGACCAAACCCCTGTCGTTCGGTCTCAGCGCGCGTGTTATCGCGCAGCGTCTGCCCGGGTGAAGTGCACGGAATAACAAGCACGAGCCGTGCCAAACCTTGCCGGAAGCTGGTCGCGCTGCAACGCAGCGTGGTTCGCCCGGCAGGCGTAAAATGGCCGCCTTGGCCCTACGCCCGAAACCCTGACCATGCTGCATAAAGAAACCTACGACGTCATCGTGGTCGGTGGCGGACACGCCGGCACCGAAGCCGCGCTTGCGTCCGCGCGCGCCGGCGCACGGACCCTGCTGCTCAGCCACAACATCGAAACGATCGGGCAGATGAGCTGTAACCCGGCCATCGGTGGCATCGGAAAGGGACACCTGGTCAAGGAGATCGACGCCCTCGGCGGTGCGATGGGTCGCGCCGCGGATCTCGCCGGCATCCAGTGGCGAACGCTCAACGCGTCCAAGGGGCCGGCCGTACGCGCCACCCGCTGCCAGGCCGACCGATCCCTCTACAAGGCGGCCATCCGCCTCATGGTGGAAACACAGCCCAATCTCGTCCTGTTCCAACAAGCCGTCGACGACCTCATCCTCGTCGATGGTCGCGTCGCCGGCGTGCGTACGCAGATGGGCCTCGACTTTCATGCCCCCGCCGTGGTGCTGACCGCAGGCACCTTCCTCGCCGGCAAGATCCACATCGGTTCGGCGCAGTACGCCGGTGGCCGCGCAGGCGATCCGCCGGCGTCGGCGCTCGCCGCGAAACTGCGCGAGCTACCCGTGGCCGCCGACCGCCTGAAGACAGGCACGCCGCCGCGTATCGACAGCCGTAGCATCGATTTCTCCGTGCTCGAGGAACAGCCCGGCGACGATCCCATGCCCCACTTCTCGTACATGGGATCGGCGGCGGAGCATCCGCGGCAGGTGAGCTGCTGGATTACCCAAACCACGGAAGCCACGCATGAGCTGATCCGCGGCTCGCTCGACCGGTCGCCGTTGTACAGCGGACAGATCGAAGGCGTCGGCCCGCGCTATTGCCCGTCGATCGAAGACAAGGTGGTCCGTTTCGCCGACAAGACCTCGCACCAGATCTTCGTCGAACCGGAAGGCCTCGACACCTTTGAGATCTATCCGAACGGCATTTCGACTTCGCTGCCCTTCGACGTGCAGTACGCCCTGGTGCGGTCCATCCCTGGTTTTGAGCGCGCGCACATCACGCGTCCCGGTTACGCCATCGAATACGACTACTTCGATCCGCGCGGCCTGCATCCCTGGCTGGAAACCAAGGGTATTCCGGGACTTTATTTCGCCGGGCAGATCAACGGCACCACCGGTTACGAAGAGGCCGGCGCGCAGGGGCTCATCGCTGGCATGAACGCCGCGCTTGCCGTGCGCGGCGAGACGCCGTGGTATCCGCGCCGCGACGAGGCCTATATCGGCGTCCTCATCGACGACCTCACGACGAACGGCACCATTGAGCCGTATCGCATGTTCACCTCGCGCGCGGAGTACCGCCTGCACCTGCGCGAAGACAACGCCGACCTGCGCCTGACGCCCCACGGCTACGCGCGCGGCATCGTTTCCGAGGAACGCTTCCGTCGCTTCGAGGCCAAACGCGACGCAGCGGAGCGCGAGACAGCACGCCTGCGCGGTATCTGGGCGGCGCCGACCAATGCGCTGGGCGCGGCCATCGAGCGCTCGCTCGGCATCGCAGTGAGTCGCGAGACACACGCGCTCGACCTGCTCCGTCGTCCGGAACTGAACTACGCCGCCCTCACCGGCGTGCCCGAGCTGGGACCGCCCGTGGACGACGCCGAGGTGGCGACACAGGTGGAAGTGCAGGCGAAGTACTCCGGCTACCTGGAGCGCCAGCGCGACGAGATCGACCGCCAGCGTCGACACGAAGCCACGGCCATCCCCGAGGGCTTCGACTACGACCGCGTGCGGGGGCTCTCCGCGGAGGTCCTGCTCAAGCTGAAACGGGCGCTTCCGGTAACGATCGGCCAGGCGTCACGCATCAGTGGCGTGACGCCGGCGGCGATCTCGCTGTTGCTGGTCCACCTGAAGCGCCGCGCCGCGTAGGCGGCGCATGTGCCAACCAGCAGTCGGCGGCGCCTCGATCCATCTGGCATCATCGGCGCCTGTCAGTGCATCAGTAAAAAGGTCGGCACCCATGCAAGTCTGGATCGGACGTAACGGCGAGCGCTTCGGCCCCTACACGGACGACGAAATCCGTCAGTGGCTGCGCGACGGCACCTGCCGTCCCGACGAACTCGGCTGGTACGACGGCATGGTCGACTGGCGCCCGCTGGGTGAGCTGTTCCCTGAGGAGCGCCCCACGGCAGCCACCGACGGCGTGCCACCCATGCCGCCTTCCCCGCCACCCTTTCTTGGCGTCACCGATGTGGCTGCGCCGGAGTACGCCGGTTTCTGGCTGCGCTTCGGCGCCTGGGTAATCGACTATCTCATCCTCATCGTGCCGTTCACCATCATCGCCCTGAGCATGGGCCTGGGCGCCGTCATGACCACCGTGATGGAACAGATGAAGACCGACCAGGTCGCTGCGCTGGAAGCCTATGCAACGGCCGTCCTGCCGATCACCTACGTGCTGATGGTCATCGGCTTCGTGTACTACACGCTGTTCGAGGCTTCGAAATGGCAAGCCACGCCGGGAAAGATGGCCGTGGGCATCCGCGTCACCGACACCGACGGACAGCGCATCTCGATTGCCCGCAGCGCCGGCCGCAACGCCGTGCGCCTGACCAACGTGCTGCGCTTTCCCGTACCGCTTCCGCTGATCTGCTACGTGGTCGCTGCGTTCACCGAGCGCAAGCAGGGCGTACATGACCTCCTGGCCAAGACCTACGTATTGACGGGTCGTGCAGACCAGGCCGTGGCACCGGTCGCCGCGCCCCGCAATGGCGATAGCGGCCGCTTCGACGCCTGATCGCCCTGCCCCCGCCCCGGCCTGACGGCCGGGGCTTCGCCTGTGCTTGCTATCATCCACGGCTCGACCCGACGTTTCGGCCGGCCGAGCAACGCACAGGAACCACATGCAGAGCATCGAACAACGTATTGCCCAGGACATCGCCGCGAAGCCCGAACAGGTGCGCGCAGCGGTGGAACTTCTCGACGGCGGCGCGACCGTGCCGTTCATCGCCCGCTACCGCAAGGAAGTGACCGGCGGTCTGGACGACATTCAGCTGCGTCTGCTCGAAGAGCGCCTGCGCTACCTGCGCGAGCTGGAAGACCGCCGCGCGGCGATCCTCGAGAGCATCGTCGAGCAGGGCAAGATGACCGACGGCCTCAAGGCCGACCTCCTCAGCGCCGACACCAAGGCGCGCCTGGAAGATCTCTACCTTCCATTCAAGCCCAAGCGCCGGACCAAGGCCCAGATCGCGCGCGAGGCGGGCCTGGAGCCGTTGGCGCTCGGTCTGCGCGAAGACCCCACCCAGGATCCGGAAACCTTCGCCGCGGGCTTTGTCGACGCCGAGAAGGGCGTCGCCGATACGAAGGCCGCTCTGGACGGCGCACGCGCCATCCTCATGGAGTCGATCGCCGAGGACGCCACCCTCGTCGGCGAACTTCGCGACTGGCTTTGGGACAAGGGCCAGATCCGTGCCGTCGTCGTCGCCGGCAAGGAGAACGAAGGCGCCAAGTTCCGCGACTACTTCGACCACAGCGAAGCCGTGTCGAAGATTCCCTCGCACCGCCTTCTCGCGCTGATGCGCGCGCGCAACGAGGGCGTCCTTGAGATCGACCTCAACCCCGGTGTCGATGCCGACCAGGGTCATGCGGAAGGCGAAGGCCGCGTCGCCGCGCGCGCGGGCATCGTCAACCGCAATCGCGCCGCCGACGCATGGCTGCGCGAGACGGTGCGCCTGACCTGGCGGGTGAAACTGCACCTACATCTGACACTGGACCTGTTCGGCCGCGTGCGCGAAGGCGCCGAAGACGAAGCCATCCGTGTGTTCGGCGATAACCTGAAGGACCTCCTGCTCGCCGCGCCCGCCGGCGCGAAGACGGTGATGGGCCTGGATCCGGGCATCCGCACCGGCTGCAAGCTGGCGATCGTGGATGCCACCGGCAAGCTGGTGGCCTTCGACACGATCTACCCCCACGAGCCGCGCAACCAGTGGGATCAATCCGTGGCGCGCATCGCGCAGCTGAGCAAGCAGCACGGCGTGGATCTCATTGCCATCGGCAACGGCACCGCCTCGCGCGAGACCGACAAACTCGCGGCGGAAGTCATCAAGAAGCACGCCGAGCTCAACCTTGCCAAGGTGGTCGTCAGCGAAGCGGGCGCGTCGGTGTACTCGGCGTCCGAACTTGCCTCCAAGGAGTTCCCGGATGTCGACGTATCCATTCGCGGTGCCGTCTCCATCGCACGCCGCCTGCAGGATCCGCTGGCCGAGCTGGTGAAGATCGAGCCGAAGGCCATCGGTGTCGGCCAGTATCAGCACGACGTGAACCAGGTGAAGCTCGCCCGTGCCCTGGATGCCCGCGTCGAAGACTGCGTGAATGCAGTCGGCGTCGATGTCAACACGGCATCGGCACCGCTGCTCGCACGCGTCGCCGGCCTGTCCAGCAGCGTGGCCGAGAACGTCGTGAAGCACCGCGATGCCAACGGTCCGTTCCCCAGCCGCAAGGACCTGTTGAAGGTGCCACGCCTCGGCGACAAAGCCTTCGAGCAGTGTGCCGGCTTCCTGCGCATTTCCGCCGGTAGCAATCCGCTCGATGCGAGCTCGGTTCACCCCGAGGCTTATCCGGTGGTCGAGCGCATCCTCAAGCAGTGCGGTCGCGAAGTGAAGCAGGTGATCGGCGATACCGCGTTCCTGCGTGGCCTCAAGGCCGAGGACTTCACCGACGCCACCTTCGGTGTGCCGACCGTGCGCGACATCCTCAAGGAACTGGAGAAGCCCGGCCGCGATCCGCGTCCGGAGTTTGTCGCACCCACCTTCGCCGATGGCGTCGAAGACCTGAAGGATCTCAAGGTCGGCATGGTGCTCGAAGGGCGCGTGACCAACGTCGCGGCCTTTGGTGCGTTCGTCGACATCGGCGTCCATCAGGACGGCCTGGTTCACGTGTCCGCGCTGTCGCACACCTTCGTCAAGGATCCGCGCGACGCGGTGAAAGCGGGCGACGTGGTCAAGGTCAAGGTCATGGAAGTGGACCTGCCGCGCAAGCGCATCGCCCTCAGCATGCGCCTGGACGACGTGCCGGGCGAAGCCCGCGGCGGCCGGCCGGCGCAGGGCGGCGACGCCTCTGCCGGTGGCGGTGGCGGGAACAACCGTCGTGGCGGTCAGGGTGGCGGCGCCAGCCGTCCGCCGCAGCCGCCAAAGGCGGCACCTGCCCCGGCGAACAGCGCCTTCGCTGACGCGTTTTCCCGCGCTCTCAAGAAATAAGGCGACGCATCTGCCCGGTCTCCGGGGCCGGGTAGATGCGCAGCTCCTTTCCGGCAAAATCCTAGAATTTCCTCAACGCGGCAGCTCGTTGTGGGAGCCGGCTGTGCCGGCGATGGGCGTTGCCGCCAAACCGTTCCGTCGGTCTTTCGCCGCTGAAGCGGCTCCCACATTCTTCAGTGCGGCGGCGCAGCATGCGCCTGCGTATGGCTTCCATTACCGTAACGTTTCTCTAACGCCCCACACACGGAGTGAACCACATGCGTATTCGCCATCTTGCCGGTGCCATCGGTACCGCCCTTCTGTTCAGTGCCGGGGCGCACGCCGACGGATTCCAGCAGGTCGTTTCGTTCGGCGACAGCCTGAGCGATAGCGGCAACGTCGCCATTCTTTCCGGCTCGCCGGTGCCCGTGCGCTTCACGACCAACCCGGGCACGACGGCCGTCGAGAACATCGCCAAGTACTTCAATCTGTCGCTGACCCCGTCGCTGTCCGGCGGTACCGACTACGCTTTCGGTGGCGCCCGCGCCGCCATTGCGAATCCGGTCCCGGCGACCTCCGCGCAGATCCAGCAGTACCTGACCGCGAACGGCGGCAAGGCTAACCCGAACGCGCTCTACACCATGTGGATCGGCGCGAACGATCTCCTCGCCGCAACCGCCAACCCGGCGACTGCGCAGGTGGTCGTAGCCACCGCCGCGACCCAGGAAGTCGGCCAGATCAAGGCCCTGCAGGCGGCCGGCGCGAAGACCATCGTCGTCTTCAACCTGCCGGACGTGGGCAAGACCCCCGCCGCCATGTCGCAGGGTGCCGCCGCCTCCGCCGGCATCACTCAGCTGACCCAGGTTTACAACGGCATCCTCTCCGGCGGCCTGGCATCGTCCCAGCGCGGCATCGTGCCGATCGATACCTATGCCCTGCTCAATGAAGTCATCGCCAGCCCGGGCACCTACGGCTTCACCAACGTGACCGTGCCAGCCTGCACCACGGCCAGCTCGATCACCTGCACGCCGGCGACACTGCGCGACCCGAATGCGGCTTCCACCTACCTGTTCGCCGACGGTATCCATCCGACGACGGCAGCACATGCCCTGCTCGGCCAGTACGCAATCTCCGTCATCACCGCCCCGCAGAAGATCTCGCTGCTCGGCGAGGCCGGCCTCGCCACGAGCGACGCGCACACCCGCGTGCTGCGCAACCAGATGATGGCCGACAACTTCGGCGCCGACACCCGCGTGTTCGCCTCGGCCGACTACGGCCAGCAGCGGTTCAAGTCCACCGACACCTCGCCGAAGGCTGACAGCGACAACGTCAACCTGACCGTCGGTGCCGATGCCAAGGTCAACGAGAACATTTCGGTGGGCGTCGCCATGGGCGTGGCCTCGACCAACGCCGACTTCTCGGGCGGCGGTGGCTACAAGATGACGGACATCATGGGTTCGGGTTACGCCTTCTACCACGCAGGTGGCGGCTACATCGGCGGCTTCGCCAGCTTCGGCCAGCTGAGCTTCACCGACATCGATCGTCGCATCGACCTGGGTGCGGCCCGTCGCACGGAAACCGGCAAGACCGACGGTTCGCATGTCGGCGGCGGCCTGCAGGGCGGCTGGTGGTTCGGCAGCGAAACACTGAAGACCGGTCCGTTCGCCAGCCTCACGTTCGAGCAGTTGCGTGTGTTCGGCTACAACGAGTACGGCGGCGACAGCACCGCGATGAACTTCGGCAAGCAGGTCCGTAATGCGCGCATCGAAACCGCCGGCTGGCGCGTGCAGGGCTCCTGGCAGTCGGGTAACACCGTGCTGCATCCCTTCGCCGAAGTGGCCTATAACCACGATGGCCGCGCCGACGCCCGCTACGTCACTGCAGGCCTCATGAGCATGAGCGGCCGCTTCGACGTGCAGGGCTTCACGCCGGACAAGACCTGGGCGACGGCGGACCTCGGCCTCACGGCCGACTTCAGCCAGACCTGGAGCGGCTGGGCCGCCTACAGCGGTCGTTTCGGCGACGACACCCAGCGCAACAACAGCCTGAATGTCGGTCTGAAGATGGCGTTCTGATCCGCCAGGGCTCTTCGGCTTCCACAGGGAGCCGAAGAGCCCTGTGGGAGCCGCTTCAGCGGCAAAAAAAACGCCGGCGCAAGCCGGCGTTTTTTATTCTCACAAGTGGCGCGAAGCTTACTTCTTGCCGTTACCGCCAGCCTTCGCGTACATCGCTTCGGCCTGCTTGCGCAGATCGTTGGCGGCGTCGTCGGAGAGGACGTCGGTCTTGCTGCCTGCCTGATTTTCCTTCAGGACCAGCTCGCCGGCATCGTTCCAGCCCGCGCGCTGGGTCGAGGTCGGCTTGCCGTCCTTGCTCGGCTTCTTCTCCTGGACGATGACCCAGGGCTTGCCGTTCTTATAAGCAAAGTCGGTCGCGGTGAAGCCCTTGTCGCCGTAGTCGACGAGCTCGCGCACGAACTGGACATCGTTGCCCTTCTTGAAGATCTGCCAGCCGTGGGACTCGCCGTCTTTCAGCGCGGTGCCCTGGGTGACCTTCATGCCGCCGATGTTCTTCTTGACGCTGTTGAAGCCGCTGAGTTCCTTCTCACCCGGGGTGGCTTCGCCAACCAACTGGATGTTGGCGACGTTCTTCGCGCCCTTGGTCAGCACCGGGGTCTTCAGCGGCGACGAGTAATGACGGTCGCCGTCCTGCAGGGACACCTCGACGATGTACATGTCGTTCGGATTGAGGTCCGTGGCGTTGAAGTCGAGCTGGAACTGCGCGGGCAAGGTCACCGGGGCAATCGTCTTGGTGGCCAGCGGCTGCGAGCCTTCGGCGCTGACGTCGATCAGCTTCAGTTCGAGCTTGGCGTCCGGCGAAAGCTGTGCGCCGGGGTCACGCAGGGTGACGCTGCCGGTAACGGCGTTGGCCGGGCCGGCTGGCGCCTCAGGCGTGCCACCCGCGGCCTGCTGGCCGTTGTCGGAAGAGCCGCCGCAACCGGCGAGGGCCAGTGCGGCCACGGATGCGAGCGACAAGAAGATCCTGCGCATGGTCGAACCTCGTAACGGAACGGAAAGAAGGTGTAGGTCACGGAAGATACGCGCGCGCATGGCGTGAGTTCTTCCGGGGGGGAACCTTGGAGGATACCGGGAAATGCGCCTTTGGAAAAGTCAAGGGTGAAAATCCCTAGGAATCCGTAAGTGCGGGCCCGTTGGCAAGCTGGCAGTCAGAATTGCCGAATATCAGCAAGCAATTGATCAACCAACGGTTTGGGGCAGGCCTGCGACAGTAAAAAAGGCCGCCCGAAGGCGGCCTTTTTGCTGAGTCCGGAACGTGATGTCCGGCGCGCGACGCTATTGCCCTAGGCCTTATCGTGACCCAGGTTTCGCCGGCGATCTCACGGGTTCGTCCAGATCCATCCCTTGTCGTGAAGCTCATCGGGCTCAGACACGCCAACCGGCTCGCATTCGGCGATTTCGCAGGCAGTGCTGATAGGCAAGAAGGCTGGCAAGGTGTACGCAATGATGATTGTACCGGGGACGATGTAGTGCTGCCCTGGATTCTGACCGCAGGATGTTGCCTCCGTGATCGTGTAAGCGGTGTGGGTGTTTCCGGCTTGATACGTGATTGCGCTGCACTCACGGACGGACTGGCCGACGATGGCCCCGTTCTCGTCGAAGTACTTAACGGATGTGGCGTTTTGCGCGAGGGCATTGGCTGTACCGATATAACCGATGAACGTCATCGCAACAAAGGCGATCTTGCCTAGCGAGTGCTTCATGAGAGGCTCCGTGGGGCGGACGAATGCCGCTGATTGGATAGGTTTTGAAGTGCGCTGGGGCCGTCACTTGGCGTTGAATCCCGGCACACGTACGCCGGCTCCATTAATCAAGACACGGCCCTCGGACTGACCCACCGGCTGCGTGCCGCTAGTAGACGGAAGTAAGAACTTGGCTCGGATGCGCCTGAACCTGTCCGAAGGCAAACAGGCTCGCCAGCGCGAAGGTCAGCTTTGCCGCGAGGATCTTTTCATGCGATTCCTTCTTCGACCCCTCAGGTGAGGCGCCGCACAAAGAATCTATGCCTGACCTACGCATATATCTGTAGGAGATGCGCCCGGATCTGTGTAGGGGTTCTTCGCCGCCCGAGTCGGATAATGCCTACACAAAAGTGGCAAACGCGAGGTATCTGTGCGTAGTCGCAACTGATTGCGAACCCTAGCAAAAACGTCGAGGAAAGTCCTTTATTTCTCACGATCCGAAACGTCGGCACCGAATGCGCTCCAAAAAAAAACCACCCGAAGGTGGCTTTTTTTGATAAAAGCCGCCAGCCCGAAGGCTGGCGACTTTCGATCCGACTTCGATG
>Ga0247742_10000243_pt1 | contig 46981 bp, 46 predicted proteins | sample UWRJL208509C2_FD_180944 | JGI IMG/M metagenome (GOLD analysis project Ga0247742, IMG submission 180944) | Plant litter microbial communities from Arlington Agricultural Research Station in Wisconsin, United States - UWRJ-L208-509C-2 | ecosystem: Environmental > Terrestrial > Plant litter >...
CCCGCGAGCTTCGTGTCGAGCTGGATGGCCGTGACGAACTCGCTCGTACCGGCGACCTTGAAGTCCATGTCGCCCAGGGCATCTTCGGCGCCGAGGATGTCGGTCAGTGCCGCGTAACGCGTCACGCCGTCGACCTCGTCAGAGATGAGGCCCATCGCGATGCCGGCGACCGGGGCGCGCAACGGCACTCCGGCGTTCAGCAGCGAGAGGGTGGATGCACAGACCGAGCCCATCGACGTCGAGCCGTTGGAGCCGAGAGCCTCGGACACCTGGCGGATCGCGTAGGGGAACTCCTCGCGGGGCGGCAGCACCGGCACGAGCGCGCGCTCGGCGAGGAAGCCGTGCCCGATCTCGCGACGCTTCGGGCTACCAACGCGACCGGTCTCACCGGTCGAGTACGGCGGGAAATTGTAGTGGTGCATGTAGCGCTTCTTCTTGACCGGAGCCAAGGAGTCGATCTGCTGCTCCATCTTGAGCATGTTCAGCGTGGTGACGCCCAGGATCTGGGTCTCGCCGCGCTGGAAGATCGCGGAGCCGTGCACGCGCGGGATAACCTGCACTTCGGCGTCGAGGGCGCGGATGTCGCTGAGCCCACGGCCGTCGATGCGGATGCCTTCGGTGAGCACGCGGTTGCGCATGATCTTCTTGCTGACCGACTTGTACGCGGCGCTCAGCTCGGCGAGGGTCGCGATGGGCAGCTCCTCGGCGTCGACCTTGGAGGCGATGGCCTCCTTGACGCGAGCCTTGAGCGCGTCATCCGCGTCCTGGCGCTGCGTCTTGTCGGCGATCTGGTAGACGTCCTTCAGCTCGTCGTACGCGAGAGCGGCGACGGCGTCGTAGCTCTCCTGGCTGTACGGCGGGAACAGCGGGAAGTCCTGGATGGGCTTGGCGGCGAGTGCCGCGACCTCGAGCTGCGCGGTGATGAGCTGCTTGAGGAAGGGCTTGGCAGCCTCGAGGCCCTGGGCCACGACCGACTCGTCGGGCTTGGTGGCGCCGGCCTTGATCAGGTCCCAGCTGCTCTCGGTGGCCTCGGCCTCGACCATCATGATCGCGACGTCTTCGTTACCGTCGGCGTCGGTCACCAGGCGGCCCGCGACGGTGAGGTCGAAGACGGCCTCCTCGAGCTGGCTGTACTTGGGGAACGCGATCCACTGGTCGTCGCTGCCCGCGCCGGACATGAGCGCGAGACGGATGCCCGCGACCGGTCCATAGAACGGGAGGCCGGAGATCTGGGTCGACAGCGATGCCGCGTTGATCGCGAGCGCGTCGTAGAACTCGTCGGGCGCGATGGACAGCACCGTGATGACGATCTGGACCTCGTTGCGCAGACCCTCGACGAAGGTCGGGCGCAGCGGGCGGTCGATGAGACGGCAGACCAGGATGGCCTCCGTCGACGGGCGACCTTCGCGGCGGAAGAACGAGCCGGGGATCTTGCCCGCGGCGTACGAGCGCTCTTCGACGTCGACCGTAAGCGGGAAGAAGTCGAAGCCGTCGCGCGGGTGCTTGCCCGCCGAGGTCGCCGACAGGATCATGGTGTCTTCATCGAGGTAGGCAGCGACGGCACCCTGTGCCTGCTGCGCAAGGCGACCGGTTTCGAAACGAACCGTTCGCGTGCCGAACTTGCCGTTATCGAGAACGGCTTCGGCGAATTTGATTTCTGGACCCTCCAAGGGGGGTTTCTCCTTTGTTTTATGTCGCAGACCCGTGTGGTCGGCGACGCATCAGCGCGCTTTCACGCAAAGGAGCAGGAGCGGGCAGGGAGACGCGAACGTACAACGCTTCACCTAGAACGGTGGGCTTGTCTGGCCAACAGTAGAAAGTCACCGCATATCGTGAGATGCGGTAATTCACCACCGGTGACCAGCTTCTTGCCAGCCTGCTCCGGTTGTCATGGTACGGAAGCCCGTACACAACCGTGTCGAGCCTACCAGCTACGGCGTGTCGTCACCTAGGCGCGAGTCATCCCGGTCCGTCCAGGATGAGAGGGCGGAAGCGCGGCAGGTACGGTGCGGGCGGGCACGCCAGGTCGATGCGCATCCAGTCGGCCGCGGCCTTGGGAGCCGGCCGCACTGCGTAGTACAGGTTGAACACACTGCTCGCCCGTTCACCTCCCGAATCGTCATAGTCGACGGAGTAACCGAGCGTTCGCAGGCACGGCGCGGTGCGATTCTCGGCGTAGTCAGCGAGGTATTCCAGTTGCGCGTCGGAGAAGTAGCCGAGTGCTTCTAGATCTGAGGGGTCATAAGGGTAGAGCTGGGCGCAGATGTACTGCGCCCGCTGCAGCGCTGCCCCGTCGTCTGGGCTTGACCCCACCACGATGCCCCCGCCCGGCGCTTCGCTGACCCCGGGCAGCCCGGTCTCCAGCAGGCATTTGGTCGTTTCTTCACCCTGGGAGTCCGGGGAAACGTACGCCACGGGAACTATCTGCGGCTGGGGCTCCCCCGGCGCGATCGATTCCCACCACATCGCGTCCGAATCGGCCTCAATGACGCGGTACTGCGCTTCCGTCATTCCCGCCGGGAAATGGGACGCGGGCGTGCACCCTGCCAGCAGGAGCCCGACAGCGACGAGGGAGCAGGAGGCGCGGATGCCCATGCCGAAAGTCTCTCACGGCACCCCCGCCGTTCACCTTCGCGGGGTATCACTGCCTGGTGGACGGCGTGATGGTGTGGATCGAGCAGGCCGGTCAGGGCCCGTGGCTGTACCTCGTGCTGTTCGCCCTCGTGGTCGCCGACGCCTTCCTCGTGGTGCTGCCGAGCGAGACGGTTGTCGTGGCGCTCGGGTCGCTCGCGCTCTCCACCGGTTCGCCGAACATCTGGCTCGTGTTGCCGATCGCGGCGCTCGGTGCCATCATCGGCGATCACCTCTGCTTTCTGATCGGGCGCCGTATCGGAGTGACCCGGTTCCGCTGGATGCGGCTGGGGAGGGTGCAGGCCGCCATTGAGCGGGTTCGGGGCACCCTGCACCGCAGGGCCGCATCGGTCATCCTGACCGCGAGATACATCCCGTTCGCTCGCATCGCGGTGAACCTCACCGCGGGAGCCACCGGGTTTCCCTATCGCCGCTTCCTGCCGCTGACCGCCATCGCCGGCGTGTGCTGGGCGGGCTACAACTGCGTCATCGGAGCGGTCTTCGGCACCTGGCTCTCGGCGTACCCGATCGTCGCCGTCGTCGTGTCGGTAGCGGTGGCGATCGCTCTCGGGATCGCGATCGATGCCGTCGTCGGTCGGCTATCCGCACGCACCGCCGCTCGGCTCGAGGCAGCGGCCGAGTAGCGGCCGCAGGGCGATCAGCCCAGTTGGCCGCGCACGATCGAGTCGCCGGAGTGCGCGGGGTCGCCGTCGTACGGTTCGGAGGAGATGTCGACGAGGTCGTATCGCGCGAGATCAACGCCTTCGGGAATCGCGAGCGTCGCCCTGTCGCCGTTCACGACGCCGAGGCTGACCAACTCCGTGACATCCGAACTGATCAGCCAGACCTCCCGGTAGTCGCCCTCCCGAGCCGGAGCCGAGAGATCGACCTGCACCGTCCGCTCACCGGTTGTGTCCTCGGCGACGACGGCGGATCCCGACGCCCCGGACCACTCGGGGAACGGATCGAGGGTGGCGCTGGCGAGGGTGATCCCGGAATCGGGGCGCGAGCCGAGCCATGCACCGAGCCCGATTCCCCCGCCAACCAGGGCGACGACCGCCGCTGCGGCGACGAACGGGCGCACCCAGCGTCTCGTCTGACGGGGTCGAATGGCCTGTACGGCCGCGGGCGGCGCAACCTCCGCCTCGAGGGAGAGCTCGTCCGAGATGCGGTGCCACACCCGACGGCTCGGCACCAGCAGCTCACCCTCATCGAGTGTGGTTCGCGCGATCGCCGCGGTTCGCGAGAGGTGCTCGAGCTCGGCCGCGCACTCGGCGCAGCCATCGACGTGGGCGCGGTCGGCTGCCGACTCGAGTTGCTCGCCGAGGGCGAGCAGCGCGAGCAGCTCAGGGTCGACGTGTGACATACGTCGCCTCCAATCGGGTTCGCATCCTTTGGAGGCTACGACGGATGTGGCTCTTGACCGTGCCCAAAGGCAGGTCAAGTCGATCGGCGATCTCGCGGTGCGTCAAATCGTCGAAGAACGCGTACCGCATCACGCGCTGCGCGTCCGGCTCCAGTCGCGCGAGCTCGTCGGCGACCAGCAGTGTTTCGGCCAGGTCGACATCTTCGGAGATAAGGTCGCGCGGCGTGGATCGCGCGGAGAGTTCCTCGCGCAGCCGTCGGATCCTGGCGCGGGCCTCGTGGGTGTCGGCGATCTTGTTGCGCGCGATTCCCACCAGCCACGACGACACCCGGGCGCGGCTCGGGTCGAAGCTCGCCCGGCCAGTCCACGCGGCGACGAAGGTCTTCTGCGTCACGTCTTCGGCGTCGCCCACGTCGCCCAGCGACCGAAGGGCGAGGGTGTAGACCAGCGGTGACCACCGCGCGTAGACGCGGGCGAGGGCTGCTTCATCCCCCCGTACGAAGGCTGCCGCGATCGCGGCGTCTGCGTCGACGTCGGTGTCTTCGTGGGTGTGGCTGTCCATTTTCCTCACGTCACCGGGGTGGCGATAACGATGATGTTGTCAGTGTAGGTTCCGAGCGCGTCGCTCCACGGCCCCCCGCAGGTCACGAGTACGACACGGGGCGCACCCTGACGATCGAACAGGTCGGCGAGCGGCAGCTGTGTTTTCTGGATGCTCTGCACCGAGTCGACCGCGTAGCGGTGCTCCCCGCCGTCGGCGGTCGCGACGACGATCTCGGTGCCGAGCGGCACGTCGCGGAGAGCGGCGAACGGGCCGATGCCCTGCGGGAGCGAGTCGAGGTGAGCGGCGATCATCGTCGACCCAGTCGCGCTCAAGGGGTCGGCGCCGTACTTGTACCACCCGGCCACCCTGATGTTCTCGGGTAGCTCGAGCTCACCATCCGGCTCGACCCCGACGGGCTCGATGGGTACGTCCAGCTCGATCGTGGGAATCACCACGCGCACCGGCGGAACCGGTTCGCGGACCGGGCCGAGCGCCGCGCTGCTAGTCGGCACCTCCACAGCCGCAGTGGGGGCCGGGGCCGGTGGGCTCGGTTCCAGGTCGCGAGGAGCGGCAACCGGGGCAACGGAGCACCCGGCGAGGAGGAGCAGCGTCGCTGCGGACATGACGATGCGCGCGATCATGCTGCTCCTCCTCGTGTGGTGGTCGTGCTGTACTGCTGTTCCGATGGGCGGATCAGCGAGCGGACTGGCTGGCGGTGCGACGCGCCACCGCGAAACCAGCCGCGGCGATCAGCGCGATGAGCGCGGCGATGCCCGCACCGATCAGCGTGGGGTTCTGGTCGGAGACCAGTCCGCCGGTACCGGCCGGGATGCCCGCCGGGGTGGAGTGCAGGCCCGAGATGGTCTGCACCGCGAGCGCGAGGTTCTCGTCCTCGAGGCTGCCCCAGGCGTAGACGATCGTGTTGACGCCCTCCTGGATCTGAACGTCAGCCGGACCGATCACCGGGTCGGTGGTGCCGGTCGCCGCGACCGAAGCCGAGATGGTGCCCACGGGCAGGTTCGCCTTGACCTCGTTCGGGTTCACCAGGTTGGTGAACGCCGGCGTTCCGTTGGCGAGCACGTCAACCGCAGGAGCGGCAGCCGTGTGGCGCACGGTGAGCTTGCCCTCGCCCGCCGGGATCGTCGACAGGTCGTTAGTGAACAGGGTTGCGGTGGGAGTGCCGGACGCATCGAGGTGAGCCACCGCGGTGTAGCTGGTGTTCGCGGCGAGCGTCAGGTCGATCGGGCCGATTGCCGGAGCCGAGTCATCCGTCGCCGTCGCCGCGGTGATCGCCACGGTGTACGTTCCGGCCGGCAGGTCGAGCGGGCCGGCAAGGTCGCCCGGCTGGAAGTCGTCGAGAGTGAGTTCTCCGTTGACGTAGACGTCGACCGGCAGGTCCGGAACGGCGTGGAGCACAGACAGGTCGGCGGTGGACGCCGAGATCGCCTGGGCAGGAACAGCGACACCGACGGCCGCGATAACGCCGGCGGCTGCGCCGGCAATCAGTTTGTTTCGCACTTCTTCGTCCTCTCGTGTGCAAGCGGGGAATCGCCTGACACCAACTACTTCCGGCGAGAGGGTCTCCGTGGATGCAGCTGGACGAAAGTTTTTTCGCTGAGGATCAGCCGGGCAGGCAAACATCCCCGATGGGAAGGTCGAGGCAGGCATCGTCCTCGGGATCGGCAGGCGGATCCTCGGGATCGATCGGCGGCTCCTCGGGGTCGGTCGGTGGCTCCGGTGAGGGCGTGCTGGTGCTGGGAGAGGGGCTCGGCTCAGGAGACGCGCTCGGGGACGGATCGGTGACGACCTCGGGAGACGAGGGCTGTTGGGTGGCGGGCTGCCGAACGCCTGACTGCTGGTCGCGGCGTTGCGAGGCTCGGTCATTTCCGCCCGCGGGCGACTCGGTCGTCGGGGCCTCCGTCGCCGGCTCCGACAGGGTCGGCGCGCGCAAGGGAGACGAGGAGACGGCCGGCGTGGGGGTGGGGCGCCCCTCGCTGATCTGCGGCGGTGATGCCGGGCTATCCGTCGGCGAATCCGAGGTGCCCCGAACCGCGGCGAATGCGATGATGCCGACGAGGGCCAGCCCGAGGCCTGCGCCGACCGCGATCCGGCGATACCGGCGCGTTGGCGGCTTCGAGGTCTGGACGGCTGGCGTCGCCGCCGGAACATCCACTTCCGGGAGGTCCAGCGCCGGAACATCCACTTCCGGGAGGTCTAGGTCCGGAACATCCAGATCAGGGATGTCCACCTCGAAGGTTCCCCCCGACACTTCTGGCAAATCGGGGTCGCCGAGGAGGCCGGACAGGTCATCGGGTCCGGCCGTCTGAGCCAGCAGCCACTCCCGGTGGGCGATCTCGGGGGGTGGCTTGGGCGTGCGGGTGTGATCGGGGGTCACACGACGACGCTAGACCCGAAACGACCTCATGTCACTAGTTTTGTCCCACTTAATGCGGACACGGCTCACCGAGTCTTGCCCATCAGCAGGTCGACCCGGTAGACGCCGCGCTTCGAGACGATCTCCACGGGGATGCGCTGTTTGCGACCGGCGATGTCGAGCCGCGAGAGTGCCTCATCCACCACCGCCTCGAGCCCACGGGGCACCCGCCCCACCGGGCCGCTCACCATCGAGCCGGTGAAGAGCCGCACCTCGATCTCGGCGTCGACGCCCTCCTGCTGCTGGGTGCGGCGTGTGATCGCCGTCTCCAGCGGGGCGGCACCGCTCTCGACGATGCGAGCGAGTTCCTCCTGGTAGGGGTTGCTGCCGGCGAGCTGGAGGCGCACGCGATCGTTCTTCGGCTGCAGCACGCCGCGATAGTCATCGAGCGAGCCCTTACCGCGGTCGTTCCTGTCGTATTCGGGGAGCGCGTCAGCCATAACTGGGATGGTACCGCCCGGTCAGCCCGGGTCCCGGGCATCCCGCCAGTCGGTGGGCGTCATTCCGTACACCTGCCGGAAGCTGCGGGTGAAGTGCGCGTGGTCGGCGAACCCCCAGCGATGCGCGACGGCCGAGACCGTCACGAACGATGATCGACGCAGATCGAGAGCCGCTGCCGCAAGCCGGTTCTGCCGCACCCAGTCCCCCAGGCTGATGCCGCTCCTCCCGAGGATCACGTAGAGGTACCGCTCCGAGATCCCGTGGGCGTGGGCGATCCGTGCTGCGCTCAACTCCCTGTCGCCCAGGTGCGCGCGCAGGTAGTGCTCGATGCGGATCCCCAGCGTCTCGGCGAGCGCTGCCCGGCCTGCGGGGTCGCGCCGGTCGCGAGTGAACAGGGCCCGCAGCAGGTCGACGGTGACACGTTCCACCGCCGGCAGCTGCGTCGATGTGAGCGTCGGTGCGGAATGCGCGAGGCCGAGCAGGTAGGTGAAGACGAACTGGGCGAGCGGATGCCCTGGGCCGATGGGCCGCGCCACCTGGTCGTCGACAACTCGATCAGACAGGCCGAGCAGCTGCTGCGAGAGCTGGAAGCCGTGCCGTACGGTGACGGCCTCGAACGTACTCACGTACTCGCGATCCGACCGCACGGCGACCAGCGTTCCGGGGCGGAGATGAGCGGCCCGCCCGGACTGCACGAACGTGGTGGAGCCGCGTTCGAGAGCCGTGAGGATGATCCTGCGGTCCTCATCCGCGCGCGCGAGCCGCTCGGTGCGGTGGACGGCGGCGCCGGAGCCATCCACCGACAGCACCCGGATGCCGCCGACGTCGGTCAGGGAGGATCGGACGTTGAGCCGACCCGCGCCGTAGGGGCGCAACTCCAGCGGCACCGACGATTTCAGCATGTGCTCGCGGAGCATGTCGAGACGGTCGGTCGCGGGCAACCCCTCGAGTTCGATCGTCGCGATCATGCCGTGACTATAGGGGCGCTGTGCAGGCTGGTTCAAGACTCGGATGTCGAGAGCGACCTAACCTCGCGGTAAGCGGGCGCACGGCGCGTCCCGGAGGTGGAGTACCGATGTCAACCCTGACCGACCACGAACAGCTCGAGATCGACCGTGCCAACGAATCCGGTCATACACCGGTCGTCTTCGTGCACGGCCTCTGGCTGCTCTCCAGCAGCTGGGACAAGTGGCGGGCGCTGTTCGAGGACAACGGGTTCGCGACGATCGCCCCCGGCTGGCCCGATGACCCGGACAGTGTCGAAGAGGCGCGACGGGACCCGGATGTATTCGCGCACAAGATGGTGAAGCAGGTGACCGACCACTACCTCGAAGCCATCGCGGCCCTCACCCTGCCCCCGGTGGTGATCGGGCACTCCTTCGGTGGCCTCATCGCCCAGAAGATCGCGGGTGAAGGGGTGGCCTCGGTGACGGTGGCCATTGACAACGCCCCCTTCCAGGGCGTGCTCCCGCTGCCCGCGTCGTCGCTCAAGTCGTCGGCGCCGGTGCTGGCGCACCCGACGAGCATCGGCAAGGCGGTCGCGCTGACATTCGAGGAATTCAGCTACGGCTGGGCCAACCAGCTCGATGAGGCGGAGGCACGGGAGCTGTACGACACCTACCACGTGCCCGCGTCAGGGGTGCCCCTGTTCCAGGCCGCGACGGCGAACCTGAATCCTTTCTCGGAGACGAAGGTCGACACCAAGAACCCCGAGCGCGGCGCGCTGCTGCTGATCTCCGGGCTCGGCGACAACACGGTGCCCGAGGCGATCATGGACGCCAGCTACAAGCTGCAGTCGAAGAACGTCGGGGTGACCGAGATCGTGAAGATTCCGGGGCGCGGCCACTCCCTCACGATCGATCACGGCTGGAAAGAGGTGGCCGACACGGCACTCGAATTCGTGCAGGCGCACACCGAACGGTGACAGCTCGGCCTCGCTGGGAGGTCGCCCGACGTTGGCCGGCGGGTGTGAGCCCGAGCGTAGGCTGTGCCCATGTCTGAGGCGATCGTGATCGAACCTGCTACCCACCATTCCCAGCGACAGGCGCGCCGCGGGGTGTTCCTGGGTGTCGCATCGCTCGGCCTCTCCCTGCTGGCAGCCTTCTGGGCGGTCATCCTGTGGGCGGTCGGTCTCGGCACCACGCCCACCGACTCGGCGTACGGTGTGGCGCTGTTCGTGTTCGCGGCGGCCGGGGTGATCGGCGTCATCGTGTTCGTGCTGACGGTGGTGATCGCTGTGCTGGCGCTGATCCGCAATACGCAGATCGGAGTGGTGTGCGCGTCGGTCGCGCTCGCTGTCGCGGCAGGATCACTCGTCGTCGGGGTCATCGTCGCGACGTCCGTGGGCAGCTAGCGCCACCGTCGACAACGCCGGTCAGGCGCCTACTGCAGCGCGAGCACGATCTTGCCGCGGAGGTGCCCGGCGATGAGCCGTTCGTAGGCCTGCGTCACCCGCTCAAGCGGGAAGACCGAATCGATCGGGAACTGCAGTTCTCCCGCGGCAATGAGGTCGGCGACCTCGACGACCCGTTCCTGACGGAACCCCGAACCGCCGACAGCGGTCGTGCCGTATTTCGCCGCGGCTCCGTAATCCGCGATCGAGTTGACGCGTGACGGTGGCGCACCCGCAGCGAGCGCCGCATCGACGGATTCCCTGCCGTGATTGTCCAGCGCCGCCGTGATGTGATGCTCCGCGAGAGCGGCCTCGAGACCCGGCCCGTACTCGACCGGAATCACTCCCAGCGACCGCAAGTACTCGTGATTGCCGGTGCTCGCCGAGCCCACGACCGTCGCGCCCGTGCGCCTGGCCAACTGAGCGGCGAGAACGCCGACTCCCCCGGCGGCCGCGCTGACGAAGACCGTGTCATCCGGGCCCAGGTCGAGCGAGTCGACCGATGCTGTCGCCGTGCGCAGCGACACGGTCAGTGCCCCCGCGACATCGAAGGTCATCGCCTCCGGCTTGCGCGTGAGCGAGGCGGCTTTCGCGATGACGAAGTCGGCCTGGGCTCGGTTACCGATTTGGGCGAAGACCTCATCCCCGAGGCTCCACTCGTCGACGTCGTCGCCGAGTTCATCGATCACCCCGGCGAAGTCGTGCCCGTTGCCGCTCGGCAGTTGGGCCGGCTTGCCGCTGGCGGTCGGGAGGCCGCGGAAGAGCTTCGCGTCGAGCGGGTTCAGCCCGGCTGCCCGAACCTGAACGCGCACCTCGCCCGGCCCGGGATGCGGCTCCGGAACATCCACGACAGTGAGAACTTCAGGTCCACCGAGCTGGGTGTATTCGACGCGACGAGGCATCCACCCACTGTACGACGGGGGCTCGGCGATCTGCGACGATGGGGGCGTGACCCCCCTGCTCATCGACCTCGGTCTCGCTGCCATCGGCGTCGTCGCCATCGTGGCGGGGGTCATCACCTATCGCAACGCCGAGCGGATCACCCAGGATGCCCGCCGCGTTCTCACCGAGATGTTCGAGTCGGTCATCCCGCAGGTCTTCGCCGAACCGACCAGCCCCAGGGGCGCGCAGGGCGCTGGCATCGGCTTCGTCATTCTCGGAGTGGCGCTGGTTGTCACGGCCGCGGTGGCGGCGGTGCTAGGAGTCAGCTGGCGGTGATCCGCAGCTTGACCCTCCCCTTCTGGCCCGACGCGCCCCGGCTCTCGATCCACATGAAGATGCGGTACTCCAACCGGTACTTGGCGAGGAAGGTCTCGCCCATCGCGACGACCGTGGCGGGCTCGCTGATGATCTCCGCCACACCGTCATAGACGGGCGCATCGTCGGCCACCTTCCCCATTCGCGTCGACGGGCGGAGCTGGACGCGCCCGCTGTTGCGGAGCCGTTTCACCTTGCCGCTGTCGGCGGGCGTGGTGACGATGAGTGCGTCACCCTCTCGCGCGATCCAGACCGGTGTCGACACCGGCTGACCCGACTTGCGGAAGGTGGTCAGCGACACGAAGTTCTCGTCGCCGAGAGTGAGGAGGGGCATGGTGCTGAGACTACGGCCCTGGAACGTGAAAACGGACCGTCACCCGAGGGTGACGGCCCGTTCGTCAAGTTCGACGCGACCGGTGGTCGAGCGGAGCTACTTAGCGGCGAAGCCCCAGGCGCTCGATCAACGCGCGGTAACGCTCGATGTCGATGTCCTGGAGGTAGCCCAGCAGGCGTCGGCGCTGGCCGACGAGCAGAAGCAGGCCACGACGTGAGTGGTGGTCGTGCTTGTGCTCCTTGAGGTGCTCCGTCAGGTCCTTGATGCGGTGCGTCAGCATCGCAACCTGAACCTCGGGGGAACCCGTGTCACCTGGGTGGGTAGCGTACTCGTCGATGATCGCCTTCTTGACACTGGCTTCAAGAGCCATAAGGTGATCCCCTTTCTCCTCGTTGCGCGGTGCTCGCGTGCCTGAATCGACACAAGGCGGGATGCCTGAGCTCTCTTTATCCGCGGCCGTTAGACGGCAACCTTGGGAGTCTAGCAGAATGGCTCTTCGCCGCGCCGGGCAGGGAGTGAGAGGGAAGGCTTGCCTAGCAGAGCCGACGCTTGCCCGCCACTGGCGGCCGACCCAACCTCCTTCACCTTATGGCTCTTCCGCCTCCGCGCGTCGGGGCGTACTTTCTGGGCATGCAACCTGAACCACCTCCTGCCCTCGATGAGCTCGCTGCGCTGGCTGCCCACCGCGCCACCCCGAGCGTGACCCTCCAACTGGCGACCTCCCAGCTCGCCGTCGACATCTATCCCACCCGCATCGAATTCCGTAACCTCGCGGCCGAGGTGGAGCGGCAACTCGACGTGCACGACACCCCGTCTCCCGTTCGCAAGCGCATGGCCGCCGCCCTCGCCGCCCTGAACGATGACGAAGAATTCTGGCGCTCGCAGGATGAGGGGCTGGTGGTGCTCGCTGACGATGAACAGCTCCGCGCCTTCCGTCTCCACGAGACCGTCACCAACAGCGTGGCCGTCGGCGATCGATTCGACGTCGGCGCGCTGCTTCGCGATGCGACCGCCCCCGATCGCGCCTTCCTGCTGGAACTCACGGAGGGCTCGGTGCGACTGCTCGCCCTGACCCGGGACCGTGCGCCGATCGAGGAAGCCATCGCTGTTCCGGATGATGTGCGGCTCGAGCTCACCTACGCGGACAACACAGGCGACGCCGACAAGGAGCGAGCCGGAGGGGCTGTCGGCCAGAACCCCGAGCGGCGCCGGTACAGCTCGATCATTCAGGATGTGGTCCTGACCAGGATCGGCCCCCGTGCATGGCCGCTGGTGCTCGCCGCGAGCATCGAACTCGAGCCTGCCTACCGGGAGATCAACCGCTACCCGCTCCTGGTGCAGGAGAGTCTGGGCATCAACCCGTCGTACCAGGAGCCGGGCGACCTGGCGGATCGGGCGTGGAAGATCATCGACGCCGCGCGCTCGGCGGAACTCGCCGGGTGGCGGGAGCTCTTCGGCACCCGGCACGCTCACGGTCTCGCCGTGTCAGGGCTGCAGGAGGTCGCGACCGCGGCCACCGCCGCGGCCGTCGAAGAGCTGATCTTCGACGTGGACGCCGTCGTGCCCGGCTCGATCGACGAGTTCGGCGTACTGCACGCCGGCGATTTCGCCACGCCGCCGGTGTACAACGTCGTCGATGAGATCGTCGCGCGCGTGCTCTCGACCGATGGACGGGTGCGATCGGTGCACGCCGACGAACTCGTCGACGAGTCACCGGTCGCGGCGATGCTCAGGTTCCCCGTGTCGACCTGAGCGGCGGCTCGGGTTATAGCAGAAAAATTCCAGGATTGGACCGCCGGGCGGTTCACCAGCAACCGCCCCTACAGTGGCCCCATGAGAGAGCGTTCGATCGAGCCTGTGTACACGAGTGCCGTCGCAATCGGTCGCGCTCTGTTCGGCTCGTGGCGCCTTCGCCCCGTCATCTCGGGCGCCGAGAACATCCCCGCCTCGGGCGGCGCAGTTCTGGCGATCACGCACTTCGGCTACCTCGAGTTCGCCCTCGTGGAGTGGGCGACCTGGCTGCACACCAAACGACGGATTCGGTTCATGGCGAAGAAGGAAGCGTTCGACAAGCCGGTCGTCGGCGCCCTCCTCCGGTCGATGAAGCACATCTCAGTCAACCGCAAAGCCGGTGCCGCCGCCTACGCCGATGCGATCGTCGCCCTCGAGCGCGGCGAGCTGATCGGCGTCTTCCCGGAGGCCGGCGTCAGCGCATCCTTCACGGTTCGTGACCTCAAGACCGGCGCGGCGAGATTGGCAGCCGAGGCGGGAGTGCCCCTGATTCCGGTCGCGGTGTGGGGCGGACAGCGACTGATGACGAAGGGCCGCAAGATCCGGTGGGCGGAGCGGCTCGGCGTGCAGGTGAGCTTCACGTTCGGCTCGCCCATCTCGGTCGCCGCCGACGACGACGTGGCGGCCACGACCGACGCGCTGCGCGACCGGCTGCAGGAGATGGTCGACCAGCTGCAGCGCGAGTACCCGGTCAGCGGTGAGGGCCAGTGGTGGCAGCCCGCCGACCTCGGTGGAACCGCGCCCACCCCGGCGCAGGCCGCGGCGGCTGAGGCGGAACGAGTGCGGCTGCGCGAGGCGTGAGCACGCACGCTCGACCACCCGCAGTGACGGACGCGTCATGACCGAGGCCCTCGTTCTCGATATCGTGCTGCTGGTGTTGCTGCTCGCCTACATCGGCTACGGCTTCCGCAACGGGCTGTCGCGCAGTGCGTTCACGATCGTCGGCGTAGTCGTCGGCGTCGTGGCGGCCTTCCTGCTGGCCCCCCTCATCGGCGACTGGGTGCCCATCCCCTTCCTCAAGCTCGGGGTGAGCATCGTCGCCGCAGTCGCGCTGGTGGCGATCGGGCATGCCATCGGGAGTGCGATCGGCCGCGGGGTGCGTCGAGGGCTGGAGCGGACGCCGCTGAGCGGCCTGGATCGCGTGCTCGGTGGCGTGCTCACGGGCATTGCCGCTGCCTTGGTCGCCTCGGTGCTGTCGTTCAGCGTCGGGCAGCTCGGCGTCCCGCAGCTCACTCGAGCGATCGCCGGCTCCGCCGTGCTGCGAACGATCAGTGCGATCGCTCCGGACCCGGTCGAGGCCTATCTCGCGCAGGTGCGCGGCACGGTGCTCGACCAGGGCATCCCGCTCATCATCGGCGCGTTCACCGGCGACGCACCCGCCCTGCCGCAGGTCGACACGGGCAGCGACGCGCTCAACGCCGCCGCCCGGTCGGTGGTGCGCATCACCGGTAACGCGGCGAGCTGCGGCCAGTCGCAATCCGGCACCGGATGGGTGGTCGCCGACGACAGAGTGGTCACGAACGCCCACGTGCTCGCGGGAGTGACCGAGCCCGTCGTCGAGGCTCCCGACAGCCAGGCCCTCAGCGGGCAGGTGGTGTATTTCGACCCGGTGGACGACCTCGCCGTGATCGCGGTGCCCGGACTCAATGCCGGCGCACTGCCGCTCGGCGACTCGTTGACCGCGGGCGACCAGGCCGCATTCGAGGGCTACCCGTACGGCGGGCCCTTCTCCGCCGGCGGCGCCGATGTGATCGCGGTCGGCTCTGCCCAGGTCGCCGACATCTACGGCGACTCGCGCTCACCGCGCGAGGTCTACACGCTCGCCGCCGACGTGCGGGAAGGCAACTCGGGTGGCCCCCTCCTCAGCCTGGACGGTCGGGTCGTCGGCGTCGTCTTCGCGCGCAGCGGCGACACCCAGAATGTCGGCTACGCCATGACGATGGCCGAGGTGACTCCCGTCGCCAGCCAGTCTGCGGCTCTCACCGCTCCGGTGTCGAGCGGCGACTGCATCGCCGGCTGACCCAGACGGATCATTCCACCGGCGCGACCTCGGAGCGCGTTGCCATCGCGGCAGCGCGCTGCACGATGCCGAGACCGATCAGCCCCTGCCCCGCGACGTACAGCAGCATGATGATGAAGTCGGATTCCCACAGCGAGAACGCCGGCAGGAAGAGCTTCAGGGCCAGCAGGGTGTCGGAGGCGAGGAACAGCAGCGCACCGGCCGCGATCGTGCGCGTGGTTCCGAATGAGGCGGCGGTCGAAGCGGCGAGGATGAACCCGTACGCGCCGAGCGGCACCAGCAGCCCACCGATCGAGGGCTGCAGGATGAGCAGCAGAGCGCCCCACCAGACCACAAGCACTCCCACTGTGCCGGGCATCGGCTGCACCCGCAGCGGGCCGAGGAACAACACCAGGTACGCGGTGTGCGCCAGGAAGAAGAACCCGAGCCCGAACAGGAACGCCGCATCGCTGGGGCTTGCGATCAGGATGTCGCCTCCCCACGAGAACCCGATGGCGAGCGCGGTCGGCACGACCACGGCGACGCGCCGCAGGGGAAGGCACAGCAGCACGGCGAGCAGCAGCGCCGGCATCAGGAGCGCCTTGGTCGCCGAGGAGAGCGGCGACACCCCGGCAAAGAGCCCGACAAGGTGCGTCGCCCCGACCAGCAGGAACGGAAGGAAGGCCCAGATTCGCTTCACAGGTACCAGCGTAGGGTGGGGCAATGGCTACCGAAGCCGACTGGCACATCCTGCAGTCCTCGATGGTGCGGGCGGTGAGCTACGTCGACGACACCAGGGAGCTGCGGGTGCGTTTCGTCTCCGGTGCGATCTACCGGTATCGCGACGTGCCGCCAGACGTCGCCGCGAGCCTGATCTCGCCACCCGCCGGCTCGAGCGGGCGCTACTTCAACGAGCATGTGCGGGATGCTTTCGACTACGACGAAGAACCGCGCTAGCGGCTGACGATCATCGAGACGAAGGTCGCGACGATACCGCAGACGGTGCCGTACACGACGATGGTCGCGGCGGCGCCCCAGGCGATGCGGCGGTTGAGAGCATCCCGAACCTCCGACCGGATTACTCCGAAATCTCGGTTCAACTGCTGGGTGTCGAGCGCCACCGCGTCAGCCGAGGGCCAGGTCGTGACCAGGTCGGAGAGATCCGAAAGCCGCGCCACCTCATCGCCCGTCAGCAGGATGGGCGCGCCCGAGAGCTCACTCACCAGATCTCGCGAGTTCATGACCCGGACGGTCGACGCGGGCGCCCTCACCGTGAGCCGGCGGGGATCGACCACGACGAGCAGCGGGCGCACTCGCACCGGCTCGCCCACGACCTCGGCGAGGATCGAGGCCACCTGCTCGCCCTGCAGGCGTGCGCAGCGGATGTCGTCTCGCGGGGCTCCCGCGACGAGCAGGGTGTCGCCGTCGATGACGATGTCTTCGCGGCCGTAGTTGGCGGTGCGCACGGAGTACACGCCGGGTCGGCCGATCAGCAGGTGATCGAGAACGGAGTCGTGCAGGGGCAGATCGTGCAATACATCCCAGCTGGGTCCGACGTTCTCGAGCGCGTCGCCGACCACGAGCTCGCCGAGGGCGCCGCTGTACGACGCCTTGGCCTTCTCGGTGAGGGGATTGATGCCGAACACTCGCGCGATGCGGCCGCGGCGCGGGGCGAAGGACTGCGCGTGCACCACGTCGCTCATGGCCGATTGACCGGCGACCCGCTCACGAAGGGTGCGAGTGTGCTGCATCCGTCCCCCTTCGCATCATCGGGGAATTGCCACCGGCAGGTGACGGTAGAAAGACGTTGGGCCGGAGGCTCCCCCGCCTCCGGCCCTACTCGCGGCGACTTCTCGCATCGAATCGGAACTTCCCTCCCCCGAGGTCTGTTCGTGATTACAGTGTGCTGGACCGACGGAAACCACGAAACCCCCACAAGTGGGCATCCTCGTCAGGGGGCCTCGATACCGACCGGCAACTCGCCGGTGGTCACGAGGTGCAGCCGCTGGGTCGACCTCGTCATCGCGACGTAGAGGGCGGCAGCGCCCCGGGTGATCTCCTCGACGATGCGCTGGGGCTCGACCACGATGACGGCGTCGAACTCGAGACCCTTCGAGTCCTGGGGGGTCAGCACGGCGACGGCGCGCGTGAGGCCGGCGGGCCCGCGACCGACATCATTGCCCAGGCGATCAGCGAGCGCGGGGTAGACGGTGTCGATGAGCGAACCGCTCACGATCACCGCGAGGGTGCCCCCGGAGTCGATGTCCCGGTCCGCGAGCACGGTCTCGACGACGGCGGGTGCCAGCTCCGCCGACCGGACGATGTCGACAGGCCACTCGCTCTCGCGGACCGCGCGGGAGCGGGTGATGTTGACGCCGTGCGCCAGCGCCATCGCCTCGGCCACCTCCGAGATCTGGGCCGGCGTACGGTAGTTGACGGTCAGTTCCTCGAGCCGCCAGTTGTCGCCGACGTGGGGGCGCAGCGCCGCATCCCAGCTCGTCGCCCCCGCGGCGGCGGACGCCTGCGCGATGTCGCCCACGATGGTGAACGACTTGAGCGGGTTGCGCCGCATGAGCAGCCGCCACTGCATCGGCGAGAGCTCCTGCGCCTCGTCGACGACGATGTGGCCGTACGCCCAGGTGCGGTCGGAGGCGGCAAGCTCGGCGGTCGTGCCGCGCTCGACGGATGCCTCGAACCCCTCGGCAAGCGTCCGCGCGTCGACGAGCCCCTCGACCTGCATGTTCTCGATCGCCGCCTGGGCGTTCTCGATGTCGCGCTTGCGCTGCTGCTTCTGCTCACGCTTGGAGGCGTCGGCCGAGGCGTCCACCTCGCCGAGCAGCTCGGCTGCCTCGTCGAGCAGCGGCACGTCGCTGATGGTGAACGCCGCATCCCGCTCGCGGAACAGGAGAGCCCGTTGCTCGGGCGTCCACTTCGGCGTCAACGACTGAAGCCACTGCGGGCGGGCGTACAGGTCCTGCAGCAACTTCTGGGGGGTCAACGGCAACCAGGCGGTGTTCAGCGCGACCTTGACGTCGTGCGAGGTACGCAGGTCTTCGCGCAACCACGCCTGGTCGGACTCCTCGATGGTGTTGCCGTGATCACGCAACTGCTCGGCGAGCAGGCGCGAGAGGGCTGCGAGCGCGGCCTTGTTGAAGGCGACCCGCGCGAGGTTGTGCGGCTTCTTCGAATCCCACGCGCGCTGCATGGCGGACTGGATCAGCTGCGGCGGGATGGTCAGTTGCTCACCGTTGACATCGACGACCTGGGGCCCGGTGGGCACCACCTGGCGCGACCGAACGGCCCTGGCGATCAGCTGCGCCATCTCCAGCGAGCCCTTCAGCGCGGCGACCTCCGCGGTGTCGTCGCCCGCGGTGTCGACGCCCGGGAACAGCTGCCCCACACTCGCGAGCACCACGCCGGTCTCGCCGAGTGACGGCAGCACCGCCTCGATGTACTGCAGGAAGCTCCGGGATGGCCCGACGATCAGCACGCCGGACGAGGCGAGCCGCTCCCGATGCGAGTAGAGCAGGTAGGCCGCGCGATGCAGGGCAACAGCGGTCTTCCCGGTGCCGGGACCACCCTGCACGACGAGCGTGCCGCGCAGTTCCGACCTGATGATCGCGTCCTGTTCGGCCTGGATCGTCGCGACGATGTCGCCCATCCGGCCCGTGCGCTGTGCACTCAGGGTCGCCATCAGGGCGGCCTCGCCCTGCAGGGATTCGACATCGCCGGTCAGCAGCGCCTCGTCGAAGATCTCGTCGTCGATGCGCACGATGTCGCGGCCCTTGCTCTGCAGGTGCCGTCGAGCCCGCGCACCGAGCGGCGTCGCGGCCGTCGCTTGGTAGAACGCCCTCGCCTGAGGTACCCGCCAATCGAGCAGCAGGGCTTGCTGGTCCTCATCGCGCAGCCCGATGCGCCCGATGTAGCGCAGCACCGGGTCGCTGCCGGGCTGGTCGAGCTCCAGTCGCCCGAACGCCAGGCGCTCATCGATCTGCCGCAGCTGGCCGATGCGATCCTCGTAGATGCGGGCGAACGCGTCGCGCTCCGACCGGTTCTGATGCGTGCCGCCGGCGCTGCTGCGGCGCACCGCTTCGAGCTGCCGCTGCGCGTCATCCCGCAACTCATCGAGCCGGGTGTAGAGGGATCGGACGTACGCCTGTTCGCGCTCCAGCTCGCTCGACACCACGTGATCACCCCTCAATTCCGGCTGTCCAGTCTACGCGCTCGACGATGGGGGTCTTGCGCCGACGACCTCCTGGTGGGACGCTTATCGCAGTACAACTCGTCGCCCAGAAGAGCCGCAGGCAGTGCCGCGCCACTGGGCGATGAGTCTGTTCGGGCTCGTTTCGTAGCGACGGCCGCCGATGGTGGCAGCATGGGGGCGTGATCCGAGCCGTGGACTACTCGCCCCTGACCGACCCCGTCACGCGCGCCGAGATCTCGGAGTTCCGAGCCGCGTCGCGCACTCGCCCGGGCTACTCCCGACTGCCCTCCGCGGCAACTCAGGTGGGTGTGCTCGTCGTCGTGCTGGTGGTCTTCGGTGGGGCGCTGCTGCTGCTCTCCAGCGCCCTGTTCAGCCTGGTCATCGACGCGACCACGAGCGGTGGCTCCCCATTCGCGGTCGGCGCGGTCATCTTCCCGCTTCTGGTGCTGGGTGTGCTCGCCCTGATCGTGGTCCTCGGCATCCGCTCCGCGGTCGGGGGCGGCGGTCGCTGGGAGCGGTGGTTGCGCCTCGACCGGTTCGCGGCCGCCAACGGCCTGGTCTTCTCCCCGCGGGACCCCAACCCCGGCTATCCCGGCGCGATCTTCGGCAGCGGATCATCCCGCGTCGCCCTCGATCGTGTGCGATCCGCCGCCGGCCGGTTCCTGGATTACGGCAATTACCGGTACGTGACGGGCAGCGGCAAGAACTCGCGCACGCACAACTGGGGGTTCCTCGCCCTGCAGCTCGATCGCGCCCTGCCGCACATGCTGCTCGACGCGCGAGCCAACAACGGCCTGTTCGGGGGCAGCAACCTGCCCGCCACGTTCGACCGGCAGCAGGTGCTGTCGCTGGAGGGTGACTTCGACGAGTTCTTCACCCTGTACTGCCCAGAGCGTTACGAGCCCGATGCCCTGTATGTCTTCACCCCGGACCTGATGGCGTTGCTGATCGATACGGTCGCGCCCTTCGACGTGGAGATCATCGACCAGTGGATGTTCGTCTACTCCGCCACCCCGTTCGACATGGCGCAGCCCGCGGTGCACCAGCGGTTGCTTCAGATCGTCGACTCCGTGGGCAGCACGACCCTCGACCGCACCGACCGATATCGCGACGAACGGGTCGGTGAATTCGCGGCCAACGTGGTCGCGCCCGAGGGCCGGCGACTGCGCCGCGGCGTGTCTGTGGCCGCGATCATCGTCGTGATCGCTCTCGCCGTGTTCTGGGTACTGCCCTTCATCGGCAGCGTCCTGGGCTTTCTCGGCAACTAGCGGCCCGGCTCAGTACAGCTAGGCGGCGACGAGGTTCTTCCGCGACTCGACGATGGCCCCGAGCAGCGCCGCCTCGTCGGCTTCCGCGCCGATGCGTCCCCGGCCGGTGATGATCCGCTGGCGCGCGAACGCCAGCCGAGTCGCATCGTGGATGTACCGCTTCATCTGCCGTCGCTTGCCGGCGCGGGCGGCCCAGGCGAGCGCCTGCCGCCGACCCGACGGCGTCGCGAGCGCGACGACCTCGTCAGCGGCGAACCACCCCGCCTTCGCGTACTCGAGCAGACGATCGTGGGTGAGCCGGGCTTCCTGCCGGCGGAGGAAGAGCACGAGCAGCACGGCCATGAGGAACAGGGGAACCTGGATCAGCACGTAGTAGCCGTAGAAGTCGTTGACGAAGAACAGTGCACCGTTCCACAGGCCGTGCAGCAGGATCGCCGGGATCAGGCCGAGGAGGAAGAGCCCGAACCCCGCCAGGGGGTTGCGGCTGCGCGCCGCGAAGCCGAGCGCGATGCCGGTCGCCGCCGTGAACATGACGTGCGCGAACGGCGACAGCACCCCGCGCAGCACGAAGATCTCGACGACGCTGCCGTCCACTCCGCCAGCGTCGAGCAGCTGCCCGCCGAAGTACAGGATGTTCTCGGTGAACGCGAACCCGCCGGCCACCCACGCCGCGTACACCACGCCGTCGACCGGCCCGTCGAAGTACCGGCGGGCGGCGAAGAAGATGACCAGCAGCCCGAGGCCCTTCCCGGTCTCCTCCACGATGGGCGCCTGGATGGCCGCGCTGAAGAACTCGTAGCCGGGGCCGGGGCCGCCCAGGCTTGCCACGACGTTGTCGATCTCGGCGCCCACTAGCAACGCAATGGCCACTGCCACGGCCGAACCCCACAGGAATGCGAACACCACGGCGAGCCGCGGCTCGGGCTCCCACCGGTCGATCCACCGCACGCCGAAGAAGACGATGCCGAGCGGAATGAGCGCCATCACTCCCCCGAACGCGAACGCGTCGCCGCCCAGACCGACCACGAGATAGGCCAGCACCAGGAGGGCGACGAGCGCGCCGAGGATCACGCCGATGATGCCGAGCACGAGGGCGACGTTGCCGCGCCGGGGCGGTGCCAGCAATCCGCCCTGCACCCCCGCCGCGGCCTCCACCGCCACGTCCACCGGCGCCGCCGCCGGCTGGGCTGCGGCGTGATCCGGCGTCGACGCCGTTCGGTCGGATGCGCGGTCGTTCAGGGACATGGCACCGACCCTAGCGGCCCGCATCCCCGGGAGCGGTCAGCCCTGCTGCTCCCGCAGGATCTGGAGCGCGCGCGTGACGCGGTCGCCGAGACCGGCAACCGGCTTCTTGGAGATCTTCTCCGCCTCCGACAGCAGGTGGACCACCTCCGACCGGTAATCGACCTGAGTGGCCAGCACGGCAGCGATCAGGGTCAGGGATGCTCTCGCCCCGGTCACGGCGAGCACGCTACTGAGCACCAAGGCGGCGAGGATGGCGGCCACCGACCAGCCGGGAGCCGCGGTGGCCACAGCCGCGACGAGGGTGACGACGGCGATGGCGGTCGGGATCGCGCGCTGGGGGCGCTTCAGCACCCAGCCGATCGCCGTGCGGCGCGACGTCGCGGCGGGCGGAGTGGCTCGGCGGTCGTCGTCGATCGAGGCGAGCCGCGCCCGGAGAGCGTCCAGGCGCTCCTGCTGCAAGCGGCTGCCCGCGACATCCGCGAGTTCATCCCGGATGGCTCGATAGCTGTCATCAGCGGGGCGGGTGGCGGCGACGGTGATCACGAGCCAGCCGCACACGAGGAGCACCAGGAGAGCTGCAGACAGCAGCACCGCGTCGACGACGCGGGCCTGATCGAAGAGCAGGCGGGCGGCGAAATCGAGGCCGACCCACAGCGCGATGATGATCACTGCCGCCAGAGGCACGACCCAGGCGACCGCGTGCAGCCGGACGATGGTGCGCGATCCGCGGGCCAGGAGGCGGGCATCGAACCGCGCGGTTCCGATGTCGGCGAGCTGCCCCGACAGCGAGGCGAACCAGGCGACGAGCAACCACGCAACGACGGGAGGCAGCAGCGAGTCATCCACGATCCCCGACACTACACTCGCGGTCCGGGCACTGGCAGTCGGGACGCTACGCTGCGAGCTCGACCTCGGCGGGGCGCAGCAGGACGGGGGTTCGCGAACCGTTGCGTGCCTGTTCGGGCGTGCTGAGCTCGATGCCGTCGAACGCCCCGGCGCGGATCGCGCGGAACACATCGGCCGCCGCCTGCTGGGCGACCCCGTGCCCAACACCCCAGGCGCGGGCGGTACGGATGTCGGCTCCGGTCACCACCACGTCGGCCGCGGCGGCGTCGGGCGTCTCGGTGGCTCCGAGGTAGGTCACCCACGCGCGGACGAACGGGCTGATGGCGGTCTCCGCGGAAAGGTGAACGGTGTTTCCGGCGCCCACCGCGTGCACCTGCTTGACGACCGTGCGCGCGAGGCTGGCGCAGGGGAAGAGCGCGGCGGCGGCATCGAGGGGGACGTCGGCGGGGATGCCCATCAGATCGCGCTCATCGACGATGAGCCGGGACGCGCCGGTGGGGCGGGACACGGAGAAGGCGACCCGGTCGCCGCGGGCGAATCCGATGCTGTCCTTGGCGATGGCGTCGACGGTGCCGGCAACCTGCGTTCCGAGGGCGCTTACACCGATCGATCCAACGAGAACGCGCACCTGTCCGGTGGCGGGTCGCGGACCTATTGAAGTACTCACGAGTAAGAGAACGATCGGTCTGCCCGCAGTATTCCGCGGCTGTGCTTCGTAGCGCTAGAACACCTTGCCGGGATTCAGCAGGCCGAGCGGATCGAATACCGCCTTGATCTGGCGCTGCAGGTCGAGTTGCTCGTCGCCGAGTTCGTCGCGCAACCACCGTCGCTTCAGGAGCCCCACGCCGTGCTCACCGGTGAGGGTGCCTCCGAGTCGTAGGGCGGCCAGGAACATCTCGTCGGCCGCCCGCCAGATGAGCTCGGGCACCTCGCCCCCGTCGGTAGATTCGAACACGAAGTTCGGGTGCAGGTTGCCGTCGCCCGCGTGTGCGACGGTGGGGATCACCAGCCCGTACCGCTGCTCGATCTCACCGATCGCCGCGAACATCGCCGGCAGCTGGCTCCTCGGCACGCACACGTCCTCGATCAGCACCGTTCCGCGAGCGGCCATCGCGGGGTGGAATGCGCGACGCACCGCGAACAGCCGCTCACCCTCGACGGGATCGGTGGAGAGCTCTGCCGAGCCCCCGAGGGACCGGATGATCGCGAGTGCCGCATCGGCTTCCACCGCCGCGGCGGGGCCGTCGGTGCGGACGACAAGCTGAGTGCCGCCCGGATGCTCGATGCCCAGGTGCTCAGCGATGGCGGCCATCGCACTCTCGCCGATGAGTTCCATCGCCGCCGGGTGCAGCCCCGACGCCGTGATGACCGCAGCCGCCCGCGCCGCTTCCTCCACGCTCGCGAACGAGGCGCTGATCACCGCGATCGTGCCGGCGACCAGCTGTCGCAGTTTGACCGTGGCCTCGACGATCACCCCGAGCGTGCCCTCCGAGCCGATCATCAGCGCCGCCAGGTCGAGCCCCGTGACGCCCTTGACCGTGCGGTGACCCACCTCGATGAGGCGACCGTCAGCCAGCACCACCTTCAGCGCGAGCACCGATTCGCGGGTGACGCCGTACTTCGCACAGAGCAGCCCGCCGGCGTTCGTGGCGATGTTGCCGCCCACCGTCGAGATGGCCCGGCTGGCGGGATCCGGCGCGAACCACATGCCGTAACGCTCGAGCTGCTCGTTGAGGTCGGCGTTGATGATGCCGGGCTGGATGACGGCCAGCTCGTCATCCGCCGATACCTCCAACAGCCGATCCATGGCCAGCGTGGACAGCACGATCTCGCCGCCACCGGCCGCAGCCCCTCCGGCGAGCCCGGTGCCAGCGCCGCGGGTGACGACGGGGGTGCGGTGATCGGTGGCGATCCGCATCACCGCCTGCACGTCGGCGATGCTGCCGGCGGTCACCACCGCGATGGGGTCGGCAGGTGAGACATGGCCCGACCGGTCTGCTCTCGCCGCCGTGATCGCGTCGCGATCCACCGACACCGCGTCGCCCAACGCCTCGCGCAGCGCGGCGAGCACCTGGTCGCCGTGCCCGGCGGCTCCGTCACCGTGGGGCGTGGTCAGGGTGTTGCTCATCGGGTCATTCTGGCACGAGGCAGGGCGAGGGCGGCCACCCGCGGGCTCAGCGCGGAGGTGCCCCGCCGGGCTCCTCCTGCAGCACGAGACCCTGGTTGCTGCCTGCCGCAACCGCCATCTCTTCCAGCCACGCCTTGTTGAGGGCGGGTGGGCGGCTACCGCTGTAGCGAAAATACACCGGGATTGCGGGATGGATCCACGCCGCGCTGCGCCCCTCCCCCGCCATGGGGTCGTCAGACCAGCTGAAGAAGAACGACTCGCCTCGCCGGAGCTTGGCACTGAAGACGACCTGCAAGTGCGCAAGAACGCGATCGTCGAACCGCACCTCGATCGAACTCGTGCCGTAGATCAGTGATCCCACCGTGTGCTCCCAGAACCGTCGTGCGTGCGCGCTGGTGCTACGCGGCGCAGGAAATGCAGAAGGGCGTCGAGGGGCGAGCCTCGAGTCGTCCCGGCGCGATTGCGATGCCGCAGCGCACGCAGGCGCCGTATGTGCCCGTGTCGAGGCGGGCGATCGCCTCGGAGATCTCGCGAGCACGCCCCTGGGTGTGCTGCAACATTGCGAGCGACTGGGCGCTCTCGAACGCGGTGTTCGAACCCTCGGGATCGTCAACCTCGTCGTTGGTCGATCCACGGCGCGACTCGATGCCGTCGGCGATGTCGTGACGCAGCAGGTCCTGCGTCGCCGCGGCCTCCTGCAGGTCGGCGACGAGCCGGGTGCGGATGCGGGTGCGCTGGGGGGCGGTCAGGGAGGCGGACGAATTACCAGTCAGTTCTGCGGTCACGAGCCTTAGTAAATCCGGGGGTGCAGAACGGCGCCAGACCTTGACCGATGCTCGTAGATAGGATAGGCAGCAAGCTATGTCTGAATCCCGCTAGCCGAACCACGCATCCCGTGCGACGCTGGACCGATGATCACCGACGCCGACCCCCGCTTCGCCGAGCGATATCGCGCCCTCGAGTCGCGGGATGGCCGGTTTGACGGGCAGTTCATCGCCGGCGTGCACTCCACCGGGATCTACTGCCGACCGAGCTGCCCCGCGCAGACTCCCCGCGAGAAGAACGTGCGCTTCTATCGCACCGCTGCCGCTGCTCACGAAGCGGGACTCCGTGCGTGCAAACGCTGCCAGCCCGACGCCGTACCGGGCTCTCCGGAATGGAACCTCGGCGATGATCTCGCATCCCGCGCGATGCGGCTGATCGCCGACGGCCTCGTGGAGCGCGAGGGCGTGACCGGGCTCGCGAAGCGCCTCGGCTACACGACCCGGCACCTCACGCGGGTGCTCGTCGCCGAGCTCGGCGCGGGCCCCCTGGCGCTGGCTCGGGCCAATCGCGCACAGACCGCCCGGACGCTGCTCGCCGCGACCGACCTGCCGGTGGCGGAGATCGCGTTCGCCTCCGGATTCTCGAGCATCCGCCAGTTCAACGACACGATCCTGGCGGTGTACGAAACCACGCCGACGCAGTTGCGCGCGCTCGCCCGCCAGCGCCGCCCGCGACCGCCCGCTCACCGGCCCACAGACCGGGTGGCGGTGGGGCCGGGCGAGAATGCCGAGCAGACCACGCTCACGCTGCGATTGCCGGCCCGGGCGCCCTTCGACGGGGTCGGGCTCATGCGATTCTTCGCCGACCACGCGATCACCGGTCTGGAGCTGGGAGACGAGCAGTCCTTCGAGCGCTCCCTCCGGCTGCCCGGCGGAACCGCGACGGTACGGATGACGCTCGACGGTGACGCCGTCGTGTGCGCCGCGACGCTGTCGTCGATCACGGATGTCGGCCCACTGGTCGCGCGCGTCCGCCGCTTGTTCGACCTCGATGCCGACTCCGTTGCCATCGACGACGCGCTCAGCCGGGACGCCGTGCTCGCTCCCCTCGTCACCGCGCGGCCGGGCATCCGGTTGCCGGGCACGGTCGACCCCGATGAGGCGCTGTTCCGCACCCTGGTCGGCCAGCAGATCTCGGTGGCGGCGGCGCGCACCGTGCTCGGGACGATCACGCGCGCTCTCGGCACCGACGGTCAGTTCCCGACCGCCGTGCAGATCGCCGAGGGCGGGCGCGAGGTTCTCCGCGGCCCGGCCAGTCGCATTGCGACGATCATGGGGGTGGCCGACGCCATAGCATCCGGCTCCCTGCAGCTGGATGTCGGGATGCCCGCCGCCGACTTCGCGGCCCGTCTCACGGCGATGCCGGGCATCGGGCCCTGGACAGCGGGTTATCTCACCATGCGCGTGCTCGGTAATCCGGACGTGCTCCTGACCACCGACCTGGTGATGCTGCAGAGCGCGGCAGCACTGGGCCTGCCGGCGACCCCGAAGGGCCTCGCCAGCCACGGCGAGCGCTGGGCGCCGTGGCGCAGCTACGTCGGGCTGCACCTGTGGTCGGCGCGCCCTACGATCGGAAGATGAGCGCGACCGACGACCTGGACCCGGGTTTCGGGCGAGACGAGACATCAACCGAGCGCAACGACCGCAACTGGACGGAGATGCTCCAGGAGCTCCGGGTCATCCAGACCGGCACCCAGATCCTCACCGGGTTCCTGCTCACCCTCCCGTTCCAGGCCCGGTTCACCGCGCTGGAGGGGTACGAGGTCATCATCTACCTCGCGCTGGTGTGCACGGCGGTCGTGGCGACGCTCCTCGCACTCGCCCCCGTGGCGGTGCACCGCGCTCGATTCCGGCAGCGCGCGAAGAACGAGATCGTGCTGGTCGGCGACCGGTTGCTCAAAGCCACTCTCATCGCGGTCGCCCTGACGCTCGTCGGCACCTGCACGCTGATATTCGACGTGGTGATCGGGCTGATGGCCGGACTCGTCGCGGGGGGCGCTGCCCTGCTCCTGGCTGCGATTGCCTGGATCGTCGTGCCGATGAACGTGCGACGGAATTCGTCGTGACCGGCGACCCCACGGCTCGGGGCATTCCCCGGGCCGACTGGGCCTATGCCGCCCGGCGGGCCTGGCACGGGTTCATGCGTCACCGCGGCATCGACGCGGCGGCGACCCTGGCGTTCTTCTCCGCTCTCACCCTGTTCCCCGCCGCCCTCGTGATCGTGTCGGCGCTCGCGATCGGCAACGGCAAGAGCGGGGCCGCCGCCGTCATCCTCGATGTCGTCGATGAAGTCGCGCAGGCCTCGACGGTCGACGCGATCCGCGACCCCCTCACCGAGCTGTTCACCGTCACCAACCCGGGAATCGCCCTGGCCGTCGGTCTCGTGCTGCTGGTGTGGACGCTCTCGAGCTACTCGACGGCCTTCGGGCGCGCGGTCAACGGCGTCTACGAAGTGCACGAGGGGCGCCAGATCTGGAAGTTCCGGGGGCTGATGGTGCTGCTCGCCCTCTTCCTGCTGGTGCTGTTCAGCGCGATCGTGCCCCTGCTGATCACCACACCCCGACTCGCGAGCGCGATCGGCGAGAGCATCGGTGTGGGCGAGCCCTGGCTCAGCATCTGGTCGATCGGGCGCTGGCCCGTGCTGCTTGTGCTCGTGACCGTGGTGACGGGCGTGCTGTACTACGCCACTCCCAACTTGAGCCGCCAGCGCATCCGCTGGGTCAGCTTCGGGGCGGGATTCGCCATCATTGCCGGCGGGCTCGCCACCGGCGGGTTCGCCCTGTATGTGTCAACGGTCGCCCCGTACGACAAGGTGTACGGGTGGCTGGGCGGCAGCATCGCGCTGCTGCTCTGGCTGTACCTGATCAATCTCGTACTCGTGCTCGGAGCCGAGGTCGACGCCGAGGTGGTGCGATTGCGCCAGCTGACCGCCGGGATGGCGGCGGAGGAGACCATCCAGTTGCCGCTGCGCGACACCACTCGCAACCTGATGCTCGCCCGGCAGCTCGCGGACGATGTGGCGGACGGTCGAGCCATCCGCCTCAGGGCCGAAGCGAGCGACTAGGCGCTCGCCTTCTTCTTCGCTGGCGCTTTCTTCTTGGTGCCGCTGCTCTTGGCCGGGGCCTTGGCGGCCCGGTTCTTCTCGACGCTGCGGCGCAGCGCCTCCATCAGGTCGAGCACCTCGCCTCCACCGTCGGCGTCTTCCGCCGGCTCACCGAAGGTCTCCGCGGTGTCGACCGAGTCACCCTTGTCGAGCTTGGCCTCGATCAGCTCCTTCAACTGGTCCTGATAGTCGTCGGTGAACTTGCCCGGCTCGAAGTCGGCCTCGAAGCTCTTCACGAGAGCCTCCGACATCTCCAGTTCCTTGGCGGAGATCGACACCTTCTCGTCGAGCGACGGGAATTTGGCTTCGCGCACCTCGTCGTCCCACAGCAGCGCCTGCAGCATCAGCACGTCGCCGCGCACCCGGAGCGCACCGAGCCGCGTCTTCTGCCGGAGCGCGAACTGGACGATGGCGGTGCGGTCGGTCTCCTCCAGGGTGCGCCGCAGCAGGGCGTAGGCCTTGACCGACTTGGAGTCGGGCTCGAGGTAGTAGCTCTTCTCGAACATGATCGGGTCGACCTGGTCGCTCGGCACGAACTCGACGACGTCGATCTCACGGCTCTTCTCCGCGGGAAGGGATGCGATGTCGTCGTCGGTGAGTACGACGGTGCGATCGCCGTCGTCGAACGCCTTCGCGATGTCGGCGTACTCGACGACTTTGCCGTCGATCTCGCAGACCCGCTTGTACCTGATCCGCCCGCCGTCTGCGGCATGCACCTGGTGCAGCGACACGTCGTGGTCCTCGGTGGCGCTGTATACCTTGACGGGTACGTTCACGAGCCCGAACGTGATCGCGCCCTTCCAGATCGATCGCATTGCAGAATCCTCTCGATGTGTACCGAGTACACATTGCTGCCATCCAACACCCAACCCCCTAGTCATGTCACCCCGTGGACATGATGATGGAGAAATGGCAGCCGACGACCAGACCGTGACCATCGACGGACACCGCCTCAAGCTCACGAACCTCGACAAGGTGCTGTATCCCGAAACCGGCACGACCAAGGCCGATGTTCTGGATTACTACGCGCGAGTGGCCGATGTGCTCATCCCCCATGCGGCCAACCGGCCCGCCACTCGCAAGCGCTGGGTGCACGGCGTCGGAACCGATGAGGAACCGGGTGAGATGTTCTTCCAGAAGAACCTCGACGAGCGCTCGACTCCCCAGTGGGTGCGCCGGAGGGAGATCCAGCACTCCGACCACGTCAACACCTACCCGCTGGTCAACGACCTCGCCACGCTCACCTGGCTCGGCCAGATCGCGGCGCTCGAGATCCACGTGCCGCAGTGGCAGTTCGGTCGAACCGGCGCGCGGAAGAACCCCGACCGGCTCGTGCTCGACCTCGACCCGGGTCCGGGGGCGGGGCTAGCGGAATGCGCCGAGGTCGCTCGGTTCGCCCGCGCGATCCTCGAAGACATGGGGCTGCGCCCCATGCCGGTCACGAGCGGGAGCAAGGGCATCCATCTGTATGCGGCGCTCGACGGCAAGCAGACCAGCGACCAGGTCTCCGAGGTGGCCCATGAGCTGGCCCGCGCGCTCGAGGCGGATCATGGCGACCTCGTGGTCAGCGACATGAAGAAGACCCTGCGCGACGGCAAGGTACTCGTGGATTGGAGCCAGAACAACGGCAACAAGACCACCATCACCCCGTACTCCCTGCGCGGTCGCTCCCAGCCGACGGTGGCCGCTCCCCGAACCTGGGACGAGATCGACAGCCCGACGCTGAGCCAGCTGCACTACACCGAGGTGATCAAGCGGGTCGGCTCGATCGGTGATCCCCTGGCGGAGTTGACGGCCGGACACCTGGCTTCCCTCGAACCGACACCGGAACGGATGGCCGGCTTCGAGCACGCGGACGGGGCGGATGACCGCCTCGCCAAATACCGGAGTATGCGCGACGGCTCCCTCACCCCCGAACCCGTACCGTCGGAGCTCGCCCCGCCGACGACGGGACAGACCTTCGTGATCCAGGAGCACCACGCGAGCCGCCTGCACTGGGATTTCCGGTTGGAGCACGACGGCGTCCTCGTCAGCTGGGCGTTGCCGAAGGGTGTCCCCACCGACGTCGCGAAGAACCACCTGGCCGTGCAGACTGAGGATCACCCACTCGAGTACGGCACCTTCGAGGGCACCATCCCCACCGGGCAGTACGGGGCGGGCGAGGTGACGATCTGGGATTCGGGGACGTACGACCTGGAGAAGTGGCGGGATGGCAAGGAGGTCATCGCCACTTTGCACGGAGAGAAGCACGGATCACACCGGTACGCGCTCATCCAGACCGGCGGCCGCAGCGGCAACGACGAGAACAACTGGCTGATCCACCTGATGAAGAGCGTCGAGGAGCAACCGACCCGGCACGCGAAGGCCGACTCGCGGCGCAAGGTGATCGGCGGCAGCCGGGACGTTCGCCGCGACGGTGAGGGCAAGCTCCCGCTGCCGATGCTGGCCACCCTCGGGAGCGCCGGCGAGCTCGGTGACACCGAGGAGTGGGCCTTCGAGATGAAGTGGGACGGTATCCGGGCCATCGCCCAGGTCATCCACGGCCAGGTCTCCCTCGCCACCCGCAACGGCATCGACGTGACCTCGCGTTACCCGGAGCTGGCGGCACTGGCCGACGCCACCGACGGCGACGCGATCATCGACGGCGAGATCGTCGCGTTGAGCTCGTCGGGGCGCCCCGACTTCGGATTGCTGCAGCGACGCATGGGGTTGACGAAGGCGGCCGAGATCGAGAAGGTCGCGCACACGGTGCCAGTGCACTTCATGGCGTTCGACGTCCTGGAGCACGACGGCCGCAGCCTCACGAAGAAGCATTACACCGACCGGCGCGCCGAACTGGAGAAGACCGTGACCAGCACCGGCCCGGTGCAGGTGCCGCCGGCGTTCGAGGGCGATATCGACGCCGCGATGGCGATGAGTCGACAGCTGGGGCTCGAGGGCGTGATGGCCAAGCGGCGGGAGAGCACCTATTCCGTGGGCCGGCGCGTTCGATCCTGGTTGAAGGTGAAGCATCACCTCACCCAGGAGGTCGTGATCGGGGGGTGGCGGCCGGGCACCGGATCACGCGCGCACCGGATTGGATCCCTGCTCATGGGAATCCCGGACGGCGATGGCCTGCGATACATCGGTCGAGTCGGTACGGGCTTCAGCGACCGCGAACTCGACGAGATCGGCACCCGGTTGCGTCGGATCGAGCGGAAGACGAACCCGTTCGATGAGGTCGCCAAGGCGGATGCTGCCGATGCGCACTGGGTGAGCCCCACGCTGGTCGGCGAGGTCGAATTCGCCGAATGGACCCCGACCCGCAAGCTCCGCCAACCGAGTTGGCGGGGGTGGCGGCCCGATAAATCGCCCGACGAAGTCGTCCCCGAATCCTGAGGTCAACCCCCTGCCACGAGCTCGGCCATCCGCCTAGGGTTGAGACCATGAACCCCAGAATGATCATCCTCGCCTTTGGCGTCGCCGTCGGTTACGTGCTCGGAGCCCGCGAGGGTCGCGAGCGGTATGACCTCATCAAGGCCAAGGCGACCCAGCTGTGGGAGGACCCGCGAGTCGCCAAGGCGCGTCGCGATGTCGAGGCGTACGCCCGCACCCAGGCCCCGATTATCCGGGAGCGCGCGGAGGCCGCCGCCAAGGCGGCGCCGGGCGTCGCCAAGGATGTCGCGGGCAAGGTGGCAGATACCGCCAAGGACGTCGCCTCCACGGTCGCCGACACCGCGAAAGACGTCGCCTCCACCGTTGCCGACACCGCCAAGGACATGGCCTCGAACGTCGCGGACACCGCGAAGGACGTCGCGGACAAGGTCGTTGACACGACTCGCGATGTCGCCGGGAAGACGGCCACGACGGCCAAGGACGTCGCGGACAAGACCTCCTCAACGGCCAAGGACGTGCGCGACCAGGCCGGCAAGGTCGCGGCGGACATTCGCGAGCGCGGCGAGACCGCGGGGGCAACGGCGGTCGTCACCGCCGGTCAGGCCCGCGACGCCGCTCTCGATGTTCTCGATGATGCGGACGACGCGCCGAAGGCCTGACCTTCGGCCGCGCTAGGCCTTCGGCAGGAAGAGCGGACCCGTCAGCGGCACCATCCCGCTGAGCTTCTCCGGTGAGAGCACGTTCTCCACGCGCTCCCGCGTCATCAGCCCGGCATCGACGACGAGATCGGCGATGGAGGCCTGCGTGGTGAGAGCGGTGTGCGCGAGCGTGGCGGCCGCGGAGTAACCGATGTACGGCGTCAGCGCGGTCACCACCCCGACGCTCGTCTCCACCTGCGCAGCCAGTCGCTCCACGTTGGCCGTGATGCCGTCGACACAATTCACCCGCAGCGTGTAGCACGCGTTGGTCATCCACGACAGCGACTGCAGGATGCTGTGAGCGATCACCGGCTCGAAGGCGTTCAACTGCAATTGCCCGCCCTCCGCTGCGGCCGTGACCGTGGCATCCGCCCCGATCACGCTGAAGGCCACCTGGTTAACCACCTCGGGGATCACGGGATTCACCTTGCCGGGCATGATGGATGACCCAGCCTGCCGCGGCGGGAGGTTGATCTCGCCGATCCCCGCCTGCGGCCCACTGGAGAGCAGCCGCAGGTCGTTGCAGATCTTGGAGAGCTTGACCGCGGCGCGCTTCAGGGTGCCGCTGAGGGTCATGAAGATGCCGGCATCGGAGGTGGCCTCGATCAGGTCGGGCGCCGTCTCCATCTCGATGCCGGTGATCTCGACCAGGTGGGCGCGCACCGCCTCGGCGTACCGCGGATCCGCCGTGATGCCGGTGCCGATTGCGGTCGCTCCCATGTTGATCTCGTTCAGCCAGGGGATCACCTCGCTCAGCCGGTCGTGATCCTCGGCGAGAGTGTGCGAGAACCCCATGAACTCCTGGCCGAGGGTCATCGGCACCGCGTCCTGCAGCTGGGTGCGCCCGATCTTCAGGATGTGCGCGAACTCGCGCCCCTTCGCCGCGAACGACGCTCCCAGCAGACGGTGCTCGGCGAGCAGTCGCCGCGTTCCGAACACCATCGCCAGCTTGATAGCGGTCGGGTACACGTCGTTCGTGGACTGGCTGCGGTTGACGTCGTCGATGGGGCTGAGGTGCTGGTAATCGCCCTTGTCGAACCCCATGAGCTCGAGGCCGCGATTGGCGATCACCTCGTTCGCGTTCATGTTCGTCGAGGTGCCCGCGCCGCCCTGGATCACCCCGACACGGAACTCCCCGTGCAGCGCGCCCGCCACGATCTCCTCGCAGACCTGCTCGATGATCCGAGCCTTCTCGGCGTCGAGCACACCGATCTCGGCGTTCGCCCGGGCTGCCGCCTGCTTGACCCGGGCGAGCGCACGGATCAAGTCCGGGTAGTTGTAGATCGCCCGCCGGGTGATCGGGAAGTTCTCGAGGGCTCGCGCGGTATGGATTCCCCAGTACGCAGCGGCCGGAACCTCCAGCGACCCGAGCGAGTCCGATTCACGGCGCGTGCCGTCGGCCCCCTCCAGGGCCGTCTCGTAAGCCCGACGCGGCGAGTTCTCGTCGCCCGCAATTGTTTGTGCGGTGTCGGTGCTGTGCAACGCTTGTGGCGTTATCTCCATCGTCGAATCCCCTCTGATTGGCGATCCGCCCACTCTACGGGGCGCCTGCGCAAAGCTCCGGCAATGTAAAGGGGTTGACCGTCCGACCCGTCGCGTGGCTACTGTAAAGAATGATTCTTCCGCCGGTAGACCCGGCGTTCCTCGGTTCCTGGATGACTCGTCAGCGTTGGTTCGCCAATAAAGGCGTGCTCCCCGCACTCGAAGAGCTCGGCAGTTTCGAGTTCGAGACCTCTGAGCCGGGTGTCGCCGTCGTCACACATCTGTTGCTCGACCACACCGCCGGCCAACCCGTGCTGTACCAGGTGCCGTTGACCTATCGGCGGGTGCCGCTCGAGCGATCGGTCGCCCTCGTCGGGGTGCTCGACGACCTGCACGTGTACGACGGGCCGCACGATGCGGCGTACACCGCCGCCCTGCTCGATTTCATCGCCCACGGGCGCGAAGCGACGGGCAACGGCTCGTGGGCCATCGGCAAGCACACCGCGGGTGACGTCTCGACGGAACTCCGGTCGCGGGTGTTGACCGGAGAGCAGTCGAACACCTCGATCATCTACGAGGCGGATGGCGCTCCGCCGGTGATCTGCAAGGTGTTCCGCGCGCTGCACAACGGCGAGAATCCCGACGTCGTGCTGCAGACCGCGCTGGCCGGTGCCGGCTCGGAATCCGTGCCACAACCGATCGGCCACATCACCGCCGAGTGGAGCGACTCCGGCGAGCCCAGCGGGCGGGCGATCGGTCATCTCGCCTTCGCGCAAGAATTCCTTCCCGGTGTTGAAGACGCGTGGCGAGTCGCCCTCCGCGCCGCCGAGTCCGGCGTCGACTTCTCGCGAGAGGCCCGGGAACTGGGGTTCGCGACCGCCGAGGTGCACGCCACCCTCGCCGTGAGCATGCCGACCAGCCCCACCGAGGCCGCCGACGTCGACGCTGTTGTCGAGCAGATGCACGGCCGGCTCGCCGCTGCCCTCAACGAGGTGCCAGCGCTGGCGGAGTTCGCGCCGGCGCTGCGAGATGTGTTTGCGGCGGCCGCCACCGTGCCGTGGCCCGCCCAGCAGCGCATCCACGGCGACCTGCACCTGGGCCAGGTGCTCAGCGTGCCGGGTCGCGGCTGGGTGCTCGTCGACTTCGAGGGCGAGCCGATGCGGCCGATGCGGGAACGCAGCCGCCTCGACAACCCGATGCGGGATGTGGCCGGGATGCTGCGCTCCTTCGATTACGTGGCGGGCACCCTCGCGGTCTCCGGCGGCACGCCAGCCGGCGCGTGGGCGGCCACCGCCCGTGACGCATTCCGCGAGGGGTACTCCGACGCCTCCGGTCACGACCTTGACGCCAGCCGGGCGCTGGTGGACGCCTTCGAAGTGGACAAGGCCCTGTACGAGACCGTGTACGAGGCTCGCAACCGCCCGTCGTGGCTGCCGATCCCCGTCGCTGCGATCGAGCGGTTATCGAAACGGTCGGCAACAGCTGAGTGAACAATCGGCAGCAATCCACGGAATCGCCGGAGACATTCAGGCAGATCCAGCAGGATAGTGCTCGACTTCACAGCAGCTAGTACGCTTTTTCGCCCCGCGACCCGAATGGAAGCTTCGTGAGCATCCGCACGGCCGAATATCCTCGACCGGACCATTTCCTCCTTCACCTGAGCGACACGCACCTCCTCGGAGGCGGCAGCCGGCTGTACAACGCCGTGGATGCGCAAGCGCACCTGCAGCAGCTTCTCGACGAGTTGGAGATCTCTGAGGGCAGGCCGGAAGCCCTCATCTTCACCGGTGACCTCGCCGACCGAGGCGAGCCCGACGCCTACGATCGCCTCCGCCGTATGGTCGAGCCGGTCGCAGCCCGGCTCGGCGCCCAGGTCATTTGGGTGATGGGCAATCACGACAACCGCGCGGCGTTCCGCGAGCAACTGTTCGCGGAGCCCGCGAGCACCCGACCGATCGACCGGGTCTACGACGTGAACGGCCTGCGGGTGATCACGCTCGACTCGTCGGTTCCGGGATTCCATCACGGCGAGGTCAGCGGCGCGCAGCTCGATTGGCTCGCCGAAGAATTATCCGTCCCCGCTCCGCACGGCACGATCCTCGCCATGCACCACCCACCGCTTCCCAGCGTTCTCGACCTCGCCGTGGTCGTCGAGCTGCGCGACCAGGCCGGGCTCGCCGAGGTGCTCTGGGGCAGCGATGTTCGCAGCATCATCGCCGGCCACCTGCACTACAGCTCGTCGGGCACCTTCGCCGGCATCCCGGTGTCGGTGGCATCAGCGACCTGCTACACCCAGGATCTCAACGTGCCCTCCGGCGGCACCCGCGGTCGCGACGGCGCCCGGGCATTCAACGTCATGCACGTCTACGAGAACACCGTGCTGCACTCGGTGGTGCCCGTCGGGCAGTACGCCCCGCTCGAGCACGTCGATGCGCTGGAGACGAAGCGCCGGCTAGAGGCTGCCGGCGTGGTCATCCCCGCCCGGGTCAACCAGCCGGTAGCTCCTGAGCCCCCGATGACGATGCCGATCCCTTTGCCGGTGTAGTGGTTTCCCACTCCGCGGGAACACTGAAGTAGCGCTCGAGGAACGACTTCACGGTCTTCGTGCGCCGGGTGACCGAGATCTCGGGCTTGCTGCCGTCGTTGAGGCAGAAGAAGTCGTAGTCGCGCCGTTTAAGGATGCGATCCATCTGCGCGGCCGCATTGGCGAGAGTCGTCTCCACGTACATCACCCGCGCCTCGGTCTGCACCACCGCGCGGCCGGTCATCAGCGCGTAGTAGTGGTACAGCGAGTTGGTGACCGAGATGTCGGTTCGGGAACGGAAGGCGCTCGCGGCCGTGCGGTCGAAGGCCTCCGGGAACTCGTTGTTCAGCTCGGTCATCACGCTGCGCCGCAACGGGGTGGCCGCGTGCTCCAGGTGCCGCGTGGTGACCCGGCCGAAGCGTTGCCGCAGCAGCTCGCGGTTGACCCGCGCGGCGTTCTCGAAGCCGCTCCGCTCGGGGTTGGCCTCCCCGAGGCCAATCCGGGTGGTCGCCTCGATGAACTTGGTGATGCCGCCCGGGGAGAAGAACATCTCCGGCCGCACCGGTCGCCCGAAGAACATGTCGTCGTTGGAGTACAGGAAGTGCTCGCTCAGCCCCTTGATGTGGTGCAGCTGGCTCTCCACGGCGTGCGAGTTGTGGGTCGGCAGCACGCTGGTGTCGGCGAAGAACTCCTCGCTGCGCACGATCGTGACGCGGGGATGCTCGGCGAGCCACTCCGGCCGCGGCGAGTCAGTGACGATGAAGATGCGACGGACCCACGGCGCGTACAGGTTGACGCTGCGCAGGGCGTACTTGAGTTCGTCAATCTGCCGGTAGCGGGCCTCGGAGTCATCCCCGTCGCCGACGATGTAGGCGTGCATTCGCTGCGCCCGGAGTCGCTGGAACTCCGACGACGTGCCGTCGACCCAGGAGAACACCATGTCGATGTCGAAGGTGATGTCGCTGGCGAGCGTGTCGAAAATGCCGCCGAGGGTCGACCAGGTTCTGCCGTGCAGCTCCACCGTCGCATCCACCGCTTCGGTGCGCGGCAACTGTCGCCGCATCAGGGCGTTGTCGGCCGGCGCGAGGATCGTGTCCGGGGAGAACTCCCAGAACTCCACGCGCACGCCCGCGGAGGCCCCGTAGCGCAGCTGCTTGTGAGCTCGCGGACGGTACATCCGCAGCACCCGTGCCGTCGGCGACGCCGAGAGCGCCCCATCGGCGACCAGGACGGCGGGCTCGCTGCCCGCGCGTGAGTAGAACGGCTCGGTCTCGAACGCCCGGGCGAGCGCCGCAGCCGTTTCGGCTGCGCGCGAGCGGTCGATCGCGATGACCGGCCGATCGTCGTCCCGGCGCACAAGCAGATGCTCGATGCCCACCGCTTCGAGGGCGTCGTGGATCGCCACCAGGTCGGAGATGGTGGCCGCACGCGGCGAGAGGTTGGTGTTGGTGAGCGTGAACCGGTTCTTGCGGAACACCACGTCGGGTCGGGCCAGCAGGCGAGGGTGCGCGCCGGCGCCGAGAACGGTCAGGGCGCGCGTCACGCTGCGTACCGATCCGCGATTGCATCGCGAAGCAGGCTCGACAGGGCCTCGAGCTGGATGTTGGACTCGGCCGCGACGTCCTCGTCGGAACCATCGAGAGCGCGGGCAGCGAGACCTGCCTTGCTGTCGATGAGTTCGGCGATGCGGGCGTCGATCGTGTGGGCGGCGATGATGCGCCACGCGGTGACGGGCAGCTCTTGGCCGATGCGGTGCACCCGGTCGATGGCCTGCGTCTGCTCGGCGCTCGTCCAGCTGAGTTCGGCGAGCACCACGTTCGAGGCCGCCTGCAGGTTGAGACCCACGCCGGCGGCGGTCAGCGAGGCGACCACGACCGAGACATCCGGATCGGCATCGAACGAGTCGATGGCGTTCTGGCGCGCTTTCGCGCTCTGGTCGCCGCGGATGGACACCGACTTCAGGCCGACGCGAGCGAAGTGCTCCTCGGCGGCATCCATCACGTCGATGTGCTTGGCGAAGAACACCACCTTGCCCACGGAACGGGCCAGCTGTGCGGTGTAGTCGGCGGCGAGCGTCGCTTTCGCCTGGCCAATGCGGCGCACCATGGTGAAGACGTTCTCGCCGGTCGCGGCGCCCTTGGACTCCTCGAGTTCGGCGTGGGCAACCACGCGGATGAGCTCGTCGTCGGTCGCGTCGGGCTTCAGGCCGCGCACGCGGGTGAACCGCTCGAGCAGTCGCGCCGTGAGGGCAGCCTCGGCGGCACGGATCGAGCGGCCCAGGTCATCGTCGAGCTCGACCGGGATGTCGGCGATGCGCCGGGCCGGGATGTCGGCGGCGACGTCGACCTTCTTGCGGCGAACGATACCCATGTCGACCACGGCGCGGCGTGCCTCGGCGAAGAAGCCGAAGTCGGCGGGCGTGAGCCCGGTGTCTTCGAGCTTCTCCATCAGCTGCGGCAGCGGCTTCTTGTCGTCGATCCAGCCGAGGAACTGCCAGATCGCGCGGAAGTCTTCGATCGAGTTGATGAGCGGGGTGCCGGTGAGCGCCATCATGAGGGCGCGGGGCGCGGTGGCCCTGATGCTCTTCGAGAGCGCCAGCACGTGCTTGGACCGCTCGGACTTCAGGTTCTTGATGAAGTGCGCCTCGTCGACGACCATGCCCTTGAACCCGAAGCGGCCGAGCCACCCGACGTGCCGGTCGAGGATCTCGTAGTTGACGATGACGACGTCGCTGAACGCGTCGACATCGTGGCCGTCGCCGTGCACGACGGTCGCGGTGCGGCCCGGGGTCCACAACTCCACCTCGCGAGCCCAGTTGGTCTTGACCACATTGGGCACGACCACCAGCAGCGGGTAGGAGTTGGAGGCCTCGGCAGCGAGCAGGGCCTGGGCGGTCTTGCCGAGCCCCGGCTCATCGGCCAGCAGGAAGGTGCGGTGCCCGGAGCGGACCTCCTCGACGAAGCGCGCCTGGTGCCGCATCATCTCGAGGTTGCCGCGCGTGCGCAGGGTGGTGGCTTCGGGCAGGTCCATCGTCGCCGCGCCGCCGCCGGCGCCGTATTCGAACGACCGGAACAGCGGCTCGATGAGCTCCCAGTTGCCGAGCCGGTTGGTGGTGACGGGGGCAGCGGTCATCCCACTGAAATCGGGAGCGAGGAAGGGGTTCGACATCTGCATGGCGCGCACGGACGCGGGAACGACCTGCTTCTCGACCTGCTTGTCGACCGGTTTCGGCTCCACCGAGATGATCAGTTCGTCCGGGCTCAACTCGACGCCGGCGGCGAGCAGCAGGTCGCGCCGCAGGGCCTTCGCGGCGGCCGTGACCGGGGCGTCGTCGGCGAGCATTGCGATGAGGCTCGTGTCGCGCGCCGCGGTCTTCGCGAGGATGCCGGCCAGGCCGTCGAGGCGCTTCTGCTCGTTGGCGCGCTCGGGTTCGGTGAGGGTCTTGTCTGCCTTCACCCGGGCACGCTCCTCGCGCAGCAGCAATGCTGCGACCTGGAACCGGGCCCGATTGGAGGGCTTCAGCGGCCCCTTCTGGACTGCCGTCTCAACCTCGCGGGCGGCGCGAGCGAGCACCGGGATCACACCGAGGTCATCGCCCGGGCGAACTCGGCGGCGCTGTTGCCCGTTCTGCTGACCACCGGAGCGCTGGCGCTTCTGGCGCTGCCCTGGTTCGGTCTGTCCCGAAGGTGTCAATTCGTCTCCTGGTGCCGCGCCCGACGGTTGTCGCGCTCTGCTCGGCCACTGGTATATGCGGAAGCTCCCCGGCCCACTGCCGGCGAACACACCCGAGGAGGAATCCAGACCCAGTCGGGAACGACTGGTGGGCTCTGCGGATGTTGCTCACATTCTACGCGCACGCTCGGACATTCGCTTCACTCAGTGCGACTTGTCGCCGTCCGGCACCCGGATGAGCGCGCCTGCTGCGATGAAGACCAGCGCAGCGACGTACTGCAGGCCGAGCCACAGGTCGGGCAACCCGAGCCCGAGTTCGATCGGAAGGACGGGATTCCAGAGCACTGCGATCGGCGCGAGCCCGATGAGCCACCACCACTGGCCGGCCTGCCAGGCGAAGACCCCGACGATGAGGGCGAAGATGGACACGATGTACCGCACGACCGTGAATCCATCCGACGTGATGAAGGCAACACCGATGAGCAGCGCGATGACCGCGATGATCGCGGGCACCAGCGCGGTGCGTCGGCCCCGACTCGGATAGCTGGCGCTCATGCCCGCACTCCCGTGACGCCGCGCATCAGACGCCACCCCCTCCGCCGCCGCCACCACCACCGCCCGACGACCCTCCCCCGCCCGACCCGCCACTGGAACTGCTCGACGAACTGCCCGAGTAGGAGGTGCTGGCGGTCGAGGACAGGGAGTGGATGCTCGAGGCGAAGATCGCGGAGTTGAAAGCGCTCGACCCGGCGTACCAATCCGGTGACTCGTCGACGTAGTACCTGCCGAGTTCCTCAGACCACTGCTTCTCCAAACCGAAGAGCACTGAGTACGGGAGCAGCCGTTCGTAGACATCCAGTACCTGCCGGCGATCGGTGGTGGAGACCGCCTCGCGCTCTGCGCCGGTGGGGCTCTGCAGCATCGCGAGCCGGTCGGCCTCCGCCAGGCGGATGTAGAGTTCCAGGCCCTCCAGATGGTCCCGGAGCTCGGCCCCGTCCGCATTCAGTGCGGTGCGGAACACCAAGCCGAATACGACGAACACGAACACCGCGGGCGGCAGGATGAGCAGGAAGGGCAGCACGCCGCCCACCGCGTCGGAGACCAGCATCAGGCCGGTCACGGCGGCCGTCACAGCGGAGACCACGGCCAGCGCGGCGGCCAGGAATGCCTCCAGACCCGTGCGTTTGGTGCGCAGCTTCGCGGAGACCGACTTATCGGCGTTCTTGACGATGCCGCGCACTGCGGTACTGAGCGCGGTGTCCTTGCCGTTCATGAGGTACTCGGTGCCGGGCACGAGGGCCCCGCCGAAGAGGGCGATCATCAGGTCGCGCTCGTGGCTCTTCGCCTTGCCGGCGTCGACCAGCACGAGCACGTAGTCGTTGCCACGGGCGAAGAGCCCGGTTTTCTCGGTCTCGACGATCCGCACCACCCCGGTGACCGCGAGGTCGACGAACGCGGCCGCGGTGGCTTTCGAGCTCTTGCCGAGCACCGCGGCAGCGGTGAAGAGGTCGAGCCCCTTCGGCGGCGCGTACTCGGCGATGATGGTCGGCCTGCCTGGGGCGTCGGCGTACTTGGTGCGGCGCAGGATGATGGCCCAGACGAGGGTGCCTACGGCCACGAGCACGCTGAGCAGCTGGAGCACGGCCAGCGGGGTCGACAGGTAGGAGTCATCCCGGGGCACGAACGTGCCGGGCTGGAAGGCGACCACCACTGTCATGTTCTCGCGGGGCGCGAGGCCGGTCACCGCGGCAGTGGTCACCGCACCGTCGGCGCTCGCCTCGATGTCGCAGGGCGCCTGGGAGCCCTCCGGGCCCCGGTAGCACGCAAGGTCGCCGGTCAGCGCGGGCGCCAGGTGGTCGGCCACGTGCACCCGCGCGGTGACGGACCCGAACGGCTGGTCCCAGCCCACCCCGTTCGTGTCCCAGTAGAACTCGTCGTCGTCGGTGTTGGCGAAGAACCGGGTGACGTTGCGCTGCGTGTAGGTGAAGACGTACGTCTGCTCGCCGGAGACGAAACCGTCGGCCGCGCTGGTGACCAGGAGGAATTCGTCGTCCAACTCGGTGCTGTACGGCCTGGGGTTGCCCTCCCCGTCGGTGACCGAGACCACCTCGATGTCGGTCGGCGCGCCCTGGTAGCGTTCCGGGATCGCGCGACGGATGCCTCGGTTCTGGTCCTCCGGGAAGACGGCGACGAAGGTCTCCACGGTGGTGAGCGTCGACCGCCCGGCGTCGTCGGTGTCGAGGTAGTAGTCGGCGTCGAACGTGTCGAAGGTGAAGTCATCGACGTCGGCGCCGACCACGCCGATGAGCGGGGCCGCCGCCGCGGGAGACCCGATCGCAACCACCCCGACCGAGAGCACCCCGATCGCAAGCACAGGGACGAGCACCAAGCCCAGGGCCGCCAGCAATCTCACGAGACGCGTCATGGGCTCAAAGCTACGGGATCGCACCCGCCCGGCCGACCCGCCGCGGGTCGCTAAGGTCGGAAGATGCCCCACACAGAGGCCGTCGCCCGGTTCCAGGCGCTGCTGCGCATCCCCACGGTGTCCAGGGACGACCCGGAGACCACCGACTGGGCGCAGTTCGACACGTTCCTGACCACCCTGTCTGAGCTGTACCCGCTAGCTCACACCCGCCTCGATCACGAGATCGTCGCCGGCCATTCCCTGCTGTTCCGCTGGAACGGACGATCGTCAGCCGAGCCCACCGTGCTGATGGCGCACTACGACGTGGTCGCCGCCACCGACCAGGGTTGGAAGCACCCGCCGTTCGCCGCCGAGCTGAGCGGCAAAGACGACGACCAGCTCATCTGGGGGCGGGGCACCCTCGACAACAAGGGCGCTCTCGCGTGCATCCTCGAGGCGGTCGAATCCCAGCTCGCGGCCGGCGTGCAGCCCGCCCAGGACATCTATCTCGTCTTCACCCACGACGAGGAGACCCACGGCACCGCGTCGGCCGAGATCGTCGCACTGCTGCAGGGTCGTGGGGTCGCCCCGGCCCTCGTGCTCGATGAGGGCGGGGCGATCGTCGAAGGGGTGTTCCCCGGAGTGACCATGCCCGTGGCCGTCGTCGGGGTGACCGAGAAGGGGTCATCCACGCTGCGCCTGGTCGTGGACCAGCAGGGCGGGCACGCGTCGACTCCGCCCGCGGTGACGGCGACCGTTCGGCTCGCGCGCGCCGTCGACCGGCTGAACGACCGCCCCTTCCCCGCGGCGTTCAACCCCACCACTGTGGAGATGTTCCGCACGCTCGGCGACCAGGCGACGGGGGCGATCGGGTGGGTGTTCCGGCACATCCGGTTCACGCGGTTCCTGCTGCTGCCCTACATCGCGCGGCAGGGCGACGAGATGAACGCGCTTGTGCGCACCACGCAGGCCGTCACGATGCTGCAGGCCGGACAGGCGGTCAACGCGCTGGCGGAGCAGGCCTCGGCCATCGTGAACGTCAGGGTGGCTGTGGGCATGACCGTCGACGAGGTGGTCGCGCACGTGCGCAAGAGCGTCGCCGACGACGGGGTACGGGTCGAGGTGGTGCACGGTGAGGAAGCGGCGCCCGTCTCGCTGCTCTCGGGGTTCGGGTGGGAGCTGCTGCGCAGCACGATCGAGAAGACCTACCCCGGCACCCTGGTGACCCCGTACGTGCAGAACGGGGCCACTGACAGCCGCCGGTTCACCGCGATCAGCCGCTCGGTGTACCGATTCTCGGCTTTCGAAATGTCTGACGAGGAGCGCGGCTCGCTGCATGCCCGCAACGAACGGATGCACGTCAGCACATTTCTGCGCGGCATCGAGTTCTATCGGGCGCTGGTGGCTGCGCTCTAGCTCAGACCTCGCGGATTATCGAGATGGGTCGGCTCATCGGCGGCGCTCCGTCGAGGCGCTCGAACCCGGGTCGGAGTTCGCTCAGCCACTGCTGGTAGCCGGCCGCGGAGAGGTGCAGCCGGTCGTCGGAGTATGCGGGGTCGATCTCGCCGTCCTCGAGCGCGAACGCGGGCCACAGGTCGAGGTACTGGGCGTTGACCGTGGGAGCGAACTGGCGGAGGTGTCGGTTCGCGTCCTGCACCTGGGCGGCGAATTCTTTGCCGCGCGGAAGGATCGACTGCACGAGCATCCGGGTGCCCGGCAGCGCCCGCCGCAGGGTCACCAGCAGGTACTCGACATTGCGCACGAGGTGCTCGACCGTCTTGCGGGTACCCAGGTCGTTCGTGCCGATGAGCAGTGCGATCGCGTCGGGCCGAAGCTCCACTACTTCGTCGATGCGAGCGACGAGGTCGTCGGTCGTGTCACCGCTGACGCCGAGGTTGACGGTCTCGCGATCGGGGAACCAGTCGTCCCATTCCCCGTGGTTGGTCAAGCTGTCGCCGAGGAATACCGTCAGCGGCCGCGCATTCGCGGTGTCGTTCTCAGTCATCTGTAACATCCGATCGGGACCGGTCTCGGTCCGTCGCTTCCATCATGCGGCAATCCGCCGGAGGATTCCAGACGAGTTCATCCGTCAGCTGGCCAGCTGGGCGTCGATCTCGGCTCTGGTGGGGATGGATGGCACGGCGCCGGGTCGCTGCACGGAGAGGGACGCCGCGGTCACGGCGAAGGTGAGCGCCCTCGCGAGCGACTCCCCTGCGGCGAGCGCCGCGACCAGGGCGCCGCAGAAGGTGTCGCCGGCGCCGGTCGAGTCGACCGCGTCGACCGTCGGCGCCGCCACCCGCAGCTCACCGTGCTCGGCACTGTGGGCGATCGCGCCGGCGGCCCCCAGCGTGACGATCACCGTGGGGGCGAGACCGGCAACGTCGCCGCCGCGGGCGAGGTATGCCGCTTCGTGCTCGTTGAGCACGAGAACGTCGACCGCGGCGAGCAACTCCCCCGGCAGGTCACGGATCGGCGCGGCGTTCAGCACGACGGCGGTTCCCGCCGCCCGCGCGGCCTGCGCCGCCTGCAGAACCGTCACCAGCGGGATCTCCAGTTGCATCACCAGGTGCGACGCCGCGGAGATCGCGGCGCGGTCGGCCGCGGTGAGGTCGAGCAGCAGCGCGTTGGCGCCGGCTTCGACGATGATCGTGTTCTCGCCGTCGTCGTCGACGGCGATGAGCGCGGTGCCCGTGGGCCCTTCGACCGTTCGCACGAGCGTGGTGTCGATGCGGTCCGCCCGGAGCCCCGCCCTGATCAGCTCACCGAACCCGTCGCCGCCGAGCGCCGCGATCAGGCCTGTAGACGCGCCAGCTCGTGCCGCGGCGACGGCCTGGTTCTGTCCCTTACCGCCCGACGCGGTCGAAAACCCCGTCGCGAGCACGGTCTCCCCCGGGCCCGGGATCGACACCACCCGGAAGACCTGGTCGAGATTCGCGCTTCCGACGATGAGAACGTTCGATGCTGGCACACCCCCACGCTAGGCCCCATGGCTCGTCTTGCCGCCCAGATTCGTCACAGGCGCTGGGTTGTTCAAGCTCGCCTAGCCCGCCAGGCCTGCCATGCCCGCCGGGCCCGCCATGCCCGCCAGGCCGGCCATGCCCGCCATGCCCGCCTGGGCCGCCATATTCGGGATCGAGCACGCCGCCGCCTGCCGGTACGCCGTTGCGGCGCTCACCGCTTGCCGGTCCCCGCCCACTGGCCGCCGAGCCCAATGGACAACGACCCGTCGGCCGGGGATGTCCCGCAACCGCGAAGAGTGAGCCTTCACCTCGACGTGCAGCTCGGGAGGCTCGGGGACAAGCCCATGATGCGCGAGCGCGCTGACGCAGGCCAGCCGCCCGCCGACAACCCGAGCCGCGATCGCGGGCTCCGGCACATCCCAGCTCGCCCACCAGCCATGACGGATGTGACGGATCTTCCCGTACAGCCACGGAATGCGCAGCAACTCGCGAGTCATTCCGCCCGCGTAGAACTCGGAGGTGCGGGCAATGCCGCCGTAGTTCGCCAGGATTCGCGTGTAGGGACCAGCCATCCCTCAGCATCGCAGCGCCGACCCGCCCAGTGCCCCGCCAGCCCGCTGTGGTGAGCGGTTCGCGTCGCACCAGCCCGGTGGAGGAGTGGCCGACTCGCTTGGCCGCGCGAGTCTTGGCCGCGCGAGTCTTGGCCGCGCGAGGTTCGGCCGCGCGAGGTTCGGCCGCGCGAGGTTCGGCCGCTCGAGGTTCGGCCGCTCGAGACTGAAAGTTGCCCTCCCTGGTGCCGGCACCAAAACGTTCACCATCTCCAGGACGCACCGCGGTGCGATGCAGCGTGTCCTGTAGATGGTGAACGTTTAGAGGGCACCTACCGGCGCCCGAGTCGGTTGAGCGGTCCCCGACAGCGGGAGGGGGCTCGGGTCCGGGTCCTCGGGCTGGGGTGCGCGGGGCTCGAGGCTTCGGGGCCGGGGTGCGCGGGGCTCGGGGCCTCGGGCTGGGGTGCGCGGGCTGGGGTGCGCGGGGCTGGGCTAGGACAGGCTCGGGGCG
>Ga0247742_10000244_pt1 | contig 46869 bp, 35 predicted proteins | sample UWRJL208509C2_FD_180944 | JGI IMG/M metagenome (GOLD analysis project Ga0247742, IMG submission 180944) | Plant litter microbial communities from Arlington Agricultural Research Station in Wisconsin, United States - UWRJ-L208-509C-2 | ecosystem: Environmental > Terrestrial > Plant litter >...
TCGGCACGCAGAGCGCGGCAACTGGCGTGAGCAGTGTCTCGGTCGGCGAAAGCGCACAGGCCACCGGCGATGAAAGTGTCGCGGTGGGCGGCAGCACCTTCTTTGGTTTCATTCCCGCCCAGGCCACCGGCATCGGTGCGTCGGCGTTCGGTGCGGGTGCCTGGGCGACCAACGATTATGCGACGGCGCTGGGCTGGAACAGCTGGGCCGACGGTGCGAGCAGCACGGCCATCGGCGAATCGTCTTACGCGTCCGCGGCAAATTCGGTCGCCTTGGGCGCAAGTTCCCTGGCAGATCGCGCGAATACGGTCTCGGTGGGCGCGGCGGGTAGCGAGCGCCAGGTTACGAATGTCGCCGCCGGCACCGAGTCCACCGACGCCGTAAACAAGGGCCAGCTCGATGCGGTAGCGGGCGGAGTGAGCGACGCCAGCCACTACTTCAAGGCGAACGGCCTTAGCGACGGCAGCGACGACGCGCAGGCCAATGGCCAGCTCGCCACGGCGGCGGGATCGGGTGCTTTCGCCTCGGGGACGGGAGCGACCGCGACCGGTGCGGGTGCGAATGCGGTCAACGAGTTCGCCACGGCAAACGGGTACGGCAGTCAGGCCAGCGGCAACAACAGCGCCGCCTTCGGCTCGGGCGCTCAGGCCATCGGTGCCGGTAGCGTCGCCGTTGGCGGTGTCGCCGTCGACGAAGATGGCAATCCGTTGATCTCCGACAGCGACAACAACCCCATCGACACCGGCGCGACGAGTGCGGCCGTCGGCGCCACGGCGGTAGGTGCCAGTTCCCAGGCGAGCGGTTTCGCAGCGACATCGGTGGGTGTGGGCGCCTATGCCAGCGGCACGCAGTCGACGGCCCTGGGTGCAGTGGCCAACGCCACGGGTGACTATTCGACGGCCGTCGGCACCTTGACGACAGCCTCGGGCGCAGGCTCTGTGGCCGTCGGCGGCCCGAGCAACCTGCCAGGCGTGGGCCTCATCTATACCGGTGCGACGGGCGACAGCGCCGCCGCGTTCGGTGCGGGTGCACAGGCCACGGCGGATTACGCCACGGCGCTTGGTGGCGTGGCCGCTGCCGAGGGCGTCGGTAGCACGGCGCTGGGTTATTTCGCCTATGCACCGGGCGGAAACGCTACCGCGTTGGGTATCAATAGCTGGGCATCCGGTGCCAGCAGCGTCGCGGTGGGTGACTTCTCGACTGCTTTCGGCGCGGGCGGTGTCGCCGTCGGTGCCAACAGCACTGTGCAGAGCGCTGCCACGAACAGCGTCGCGCTGGGCTCGAACTCGCTCGCGACCCGCGCCAACACGGTGTCGGTGGGTGACCGCGGTAGCGAGCGTCAGATCACCAATGTCGCGGCGGGCGTGCAGGGCACCGACGCCACCAACGTGCAGCAGCTGAATGCGCTCTCGGACAGCGTAAGCAGCGCGAGGCATTACGTTTCGGCGACCGGCGCGGCGGATGGATCGGACGATGCGAGCGCAACGGGTAGCCTGGCCATCGCGACCGGTGCGGGAAGCAGCGCGAGCGGCGACCTGTCGACCGCCAGCGGAGCCTTTGCCACGGCGAGCAAGGAGTCGTCCACGGCGATCGGTGCCTCGGCCAACGCCGGTGCGGTGGGCGCCACGGCCATCGGCGACAGCGCCAGGGCTCTCGGTGTCAATTCGGTCGCGCTCGGTAACGGCTCGCTGGCGACGCGTGCCAATACGGTCTCCGTCGGAAGCGCGGGGAACAACCGCCAGATCACCAACGTCGCGTCGGGCACGCAGACAAACGATGCGGTCAATGTCGGCCAGTTGAACTCGGCACTCTCGACCGCCTTCTCGGGTACCTCCAACGCGGCCGGGAATGCCGTGGCGATGGCACTCGGCGGAGGAGCGACGATGGGCGCGAACGGGTTCGTCGGTCCGGTCTATCGCGTGCAGGGTGGCTCATACGGCACGGTGGGCGACGCTGTCGGCGCGTTGGATGGCGCTCTCACGTCGCTGAACAGCCGTGTGGGCAATCTGGAATCGAAGCCGGCCGGCGGAACCGGAACGGGAACGACGCCGATTCGCCGCAACGCGGTCGTGGCGGCGCCGGAGGCTGTCAGCACGCAGGGCGTGATGGCGGCATCTGTCACACCGTCCGTCACATCGGCGGCGGTTGCTCCGGCCGCTGCTGCCGCGCCACCGGTAACGGCCCAGGCCGTCGTGCCGGGTACGGGCAACGGCATCGCGATCGGGACGGGCAGCTTCGCCAAGGACCCGACCGACATCGCGATCGGCAACAACGCCAGCGTGGGTGCCGACAACGGCACGGCGGTCGGCAATGGAGCGACGGTGACGGCCGCTGCCACGAACAGCGTCGCCCTCGGCGCCGGTTCGGTCGCCGACCAGGCAAATACGGTCTCGGTAGGTGCGGTAGGCGCCGAGCGGCGCATCACCAACGTCGCCGCAGGCACGGCGGCCACGGATGGGGCCAATGTCGGCCAGGTGGATCAGGCCGTGGCCACCGCCAAGTCCTACGCGGATCAGGGCGACGCAGCGACCTTGAACAGCGCCAAGCAGTACACCGACCAGAAGTTCGGCGACGTGGTGAGCGGCGGGGCTTTCGACCAGTACAAGAGCCAGGTCGACCATCGCTTCAACGACCTCAACGACCGCCTGAACAAGGTGGGCGCCATGGGTGCGGCCATGTCGCAGATGGCGTTCAGTACCCAGGGCGTCAACGGCGACAACCGGCTTGGTGTGGGCGTCGGCGGGTACAAGGGTCAAGGAGCGATGTCGGTTGGCTACTCGCGCAGCCTCAGTCCCAAGGCGACCCTCACCTTCGGTGCCGCGATCAGCGGCGGTGAGACTTCCGGCGGTGTAGGTGTAGGTATCGGCTGGTAATCAGCCCGGCGAAATCCTACGGGTAAGCCCGGAGGGCGCGGAAGCCGGCGGCGACGCCGGCTTCCGCTTGTTGCGCCACGTCGCGGAACATGGGATTCACGGTCGCCGTCGACGCACGGTATGTGCTACCAATAGCGGCCCGCGCGGTCAGGATCGATCGCGTGGATCGACCGCTTTAACGGACCGTGAGGAAGGCATGTCTGCGATGACTGAGCATAGGGATATGCTGACCGGGGAACCGGGCGAAGCTCAGGTCTGTGCGCACCTGGTGGCGCATGGCCGTCTTAAGGACACTGACCTCGTACGGGCCCGGCGCCTGCATGACGAGACGCCGGAGGGTACCCTCACCTCGTTGATGGCCCGCCTTGGCCTGGTGTCCGAGCGCGACCTCGCCGACGCCTGGGCCGAACTGCTCGGCCTCACCTTGCTCGCGGCCAAGGACGCTCCCGACCTGCCACCGGCGGACATCGAGCTGTCGGTTCGTTTCCTCAAGCAGTACCACGTCATCCCCGTTCGCGAAGGCGAAGCCGGTCTGGCGCTCCTCGTCGCCGACCCGGCCGATCCCTACCCGTTGCAAGCGGTCCGACTCGCCACGGGTCGCGACCTGCCTCTGCGCGTCGGGCTGCGGTCGGAAATCGACGGGCTCATCGAGCGCTACTACGGCCAGGGTCGTTCCGCCATGGGCAGCATTGTCGAGAGCCTGGACGGCAATGCCACCGAAGAGGATGACGTCGAACACCTGCGCGACCTCGCTTCCGAGGCGCCGGTCATCCGCCTGGTCAACCTCATTCTCCAGCGTGCCGTGGAACAGCGTGCGTCGGACGTGCACATCGAGCCGTTTGAGAACCACCTGAAGGTGCGCTACCGCATCGACGGCGTGCTGCATGAAGTGGAAGCGCCACCGTCGAGTTCCACTGCCGCGGTCATCTCGCGCGTGAAGATCATGGCGCGACTCAATATTGCAGAGCGGCGACTGCCCCAGGACGGCCGCATCCAGCTGCGCGTTCAGGGCAAGGAACTGGACCTTCGCGTGTCCACGGTGCCGACGAGCTTCGGTGAGTCCGTGGTCATGCGTATCCTCGATCGCGAATCAATCATTTTCGATTTCGCTTCGCTGGGCTTCACCGACAACTTCCGCGACCGCTTCGTCGAGGTGCTCGACCGACCGCACGGCATCCTGCTGGTGACCGGGCCGACCGGCTCGGGTAAGACGACGACGCTGTACACCGCGCTGTCGCAGATCAATACGCCCGACGTCAAGATCATCACGGTGGAAGATCCGGTCGAATACCAGATCGAAGGCATCAACCAGATCCAGGTGAAACCGCAAATCGGCCTGGACTTCACGGGTGCGCTTCGTTCCATCGTCCGCCAGGATCCGGATGTCATCATGATCGGTGAAATGCGCGATCTCGAAACCTGTCGCATCGCGATCCAGTCCGCCCTCACGGGTCACCTGGTGCTGTCCACGCTGCATACCAATAGCGCATCCGGCGGTATCACGCGTCTGCTCGACATGGGCGTGGAAGACTATCTGCTGGGCTCGACGGTGAACGGCATCCTCGCCCAGCGACTCGTGCGCCGGCTGGATCCGGAAACGGCGATCGCGTACGAAGCGCTGCCCGAAGTGATCGAACAGTTCGAGCTGCACAAATACACCGACGAACGGCCGATTCGACTGTGGAAGCCCGGCACCAGCGCGACCAACCCGACCGGTTACCGCGGCCGCCGCGCGATCATGGAATTCCTGGTCATGAGCGATCCGCTGCGTCGCCTTGTGATGCAGCGTTCCGACGCCGGCGAAATCGAGCGTCAGGCGCGCGCCGAGGGTATGCGTACGATGTACGAAGACGGCCTGGCCAAGGCGGTGGCGGGCGTCACCACGATCGAAGAAGTCCTTCGCGTCACCCAGGAATCCTAGGCCCTCCCATGAGCCAGTTCCGTTACCGAGCTATCAGCGCCGCAGGCGAAGCGCTCACCGGCAGGATGGAAGCCGCTTCCGTGGAGGATGTGGTCGCGCGTCTGCAGGACCAGGGTCACACGCCACTGGAGGCCACTCCCGCCGAGGGTGCGGCGAGCGGTGGGGGATTCGCGGCGCTGTTCCGCAAAGGTGTGTTCACCGGCGATCAGCTCGCCCAGTTCACGCACCAGCTGGCCACGCTGCTCAGCGCAGGCCAACCGCTGGATCGTGCCCTTGGCATCCTGCTCGACCTTCCGGAGGGCGAGCGTGCGAAGAACCTCGTCGAGCGCGTGCGTGACCGGGTCCGTGGCGGCACCACCCTCTCGACGGCGCTCGATGAAGAGAACGGCGTCTTTCCGCGCCTCTACGTCAGCCTCGTGCGCGCCGGCGAAGCCGGTGGCTCGCTCGACGAAACGCTGCGCCGCCTGGCGGACTACCTCGAACGGGCACAGGCCCTGCGCGGCAGCATCATCAATGCGTTGATCTATCCCGCCTTCCTGATGGTCGGCGTGCTTGGTTCGCTGGTGCTGTTGCTGGCCTATGTGGTGCCACAGTTCGTACCGATCTTCGCCGATATGCAGGTGCCGATTCCGCTCATTACCAAGGTGGTGCTCGCCCTCGGCACGGTCATCAGCGACTGGTGGTGGGCGCTCGGCCTGGCCATCTTCGTTCTCGGTGTGTTCGTGCGCCTTCGTCTTCGCGATCCCGATGCGAAGCTTGCCTTCCATGCGCGCCTGCTCACGATGCGAGTCTCCGGGCCCCTGTTGCTCAAGGTGGAGACGGCGCGCATCGCGCGTACGCTGGGCACGCTGTTGAAGAACGGCGTCCCCTTGCTTTCGTCGCTGGCCATTGCCCGTCAGGTCACCGGCAACCGTGCGCTCGACCTTGCACTGGAGCAGGCCGCCGAACGCGTCAAGGGTGGCGCCGGCCTCGGTAGCTCGCTCGCCCAGACGGAGCGCTTTCCGCGTCTTGCGCTGCAAATGATCCAGGTCGGCGAGGAAGCCGGCGCGCTGGACACCATGCTGCTCAAGGTTGCCGATACCTTCGACATCGAAGCCAAGCGCGCCATCGACCGCCTTCTGGCGGCGCTGGTGCCGGCCCTGACCATCGTCATGACCGTCATGGTCGCTTTTATCATGGCGGCTATTCTGCTTCCCCTGCTCAGTCTTACCAGCAACATCAACTGATTGCATTCGTTCCAAGGAGCTCTGCCATGCGCGCGACACGTACGCTTCGACCCCGCCTCTCCCGCGGCTTCACGCTGCTCGAAATGCTCGCCGTCATCGTCCTTATCGGCATCATCGGCGCCATCGTGGTGACCCAGGTCGGCAAGAACGTCGACAAGGGCAAGTACGGCGCGGGCAAGGCCCAGGTCGTTACCCTGGGCCAGAAGGTCGAAAACTACGCGCTCGACAACGGCGCGCCGCCGCACGACCTCGGCGACCTCGTCGCCAAGCCCGCCGATGCGCAGAACTGGCAGGGCCCTTACGCGAAGGAGTCGGACCTGAAGGATCCGTGGGGCCATCCGTTCGGCTATCGCTACCCGGGCGAACACGGCAGTTTCGATCTCGTGTTCTACGGCCAGGATGGCAAGGCTGGCGGTGACGGCTATTCCGCCGACTACGGCAACTGGCAGTAAGCGACCCGGCACGGCCATGCATACGCGCGGATTTACGCTGTTCGAAATGCTGGCCGTGATCCTGCTCATCGCGATCGCCGCGGCGGCAGTCTCGATTCCGATCACCCAGGGGCTCGCCAGCGCACGCGTGAATGCGGCCAGCGGCGAACTCGCGGCCGCACTTCGCTGGACGCGTGCACAAGCGATCGTGAAAGGCGAAAGCCTGGCGCTCGAGGTGGACACGTCGGCATCGACGTATAAGCCGCCGGGTAAGTCGCAGGTCACCCTGCCGAAGGATATGCGCGTTTCGATCACCAGTGCCCGCGAGGATCAGGCGAACGCGACCACCGGACGCATCCGCTTCTTCCCCGATGGCAGCTCGACCGGTGGGCGGGTCACGCTGACGCGCGGGCAGCGCGAGTGGCACGTCAACGTCGCATGGCTCACCGGTGCCGTCAGTGTGGTGGATTCGAAGTGAGGTATCCCGGTCGCCAGCGTGGTTTCAGCCTGCTCGAGATCATCGCCGCCATCGCCATTCTGGCGATCGCCTTCGCGGCCCTCATGCAGGTCGCGGGTAGTTCGATGAGCCTTACGGCGCGCGCCAATGAACGCACGCAGGCCGCGCTGCGCGCCAGGACGCTTCTCGACGGCGCCTTCGTCATGGACCCGCTGCGCGAAGGTGACAGCGACGGGCGCTTCGACGATACCTACCGCTGGCACATGAATGTCTCCCGCTATGTCATCCCCGATGTGAAACCGGCGGCGGACGGCGCGGCCGCAAGCCGCGTGTATCGACTGGATCTGGACGTGACATGGGGTATGGCCGATAACGAGCGGCACGCCCGGTTCTCCACGCTGCGCATGGGTGGCGCGAACACGGACGGTTCACCATGAGGCGCATGAATGGCTTCAGCCTGATGGAGGTGCTCGCGGCGCTGGCGTTGCTGACCATCGTGCTGCTCGGGGTCTACTCGGGCATCAGTACGGCCTCGCGCATCGTACGTAGCGGGGACCAGGCCATCGAGCGCATGGATGAGATCCGTTCCGCGCAGAGCTTCCTTCGCGGCGAGCTTGCGCAGGCACTGGCGGTTCCTTTCGACGAGACGGATGACGGCGATCCCATCGTATTCGCCGGGACCGCACACACGCTGCGTTACGTCGCGCCGATGCCGGGTTACCTGTCGAAACTCGGCCCCCAGTTGCAGACAGTCTCGCTGGTCGATGATGGCCGACAAAGCTATCGCCTCGAAGTGACGCTTGCGATGTTGCCGCCGGACGGTGGCGCCCCGCAGCCGATCGGCGAACCCGAGGTCCTCCTTCGCGGCATTCGCAAAGGCTCGATCTCCTATCGCGGCATGGATGACCAGAACCGCCCGGGCGATTGGCAGGAAAGCTGGGACGACGGGCGGCGTACGCCGTCGTTGGTCCGCATCGAACTCGACATCGGGGGCAACGTCACCTTCCCGACGCTGGTCGCACCCATCCGCATCGACGCGTCGGCGTCACGGAATGGCCTGTCGCTGACGCGTGGCACGCGCGGGTCGGTGATTCGATGAACCGCGTACGCAACCGCGGGGTCGCGCTGCTTATCGTCCTGTGGGGCTGCACGTTGTTGGCCATCATGCTTGGCGGGTTCGCCGCGCTGGCGCGAACCGAGGGCTTGCAGGCGCGCTACCAGTTTGCCCAGACGCGCGCCCACTACGCCGCGGAGGCGGGCATGGTCCGCGCGATCGAGGGATTGCAGACGACTGATCCCGACGCGCGCTGGATTGCGGATGGACGCCCCTACGTCTTTGAGTTCGACGACGCCAAGGTCAACATCACCGTGGTGGATGAAGACGGCAAGGTGGATCTCAACGCCGCCTCCGACCAGGTGCTGACCGGCTTGTTCAAGGCGGCCGGCGCCAACGACGACAAGGCCAGGAGCCTCTCCGCCGCCATTCAGGACTGGCGACGACCCGGGGATGCCGCCTCGCCCAATGGTGCGAAGAAGCCCCAGTACGAGGCCGCGGGCCTCGGTTACGGCCCTCGCAACGGGCCGTTCGCCACGGTGGAGGAGGCGCGGATGGTCCTCGGTATGGACCCGGCGATCTGGAGCGCTGTCGCGCCCGTCCTGACGATCTGGTCCGGTCGCGAGCGACCGAACACCGAGCACGCGCAGCCGCTCGCACTGGCATCGATTCCCGGACTTGGCGAAGCGGGCGCCCAGGCCATCCTGGCCACCCGTGGGCAGGTCAATGGCGCGTCGGTTGCCGGCGGCAACGGTGTCACGCATACGATACGTGCGGAGGCCATCCTTGACGACGGAACCCGAAGTTCCCTTACATCGACCGTCCGACTACGTGGGATAAGATCCGGTAACCAGCCCTACGCGATACTGCGTTGGCGCGAAGGAGATGTTGAATGACCGCTTTGCAGGATGCCTCCCAGCTTCAGCTCGACCGCCTGCGCCGTGCCTGGCGCGGCAGCGCGCTGCCGGGCTTTCTGCGCTGGTGGGGTGGCGAGTTGTCGGCGCTGCTGCCGGTACGCTGGCGTCAGGCTTTCGCCGGTGGCGAGCGCTGGTACGTCCTCGAACGCGGCGAGGGCGTCTGGCAGCTTCGTCGCGCCGGCGAGAGTCTGTCCATCGCTGACGCATACGACGCAGATACCGTGGATCACCGCGCCGCCCTGCTGGGGCGTGCGCTGGGCGAAAGCGACCCCGCCGATCGCCGCATCGCGTTGCTCATGCCTGCCGCCCAGGTGCTCCGGCGCCGATTGGTGCTGCCGGTCGCCGCACGTGACAACCTGCGTCAGGTGGTCGGCTACGACATCGACCGACAGACACCGTTCCGTGCGGAAGATATCCACTTCGGCGTGCGCGAACTTGGAGAAGGCGGCCCGGAAGGGCGCTTCGTTGCCGAGCTCGCCGCGACGCCACGCGCCTCACTCGACCCGCTTCTCGACGAGCTCGCGGCCCTGCGGGTTGCGCCTGATCGCGTCGACGTGCCCATGGGCTACGGACTGGCCGGGGTCGATCTGCTGCCGCCTGCGCGCGCGCCGCGCCGCGTAGACCGTCGTCGCCGATTGAACCTCGCCCTGGTCGCGGCCATCGTGCTCCTGTTGTTTGGCGCCATGGCCGCATGGCTGCACAATCGAAATGTCGCGCTCGAGACCATGCGTGCCGACGTCGACGCCATGCAGTCCGATGCACAGCGAGTGAAAGCCTTGCGCCAGCGCCTCATGGACAGCGCCGGCGCCTCAGGTTTCCTCGTCCGTCGCAAGAGCGAGTCCCCGTCGATCCTGCCCGTGCTCGACGAGCTCACCCATCGCCTCCCCGACGACACCTGGCTGGAGCGCTTTACTCTCAACGCGACGGGTCAGATCGGCTTCCAGGGCCAGAGCCCTCAGGCCGCTCGCCTCATCGACGCACTCAAGGGTGCGCGCAGCATCGGCGAGCCGAGTTTCCAGGGCACGATCCAGACCGACCCCACTTCCGGCAAGGAACGCTTCTATATGCAGGCCAAGGCACTGATGCCGAAGCCCGCGGTCTCCGCACCGGCACGGGCGACGTCCGTACCAACAGGTGCGACGTCAGCGCCGGCACCGGCGAAAGCGACCACTGCCGCCGTCAAGGAGGATGCCCGTGCGCATGAAGCCCGCTGAATCCCGCGTCGCGGCGATCCTCTTGCTGGTGGTTGCTATAGCGATTGCTTACTTCCTGTTGATCCACTGGTGGTTCGTGTCACCGCAGCTGGCGATCGCCGCCGACATGGACGACCTCCGCGACACACAGCGTCGGTACGCCGCTGCGATCGCCGAACGGCCGCAGCTGGAGAAACGTCTTGCCGCGCTCGAGCAGGGCCAGACGCGGAGCGATGCCTTTCTCGCCGGCGATGACACCAACGCCGCCGCAGCCGGCCTCATGCAGCGGATCGTGGATGTCGCCGCCGCTCACAAGGAAGACGGCGCTTGCGATGTCGTACAGAAGATGCCGGTGCCGAGTCAGGAGAAAGCAGGCGATCCGTACCGCAAGGTCACCGTGAACATCAGCCTTCGTTGCCAGATGCAGCCGATGACGGCCGTGCTTCACGACATTGAGGAAGAAACGCCTTACCTCTTCATCGAAGACTTCAGTATCTATCGCAACCCTGTCGCAGCGCGCTCCGGCGCCGCCGCACCGATGGAAGTGCAGTTCACCGTTTCCGGATATATCCATGCCGCGCGCGCGGCGAAGGCGGCCACATGAACGCGGCCGGTCAGCGTCGCCTGACGCCGGTGCTCGCGATGATTGCGCTTGTGCTCGGCTGCACGGCTGCCGCTTTCGTCATGGGCATCGGCCAGGGTGTGCGCTGGGATGATCCGGCAGCGCCGGAAGCCTTGCCACCGTTACGCGCCGCAGCGATGCCACCGACCTCACCACTGAATCGCTATGCGGAGGTCTGGCAACGGCCGCTTTTCATGGCGGACCGCAAGCCGGCCGCCGTAGCTGACACCGACGACTCGTCCAGCAATATCGGCGATCTCGAACTCACGGGAATCATCATGACCTCGGGCCTGCGCATGGCCTTGCTGCGCGACCGCGGCAAGGACATGACGGTGCGTGTCAAGGAAGGCTCCGCCCTGGCCGATGGCCACTGGACGCTCGCCTCACTGACCCCTCGCAGCGCAGTCTTCGACAATGGCGGCGAGCGCCGCGAATTGACCCTCAAAGTTGCCGCGCCCGAAGCGCTGACGAAGGAAGCCGCACGGCCGGGTGGCGTGCCCGCGCCGGGACAACCTTCGCAGCTGCCGCGTAACAGCCCCACGCCCGCGGGCAACGGCGTGCACGTGGAGCAGGTGTCCGGCATGACCGGCCCCTCCCTCCCGCGTCCTGCCGCGGCTCCGGCGCGCGATACACCCCCGCGACAGGACGACAGCGCGCTTCAACAAGCCAGGATCGAAGCGCTGAAGCAAGCCGTACAGAAGCGCCGTATGGAGCAACAACAACAGCGGCAGCAGGCGCAGGACACGCAGTAGCGGGCGCATGAGGCGCCCACCACGGAAGGAAGGACATCATGAAGCGACTCAATCTGGGCGTGGCCGTCGCAGCGGCCTTGCTGGTGACGGGCTGTGCCCCGCATATGAAACGATCCGCTTACGGCGATATACAACGCGAGGCCTTGGCCGGGGTTGAGAATCCGGTGCCAGAGACACTGCCGCTGGCAGAGACGTCCGACCCAGGGACATCCGCCGTGGAAGGCGTCGGGACGCAGCGAGAAATCAGCCATGGGACAGGGCGCTTCATTCGGCCGCAGGCGCTGGAGAAGCCGCGCGCCATTGCCGCAGGCGAAGGCGCCGTCACGTTGAACTTTGAAGACCAGCCCGTCGAAGCCGTCGTCAAGGCTATCCTCGGCGACCTGCTCGACGCGAACTACTCGCTGGCGCCCGGTGTGCGCGGCACCGTGTCGTTCTCGACCTCCAAGCCGGTAAAACGTGAGGACGCCCTGCCCATTCTCGAGAACCTGCTCTCATGGACGGGAAACGCCCTCATTCGCGAGCATGATCGGTATACCGTCGTGCCAACATCGAGGGCGGTCGCCGGCAAGCTCGCACCCAGCCTCGGCGCCAGCGCTCCGCGCGACGGTCTCGGGGCGCGGCTCTTTCCGTTGCATTTCGTCGCCGCGCCGGAAATGGTCAAACTGATCACGCCCTTCGCCGCAACCGATTCCATCCTCCTGGCCGACCCCGCGCGCAATCTTCTTGTCGTCGCCGGCACACGCGATGAACTGGACAACATCGCAAAGACCATCGACACCTTCGATGTCGACTGGGTGGGAGGCATGTCGGTCGGCGTGTTCGGGTTGAGCAACGCAAACGTCTCCGAACTGATGCCGGCGCTGGATTCGGTCTTCGGACAGAACAGCGGCGCACCCGTTGCGGGACTCATTCGCTTCATCCCGATCGAGCGCACCAACGCCATCGTCGTCATCGCGACCCAGGCCGGATACATCGATCAGGTAGGTGAGTGGATCGAGCGCATCGATCGTGGCGGCGGGAACGAGCCGCGTCTGTTCGTGTATGACGTGCGCAACCTGCTTGCATCGGACGTCGCACGCTACGTCGGCAACATCTTCGGTGGGGCCGTCAGCGGTGATACGGCCGCTCCGCACGTCGCGCCCGGCTTGACCGGTCTGTCCCTGGGCGCGCCCATGGCCGACGGCGGGAGCAAGACCGTTGGCGCGGACGGTTTCTCCGATGGGGGCGTGCCCGATAGCGATCCCACGTTCTTCGCCGCACCTGCGGTGGTTTCGGCGGGCGGTGGCACATCGGGTATTCGCATCACGGCCGTGGATGCGAACAACCAGTTGATGGTCCATGCGCGGCCGTCGCAGTGGGCCGATATTCGTCGGGCCATCGAGCGGCTCGATGCCGTCCCGCTCCAGGTGCAGATCGAGACACGCATCTTCGAAGTGGTGCTCCGGGATAACTTCCGCTTCGGCGTGCAGTGGTACCTCGAAGGACTCGCCGGCGGAGACGGCGCGGTAAGCCAACCCGGCAACAAGCAGCAGTGGGCACTCGGGAGCGGGGGCGGGAAGCCGGCGACCCCGGATACGTTCTTCTACTCCTTCGTGAATAAGGAGTTGCAGGTCGCCTTGCGCGCGCTCGAGACGAACGGCAATACGACCACGCTCTCGGCGCCGTCGCTGGTCGTGGTGAACAATCGCAAGGCGCGCATCCAGGTGGGCGACCAGATTCCCGTGACCCAGACCTTCGTCAACCCTGCGGCAGGCAGCGACAGGGAAGTCGGCCAGGTCACCTACAAGGACACGGGCGTGATTCTCGATGTGCGTCCGCGCGTGAACCCGGGCGGCCTGGTCTACCTCGATGTGACGCAGGAAGTCAGCCGCGCCAACGACGCCGCGCCAAGCGGGCAGAACGCCGCCATTGAACGGCGCAAGCTCGAGACCCAGGTGGCCGTGCGTAGCGGGCAGACGGTCTTGCTGGGCGGCCTCATCCGGCAGCGTGACAGTCGGAGTCATTCCGGCGTGCCGGGGCTATCGAGAATCCCGCTTTTGGGCGCCTTGTTCCGCGGCCGAAGCGAAAACCTCATGCGGACGGAGCTCATCGTCCTGATCACACCGAAGGTGATCACCAATGGCGACGACGCGAAACGTGTCTCCGACGACTATCGCAAGCGTTTCCGCTCACTGCAGCCGTTGGAGGCAGAGGCCCGGAAGGCCGGAACCGTGGAACCTGCCGCGGCCAAGCCGGTCGGCGCCAGCTAGCGGGCGGGCGATCCTGCGCCGGCTTGCGTAACATAGCCGGCGCATGACTCCCGTCTTTCCCATCACGCCGCTTCTTCCGGACATTGTCTCCTCGCTGGCGGAGCGTCCACGCCTCGTCCTCGAAGCGCCTCCCGGCGCGGGCAAGACGACCCAGGTGCCGCTCGCCTTGCTGGGCGCGACGTGGCTGGAAGGTGGCCGCATCATCGTCCTGGAGCCGCGGCGCATCGCGGCACGCGCCGCCGCGACGTTCATGGCATCGCAGCTGGGCGAGCAAGTGGGAGAGACGGTCGGGTACCGCATTCGCTTCGAATCGCGTGTAGGGCCGCGCACCCGCATCGAAGTGGTGACCGAAGGTATCCTCGGCCGAATGATCCAGGACGATCCAACCCTGGATGGCGTCGGAGCCCTTCTTTTCGATGAGTTCCACGAGCGGCACCTGGCGGGTGACCTGGGCGCCGCGCTCGCGTTGGATGTCCAGGCCAGCCTGCGTCCGGATCTCCGCCTCGTGGTCATGTCGGCTACGCTGGACGGCGAACGGATTGCCCGGTGGCTCGACGCGCCGCGCCTGAGCAGTCCTGGCCGAAGTTTCCCGGTGTCGATCGTGCATTCGCCCGCGCGTCCGCAGGAAACCACCGAGCAACACCTCGTGCGAACGGTCTTGCAAGCCCTGCGCGAGAATCCGGGCGATGTCCTCGCCTTCCTGCCGGGCCGACGTGAAATCGAGCGTGCACGCGCCATGCTGGAGCAGCGGGGCGACGACCTCGAAGTGGTCGCCCTGCACGGTGAGCTCTCGCTGGCCGAACAGCAACTTGCGCTGGCACCGGCCGACCCCGGCGCGCGTCGCGTCGTGCTCGCGACCAACGTTGCCGAGTCCAGCGTGACCCTGCCGGGAATTCGTGCCGTCGTCGACGCCGGTCTCGCGCGGGAGCCACGGTTCGATCCGCAGTCGGGCTTCACCCGGCTGGAGACGATCAACATCTCGCAGGCCTCGGCGGACCAGCGCGCTGGACGCGCGGGCCGGGTCGCCGAAGGCACGGCGTATCGGCTGTGGCCACAAAGCCGCCGCCTCGAACCGTCGCGCACGGCGGAAATCGAACAGGCCGAGCTCTCCGGTCTAGCGCTTGAGCTGGCAGGGTGGGGGAGCGACGAGCTGCCCTGGCTGGATGCACCGCCAGCCGGTGCCATGAGCCAGGCGCGCGATCTGCTGCGACGCCTCGGCGCGATCGACGACGCCTCCGCCATCACCACACTCGGCCGCAACATGCTCGGCCTGGGCGCCACACCGCGTCTTGCTGCCGCGGCTCTGCGCGCGACGCCGGAGCGGCGCGCGCTGGTAGCCGATCTCCTCGCCCTGACCGAGGCCCGCTCGCCATTGCGAGGCGAGCAAGGGCGCACCGACGATTTCCGTCATCGCGTCGCAGCGCTACACCTATGGCGTGATGCCGGTGCACGCGGTGCGCGCGCGGCCTCGGCCGACATCGGCGCGCTCGCCGCCATCGAGAAGGCCTCGTCGGGCTGGCGCCGTCGGCTCGACGTGCGTTCGGCCGCCAGCGGCGTGCCCGATTCGCATGCGGTCGGCGACCTTCTCGTCCATGCCTTTCCCGACCGCGTCGCGCGTCGTGACGACAACCAGCCGATGCGCTATCAACTGGCGAACGGCCGTGGCGCACGCCTGCACGAAGCGAGCGCGCTCCATGGCGAACCGTGGCTGGTGATTCTCGACCTGCGCCTCGACGCACGCGACAGCCTGGTGTTCGCCGCGGCGCCGTTCGACGCAACCGTCCTCGAGCGCGATCACCCGGATCGCTTCGTCACCGAGCGTGTATTGCGTTGGGACGACGAGCGGCAGATCGCCGAGGCGTTCGAAGAACGACGCTTCGATGCGTTGGTGATGTCGCGCAAAGCCATCCCGGTCAACGGCGACGATGCGCTGCCAGCGTTGCTCGCCGCCATTCGTGCCCGTGGCATTGCCAGCCTGCCTTGGAGCGATAACGCCCGGCGTCTTCGTGCGCGCATCGGGGCCTTGCAGGCCTGGCGTCCGGAAACAAACCTGCCCGACGTCGCTGACGCGACACTGCTTCGATCGCTCGAGTCCTGGCTGTCGCCTTATCTTTCGGGCAAGCGGCGACTCGAAGCACTGCAGGCCGCGGAGTTATCCGAAGCGCTTTCGGCCATGCTGGATCACGACCAGCGCCGCGCGCTCGACACGCACGCGCCGGAAGAACTGAAAGTCCCCAGCGGTATGACCCGTCGCCTGGAGTACGGCACGCGGGACGACGATCCCGGTGCGCCGCCCGTCCTTGCGGTGAAGCTGCAGGAACTCTTCGGGCTGGCGGATACGCCGCGCGTCGGCGACGGTCGCGTTCCGGTGATGTTGCACCTGCTGTCGCCGGCGGGAAGACCGATACAGGTCACCCAGGACCTCGCGGGTTTCTGGAACCGGACCTACCCGGAAGTGAAGAAGGAACTTAAAGGTCGCTATCCGCGTCATCCCTGGCCGGACGATCCGTGGACGGCGGCCGCGACGCATCGGGCGAAGCCGCGCGGGACCTGAAACATCCAGGCACATGGCTTGCGCCTCGGTGATCGCGCACACCAACGCGCCCACTCTTACATTGGGTAACCGCCACGCTCACGCCAGTGCTGGGGTCGGGACGGGGCGAAGTGAGATGACCACTGATTCTCCGTCGAGGGTGCGCCTGCTTAACTACGTCATCCCTTCGCATCGACCGGACAAGGAGTTCCCAGATGCCATTGACGTACCCTCCGCTTCTGCGAAGCCCGCGCGCACCGGATTGCACGGGTGGCTATTCCCGACGGCATGGTGTGTCGTGGGCATCTGGCCTGGCTGTGCTCGCATCCGTCTGGTGCGCTGTGGCTGCGGCCCAGGAGTCTGCACCGTTCTCGCGGTTTCCCTATCCTCCCGCCGGTGACTTCGTCAGCGAACTGATCAGCGAACGGGTGTGGCGAGTGACGCCAACCGCCTCGCCCCTTCATGACGATTCGGATGTCGAGCGTCTGTCTCTGGACGATCCATCGAATCTTTATACCGACCTGGCACCCCTTACCCTGCGCACCATGGATGCGACGTGGCGTTCCGCGTGGTCATTACTGGGATTTCAGGGTTTCAGCATGCCGTTGCTGCAGACGCAGACGGTTTTTCGGTGGGACCTTGGGTTGACCCGTGCACGCCCGGGCCTCGAAATGCCATGGCTGCACAGTGTTCCCGAGCTGGGAGCACCATGGATTGCCGCAAACGTGGTGAAGGCTGGAGTCGACCGCGACCTGCACATCGCGGCGCGCTTGTCCGCTGGTCGCGGCAACGAACTGGTAGCGGCGAACCTTGCCGTAGCCGCGCAACTGCTGCGCGAAAAAATCGAAGCCGCGGAGGCTTCGGAAGAGACCTATGTCGGTCTCTGGTCCGCGCCGCTGGAGCACATGCTGGCAGCGCGCACGACGAACGTATTGACCGATGTCGAAACCTCATACCTCATGAGGGTGCTGGAGAACGAGCTCTCGACGCGTCGGGACCCGCCCATGTCGGTCTACGGCCGGCGGCAGATCCCCACGGCCGTTCGCGTTGCTCGCGCTGCAGCGGCGTATCGTTCTGAAACCTACGCCGCACCCTTTCCGTGTTCGGACGAAGGAGTCTTCGTGCCCGGTGTGGCCGCAACCAGTCTGGGCGACGCAACGCAAACCTTCTGCTTCGCTGACATGATCGACCGCCGCGTGCTCGCCTGGTACACCGCCGCGCTTCGCGACGATCTGGCGACGAAGCTCGAGGATCCGGCTACGATGGCATCGGCAGCGGGACCGCTTATCGAAGCCGTCGCTCGCATGCGACCCGCAGCCATGGGCGCGTTCGCGGATGACGCCCAGGACGCTTCGCTGGACACCGACGTCGTGGCAGCCATGGCTACCCGGGAACTGGTTTGGCAGGGGAGGGCTAAGGCCGCCGCGCTGACCGCGCTCGAAGAGCTTGCTGTCGATCGGATGTGTCGCGGGAGCGCCCTATGAAGCGTGTGAGCCTGTACGCCTGTATCCGGGCCGGTCTTTTCGCGTTCTCCACCTTCGCCTGCCTACCTGTCGTTGCCGTCGTGGTCGGTACACGCCCACTGGACGCTGACCCAAACGGCAACGCGGTGAATGCGTTGATGAACGGCTTTCGCTTTTATGCCGATGGACTATCTGCGCGTTTCATCGATCGGGCGAACCAGGGCATCGCACCAGCGACGCAGAGGACCTGGCGCGCATTCGAGGAACGCCTGAGGGGTTCCACCTTCGTCACCCTGTTCTACAGCTACCAGGGCAACGATGGCGTGTCACGTTCGCGAACCTATTACGCCATATCGGGCAGCCGGGGTACGGCCGAAACGGGGCCAGAGTCCCTGCTGACGCCCGACCTGAGCGAATGGCTCGATCCATGGCCCGGCGAGGTCATGGCCACCGCACAGGACGCCTCCACCAGTCGTGTGCCCTGGCAGATGCCCACCGTTCGGCCGGACGCGACCTGGGATCTTCAGGACGCGGAACTCAAAGCGATCCGCACGTTGGAAAAAGACCTGCAGAATCACGTCGTGGAAAAAGCCGGCGTCGCGACCATCTTCGTCAGCGGGGCTTCGTGCGTCGCCTGCAGCCAGGCTTTGCACAACTTCGCCAATGTCTATGAGCTCAGTCTTATAGCCAAGGAAAACTCAGTGCCCTACTCACAGACGAACCAGGTCTTCCGTGCCCGGCAGTCGGCTTACCTCGCGACAGTTCGCAGTTCGCTCGTTGGTCGCGAGCGCTTTCGTCCGGCGAACGCGCCGCCGGCACGCGGAAAGATTCCAGCCATGTGTGTCGTCGGTCGCCCTGTCGTTACATTTCCCGTGGCCATTCGGCCGCCAACCATCAGCACCCTGATGACCCTCATTCGCGCGTATGCAAGGACGGACGGCAGCGCGGCGCACGTGCTCGGCGGAAACGCTGCAACGAACGACGAGGACTACGCACGGTGGGTCCTCTCCGATCCGTCGTCTCCGTATTCGGCATTTGCCGACCGAGACCTTGCACCGATGAGCGATGCCGTCCACCTCGCAGCACAAATGCTAACCGTCGACGGACGCGTGCCGACCCAGCGGGAGCTCAGCCGGAACAAGCAGCGCGAACTGGGCTTCACCAAGAGCCGGCCATGGGTCGACGTTCCCGACATCTATGGCGCTCCCATCAACACCTATACGGGAGTGCCCAGTCATACGAAGGCCGGAATCAGCGCCGGGACCATGCTCGCTGTGCGAGACATGGTCGGTAACGATTACCCGGCGATCGGCGCGTTGTACGCAGTCGCTGCGCAGCTGCTGTGGGAGAAATTGCATGCTACGACCGCAGCTGAACAGCGACGCCTCGGATTGCGCGCGGAAGTTCTGGCTGGCATGACCTCGGAGCCGCGCACGCGGAGACCGAGCGACTTCGACCGCCACTATCTTGCCATCTTGCTCGACGGCGAAATGCGGGACTGGAATCTCCGAACGCCTTACCGGCCCGACGTAGCTCCCTTGCCGGTAGCGTTGCGCATCGCGCGTGTGGCTGCAGCCTATCGCGACCAGCAGCCGTATGAGATCGAGCCCTGCCTCAGCCCGACGCATCACAACCCCGCCACCGCGGGTAAGGGCGGCACTGACGCGCGACCGCTTTGCTTCAACGATGCCACGGACCGTGCCGTTTATGCCTGGTTCGTCACCGAACTTCGCCGCGAGATGGCGGACAGTCAGCCTTCTGAAATCGGCGATCCGCACAGACGGAAAATGACCGACCCATTCCGTTACACGCAGTTCGACCAACGCTCGCCAGGCCGCCCGGCGCTGGGTGCTGCCGTACGCAAGGAGGTCGTGGAAATGAAGATTGTCAATCGACTGGTCGTCGACGGGGATCTCTCTTACGAAGCGTCGCAACCGGTCATTCAGCGTGCCGTGAAGCACCTGCAACCGGCCAAGAATCATCTCCAGCCATAAGGAACCGGCATGCGTTCATCATGCATCGTCGTAGCTTCGCGGCTGATTTTCACTGGCCTGGTTTGTTTCAGCGGCGCTGACGCATCGGCCCAGGGCAGGAGGAAAGCGACGCCCAAGCCCGTGCCTCCACCGGTGGAGCTTCCCGATCCCTCGCCCGGTACCGTGATCGAAGCGGGCTATACGGACGACATCGAGGGCGCGATCGGTCACCGTCTCGGCTTTCTGATCAACGTGTACGCCCATGGCATGCAGGAATTTATCAGGGATGCGGCTCGCGACCACGCAGGCGCCGTCAGCGAAGCATCCATGGAGCGGTTCCGGAACCAGTTGATGACAGCGACATTCGCCTTCTTCGAATACAGCTGGCACGTGGGCGGTGTGCGCTACACACGCATCTACGTGTCGCGTTCGAACCATGATTTCGAGCGGCTGATTCCGCCGGGTGTTTCGGATCTGACAGCCCCTGGAACAGGCGAAATCGACTATCTGCCCGACGTCGGAGTATTCCGATTCGCAAGGACGACCGTGGCCGTGCCCGGCTCGTCGGTGCTGCCCAGCCATGATCCTCGCGCCAACCGAGCCAACGACGCCGAGCTAAAAATCCTGCAGACATTGAAGAACGACATTCGCCTGAATCCCCAGATGGCCGGTGGAGAACTGGTGGGTTTCGTCAGCCAGAAGCCATGCGTCTCGTGCAGCCCGGCCTTGCGTCGATTCGCCAGCGAAACCGGTGCGACGGTACGCGTCAACTACGTCGACGGTGAGTACGCCGATGGTCGACGAACACCTCTGTTTATGGCGCTCAGGCAGGATCGCGCCGTTGCTGCGGCGCTGCTGGTCAGCTATTTCTCGCATGCGCCTTGACCGGCCATCGATACGATGCATGCCAGCGGCGCTGCTGTTGGCTTGCTCCGGAATCCGGGTCAGCTGGGCGGGCGACATCCGGGCTGAAATTGCACGCAGCGGGTGCGTTCAGCCCAGCGGACGCACCCGGAAGTTTCGGCCCTTGATCTTGCCGGCACGCAGCCGCTCGAGCGCCTTGTTTGCAAGGTCCCGGCGGATGGCGACATAGGCGCGGGTAGCGAAGACATCGATCTTGCCGATGTCCTTCGCCTCCAGGCCGGCATCACCGGTGAGTGCACCGAGGATGTCGCCAGGACGCAACTTGTCCTGGCGGCCGGCGTCGATCACCAGCGTTTTCATGGCTGCCAGGTTGAGCACCTTGCGGCCATCGCCGACGGGCTTGGCCGGATACCGCAACATCGGGCCGCCAAGGCGCTCTTCGATCGCCTTGATCTTCGGCTGCTCGCGCGAACCGACCAACGTGATCGCCAGTCCCCTCGCGCCGGCGCGACCCGTGCGCCCCACGCGGTGGGTGTGCGTGTCTGCGTCGTGGGCCACGTCGTAGCTGATCACCAGCGGCAGGTCGATGATGTCGAGGCCGCGCGCCGCCACGTCGGTCGCAACGAGGATATTGCAGCTGCGGTTGGCGAAGCGGACCAGCACTTCATCGCGATCGCGCTGCTCGAGGTCGCCATGCAGCGCCAGCGGCGAGAAGCCGCGGCGGTCGAGCTCCGCAGCCAGCGTCTCGGTGTCCTTGCGCATGTTGCAAAACACGAGCGTGGCCTCCGGCTTCTCGTGAGTGAGGATGCGTGACAGTACGTCCGGCTTGTTCGCCGGTTCCACCTCGATCATGCGCTGTTCGATCGTGTTTTCGTCGTGCTTCTCCTCCACCGTGACGGTGACCGGATCGCGCTGAACGCGACCGCTGACGGCACGGATCGCATCGGGGTAAGTCGCCGAGAACAGCAGGGTCTGATGGTGTTTGGAGATGCGCTTGACGATGTCGTCGATCGCTTCCTCGAAACCCATGTCGAGCATGCGGTCGGCTTCGTCGAGCACGAGCACCTTGATACCGCCGCCATGCAGGCTCTCGCGCTTGAGGTGTTCCTGCACGCGTCCCGGCGTGCCGACGACGATGTGTGGATCGTGTTCGAGCGAGGCGAGCTGCGGACCCAACGGCATGCCGCCGCACAGGGTGAGCAGCTTGACGTTAGGCAGGTTGACGGCGAGGCGGCGGATCGCCTTGCTCACCTGGTCGGCGAGTTCGCGGGTGGGGCAGAGCACCAGGGCCTGGAGGCGGATCTGTGTCAGGTCCAGTTGCTGCAGCAGTCCCAGGCCGAACGCTGCTGTCTTGCCGCTGCCCGTTTTCGCCTGGGCGATCACGTCACGACCTTCGAGGATGGACGGCAGGCTTTCCCGCTGAATGGGCGTCATCTCCGCGTAGCCGATGGATTCCACGGCGGCAAGGAGGGCGGGGGAAAGGTTGGTCTGGGCGAAGGCATTCATGTGCGCATGATCGCATGCCGGGCCTCGGGCCGCCCCTGAGGGGGTTAGCAGCCCGTCGTCGGGTTGTTCGAGCCGCGCGGTCTGGGCGGGGGCGATCCCTCGGTCGAACTTTCGGAGACGCGGGGGAACCGGGCCGGACCGAGCTGGAACGAGCGCCGGGCCCATGGCGTCCCTTTGAAGTTTCGCTCCATGGCACGAGGGCTCAGGGACCGTCTGACCTGGCCCTCGCGGGCGCCATTGAGAAGGTCCGCGGCCAGCAGAGGACGTTCGCTCACGGCGTCGATGAGTTGGCCGCCTCGCATACGCGCACTGCCCGAGGCGAGGAGTTTTCGTTCTGCCGAGCGGGGCAACGTTGGATAGACCTGGGACACCCGCAGGTCGACGGCATAGGTGTCGGCAAAGCGCTTCATGACGTATTGGCAGGACGTGCAGGTGACCTCGCTGACACTTCCGTAGATGCTTCCGCCACGGGGTAGGCTCCCACTTCGCAGGTCGTTCTCGATGGCCCGAAGCGCCTTGAACTCGGGATCGAAGGCGCGGTTCTTCCCGTCGACGATGAAGGAGCCGAGCTCAGAGTCTTCGCTGGCGAGCAGCGAAGCACGCACGTTGATCTGGTCGAAGTTCGCGTAGAAGCGGGCGTCGGCAAGGTCGACCGCTACCTCGTCAACGGAGGCCAGTCGGCGGCTGAAGAGTGCTTCCTCGTCCTCGGAGCTCATGGGACTGGAGGGCATATCCGGTGTGCCCGGCGGCGTCGGACCTTCGAAGATCGTCTTGGCCACCGAGCCCAGGGGGCGGCCACCCATGGCGTGATAAACCCGCATCCCCGGTACGCCATTCATTTCGAACCGGTACTCGAAACGCGCCACGGGGGCATCACGCATCGCGTCCTCCAGCACCTCCCATCGTATCGCGCGATAGTCGTCGCGGTAGCCCTCCTCGATCAGCGCACGCATGGCGTCGACGTAGTACTGACTGGTCGTTTCGAGCAGCGCGGTGACGTTGCCCTCGTCCAGGGTGACTCGCTCCAGTTCGACGACGGCTGCCTTGCTCGTCGGTGAGACGATGGACGTCAGAATGCCTGCCGAGAAGGCGGTAATGAGGGCGGGGCGCATGCTGCTTACTCCGGAATGGGGCAGAAGAGACGATCGGCGCGTTCAGCGGCCATGTCGGCCTCGACGGGCGTGAGTGCTTCGGCCGTCACGAGATCGTCGGCGACGACGGCTTCGATAACCTCGGCGAGGCCTGCCAGATCGATCAAGGCGAGCAACACCCCGGCGAATTCGGCGAGACGCTGCACGCCGGTGTGCTCGCGTTCGGGGACCCAGGTGGCTTGTCGCCGGGATTCGCCGACATACCAGCGATGGACGGCGCGATCGGTCGCAGCGACGAAACAGAGCGGGCGCTCGTCGTCCTCTGCCCCCGTTCCCGCATGGCCTTCGCGGGGCGTAGCGTCGGGGTTGCAAGGAAAGCTGCCGATGTAGCCCTGTGCGTCCCGATACGCGGCAGCCACGCGGGCCACGCGCAAGGCGGTCGGCAGGGCCCTGAGGCCGGTAGAAGCCCGTCCACCAGGCTGCCAGTGAATCAGCTTGTGCTGGACCAGAAGGGCGAGGTACTGCATGTCATAGCGGGAAACCTGATCGAGAAAGCGGGCCGCCATGACGCGACGGAATACCGCCTCGTCGACGCCCAGGATGGCCCGGCGCTCGGGTGCCGTCGCGCGAACCTGCTCCCGCAGCACTTGCATGGCAACCGCATACGTCGCCGCGCGGGTGGAATGGCGAAAGCCGGTGAGGTCGACCATGTGCCAGAAAATGTCGGCATCGACACCGGCCTTGCTCGCACCGGCGGCGACGAAAGGATCACGATAGCCATCGCGTGGCGCCACATCCTTACCTGGCCGCGCGCGGCTCAGCCCCAGGTCCCAGTTGAGGACGGCCACGGCCGACGCAGTCGGGATGTCACCCGGCAACCGCGCGAGTACCTCGGGCCAGTCGACGTCGTTAGTGAAGGCGGGTTCGCGGACGGTATCCGAATAGGGCGACGTCGGATCGACCAGCAGTTGGGTCAGGAGCTCGCTCCCCGGGGCCGGGAACGCGGTCGCACCTCCAACGCGAGCGACACGCTCGCGTTGGAGGTGCGAAAGGACATCGACGCCCACGACGGTCGTCGCACCAGCGCCCTGGCCCGCAAACAGGGCGAGGCCCAGGGCGACTGTTCGCGGACAGCGATTCATGTCACTCGCCACAGGGCTGGGCAAGTGATGTTGCCGCCTCTTCGGCCTCGATGCGCTCGACGGCTTCGGTCTCCAGCCAGCGGGCTTCGCCGGGCGTGGTAATCGTTTCGCGGCGCAGGTGCGCAGTCGAGTAGGTTCTGCGTAACGACTTCAGACGACCCGAAGCCGCCTTGCTCTGCGACAGTGTTTCCTCGGCGCCCGCGACCTCGGCAGTCGGTTCTACGAGCTGATAGATTGTTCCGTCGATGCCATATTCTTCGGCAAGCTCCTCGGCGGCGGCGGTGCAGGAAGGGCAAACCGCCTTGCTTACAAAGCCGGTCAGCGTTCCTCCTCTCTCGACGACTCCTGCGGCCACATCGGCCTCGATCTGGCGAAAGATTTTCAGTTCGGCATCTGCTGCGTGAGTGGCGGCTTCCTTGCCGGAGGACCGAACGATGCCGTCTTCGAGTGGCTTAAGGTTACGTACGCGCACGTCGGTGGGCGTGTCGGCGGGGTAGTACTTGCGTTCGGCAAAATCCTTTGCGATGTCTTCCTCTGTGATGGTGTAGGGACGGGATCCCTCGGATTCCGTGCCGCTCGCGCCGCTCGTTCCACTTGTGGCGGGCGCAGGTTTGCCGTCGGCCCCGATTACCTTCTTGCGCGCGAGCACGACTTCCATCGCCGGGCCGCTCCGCGCGTGATAAGTGCGTGTAAACGTCCTGCCGCCTCTGGAGTACGAGTACGTCATGCGCGAGAGGGTTGCAGAATGGGCTTCGGTCCGTAGGCCATGCCAGCTGGCTGAGTTCCCCCCAGTGAGGAGGCCCTTTTCGACGATCATCTTGCGATACGCATCGGCAAAAAGTCTTGAGTCACTGAAAAGGGCACCCTCGATGCCCGGGCCGCCTGGGGACACATCGATGGAGATATTGCCCGCGTGCGCGGTCGAGGCGGAAATACCGAGCGCCAGGACGCCCAGGCGGAGACAATGAAGGATGGGTCGGGTCATCATGGGCGGATCCTGCAGGTGAGCTGATTGACGCGTTCTTCGGCGAGCGCCGCTTCGTCTTCGGCGAGCGCGCCCTCCCCAATCATTTCGTCGACGGCAGCAGCCTCGCCGAACTCGAAGAACGGCGCGAGGTCGGTCAGGAGGAGAACGGTGTTGAGCAAGAAAGACAGGCGCTCGGAGGCCCAGTCCTTCGATTGGTGGACGAGGCGAACGTCGGCGGCTTCTTTTCGCATCTGACGGCGGTACCACGCGTGCACGGCGCGATCGGTAGCCGCGACAAAACAAAACGGGCGATTCTCTTCGATGTCCTCCGCGCGGCGTGGCTCGCCGGGCCTGGGCTCGTTGCCCTTGCAATAGCCATTGGCATTGAGGTAACCACGCGCGTCGCTATACGCCGCGGCGACGCGGGCGACACGATAGGCGGCGGGCAGTTGTCTGCGCCCGTCGGCGTCAATGGTGAAGTCACGCCTCGAGATGGCATATCGCATGATGTCGGCGATATACCTGTCATCGTCGTCGCTGACCTGATCCACATACTTCTGCGCGAGGTAACGCTTCAGGACATCCGGTTTGATTCCGCGTGCCTCATATTCCTCGGGTGGATGGCTGCGGATTTCGTCGCGGAGCATCTGCAACGCCACGGCGTAGCCTGCGGCGACGGTGGACATCGCTCCGTTGAAGTCCCTGGCCTTCCAGAAGATGTCGGCGTCGACACCCGCCTTCACGGCGTTGGCCGCGACGTAGGGGCTCTTGAAAGCAATCAGCGAGGCCGTGTCGACGTGCGCTTCAAAGTCGACCCGGGCCTTGGTGAATCCGCCCTGCCATTGCAGCATGCCGAGCGCGGTTGCACTTTTGTTGGCGGTATCCAGCGGCAGGCTGTCGACGAAATCCGACCACCAGACCTCGTTGGTCAGTGGTGGATCCTCACGCAGATCGCTGTATGGGGAGTCCGGGTCATCGAGGAACCTGGAAACGAGGCCGCGGGTGTTGTAGTCGAATGCACGGTCCGCGCCAAGTTCAGCGACGCGGTGGCGAGCGAGGTCGCGGTAGATGTCGATCGTCGTGGGTTCGGCGGCTAACGCGGGCAGGGGGAGCAGGGCGGCGAGGCACGCCAGCCGGAGGAGAGACTTCATGTCTGGAGAACATCCTTGTGTGAGTCCGGGTGCCGTCATCGTGTCGGCCCACGTAGTCTCTGACAAGACACGGCGAATCTCCGCCGGGATTGCCCCAAACGGTTGTGGTCGCCTTGCTCTTACTTATGTCGGCGCATTCGCAGCGGCCGCGGGCCGTCATGCTGAGCACGCGCCGTCGGCGTTACCAGCGTGTACGTTCCGGGAGCAGGCCCTGCAGCTCCGCCTCGGTCAGGTTTCGCCACTGACCGGGTTTCAGGTGCCCCAGTTTCACGTTGATGATCCGCACGCGCCGCAGCTGGGTCACGCGATAGCCGAATGCTGCAGCCATCAGACGAATCTGCCGGTTCAGCCCCTGCGTAAGCACGATGGAAAAGCCGAACTTCGCGATCTTGCGCACGCGGCAGGGATCGGTCATCTGGTTGTGCACGCGCACGCCCTTGGCCATGCCGCGAATGAATTCGTCGGTCACGGCTTTGTTCACCGCCACGAGGTATTCCTTCTCGTGGCGGTTCTCCGAACGAAGGATTTCGTTGACGATGTCGCCGTTGCTGGTCAGCAGGATAAGGCCTTCGGAATCCTTGTCCAGCCGGCCAATGGGGAAGATGCGCTGCGGATGGTCGACGAAGTCGACGATGTTTCCGTCGACCGTCTGGTCCGTGGTGCAGGTTATTCCGACCGGCTTGTAGAGCGCGATGTAAACGCCCCGGTTCTTCGAAGACTCCGGCGCCATCGTGCGCGCGACGACGATCTCGCCGTCCACGCGCACCACGTCGCCTTCGAGCGCCTTGGCGCCCATGCCGACCACTTCCTCGTTGATCGTGACGCGGCCGGCGACGAGCAGTTCGTCCGCCTCACGCCGCGAACACAGGCCGGCCTCGCTGATGTACTTGTTGACCCGCATGGCGTTACGAGCGCAGACCCACGCCCCGCGACAGCAGGCGCAAGGCGACGACGCTCAGGCCGACCACGAAGACCAGCATCACGACGAACGCGGTGACGATGGGCACGTCGCTGACGCCGAGCACGCCGAAGCGGAAGGCGTTGACCATGTAGAGGATCGGGTTGGCCAGCGAGATGCTGTGCCAGGGCTCGCCGAGGAGGTCGACCGAGTAGAACACGCCGCCGAGATAGGTGAGCGGGGTGAGCACGAAGGTCGGCACCAGGGCGATGTCGTCGAACTTCTTGGCGAACACCGCATTGACGAAACCGGCGAGCGAGAACACGGTGGCGCCGAGCACGACCGAAAGGAACGTGATGATCGGATGGGCCACGTGCAGGTCGGTGAAGAACAGTGCGATCACCAGCACGAGTGCGCCGACGATCACGCCGCGGGTTACCGCGCCGGTGACGTAACCAAGCAGGATCACCCAGTTCGGCATCGGTGAAACCAGCATCTCCTCGACGAAGCGGCCGAATTTCGCGCCGAAGAACGACGAGGAAATGTTGCCGTAGCTGTTCGTGATGATGCTCATCATGACCAGGCCCGGCACGATGTACTGCATGTACGTGAAGCCATGCATCTGGCCGATACGGCTGCCGATGAGCTTTCCGAAGATGACGAAGTACAGCGTCATCGTGATTGCCGGCGGGATCAGCGTCTGCGTCCAGATGCGCAGGATGCGCGCGATCTCGCGGCGGACGATGGTGTTCAGCGCGACGAGGTTGGTGGCAGCGCTCATGCCGCGTTCTCCCGGCCGTGCTCGACCAGTCGGACGAAGAGCTCTTCCAGGCGGTTGGACTTGTTGCGCATGGACGTCACGGTGACACCGTGCGATGAAAGCGCGGCGAACAGGGAGTTCAGGTCGTGGGAGCGGGACATCTCGGCTTCGATGGTGTGATCGTCCAGCGTGCGCAGGATCACGCCCGGCAGGACGGGAAGGACGCCCGGTGCGCTGGGAACATCCAGCACGAAGGTTTCCACGTCGAGCGTGGCTAGCAGGCTTTTCATCGACGTGTTCTGCACGATGCGACCCTGGTCGATGATCGCGATGTTGCGACAGAGCTGCTCGGCTTCCTCGAGGTAGTGCGTGGTGAGGATCACCGTCGTGCCGGCGGCATTGATGCCGCTGACGAACTGCCACATGGAGCGGCGGATCTCGATGTCGACGCCCGCGGTGGGCTCGTCGAGGATCAGCAGCTTCGGCTCGTTCATCATGGCGCGGGCGATCATCAGGCGCCGCTTCATGCCACCGGAGAGGGTCCGTGCCTGCCCGTGCGCCTTGTCCCACAGGCGCAGCTCCTTCAGGTACTTCTCCGCGCGCAGCGAAGCCTCGGCGCGACCGATGCCGTAGAAACCGGCCTGGTTCACACAGATGTCGAAGGGCTTCTCGAACTGGTTGAAGTTCAGTTCCTGGGGCACCAGTCCGATCAGGCGCATCGCCTCGCTGCGGTGCTTGTGGATCGACACCCCGAATATCTCCGCGTCCCCCGAGGTCGAGTTGACCAGGGAGGAGAGGATGCCGATGAGGGTCGACTTGCCGGCGCCGTTGGGCCCGAGCAGGGCGTAAAAGTCGCCCGGTTCGACGGTCAGGGAGATGCCTTTGAGGGCCTCCACGCCGTTGCCGTAGGTCTTCCGTAAATTATTGACGTTTAAAGCAGGAGTGGTCATGGGCTGCGCCGGGATGCCAAGCCGCTTATTATACCGGGCTTTGTCTGTCCGCCTTGTTCCTGCACGTCAACAGAGACTTTCCATGGCCGAACAATTCCAGCTCCGACTCGCCGACAGCTTCATGCTCGCCCCCTCGGTGCGGCACCTGTCGTTCGAGCGCGCCGACGGCCAGCCGCTGGCCTTCGTGCCGGGGCAGTTCCTCCAGGTCCACTTCCATTACGACGATGGCAAGCCGACCAAGCGGAGCTATTCGGTGGGGACCATTGGCAACGGCTCGGGCCCGGTTGATCGGGTCGAGATCGCCGTGAGCTATGTGGACGGCGGGGCGGCGACCAAGCTGCTGGGCGGGCTGCAAGCGGGCGAGACGATCGATGCCAGCGGCCCGTACGGCCGTTTCTGCCTGATGGACGCCGACCAGAACCAGCGTTACATCCTGATCGCCACGGGCACCGGCGTGACCCCTTACCGGGCCATGTTGCCGCAGATAGCCAGCCTCATCGCCAGCCGGGGCTGCCGGTTCGTGCTCCTTTACGGTGCCCGGAACGAGGGCGAGTTGCTCTACGGCGAGGAGTTCGAGGCGTTCGCACGGAAGCACGAAGGGTTCGACTTCCACCCCTGCCTGAGTCGTGGCGCCCGCCCGAATCCCCGCCCCCACGACCGCCTGGGCTACGTCCAGGACATGCTGGCGGAGCTGGAGCCCAACGGTGAGCACGACATCGCTTACCTCTGCGGCAACCCGAACATGGTCGATGCCGCGTTTGCCTCGCTGAAGGAGCAGGGGCTGTCGGTGCAGCACATTCGCCGCGAGAAATACATCTCTTCCCGTTAAAACTGCCCGCCCGGCCTATACTTGCGCCCCATGCACGCTCACGTTCTTCCGCCCCATCTCACCCCGGAAATGCGGCGCTATGCGGCGCTGGACCAGCGCTTGCTGGCCGCCGTCCGTGCCATCCGCATCCTGCCGACGGTGTCCTGGCCGGCGTCGGTGGAAGAGCGCCTGATCGCGGAATTCGGCGCGGGGCGGCTTTCCCTGCCGGATATCCGCTACCGGCCACCGGATCTGGGTGGCACCCGGGCCGAGCTGGAAGCGATCGAGCGGGAGGTCAGCGAAGACCATCCGATCGCCGAATACCTGCGCCGTACGGCCGAATCCTGGCGCGTGGCCACCGAGATGCTCGATGCCGCCGGTACCGACGGCGTGACCGTGGCCTCCGTGGCGCTTTACGGCAAGCCGGGCGACGCCATCCCAGGAAGCAACCGCAGCAACCTCGACGCCGCCCGCTACTTCGTCGACCTGGCGGACGAGTTGGGCGCCGACCTGGAAACCGAAGACGCCACGGGCTCGATTCCGGCCGAAGAACTGCGCCGCGATATGTCCGAGATGCTCGATGCCTTCTTCTCGCCGGGCACGATCTCGGTCGAAGTCGATCCCGAACTCACCGCCAAGGCTGCCGCCGGCGCGACACGCATCCGTCTGCGTGGTGGCATCCACTTCACCGAATACGACCGGCACCAGCTGTTGGCGCATGAGGCCTTCGTCCATTCGCTTACGGCGCTCAATGGTCGTGAGCAACCCGTGCTCGCCTCGCTGGCGCGTACGTCGCCGCGCGTCACTGCGACGCAGGAAGGCCTGGCCGTGTTCGCCGAGCTGATGTCCGGCGCGATCGACATTTCGCGGCTCAAGCGCATTAGCCTACGCATCCTGGCGATCGACATGGCGCTGAACGGTGCGGACTTCGTCGACGTGTTCCGCTATTTCCGCGAATGCGGGCAGAACGTCGGGGACAGCTTCCATTCCGCGCAGCGCGTGTTTCGCGGCGTACCGTTGACCGGTGGCTCGGCTTTCGCCAAGGACAATGTCTACCTGTCCGGGCTCCTGGCGGTGCACACGTTCTTTCGCTGGGCGCTGCGTCAGCGCCGTCTCGACCTGTTGCGCAACCTGTTCGCGGGCAAGCTCGCCCTGCATGACGTGATGAGCCTCGAGGCCCATTTCGCCACCGGCGATATCGTCCCGCCGCGGTATCTGCCGCCGTGGATGCAGCACGTGCACGGTCTTGCGGGAAAGCTCGCGTTCTCGTTGTTCGTCAACCACATCCATATGGCGGGCGTGGAGGCCGAGGAAATCTCCCTCGGCCTGTAGCCAGTCAGTTGCCGGTGGCGTGTGGTCCGTATGCGCTACTGGCCGGGGACGATGGTGAAGTCGCCCGGCGAGACGGCGAAGAACGGTCGCCAGTCACAGCGCAGGCGCAGTCGTGCATGGTCGGTCGACGTCGGGATGGCGGGGAGCGTCACCTCGGCTTCGCCGCTGTTGCGCACGTCCGTCGACAGAGGCGTGGCGAGCCACGTGCTGCCGCCATCGACGGAAAGATCGATCTCCAGGAAGTGGCAGGAGATCGGTTCCCGCGTGGTGCCGGCGACATCCCACCGCACGCGCATCGCATGGCCACCCACGCCTCGTGCCGCCGCCTGAGGCGATATCACGGCGAACGGGCGACCGGTGTCGACGACGCGCACCCGGGTATCGACGCTTGCGATTGTCGCGTGCTCGCCGCCGTTGTCCCTTGCCGTCAGGCGGAAGTTGAGCGGGCGCGACGTTGTCGGCAGCGCCTCGCCGGGCTCGGCGGTTTCGTGGCCGAGCACGGCGGCCATTCTCGGGAAACTGCGACGGCCCGATAGTGTCGGAGAGAACGAGCGGAACAGGGGGCCGTTGCCCTTATCCACCAGTGCGCCGCGTTGCTCGTCGCCAACATCCATCTGCTCCCAGGTGTAGGTAAGGCGACGTGTTTCCGCTTCTTGCTCCGCCGAGCCCTCGAGAACGAAAGGCGTGCGCGCCGGGATGACTCTTTCTTCGGCGAATGGCTCGGGGTCGAACCATGGAGCAGATTCCGGATTGATGTGCTTCCGTGCACAGCGGCCGCCGCGAGCACCCAGCCAGGCCTGCACCTGTTCGATGTTCGCGGCGTGGAGGTAGAGGTCCGAGCGCGGCTGTAACGCCTGCGCTTCGCCGCCGCAACCCGAGGGTGCATAGCCCATTGCCGTGCTGCCGCCACCGGGTTCCACGGCTCTGTCGGGAAGCGTTGGGCGGCTGCAACCGTTTGCTGTCGGCCAGGCGCCCAACTGGCGCGCGAGCACATGAATCATGAAGCCGACCGCGTACGAGTCACTCTCGGGATGAGGGTGCCCGCTCCATGCCGCGGCCTTGTGCGTTTCGAAGAAATCGGCGCGTCGGTCGTCGCTGCACGAGGTGCCGATGTGGCTCTCACCTCCGGACAGCGTTGTTACGGCGTGGCCGATATCGTAGTTCCGCTTGCCGATCTCGCGGTCGATCAACTGCACTGTAGCGGGGCCTGGGTCCATGCGTCGGTAAGGATCGCGCCTCGGATCGGCGCGGATGATCTTCTCGTTGTTGTCGACCAGCGTGAAGTGCACGCCGGCGTCGGTTTCGAAGACCTCGTTCGCACGGTTCACGGCATGGACGATTTCGCCCAGCGCGCCTTCGACTGTCCCGCCGAACTTCGCGACGTAGCGGCTATCCGCGGCGACCGCAAGGCGGAAGTCGTAGCGCATGCCACCACCGCTGCGTGCCATGGTCATCCTTGCGGAAAGCGCAGGTTCTGGTGCGACAGTTCGGGTGTCGGCGGCCCCGGAATCGGCGGGCGAGCCGACCGAAGCTTGCAACGCCACCTCTCCGGGCCGAACCAGCCACTCCCGGTCGCCGTCGCGGACGCTGGCCCTCATGCCCGCCGTGGACAGATCCAGCCGCACGGTGCGTCCTTGCGCATCGACGCCTCGAAAGCTTCGCAATCCCGGAAACTTCGCCGCGAGGGCGCGCGGAAGCGTTCCCGAGTCGCTTACGCGAAAGCGCGACGACGTGGCGGCACCCGTGGGAACGTCCACTTCGATGCTGCGCGTGGCGTCCTGTGGCAGCCGAAGCAGGCTTCGGCGCAGGCTCGACTCGTCGGCGGCGACGGCCATTTGCGACGCCATGGGGAGGAGTGCGCCCAGCAGGGTGGTAACGATGACGAAACGCGACATGACGATGCTCGGGAACAGGAAGGGCTGTCGACGGTAGGCGTACCCGCGCCGGCGATCTGCCGGATTCCGCATGGCTGGCATGTAGCTTTTTCATATCACTGGATGTCGCAATGCAACACACCGCAGGTCGGGCGAATCGCCATGGCGGTGCTAACATCGACGCTTCACGGTGTGGCTTCGGGCCCGCTGTTCGTTCCCTTTCATCCAGCTCCCCACAGGACCCCATGGCCATCTCCGAGGAACTGCGGCAAGCCGCGCTCGAGTACCACCGCCTTCCCCGTCCAGGCAAGATCAAGGTCACGCCGACCACGTCGTTGCTGACTCAGCGCGATCTTTCCCTCGCTTATTCGCCCGGCGTCGCCGCAGCGTGTGACGCGATCGTCGCCGATCCGCGGCAGGCAGCCGAGCTCACCGCGCGCTCCAACCTGGTCGCCGTGATCACCAACGGCACGGCGGTGCTTGGCCTGGGCAACATCGGCGCTCTGGCAAGCAAGCCGGTGATGGAAGGCAAGGGCGTCCTGTTCCAGAAGTTCGCCGGTATCGACGTGTTCGACATCGAGATCAACGAGAGCGATCCGGAGAAGCTGGTCGATATCATCGCCAGCCTCGAGCCGACCTTCGGTGGTATCAACCTCGAAGACATCAAGGCGCCGGAGTGCTTCATCGTCGAGCGCAAGCTGCGCGAGCGCATGAAGATTCCCGTGTTCCATGATGACCAGCATGGCACGGCGATCATCGTCGGTGCGGCAGTCATCAATGCGTTGCTGGTCACCGGCAAGAAGATCGAAGACGTGAAGCTCGCCACCACGGGCATGGGCGCCGCAGGCATCTCCTGCGTCGACATGCTGGTGACGCTCGGCCTGAAGCGCGAGAACATCCTCGCTTTCGATCGCGACGGCGTCCTGCACAGCGGCCGCACCGATCTGGATCCCGACAAGCAGCGCTACGCACGCGATACCGACAAGCGCACGCTGGCCGAGATCGTCGTCGGCGCGGACATCTTCCTGGGTCTCTCGGCCGGTGGCATCCTCAAGCCGGAAATGGTCGCGACCATGGCCGAGCGCCCGATCATCTTCGCGCTGGCCAACCCGAATCCCGAGATCCTTCCGGAAGACGCCAAGGCGGTCCGGCCGGACTGCATCATGGCCACGGGCCGTTCGGATTACCCGAACCAGGTCAACAACGCTCTCTGCTTCCCGTACCTGTTCCGCGGCGCGCTGGATGTAGGCGCATCGGTGATCAACGAGCAGATGAAGGTGGCCTGCGTAAAGGCCATTGCCGAGCTGGCGCGACGCGAAGCGTCCGATGTCAGTGCGCGCGCCTACGGCGGCAAGCCGCCGAGCTTCGGTCCCGAGTACCTCATTCCGCAGCCGTTCGATCCGCGCCTGCTGATCCAGTTGCCTCCGGCGATCGCCCAGGCCGCGATGGATTCCGGCGTGGCGGAGCGTCCCATCACGGACTTCCCGGCCTACATCGACCAGCTCACCAGCTTTGTCTTCCGCACCGGCCTGCTGATGAAGCCGGTATTCGACCGTGCCAAGGCGGATCCGAAGCGCGTGGTCTACGCCGAAGGCGAAGAAGAAACCACGCTGCGCGCCGTGCAGACGGTGGTCGACGAAGGCCTGGCCCGGCCGATCCTGGTCGGCCGCCCCGACGTGATCGAGCGCCGCATCGCGCGCGCCGGCCTGCGCCTGAAGCCCGGCGTCGACTTCGAGATGTGCAACATCCACTCGGATCCGCGCTTCGAGGATTACTGGCGCCTCTACCACTCGATCATGGAGCGCCGTGGCGTGACGCCGGCATCGGCGAAGGCCGTGGTCCGTTCGCGTCCGACGGTGATTGCCGCCCTGATGGTGGAGCGCGGCGAAGCCGACGCGATGATCTGCGGCCTGGTCGGCACGTATCACAGCAAGCTCGACTACATCACCGACATCATCGGCCTGGATGAGGGCATTGCCGAGGCTTCGGCCATGGCGGCAGTGTCGACGGAGAAGGGCACCTTCTTCTTCCTCGACACTTATGTGCAGGACGACCCCACGGCTGAGCAGATCGCCGAAGCCACGCTACAGGCGTCGCTCCGCCTGAAGCTGTTCGGCATCCAGCCCAAGATCGCCCTGCTGTCCAACTCCAATTTCGGCGGCCGTGAGACCCGCAGCTCGAAGAAGATGCGCGAGGCGCTGCGGTTGATCCGCGAGAAGGCGCCACGCCTCGAGGTCGAGGGCGAAATGCAGGCCGATGTGGCGCTCACCCCGGAATTGCGCGAGAGAATCTTCCCGAACTCGCGACTGGAAGGTAAGGCCAATGTCTTCGTCTTCCCGAACCTGGACGCCGCGAACACGGCCTACAACATGGTCCGCGTGCTGTGCGACGGCGTGGTCATCGGCCCGATCCTGATGGGCGTGGCCAAGCCGGCCCACATCCTGACGCCGCAGGCGACGGTGCGCCGGGTGGTCAATATGACCGCGGTGGCGTGCGTCGAGGCGCAGATTCGGGCGGGAAAGCCTCGGACGGTTGTAAATGATTGATTGAGCGGCGCTTTGCGCCGCTATCGCCGATGAATCGGCTCCTACCGAGCACAGCGCACCTCGCCCGGTAGGAGCCGATTTATCGGCGAACCCGCGCCAGCGGGCCAGATTGCCAAATCCCCGCCAGCTAACGATTTATCACGAGACAAACCCCCATACCGCCGCGTATGTGAAAACTTCGCGGTATCATGGAAAGGTTTTCCCGCCACCCCAAGCGGGCTCTACAGACCCTCATGAAGCGCGCGCCCACGCGCGAGCGGAGCATCCATGGACCAGATCGACGATATCCTGAACCAGGACCTCGACCCCACCGAAACCCGTGAATGGGTCGAGTCGCTCAACGCCGTCATCAATCACGATGGCACCGAGCGCGCGCATTTCCTGCTGGAGCGCATGGTCGACTCCACGCGTCGCTCGGGCGGCTACCTGCCGTTCGACCCGACCACCGAGTACGTCAACACCATCCCGCCGCACATGGAAGCGCGCAGCCCGGGTAATGCCGCCATCGAATGGCGCATCCGCTCGCTGATCCGCTGGAACGCGCTGGCCACCGTCGTGCGCGCCAACCGCAAGCCGGGCGACCTCGGCGGCCACATCTCCAGCTTCGCCTCCTCGGCGACCCTGTACGACGTTGGCTTCAACCACTTCTGGCGCGCTCCGAGCGAAGACCATCCGGGCGACCTGGTGTTCCACCAGGGCCACTCGGCGCCGGGCGTGTACGCGCGCTCCTTCCTTGAAGGCCGCATCAGCGAAGAACAACTCGACCTCTTCCGCATGGAAGTGGAAGGCAAGGGCAAGGGTCTGTCCTCGTATCCGCATCCGTACCTGATGCCGGATTACTGGCAGGTACCGACCGTGTCCATGGGCCTTGGCCCGATCCAGGCGATTTATCAGGCGCAGTTCTGGAAGTACCTCGAGCACCGTGGCCTCATTCCGAAGTCCGATCGCAAGATCTGGTGCTTCATGGGCGACGGCGAGTCGGACGAACCGGAGTCGCTCGGCGCGATCTCGCTGGCTGGCCGCGAAGGCCTCGACAACCTCATCTTCGTCATCAACTGCAACCTGCAGCGCCTCGACGGCCCGGTGCGCGGTAACGGCAAGATCATCCAGGAGCTCGAAGGCGTGTTCCGTGGCGCAGGCTGGAACGCGATCAAGGTCGCGTGGGGCAGCTACTGGGATCCGCTTCTCGCCCGCGACACCACGGGCAAGCTGCGCCAGCTGATGATGGAAACCGTGGACGGCGAGTACCAGGCCTGCAAGGCCTTCGGTGGCGCCTATACGCGCGAGCATTTCTTCGGCAAGTACCCGGAAACCGCGGCGCTGGTCGCCAACATGTCCGACGACGACATCTGGCGCCTCAACCGCGGCGGTCACGACCCGCACAAGGTCTACGCGGCTTACCACGCAGCCGTGAACACCAAGGGCATGCCGACCGTGGTCCTCGCCAAGACGGTGAAGGGTTACGGCATGGGTGCCGCCGGCGAATCGCAGAACCCGGCCCACAACCAGAAGAAGATGGACACGGATTCGATCCGCGCCTTCCGCGATCGCTTCAACATTCCCATTCCCGACGACAAGCTCGAGGAAGTGCCGTACTACCATCCGGGCAAGGACTCCGAAGAAGTCCAGTACATGCTCGAGCGCCGTCGCGCGCTCGGCGGCTCGCTGCCGCAGCGTCGTCGCAAGTCGGACAAGTCGTTCACCGCGCCCACGCTCGAAGCCTTCGAGCAGATCACCAAGGGCACGGGCGAGCGCGAAATCTCCACGACGATGGCCCTGGTCCGCGGCATGAACCTCATGCTGCGTGACAAGGAACTCGGTCCGCGCCTGGTCCCGATCGTCGCCGACGAAGCCCGCACCTTCGGCATGGAAGGCATGTTCCGCCAGATCGGCATCTACGCGCCGTTCGGCCAGAAGTACCGTCCGCAGGATGCCGACCAGCTGCTGTACTACCGCGAAGACCAGAAGGGCCAGGTCCTCCAGGAAGGCATCAGCGAAGCCGGTGGCATGAGCGCCTGGCTGGCCGCGGCAACGAGCTACAGCATCAGCAACGTGGCGATGCTGCCGTTCTTCATCTACTACTCGATGTTCGGTTTCCAGCGCATCGGCGACCTCTGCTGGGCGGCGGGCGACATGCGCGCGCGCGGCTTCCTCATCGGTGGTACCTCGGGCCGCACCACACTCAACGGCGAAGGCCTGCAACACGAAGACGGCCACTCGCACCTGCTCTCCGGCGCGATCCCGAACGTCATCTCCTACGATCCGACCTTCTCCTACGAGCTGGCGGTGATCCTGCAGGACGGCACGCGCCGGATGATGCAGGAGCAGGAAGATGTGTACTACTACATCACCGTGATGAACGAGAACTATGCCCACCCCGACCTGCCCAAGGGCAGCGAGGAAGGCATCGTCAAGGGCATGTACCTGTTCAAGGACGGTGGCAAGGCGAAGAAGAACGAGCCGCGCGTGCAGCTGCTCGGTTCGGGCACGATCCTGCGCGAAGTCATCGCCGCGGCCGAGCTGCTGGAGAAGGACTTCGGCGTGACGTCGGACATCTGGTCGGTGCCAAGCTTCTCGGAAGTCCGTCGCGAAGGCTTCGACGCCGAGCGCTGGAATCGCCTGCATCCGGAAGCCACGCAGCGCGTGCCGTACATCACCGGCCTGCTCGGTGAGCGTCAGGGCCCGGCCGTTGCCGCGACCGACTATGTCCGCGAGTTCGCCGACCAGGTCCGCGCCTTCATGCCGGACGGCATGCGTTACACGGTGCTGGGCACGGACGGCTTCGGCCGCAGCGACACGCGTGCCAACCTGCGCAGCCACTTCGAGGTCGACCGCTACTGGATCGCCCACGCCGCCCTGGCGGCCCTCGCGAAGGACGGCAAGGTCAATGCGAAGGACGTGAGCCGCGCCATCAAGGAATACAAGCTGGACGTCGACAAGCCGAACCCGCTGTACGCCTGATAGCAGCGAAACGAGAGGGGCCGGAGCAATCCGGCCCCTTTTTTTATTGTTTAACGTTCCATGCATCCACGATCGCTTGCCTTCCTCGTCGTTCCCGTTCGTAGAATGCCTTGAGCTTCGCCAACGTCGCTCTATCCGAGCAATGGCTTGAAATAGCGAGCGGGAACTGATTGGCGATCAGAACGCGACGGCCAGGCTTCGCCGTATCTCCCCAGTCGACGAACGGAGCTGGCCCCACCGGATCAAAGACGACGGTTTCGCCCAGGACCGTGCCGGTGCTCACTTCGTAGGCCCGCCTGAAAACTGCGGCATTCCACTCCCTGCCGAGCCCGTAGTGCGTGCCCTCTGGCCTCGGAATACGGTGGAACAGTGACGGCAGCACCCAGAATGGCTCATACGTATCGACACGAATGCAGCCATCGGGACTCATCTCGGACGATTCGTACGTCGCATAGGTTCGCTCCCACCAGTCGGAAGCCCGATAGATCGCCGCACCGCCGACAATAACGCCGATGGTGATGGCGATAACAACCTTCGAATGCATCAGCCCAGGTCCAATGTCAGGGCCAGAGGCTCCCAGTGCACGTCAGAGTAGATCATGAAGTCACCACCGAAACCGGTCGACGAGCGGTACGACTCGAAGTCGCGATTAGATACCTGGCCGACAGGCTTTCCCCAGCGAAATGCGAGGCCGTCCATCACTGCATTCATCAGTACTTGCGACTTGCTCAGGACGCCGCTCTTTGTCCACGTGCCTAAATATTGAGCCCCTGCAAAATCGTATGTGTCACGGATGTAAAAGCCGGCATGCGTGACCCGGAGGGCGAGCCTTCCGGTTCGTTCGTCGCGAATGGCTTCCCCAATGAGTGCAACCTTCAGTGTGGCCATTCCGAGGGCTCCGTAGAGATCGTCCAGCGTATCCAGTTTGCTACCGAAGTTTTCGTAGTTGGACTGGCACGTCCGCTCCAGCATGATGGCGCTATGTTGCCGGCTGCCGAAGCCCGTTCGGGTGCTTGTCCCCCAGGGTAAGGCTTTCATGCGCTTACGCAGGAGTTCCTTGGCCGCCCCGTTTGCCATATTCGTACGCAGTGCTTCCATTGCAATTTGCACGCGCGGGTTCGTCATGGCCCAACTCATGCGCACGATGCGTTGATCCATATGCGCTGGCGATAGCGAGGCTGGATCGGAAGGTTCGCCCGACTTCCACGCCTGGGGAAGCACCCATCGCGGCGAGTGCAACCAGCGTTCCATCAGGTCGGCAGAAACGTTCCATCCCATCTGACGCATGGCATCGGGAATCGCTTCAATCTTTTCTTTGACGGCGACGATGTCCGTCTCACTCGAAAACCCATCTCCGTACATAGTGACGATCCTTGATGATAAGCGGAAGCGATCACCCATCCGCGTTGCGAGTTGGGCGAGATCCGGCGCGGATGGTAGTCGGATGATGCTCCGCACGAAAGGTGGAAACGCCTTGCATTTATCTGGCGGTGCGTCGCGATTCACATACGATAACTTCTCGCGTGAACGTCAGTTTTACGATGAAAACCATTGTCCACTCTTCTCAAGTATTCGTCGGTAAAAACGGGCAGAAAGTCCGTCCACCGCGCGGATATCACCCGGCCTCATTCGTCGCATCAACAGCGGGCGGTCACTCGGTGGGACGTACTGAGCACGGCGACATGGCCTTCCTCAAGGAGGTCGACTCTTCAAGTCCGACCCTCTATCAGGCGTTATCCGGTGGCACGACATTCCAGTCGGCGAAGATCGAATTCTACCGTGATGCCGGTGACGGTAAACGCGTTAGGTATCTTGAGATTGAACTCAAGCACGTCCTGATCTCCCATATCAGCCTCGTTGCCGGTGATACATCGCTGCCTGTCGAGACCATCGCGCTCAGGTATGCCGCTATCCAGTGGAAATACCAGAAGCAGAACATCGATGGCGGACCGGGTGGTATGACGCTGGGTGCGTGGAGTCTGACGAAGAACGACAAAACATTTGTCGTGTGACAGGTGACGCATAATCGAACACCGCCAGTGAAGTGCGTCCGGACATCGGATGCGTGCTGGACCCCTGGGGGCACTTCATTGGCCGGGTTCGCCTCGCATGTCGCGGCGGCCGGGGAACGACGTCCCCATGGCGTCACATCTTGTCCATGGTTTTGCCACGCCAAAGCTGGTATTTCTTCCGGGTCTAAGACTCTGGATTCCCACCATGCGCCTCGTCCTCCTCGCCGCCGCCGTCCTCTCGATCGTCGCCTGCGCGACCACGCCGTCCGACCACGGCTCGCGGTCCCGCCTGCTGTACATCGCCGGCAGCAAGGTGCCCTGCACGAACGGCGTCATGAAGACCGAATGCCTGCAGTACCGCGAGACGCCGTCGCAGCCCTGGCAGATCAACTATGCGCCGATCGAAGGGCTGGACTGGAAGGCGGGAAACGAATACCTGGTGAAGATCACCGAAGTGCACGCGAAGAATGTGCCGGCCGACGCTTCGCCGGTGACGTGGCATGTCGACAAGATTGTCGAACAGCATCCTGTGCAGTAAGTCGCGCCTTGCGACTACAGACAACTGCAAGTTGATTTGATACGGTGACTTTGTTGCCTGCGTTGTCGACTCGAAAACACGTCGCAGACAACCATCGCTCGATGCGGTGAGAAGCGCGGCCCGAGGGTGCTTCAACACCCCCGGACCGCTGATCAAACCAACTGTTCTGGAGCTGATTTGACTATGTCACATCATACGGCACTCGCTCGCCCGCCGAATCCCCTCGGCGACACCCCCAACGGTTACCGGGACGTTTGCCTACAAGGCAGACACGCCTGACGAACCGCGGCGGCAGCGCTGTTCATGAGTATTTTCGTGGCCGTCCTACCCGGCGCGTAGCCGTGTGCGTTCGCGAGCAACGCTGACGCCGCAACCCACTTCGTCAAAGCACGCCACCCGGCGCCCGGTCACGGGCCGCCGATGAACCCGCGAGTCCGCGTTCTACCCGCGGCACGTTGCGCTTTGCGTGACGTGCCGCACCTTGGGCGCGCGTCTCGCCATCCCTATGGGAGAACAGCATGAATGCATCACCCACAAACGGCGCGAACGGTCGGGCCGATCCGTACGTTAATCCTCACGATCTCCTGAACGAGGCCACTGAGTGGCTGCAATACGCCCGAGGTCTCACGCAGTTGGTTTCGGAGCTCGTCCAAGAAGCGGACACCGTCGATTGCCAGCGCATGTCGCTTGGCCTCGACGCTATCGGTGCGCTGATGCGCATGGGCCTGCAGTGCGCGACGGATGCGCATGCGCGGATGTCGTGGGAGCGGGTCACGGCGCGTGACAGTGGAGGGCGGTGCGAATAGAAGAAATCGGAAAAATGCGTCCAACACGCCGGCGCAGCTCCGCTTCGTTTGTCATCTATTGCATGCTTGTCTGACAACTTTGGCGTGACGGAATGCGAGTGCATGAGCGGCAAGATGAAGGCAATCACCCTATTGGTCCTAGTCCTTCTCGGGGCCGTGGGCGGCGAATATCTGGCGGGATACCTGACGCTGTGGATACTCGGCCTCGGCAACGTGCCACTGGAGGTAAGCACCTACTGGCAGTACTTCCGCGCACTCGACCTGCCGCAGGTCGCCCCGTACACGGTGAAAATCCAGCTGTGCGGAGCCTTCGGTTTCGGTGCGCCGTTTGCGGCCTGGCTATGCCTCCTCATTCCCGCGCTCAGATCCAAGCCGGAGTCCATGCACGGCGAGGCGCGCTTCGCGACGCTGTCCGACCTGAAGAAGGCTGGCCTGCTCAAACAGACATCGCAGAGCATCCTCATGGGCAAGTACAAGGGGCGCTACCTCTGGCTCGGCGGAGCGCAGCACGTCATCACCATCAGCCCGACCCGCTCGGGCAAGACCACCAGCGTCGCCATCCCGGTGCTGTTGTCGTACGAAGAATCGATGGTCGTGCTCGACCTCAAGGGCGAGTTGCACAAGGCGACGAGTGGCTGGCGCCAAGCGCTTGGCCACGACATCCGCGTGTGGGCACCGTACGAGGAGAACGGGAACACGCATCGCTTTAACCCCATGACGACGCTCGCGGGCATGAGCCCGGAGAAACGCATCGGCGAGATCCAGACCATCTCCGCCATCCTGTATCCCGACCAGCCCGGTGGCGATCCCTTCTGGACATCGCAGAGTCGTGCTGCGTTTACTGCCTTTACGTCCTTCCTCTTCGAACGGTGGGACGACAAGGTGGCGCGCTGTATCGTGACCTCGCAGGACGTCCCGGACATCAACGAATCGCCGGATTATCCGAGCTTCGAACGCGTTCTTCGCGTCTCGAGTGGCGAGGGCATGGATGGAACGAAGGAACTTCTCGATGCCCTTATCAAACAACCGACGTATGCTTTCATCACGCCGCAGACCCGAACGGTATTCGGCAATCTCGCGGGCCTGGCTGAGCAGACGTTCTCGTCAGTCATCGCCACCATGCAGGCACCGCTGCAGCAATTCCTCAGCCCCATCCTCGCTGCAGCGACCAACGCCAGCGATATAAACGTCACCAGCCTGCGGAAGAAGCTGACCACGCTCTACGTCATCATCCCGACGAACAAGCTCGACGAAAGCGCGAAGCTGCTGAATATCTTCTTCAGTACAGTGATCGGCAACAACCTGGGCAAGCAGCTCGGCGAAGAGCCCGACCTCAAATACCAGATGCTGATGCTCATGGACGAATTCACCGCCATGGGCCGGGTGGACGTCTGGGCCAAGCGTATCTCGATCTCCGCCAGTTACGGCGTGCGCGACCTCTGCATCGTGCAGAGCCGTGCCCAGCTGCGTGCTGCCTACGGCGACCATGACGCGGAAAACTTCATCACCAACCACGGTGCGCAGATCGTCTTTGCGCCGCGTGAGCAGAGTGACGCCAACCAGTACAGCGAGATGCTCGGCTTCAAGACCGTGCGTAAGGAACATCGGAACACCAGTCGAGGCAACGGCTCGCACCAGGTATCCACCAGTCACAGCGAAGAGCGACGCGCGCTGTTATTGCCACAGGAGATCAAGGAGTTGCACGCTGACGAGGAGCTGATCTTCTACGAGGGGTGCAAACCGATACGAGCCAGGAAGAACTGGTTCTTCAAGGACAAGATGTTCAAGGAGCGCGCTGGTGTTCCGCCCGTGGCAGTTCGACGTAAGTTGCAACCGCAACCGCAATCGCAGCAGCGACCGCAGTCGCAGTCGATGGCTTTGACGACATCTGGTGAGCCGAAATCGACGGATCCGTTCGCCGAGTCGCCGGAACGAGCTCGCGCCGCATGACCGACTCGACACGAGCGACCGTGGTAGATGACGGGCTCGATAAAAACCAGAGTGCGAGGCCTTCCTCACTGCTGCCCGTCCATAAGCTAACCGAACCGGATCGGCACTACGACCTTCAGTTGCTTAGGAGCCTCGAGATAGTCAACAGGCTGACGTGCAGTGCGCTCGGTCCGCTGCCGGCCGGCGGCATTCCACCTGAGCCAAGTCGAAAGCCGAACCTGATTGATCAATTGTCGCTCGGCGACGGCTGTAGTGGCGTTGCAAAGGAGAGCGACACGATGAAGATTAACCACTTGGCAATGACGGCAGCGGTGGCCCTAGCCAGCGGCTGCAACTTATCGAGTGCGAATTGGCAGAGGCATGGTGCATCTAGAGTTGAGGACGGAAAATTAAAAATACCGTTCTACGACCACGGTTTCGATGCGAAGTGCTATGACACATTGAGGTGTCGCGTCGCCTACGACAACGCTTACATAGTGAATGACGGAGGACCGAGCGGACCATTCACAAAGCGCGATCGAGACAATCTTGGTGGTCACTGGACAATCCCCGATTTCCCGTCGCTTGTTCAAGTGTCATGGACATCGAAGGACGGCGAGGATCACCACGCGGAGATAGATCTAGGCGAGATCTTTCACTCGCACCTTATTCGTTACCCAGATGATCTCGACGTTAACGATGTCGATCTCATTCCGTATTCCGGAACGCCAGACATTATCTTGGTTGTCGAGGACCGGTCGATACACGTTTACATGATGGCGTGGATCGCTCTTCTTAATCCGCGGTACCCCGGTAGGGAGCATTCGAACTTTCGCCACGATCCCGTCGTCGCCTATTCGCAAAAATTCTGATTGGAGTACATGGACGTGGTAGAGAAACATAAGCGCGACAGCAAGGGCCGCTTGCAAGACAGTGTCAGAACCGACCCGATGACGGCAGCCAATCGAGAGGGATATGCGCGTGCTGCTCGAGAGGTTGGCCAGCTTTCGGTCCCTCGTATGTTCAATTCATCGGATCCGCACTCCCGCTTCTTCGTGGCGAACTTTGACGGCACTGGAAACGACGTCTGGGCAGATCGTGAGCATGCGACGAACATCGGGAAGCTGCATCTCCAGCTTGTCGAAACTAGTAAGGGTGAGCCGCGCATCTGGCCGCAATACATCAAGGGAGCCGGTACGCAGGACGGGATAATTGCCCGAACTATCGACGGCGCAACCGGGCAATCATACGACGAGCGTATCGAGCAGATGTACCTGGATTTCATACGTAAGGCGAAGGAGTGGATCGACGCCGACCCCGACGTTGACATTAGGCTCTTGGCGACCGGCTTTAGCCGCGGAGCGGAACAGGCTGCTGGATTCCTCCGCTTGGTCCACGAGCGAGGAATTCAGAATCCATTAGGAAGAGAAGTAATTCACCACGCGTTCGGCCCCGACACTTACGAATGGCACCTGCCGCCTCTTCGTGCACCGGGAAAGACGCTTATGAGCGAAGCTCTATATGATCCTGTCGGAACAGGCGTGCCAAACAACCACGACCGACAGCCCACGAGCGCGATGGCGTCAGGGATACAGATTACGGCGGAACACGAACGCCGTAATGCGTTTCCCTCCACTCAGATCATCCCGCCCGGGCATTCGGCCGACGGTCGATTCGTCAGCATCACCGTAGCTGGCGCTCATTCAGATATCGGTGGGAGCTATCACCAGAACGGCCTTTCGATACTTAGCTTTAACATCGTTGCGGACTACGTTAATGCGCTCGCCGGTAAGACGGTCGCCCACAGGCTAATGGTGCCGACCGATCCGGACATGTTTGTGATCCATCGCTCAGAGGATCACCTCCGGTTCTACAGCACCTCGGAATTCTGGCGCGACGGTTACCGCGACATCATGGGCTCCCAAGCCTCGCCGCCGCATTGCAACGACAAGCGCAAGGTAGTGCCCTGTGCGCCACCCGATCCGTTCGATCCGCGCCTGGAGGATCAGGTGGGTCCGCGCTATCCCGTGGGCGTCCATGGTCCCGATGCCATCCGTAAACTCAATGACCCGAAGCATCCAGATCACGACATGTATCGCTCCGCCAGCGTGCAGGTTATGGAGTTGCATGCTCGCTCTGGCATCGACCTCGATCGAGGTCAGATCGACCAGCTGACCGCGAGCCTCGTCATCGAGGCCAAGCGCGGCGACATGACGGCCATCGAAGATGTCCAGTTCGGTAAGGACTTCGTTCCGGAACGACCGACACTCCGGGCGTTTGAGGTGTTCGGTGACGACATCAACAATCCTCGATCCAGGACGGCTAGCATCGATGCGCTGAAAGCTCTCGAGGTTCCGCTTGAGGCTTCAAATCAGCAATTGCACATGCTCAATCTCGAGAGAGAATCGGTGGTCGGTCGACAGCAGGAAGCGTCCCTTTCGACAGACAACCCGTTCGCGCTGGAGCCTCCGGCCTCCACGCTGTCACAGCCCGTGCCCGTCGTGAGCCTCTCGCAGGATGCCGCCCTCGAACAGGCTGACGAAAACGCCACCCGCACGCTCCAAAAGAACCTCAATACGCTCGGTATCCGCGACATGGCAAACGAGCCACTGGCCACCCACGGCGTCTACGACGTAGCGACACAGACGGCTGTGGCGAGGTTCCAGTCGAGTCATGCATTGCCGGTGACGGGGCAGGCTGACGACGCGACCCGCAGCAGGATTGAGGGGCAAGCTTTTATTGCAGAGTTGCAGCAACCGGGTCAGGTCAGGATGCCTGCCGAGGCTCGTGTATCCCAGATCGCGACCCCGTCACCCGTCACGGCCGCGTACGAATCACCTACGCGAGACCCCATGGCGCGGGCACCCGTGCCGCCGATGCCGGCGCAGCAGTCCCGCAGCGACCCTCGCAATCCGAACAGCACAGATCACGCCCTTTACAGCAAGCTTCAGAATTGTCTCCCGCAAGCAACGGAAGAGCGCTTGATGCAGTTCACCGCCGCGTGCCACCGGCACCGGATCAACGCCGGCAACCTCAGCGGTCTGCATATGGACTACGACAGCATGACGTT
>Ga0247742_10000247_pt1 | contig 46713 bp, 45 predicted proteins | sample UWRJL208509C2_FD_180944 | JGI IMG/M metagenome (GOLD analysis project Ga0247742, IMG submission 180944) | Plant litter microbial communities from Arlington Agricultural Research Station in Wisconsin, United States - UWRJ-L208-509C-2 | ecosystem: Environmental > Terrestrial > Plant litter >...
CAGTTCCTGGTGGAGCCGGCCGTGCACGAGGTCGCTGGTGAAGACCAGGCGTCGTCCACGATCGACCACAAGGTGCTGCTCATCGAGCAGCGCGACAAGCGCGAGATCATCCAGCAGCTCGCCGCGGGCGAGGGCAAGACCCTCATCTTCACCCGCACCCGCGCGTTCGCCGAAGAGATGAGCGACTACCTGGAGGACGCCGGCATCCCCGCGACGTCGCTGCACGGTGACCTCAACCAGTCGCGCCGCACGCGCAACCTGCAGCTGCTCACCAGCGGCCGGGTCAACGTGCTCGTGGCGACGGATGTCGCGGCGCGCGGCATCCACGTCGATGACATCTCGCTGGTCATCCAGGCCGACGCTCCCGAGGAGTACAAGACCTACCTGCACCGCTCGGGCCGCACCGGTCGCGCGGGCAAGGTCGGCACGGTCGTGACGCTGATCAACCGCAACCGTCGTCGCAAGATGGACGAGCTGCTCGGTCGCGCCGAGATCGAGGCCACCTCGGTCTACGCGGCTCCGGGCGACGCGCTGCTCGACGAGCTCGCGGCACTGTAGCTCGACCCGTTCGCATCGAAGACGCCCATCCCCGCTGGGGGTGGGCGTCTCCTGCGTGCGGCGGAATTTCATGGGTGGCGAAGGCGCTGTAACACTCTGACGCCCGACCGCGCTGGTATCTAGGCTTGAGGGGTCGGCTCTAGCAAAGGATTCAGCCATGGCTCGCATCTACAACGACATCACCGAGGTCTTCGGCAACACGCCTCTCGTGCGCCTCAACTCCGTCACGGAGGGGCTCGGGGCGACAGTGCTCGCCAAGCTCGAGTTCTACAACCCCACGGCGAGCGTCAAAGACAGGCTGGGAATCGCCATCGTCGACGCGGCAGAGAAGTCGGGCCAGCTGCAGCCCGGCGGCACGATCGTGGAGGGCACGAGCGGCAACACCGGCATCGCGCTCGCGATGGTCGGCGCGGCGCGCGGCTACAACGTGATCCTGACGATGCCGGAGACGATGAGCAAGGAGCGCAAGATCCTGCTGAAGGCGTACGGCGCCGAGCTCGTGCTCACCCCGGGGTCGGAGGGGATGCGCGGTGCCGTCTCCAAGGCGGAGGAGATCGTCGCAAGCACTCCCGGCGCCATCCTCGCCAAGCAGTTCGCGAACGAGGCCAACCCCGCGATCCACCGCGCCACCACCGGCCCCGAGATCTGGAACGACACCGAGGGCGCGGTCGACATCTTCGTCAGCGGCATCGGAACCGGCGGCACGATCACCGGCGCAGGCAACTACCTCAAGGAGCGCAAGCCCGGCCTGCAGGTCGTGGGAGTCGAGCCGGCCGAGTCGCCCATCCTGAACGGTGGCGCCCCCGGCCCGCACAAGATCCAGGGCATCGGCGCTAACTTCGTTCCCGACATCCTCGACCGCGAGGTGTACGACGAGGTCATCGACGTCAACATCACGCAGTCGGTGGCGATGGCGCGTCGGCTGGCAGAGGAGGAGGGTATCCTCGGTGGCATCTCATCCGGCGCGACCGTCGAGGCGGCATTGCAGCTCGCTGCGCGCCCCGAGAATGCCGGCAAGACCATCGTGGTCATCGTCGCCAGCTTCGGCGAGCGTTACCTGTCAACGGTGCTGTACGAAGACCTGGACGTCTAGTTGATCCTTGAGGACATCCGCAACGCCCAGCGGCGGGATCCGGCCGCTCGCTCGGCATTCGAGGTGTGGCTCACTTACTCGGGTCTGCACGCGGTCTGGGGTTACCGCATCGCGCACGCGCTCTGGCGAGCCGGGCTGAAGACCGCCGGGCGCGCGGTGTCGCAGTTCACCCGCTTCCTGACCGGCGTCGAGATCCACCCCGGGGCGACGATCGGCCGGCGCTTCTTCATCGACCACGGCATGGGCGTGGTGATCGGCGAGACGGCGCAGATCGGCGACGACGTGCTCATGTACCACGGCGTGACCCTCGGCGGCACGACAACCCGGCACGTCAAGCGCCACCCGACTCTCGGCGACGACATCGTGGTCGGGGCCGGCGCGACGGTACTCGGCAACATCACCGTCGGGTCGCACTCGGTGATCGGGGCGAACGCCGTCGTGGTGGCGGATGCCCCTGCTGGGTCGGTTCTCGTCGGCTCGCCCGCCGTGGCCCGGCCGCGCCACGCGCCGTCATCCACCACCGCCCCGGAGTCGTACTCCGACGCCGCGATCTATTACATCTGATGCGCATCAGAGCGTTCGCCGAGGCCGATACCGACGCCGTCGTCTCGCTCTGGGAGCGTGCGGGGCTCACCCGGCCGTGGAACGACCCTCGCAGAGACATCGAACGCAAGCTCGCGGTGCAACGCGAGTGGTTCCTGGTGGGGGAAGCCGACGGCGCCGTGATCGCGACGGCGATGGCCGGATATGACGGGCATCGCGGCTGGGTGAACTACCTTGCCGTGGATCCGGACGCTCGCGGGCGCGGCCACGGCCGAGCGCTGATGGCCGAAGTCGAGCGCTTGCTCGAGGCGGCGGGATGCCCGAAGCTGAGCCTCCAGGTGCGCGTCGGCAACGACGAAGCGCTCGCGTTCTATGCCGCGCTCGGGTACGACGTCGATGCCGCGGTGAGCCTCGGCAAGCGTCTCATCACCGACTAGCGGCCGTTCGCGACACTCACGCCAGCGCGAGCATCCCGCCGGCGATCACCGCGAGCGCGAGCCCCACATACTGCACGATCGCGATCCGCTCCTTGAGAACGATGGCGGCGAGGATGATCGTGCCGGCCGGATACAGCGCGGTGAGCACCGCCATCACCGACAGATCGCCGAGGCGCACACCCAGCAGCAGTCCGGCGTTCGCGATGGCGTCGACGACACCGCAGGCGAGCGCGAGCCTGATGCCGGTCTTCCAGCCTGCGGGTTGGGGCGCGATCCCACGGCGCAGCGCGATGAACACGAGGACGCCGACCAGCGTGAACATGATCGCCGCGTTGACCGCGCGGTTCAGCACGAGAGGGACCAGGCCCGAATCATCCGGAGTCGCGTCGATGATGATCAGGAAGGCGCCGATCGCGATGCCCGAGCCGATGGCCATGAGCACGCCCTTCAGCGCGGGCCGCACGGCACCGCGCTCGGGCACGAACCCCACGAGCACGATCGCCACGAGCGCGAGACCGAGTGCCACGTAGCCGATCGTGCCGAGCCGTTCGCCCGCCGCGAGCCCCACGCTGAGCGGCACGATGGCCGAGACGACGGCGGTGAGCGGCGACAGGATGCTCATCGGCCCGATCGCGAGGCAGGCGTAGAGCAGGCCGATCGCGATCGCACCGCTCACGCCGGAGAGCGCGCCGAGCAGCACGGCCTCGATGGACCACTGGCCGCCGAGCAGCGGCAGGGCAAGCAGCAGCACCACCAGGCCGGTGACTGCCGCGATGGCGGTGGCGAGGATCGAGCTCATGCGCTTCGAGGCGAGCCCGCCGAGGAAGTCGGCGGATCCGAAGATCAGGGCGCTGCCGATGCCGATGACGACAGTGAACACTGGGTGACCAATCCGGATGGGAAAGCCCCAGAGTATCGACTTTCGAGGTGGCGCCGTCGTAGGGTGAAGAAGGCCCCCGAAGGGGGGTATACCCGGCGTCCTGCTCTTCCTGCTCTGTTCTACAAGGAGAACTCGTCATGCCCCGTTACCTCTCTACAGTTGCGTCCGTCGCCGTTGCGGCCCTCGCATTCACCGGGCTTTCTGTCGTCCCGGCCTCCGCCGCTCCGGCGACCCATACGATCGCCGACGTGCAGGGCGCGGGCGACGCCACCCCGCTGAACGGCGTCGTCGTCACCGTCGAGGGCGTGGTCACGGGCGACTACCGCAGCAGTTCGGCCAGCGGCTACCGAGGCTTCTACTTGCAGGACCCGGCGGGTGACCCTGCTGACGGCCGGTCGGACGGCATCTTCGTGTTCGCCGCGAACGCCGAACCCGAGATCGCGATCGGCGACCGCGTCGCCGTCACCGGAACGGCGGGCGAGTTCAACGGCCAGACCCAGATCTCCACCGCCGACGCGTCGGCCTACACGGTGCTCGCTCAGGGCGAGGGCGTTCCCGCGGTGACCACCCTGCCGAACAGCGTCGTGGGGTCCGCGCGCGAGGCGTATGAGGGGATGCTCGTGGTGCCCGAGAGCGCGCACCTGAGCTCGAGCCACCAGCTCTTCAATTTCGGAACCCTCTGGCTGAACGTCGGCGACGAGCTCGCGGTCAAAGCCACCGAGACCACTGACGCGGGTGCGGAAGCGCAGGCCATCGCGACGGCGAACAAGGCCAACCGGCTGCTGGTCGACGACGGCTACAGCATCCAGGTCGGCAATGCCGCCCACCCGGGCGGGCAGCCGTACTTCGTCAAAGACATCCCGGTGCGCAACGGCGACACCTTCGTCTCGCCCGCCGCTGGAATGATCCTGGGCTGGGGCTTCGACGGCTGGCGCCTGCAGCCGCAACGCCCGCTGAGCGACACGTCGCCCGCGGACTACGCGGCCCTCGAGCCCACCTTCACCAGCGCCAACCCGCGCACCGATGCACCCGAGGAGGTGGGCGGCGACTTCTCCGTCGGCGCCTTCAACGTCTTCAACTACTTCACCACCTTCGGCGGGGATGCTCGCGGTGCCGACAACGCGGAAGCATTCGCCATCCAGCAGAGCAAGATCGTGGCCGCCATCACCGCGCTCGACGCCGATGTGGTCGGCCTCATGGAGATCGAGAATTCCGTGAAGCTCGGCGAGGCTCCGGATGAGGCGCTCGCGAACCTCGTGGGGGCTCTCAATGCCGCCACCGCTCCGGGGACCTGGGACTACGTGCCGACGCCCGCTGGCCTCGACGCTGCGACCACCGACTTCATCACCAACGCGATCATCTACCAGACCGCGTCGGCCACCCCGGTCGGCGCGAGCTTCGCCGATATCGATGAGACGGTCTGGGACATCGCGCGCGAGCCCATCGCCCAGACCTTCGACGTCGCGGGCAAGACCCTCACCGTCGTCGCGAACCACTTCAAGTCGAAGAGTGCGCCCTCCGGCGGCGGCGCGGAGCCGAGCGACCTGCAGGGCTTCTTCAACACCGAGCGCGTCGAGCAGGCGAACCGACTGCTGTCGTTCGTGAACGGCATCGCGGCAGACCCGGCGCGGAGCCCCGATGTCATCGCCCTCGGCGACTTCAACGCGTACCACGAGGAGGACCCGGCGCAGGTGCTGACCGCCGCGGGTCTCGTCGACCTCGTGCCCGAGAAGACCGACGAGTACACGTACACCTTCGACGGTGAGCTCGGGTCGCTCGACCACGCGTTCGCGACCCCATCGCTCGCGGCGAACGTGACCGGCACCGACGTCTGGACGATCAACTCGCCCGAATGGTCGGACCGCGGGTACGAGTTCGGTGCCGCCGAGGCGGGAACGCCCTTCCGCTCGAGCGATCACGACCCCATCAAGGTCGGCATCAGCGCGGCCGTCGCGCCCGTCGACATCGACGTGGTCAGCGTCAACGACTTCCACGGCAGGCTCGAGGCTAACGGCACGGTGGCAGGCGCCGCCGTCATGGCCGGCATGGTGAACTCCTACCGCGCGGCCAACCCCAACACCCTCTTCGTGGGTGCTGGTGACTTCATCGGGGCATCCACATTCACCTCGTTCATCCAGCAGGATCAGCCCACGCTCGACGTGCTGAACGAGATGGGGCTGGATGCCAGCGCCTTCGGTAACCACGAATTCGACCAGGGTCGGGATGACGTCGACAACCGCATCCTCCCCAACATCGACTGGGATTACCTCGCTGCCAACCTCTACGAGAAGGGCACCGACACCCCCGCCTACCAGGAGTACTTCGTGCAGCAGTACGGCGACGTATCGATCGGCTTCGTCGGAGCGGTCACCGATGAGCTGCCGAGCCTCGTGAGCCCCGCGGGAATCGACACCCTCGACGTCGGGCCGGTCGTGCCCGCCGTCAACCGGGTCGCCGACCAGCTCAGCGACGGCGACGAGGCCAACGGCGAAGCCGACGTCATCCTGCTTCTCGTCCACGAAGGTGCGGCGACGACCGATATTTCCAGCGCGACGGATGATTCGCGCTTCGGTCAGATCGTGACCGGTGCCAACGCGAACATCGACGGCATCATCTCGGGTCACACCCACCTGGCGTACGACCACGACGTGCCGATTCCCGGAACCGACCGCACCCGCCCGGTGCTGTCATCGGGCCAGTACGGCGAGAAGTACAGCCACACGTCGATCTCGGTGAACCCGCAGACCGGCGAGCTGGTCTCGCTCGACGCCGAGGTGCTGCCGCTGACCGGGTTCACCCCTGACCCCGAGGTCGCGGCGATCGTCGCGGATGCGGTCGCGGTCGCCATCGAGCGCGGCTCGGTGCCGCTCGGTGAGATCACCAGCGACCTGAACCGGGGCCGTCAGGCCGACGGCGTCTCGGAGAACCGCGGCACCGAGTCGACGATCGGCAACTTCGTGGCCGACGTGCAACTCTGGTCGACGCAAGAGGCGGGCGCCGAGATCGCGTTCATGAACCCCGGCGGCCTGCGGGCTGACCTGCAGTACGCCGCGAACCCGAAGACTCCGGGTGACGGACCGGGCGTGGTCACCTACTCGGAGGCCGCTAACGTGCAGTCGTTCGCGAACACCCTGTTCACCCTCGACCTCACCGGAGCGCAGGTGAAGCAGGTCCTCGAGGAGCAGTGGCAGCCCGCAGGAGCGAGCCGGCCATTCCTGAAGCTGGGGGTCTCGCAGAACCTGTCGTACACCTTCGACCCGGCAGCAGCGGTCGGCAGCCACATCACGGGCGTTTTCGTCGATGGCGAGCCGATCGACCCGGCAGCGACTTACAAAGTAGCCGTCAACTCGTTCCTGGTTCCCGGTGGAGACAACTTCGCCACCTTCGCCCAGGGCGCCAACGCGGCCGACACCGGCAAGGTCGACCTGCAGAGCATGGTCGACTACTTCGAGGAGTTCCCGACGGTCACCCCCGACTACGGGCAGCGCTCGTTCGGAGTATCGCTCTCCGCTCCGGACGCCGACGGGTACTCGGCCGGCGACGAGCTGACGCTGTCGCTGTCATCGCTGCTGCTATCGATCAACGGACCGCGCACCGGCACGGCTGTGGTGAGCGCGGGAGACGTCGAGCTGGGCAGCACGCCCATCGACCCGACCCTCGTGGACGCGTCGGATGAGGTCGGTCGAGCCACCGTCACGGTCACCATTCCGGAGGGCACGCCGGCCGGCGAGCTGGTGCTCACCGTCTCCGTTCCCGAGAGCGGCAGCGCGATCGAGGTGCCGATCCTGGTGACCTCGACCTCCGAGCCGATCGAGAACACCGCGCCGCCGGTGATCACGGGTCAGCCGCGGGTGGGCGCGACGCTCAGCACCACCGGCGGCAGCTGGACCGTGGATGCCCCCGCCCTCGCCTACCAGTGGAACCGTGACGGCGCCCCCATCGAGGGTGCGACCGCCGCGAACTACACGCTGGTCGGCGCGGACGCGGGCGCCGCCATCACGGTGACCGTGATCGCGAGCAAGGACGGCTACGATTCGGCGAGTGCGACCTCGGCCGCGATCGAGGTGCGCAAGGCCAGCAGCAGCACCGATGGTGACGCGAGTCGCCTGCTCGTGTTCGGTAACCAGTCGCTCAGCTACACCGTCACCGTGCGGGGCAGCGGCGGCGTGGTGCCGACCGGCGAGGTCGCGATCTATGACGGCAGCCGCAAGCTGACCACGGTCACGCTTGACCCCCAGGGTCGCGCGACCGTGCCGATCACGGGGCTCAGCCGAGGCATCCACCTGATCACGCCGCATTACCTCGGTAGCGATCAGCTGGCCGCGTCCGTCGGCTGGCCGTCGATCGTGATCAAGCTCTGATCCACAGGCTGGGCGGGAGGGTCGGCGGCGTCGGCCCTCCCGCTTAGCATGGGCAGGTGACTCCCGCGCTCGCCGTACTCGAGAAGACCTTCGGGTACTCGGCGTTCCGCGGGCAGCAGGCCGAGATCATCCAGACGATGATCGACGGCGGCGACGCCCTCGTGCTGATGCCGACCGGTGGCGGCAAGTCGCTGTGTTACCAGATTCCCGCGCTGGTGCGTGAGGGCACCGGCGTTGTGATCTCACCGCTCATCGCCCTGATGCAGGACCAGGTGGATGCCCTCGCCGCCGTCGGGGCGCGTGCCGAGTTTCTCAACTCCACACAGAGCGCCGAAGAGCGGCAGCGCGTCGAGGCCGCATATCTCGCCGGTGAACTCGACCTGCTCTACCTCGCACCGGAACGCCTGAGGGTATCGAGCACCACCGCGCTGCTCGATCGCGGCACCATCGCCCTGTTCGCCATCGACGAGGCGCATTGCGTGGCGCAGTGGGGTCACGACTTCAGGCCCGACTACCTGCAGCTCTCGGTGCTGCACGAGCGCTGGCCCGACGTTCCCCGCATCGCGCTCACGGCGACGGCAACGGAGGTCACCCGGCGCGAGATCGCCACGCGCCTGCAGCTGACGGACGCGAAGCAGTTCGTCTCGAGTTTCGACCGGCCGAACATCCAGTACCGCATCGAGTCCAAAGCGCAGCCGTTGCAGCAGTTGCTGTCGCTACTGCGCACCGAACATCCGGGCGACGCCGGCATCGTCTACTGCCTGTCGCGGGCCTCCGTCGAGAAGACCGCCGACTTCCTCGTCGAGAACGGCATCGCCGCCCTGCCGTACCACGCCGGTCTCGACTCCCGCGTGCGGGCATCGAACCAGAGCCGGTTCCTTCGTGAGGAGGGCATGGTGATGGTCGCGACCATCGCCTTCGGCATGGGCATCGACAAGCCCGACGTGCGATTCGTGGCCCACCTCGACCTGCCGAAGTCCGTGGAGGGGTACTACCAGGAGACCGGGCGCGCCGGTCGCGACGGGCTGCCCGCCACCGCCTGGCTCGCCTACGGGTTGCAGGACGTGGTGCAGCAGCGCCGCATGATCGACCAGTCCGAGGGCGACCTGACGCACCGCCGCAACCTCACCGCTCACCTCGACGCGATGCTCGCCCTCTGCGAGACCGTGTCCTGCCGCCGTGTGCAGCTGCTGAGCTACTTCGGGCAGCCGTCCACCGCGTGCGGCAACTGCGACACCTGCCTCTCGCCGCCGGAGACCTGGGACGGCACCGTCCCCGCCCAGAAACTGCTGTCGACGATCGTGCGCCTGCAGCGGGAGCGCAACCAGCGCTTCGGCGCGGGGCATCTCATCGACATCCTGATCGGCAAGACCACCCCGCGGGTGGCGCAGCACGGCCACGATTCGCTGGCCACCTGGGGCATCGGGGCGGATGTCAGCGAGCCGGAGTGGCGCGGAGTGGTGCGACAGTTACTCGCACAGGGCCTGCTGGCGGTGGAGGGTGAGTACGGCATCCTGGTCATCACCGAGGCATCGGGGGAGGTGCTCTCCGGCGGACGGTCCGTGTTGCTGCGGCGGGAGGCTCCCAAACGCGCGAAAGCGGCCAAGAAGATGGTCGGCGCGCAACTGCCCGCGGAGTCACTCGACCTGTTCGTCGCCCTCCGCGCTTGGCGTTCGAGCGAGGCGCAGACGCAGGGGGTGCCCGCCTACATCGTGTTCGGCGATGCGACGCTGCGCGGCATCGCCGTCACTCGCCCAACCACGCTGGCCGAGCTCAGCGGCATCACCGGGGTGGGCGAGAAGAAGCTCGATCAGTACGGCGAGGCACTGCTCGCGGTGGTTGCCGCGGCCTGAGGTCGGCGGCGAACTCAGGCCTCGGCCGTGGCGCCCGACTGCTGGGCAGCGACCGCAGCGTGCACCTCGTCCATGTCGAGCCCGCGCACCGCGGTGATGACCTGGTCGAGGGCGGGTGCGGGCAGGGCGCCGGGCTGGGAGAACACCAGCACCCCGTCGCGGAACACCATGAGGGTCGGGATGCTCGTGATGCCGGCAGCTCCGGCGAGCTCCTGCTCGGCCTCGGTGTCGACCTTGCCGAAGGTGATGTCGGGGTTCGACTCCGACGCGGCCTCGAAGATCGGGCCGAACTGGCGGCACGGGCCGCACCATTCCGCCCAGAAGTCGACGAGGGTGATTCCGGGCTGGGTGACGGTGTCGCCGAAGGCCTCGGCGGTGAGCGCGACTGTAGACATCTCTCAAGCCTAAAACGCCTGCGCTCTCACCGCTGATTTGTCGATGGATGCTGCAGCCGACGATCTGGAGAGCGCTTTGTGACAACTCGTCCAACTGGAGCACCGCGAAGTTGCAGGTTGTGCACAATGAGCGATCGCCGGGGTCGCCCGTGGTTTGGCGCCTCCCTACTGACCGTTTTCGCTCCCGCAGCGCCAGACGTACCGTGTGACGATGAGCCAGCTCACCGAGAATCGCACCAGCACGCCCGCCACCCAGCCCGCCGCACCGGTCGTGGATGTGGCCGCTCTCGGCGAGCACCTGATGGGCCGGTGGGGCGACATCCGCCGCACGGCGCGCGCGCTCGCGGCCCGGCCCGACCTCAAGCGCGTCGAAGGCCTCACCCATCATGAGCACCGCGCCCGCGTCATGGAGCAGCTGCACCTGCTCGTCGCCGAGGGCGCCGTGCACCGGGCGTTCCCGACCGAGCTCGGCGGCGAGGACAACGCGGGTGGCAACATCGCCGGCTTCGAGGAGCTCGTGCTCGCCGACCCCAGCCTGCAGATCAAGTCGGGCGTGCAGTGGGGCCTCTTCGGCGCCGCCGTCATGCACCTCGGCACCGAGCGGCACCACAAGCAGTGGCTGCCCGGCATCATGAGCCTCGAGATCCCTGGCGCGTTCGCCATGACCGAGACCGGGCACGGATCGGATGTCTCCGCGGTCGGTACCACCGCCACCTACAACGTGGACAGCGGCGAGTTCATCCTGCACACCCCGTTCCGCGCGGCGTGGAAGGACTACCTCGGCAACGCCGCCGTCGACGGCCGCGCCGCCGTCGTGTTCGCCCAGCTCATCACCCAGGGCGTCAACCACGGGGTGCACGCGTTCTTCGTGCCGATCCGCGACGACGACGGGTTCCTGCCCGGCATCGGCGGTGAGGATGACGGCCTGAAGGGCGGTCTCAACGGCATCGACAACGGGCGCCTGCACTTCGACAACGTTCGCGTTCCCCGCCTCAACCTGCTGAACCGCTACGGGGATGTCGCGGAAGACGGCACATACAGCTCGCCAATCGAGAGCCCCGGCCGGCGCTTCTTCACGATGCTCGGCACCCTCGTGCAGGGTCGGGTCTCCCTCGACGGGGCAGCCGTGGTCGCCAGCAAACTCGCGCTCACCATCGCCATCTCGTACGGCTCGCAGCGGCGGCAGTTCACCGCGGCCAGCGACACCGAGGAAGAGGTCATCCTCGACTACCAGCGCCACCAGCGCCGCCTGCTGCCGCGCCTCGCCGAGACATACGCGATGTCGTTCGCGCACGAGGTGTTCCTCGCTAAGTTCGACGACGTGTTCAGCGGCGCGCACGACACCGACGCCGACCGGCAAGACCTCGAGACCATCGCGGCGGCGCTGAAGCCGCTGAGCACCTGGGCCGCGCTCGACATCCTGCAGGAGGCGCGCGAAGCGTGCGGCGGCAACGGCTTCCTCGTGGAGAACCGGCTGACCAGCCTGCGGGCCGACCTCGACATCTACGCCACCTTCGAGGGCGACAACAACGTGCTGCTGCAGCTGGTCGCCAAGCGACTGCTCACCGACTACAGCCGGAAGTTCGCCCACGCCGGAGCGGGCGCGCTCGCCGGGTATGTGGCGGGTCAGGTCAACGAGGCTGCGGTGAACCGCACGGGGTTGCGCCGGCTCGCCCAGTCTGTCGTCGACTTCGGGTCGACGGCCCGGTCGGTCGGCTACGTGCGCGACACCGACTCCCAGCGTCAGCTGCTCACCGACCGGGTGCAGACGATGGTCGCTGAGGTCGCCGGACGACTGCGCAATGCGAGCAAGCTCCCGAAGATGGAGGCGGCGCAGCTGTTCAACAGCAACCAGAACGCCCTCATCGAAGCCGCCCGCGCGCACGCCGAGCTGCTGCAGTGGGAGGCGTTCACCGACGGCGTCGAGGCGATCGACGATGACGGCACGCGGCAGGTGCTCACCTGGCTGCGCGACCTGTTCGGGCTCGGCCTCATCGAGAAGAATGCCGCCTGGTACCTCATCCACGGGCGCATCTCGACGCAGCGCGCGCAGGCGGTCACGTCGTACATCGACGACCGCCTGCTGCCCCGGCTGCGGGAGCACGCCCTGCCCCTCGTCGCGGCGTTCGAGTTCACCCCGGAACACATCGGGGCCCCGATCGCGCTGGGCGCGGAGAAGGAGCGGCAGGACGAGGCGATGGAGTACTACCGGTCGCTGCGCAACGCCGGTACCGCGCCACTGGATGAGAAGCACGCGCGCGCCCTGCAGACCAGCTAGTACCGGCCCCTAGGCTGTAGCCGATGATCAAGTTTGTCGCGCGCGCCTTCTTCGCCCCCGTCGCGCGCCTGATCTTCCAGCCTCGCATCATCGGTAAGAAGAATGTGCCGAAGACCGGCGCCGTGCTGATCGCCAGCAACCACCTCTCGTTCATCGACAGCGTCGTGATCACCCTCGTCGCGCCTCGCTCGGTGTCGTTCCTGGCGAAGTCCGAGTACTTCACGGGAACCGGTTTCCGCGGCTGGATGTCGCGATCGTTCTTCACCGGCATCGGCGCGATCCCGGTCGAACGCGGCGCCGGACATGCCGCGCAGGATGCCCTGGATGCTGGCCTGTCGGTGCTGAACGACGGGGGTGCGTTCGCGATCTACCCCGAGGGCACCCGCTCCCGCGACGGCCGGTTGTATCGCGGCCGTACCGGAGTGGCGTGGCTCGCCCTCACCTCAGACGCGGTGGTCATCCCCGTTGCGCTGACCGGCACCCAGAACATCCAGCCACCCGGATCCAAACGGATTCACGCCGCCCAGGTCACCGTGCAGTTCGGCGAACCGATCGACCTGCGCGCCCACGGTGCAGCCAGCTCGGGCAAAGCGCGGCGGGAGGCGACGGATGACGTGATGAAGGCCATCCAGGCGATGAGCGGTCAGGAGCTCGCGGGGGAGTACAACGAGCCGCCGCCCGCCACGGTGGGGGAGCGCGTGCGCCGGGTGTTCCGCCGCCGCGGTCGGTACTAGACAGTCGCTACTAGCCGCTCGTTGCTAGGGCGCGGGTTCTAGCCGGCGATCGCCCGGCCGGCCATGATCCGGATGATCGCGGTGACGCCGAGCACCACCACGACCGCGATGATGGCCGCGATGCCGGCGGGCACCGAGATGAGTTCGCCGGCGAGCCTGCCGACGGCCACCCAGGCCAGGCCCCAGGACAGCGAGAGCGCCGGTGCGATCCGGCCGCGGCCGATGATCGCGATGGCCACGCCCACCAGGGCGGCAACGGCCAGCACCGCGACCGCCCACACGTCCGGGTCGATGCCGAAACCGGTGAACCCCGCCGCGACGAGCACCGCGGTCGCGTTGGCCGCCGTGGCGATGCTGACCCAGCCGAGGTAGAGCCCGACCGTGCCGTCGGTCACGATCGCGTCGACCGGCCCGTTCGGGCGGTGGCGCAAGCACAGCACGAAAGTCCAGCCCAGCACCACCAGCAGCGCGACGATTACCGGCACGCTCAGCCAGAGCTGGTCGAACTGCACACTCAGAATCCACGCGGCGTTCAGCACGAGCGAGGCGGCGATCCAGTAGCCGAGGCGGCGGTGGCGCTCGGCAGCAGACTGCGCGGGTAAGAACTGCCAGACCGCGTAGGCGATGAGCCCCACGTAGATGACGCCCCAGATCGAGAAGGCCGGGCCGTCCGGGGCGATGGGGGTTGCCGTCGCGCTCAGTGCGCCGCCGGCGGCATCCTGAATCGGAGTTCCGCCCGCAGCTCCCGAGCCGACGAACGAACCGATGACGGCGACGACCGCGCTCGCCGCAACGGTGACCTGACGGGCGATGTCGCGCGGGTCACGCACCGTGGGGCCCGCTAGTTCAGGAAGCCGAGGATCGGCGGGTAGGCGAGGCTGGCGATGATGACCAGGCCGGTGAGGGCGACGATGGCGGCCATACCGACGAGAGCGAGCTGGCCGAGAACCGAGACAACGCGCAGGAGCTTCATGCTCCCAGCCTAGGGGAGCGCGGCCTTCACAGAGGCCTCGTAGATGGCCTGGATCGACCGATCGAGGGTCGAGTCGAACTCGAGGTCGGACTGCTGTGCCGAGAGCCCCTCCAGCAGGGCCCGGCTGAAGCTCGCGATCTCGCCGTCGTTCTCCGCGAGAAGGGTGTCGGCTTCGCGCTGGCTGTAGCCGCCGGACAGTGCGACCACGCGCATGACCCGGGGGTGCTCGACGAGCGGGCGGTAGAGGTTCGGCACGGTGGGCAACGACAGCCTCACGATCACCTGGCTCTGCTCGGGCAGGTCGGCGAGGTGATCGGTCAGCTCGCCGAGCAGCAGCTCTTCGGCGGCAGCCTTGTCGGCGATCGAGATCGTCACCTCCGGTTCCAGGATCGGGATGAGGCCGTGCGCGAGCACCTCGCGGGCGACGTCGAACTGCTGGTCGACGATCGCCGCGATGCCGGAGGGGTTCGCCGCACCGACCACCGAACGCGCCTTCGTGCCGAAGAGTCCGTGGTGCACCGCGTGTCGCAGCGTCTTGTCCAACCGCGGGATCGGCTTCATCAGCTGCACGCCCTCGGCGGGTTCGGCCAGACCGTCATCGATCTTCACGAAGGGCACGACCCCCTTGATCTCCCAGAGGTAGCGCGCCGCCGGTCGGCCATCGAACTCGCGCCCCAGCGTCTCCTCGAACAGGATCGCCGCGAGCACCCGGTCGCCGCCGAAGGCCGGCGACATCACGATGCGGGCGCGCATGCGGTCGATCAGGTCGAACATCTCGGCGTCGGTGGAGTACTCGTTCGGCGCGATGCCATAGTCCTCCAGCGCCTTCGGGGTCGACCCGCCACTCTGATCGAGGGCCGCGATGAAGCCCCGGCCCGACGTCATCCGCTCTGCTTGCCTGTCGTCAACCATGCGGCGAGCGTATTCATCGGGTGCTGGGTTGGGCCTGCACAGCAGTCGAGATATCGCCGCGAGGTCGCGAGCCGATAGCGTCGAGCCATGACTTTCAACGACGGCGCCAAGATCGACCCGAGCCGCGTGCGACGCCGCGGCCGCACCGGTGTCGCGGTTGGCGCGGGTGGTGGCCTGCTCGTGCTGGGACTCTTCATCGTCTCGCAGATCATCGGGGTCGACCTCACCGGTCTCGCCGGCGGGGGCACCAGCGACCCCGCCAACGACCAGGAGCTCACCGAGTGCCAGACCGCGGAGGCCGCGAACGACAGCATCGACTGCCGCATCGCCGGCGCATCGGACTCGCTCGACACTTACTGGACAGGTGCCATGGACGGGTATCGCACCACCAACATCATCCTGTTCACCGACCAGACAGACACGGGATGCGGCGGCGCAACCAGCGCGGTGGGCCCGTTCTACTGCCCCGCCGACGAGACGATCTACGTCGACACCGCGTTCTACGACGAGCTGCGCACCCGCTTCGGCTCATCCGGCGGTCCGCTAGCCGAGATGTACGTGATCGCGCACGAGTGGGGTCACCACATCCAGAACGTCGCCGGCACGATGGAGGGGCTCGACCGGCAGGACGCCGGACCGGACTCCGATTCCGTGCGGCTCGAACTGCAGGCCGATTGCTACGCGGGCGCCTGGGTGGGAGCGGCGCCCGAGATCCTCAACGACGACGGCGTCGCCTTCCTCGACCCGGTCACACCCGAGCAGGTCGCGGACGCGCTGAGCGCCGCATCGGCGGTCGGTGACGACCGCATCCAGGAGTCCACGCAGGGGCAGGTCACTCCCGAGACCTGGACCCACGGCTCGAGCGAGAAGCGGCAGCAATGGTTCACCGCGGGCTACGAGGGTGGGCCGCAGGCGTGCGATACATTCTCGGTCGCCGCGCCCTGATTTTGCACTAAACCCGGAATAGTGCAAACTTGCACTCTATGGACGAGAGTGCAACGGAGAACCGCCGCGAGCGGAGGATGCGGGACACCGCGGCCCGCCTCACGTCGGTCTGCCGACAGCTCACCGCCGCGCACGGCCTCGGCGGATTCACGATCGACCAGGTGTGCGAGCAGGCCGACATCTCCCGGCGCACCTTCTTCAACTACTTCCCGTCGAAGGAGGATGCCGTTCTCGGCGGCAACCCGGAAGAAGATGCGCACGAGTTCGCCGCGCAGTTCCTCGCCCGCCCGTCAGGCGACTGGGGGCGCGTACTCGACGACCTGACCGAAATCGCCGTGGCCCACTTCGAGTCCGCTGGCGTCGACGCCGCCGAACGCGCCGAGCTCGGTGCTGCGATCGAGCGGGAGCCCGCACTGCTGCTGCGATTCATGGGAGTCTCCCGCGAGGTCGACCGCCGCATCGCCGAGCTCATCGCCGAGCGCGAGGGGTTGGACGCTGACGACCCCCGCCCCGGCGCCGCTGTATCGATCTTCGCAACCCTCATGCGCTCCACCGCCGAGCGCTTCCTCGACCCCACCAACGACCGCACCTTCGCGTCGATCCTCGCCGAGTCTCTTTCGGCGATGCGCGAGGTACTTCAGCCCGATCTCCGAAAGGCCACACTGTGAGCATCCCGACCACCACCCCCGCGACCAAGGACGGGCCGCTGCTGCTCACCCAGCGGCGCATCTGGATCATCTTCGCCGCCCTCATCGCCGGCATGCTGCTCTCCAGCCTCGACCAGACGATCGTCTCCACCGCGATGCCCACGATCGTTGGCCAGCTCGGCGGCGTTGAGCACCAGGTGTGGCTGACGACCGCGTACCTGCTCGCGACGACGATCGTGATGCCGGTGTACGGCAAGTTCGGCGACGTGCTCGGGCGGCGCCGGCTGTTCCTGGTCGCGATCGCGCTGTTCACCATCGCGTCGGTGGGCTGCGCGTTCGCCGGCGACTTCACCCAGCTAATCATCTGGCGGGCCATGCAGGGCCTCGGTGGTGGCGGGTTGATGATCCTCTCCCAGGCGATCATCGCCGACATCGTGCCCGCCTCCGAGCGCGGCAAGTACCTCGGGCCTCTCGGTGCGGTATTCGGGCTCTCCGCCGTGGGCGGCCCGCTTCTCGGCGGCTTCTTCGTCGACCACCTCACCTGGCAGTGGGCGTTCTACATCAACATCCCGGTCGGCATTGCCGCGTTCGCGGTGGCCTGGTTCACCCTCAAGCTGCCCAACAAGAAGGCAACGAAGCCGATCGACCTCGCCGGAGTCATCCTGCTGTCGGCCTTCACCACCTGCCTGATCTTCTTCACCGACTTCGGCGGCGACTCGGCGCACGGCTGGGCGGCGCTCGAAACGTGGGCGTTCGGGGTCGGGATGCTCGTGGCGGCGCTCCTGTTCGTGTTCGTCGAGTCGCGCGCGGCCGACCCGATCATCCCGCTCTCGCTGTTCCGCAACCCGACGTTCCTCAACGCGACGCTCATCGGGCTGACGCTCGGCCTCGGCATGTTCGCCGCGATCGGGTTCGTGCCGACCTTCCTGCAGATGTCGTCCGGCACCTCCGCCGCCGCCTCCGGCCTGCTCATGCTGCCGATGATGGTCGGGCTGATCGGAACGTCGGTGGTCTCCGGAATCCTGATCACCCGAACCGGGCGATACAAGAAGTTCCCGATCATCGGAACGCTCGTCACCGGCTCCGCGATGGTGGCGATGACCACCCTCACGGCCGAGACGCCGATCTGGCTGATCTGCGTGTTCCTGTTCGTGTTCGGCGCGGGCCTCGGCCTCATCATGCAGGTCGTGGTGCTCGTGGCGCAGAACTCGGTGGACGCCTCGATGGTCGGCACCGCGACGAGCACGAACAACTACTTCCGCGAGGTGGGTGCCTCCCTCGGAGTCGCAGTGTTCGGCACGATCTTCACGAGCCGCCTGACAGAGAACCTGACGGCGGTCTTCGCCGGGGGCGGCGCGAGCGCGGCCGACGCCGCGAATGCGACGGCGACCCTCGACCCGCAGACCCTCGGCCAGCTTCCCGATGCTCTTCGTGACGGGGTCGTGACCGCCTACGCCGACGCGCTGGCTCCGGTGTTCTGGTACCTGCTGCCGTTCGTCGCGATCGCGTTCGTGCTGTCGCTGTTCCTGAAGCGCATCCCGCTGTCGGATGTCGCGGGCCTGGTCGCGCGCGGCGAGGCGATCGGGGGCGAGGAAGCCGAGTCCCTGGAGGCGGCCGAGCGGTCGCAGCCGAAGGCGACGCGCGACGCGCCTACGAGGTGAGTCTCGGGGCCGGGGTTATCTCCGGCTCCGACCACACCTTCACGATCGACCAGGCCACCGCCGCGATCGGAACCGACAGCACGGCTCCTGCGATCCCGCCGAGAATGGTGCCGGCGGTCAGGGCGACGAGGATGACCAGCGGGTGGAGCTTCAGGGTCTGCGCCATCACGACGGGCTGGAGGAAGTTGCCCTCGAGCTGGTTGACCAGGATGACGATGCCCACCACGATGAGCGCGATCACCCACCCATTGGCGACCAGTGCCACGAGCGCGGCCAGGATGCCGGCCGCGGTGGCACCGACCAGTGGCACGAACGCGCCGATGAACACGATCACGGCGAGCGGCAGGGCGAGTGGCACTCCGAGCACGGCGAGGCCGATCCCGATGCCGAGCGCATCGACGAGGGCGATGATCGCGGTACCGCGCACGTAACCGCCGAGAACGGTCACCGAGGTGGCGCCGATGCGCTGGCCCCGAGCCCGACGGCTGGCGCGCAGCGGCTTGAGGAAGAACGCCCAGATGCGATCCCCGTCTTTCATGAAGAAGAACAGGATGACCACCGCGAGCACCGCGCCGGCGATGAGCTCGCCCGCGACGGTCACGCCGGCGAGGGCCCCGGATCCGAATTGGCTGCTGGTCAGGAAGTCGGTGACGGCGGCCCGGGCATCCTCGATCTGGCTCTCATCGATCGGCAGCGGGCCCGTGGTCAGGAAATCCTGCAGCTGGTCGACGCCGTCGGTTGCGGACTGCGCCAGCGCGCCCCACTGGCCCCGCACCGCGAAGACGATGAGGGTAACGACGCCGCCGATGACGATGATTCCACCGAGCAGCGCAATCCACGCTGCGGCAAGCGGCGAGAGCCCGCGCGCCCGCATCCAGTTCAGCAGCGGCGCGGCGGCCGACGCGATGATGATCGCGACCAGCACCGGGATGACGACGAGCTTGAGCTGCACGAGCGCGAACACGATGACCGCCGCGAGCGCGATGATCAGCAGGATCTGGGCGCTGCGGAGGGCCAACTTGCCGATCCCATCCGTCAGCAGCACCACCAAGGGGGTCGACGGGGAGTCGCGCACGGGTTCAGGGGCGGGCTGTGGCTGCTTGTTCCATCTCACCGGGCGGCTCCTCTATCTGGTGGGGTGTCCCTCGAGAGTGACACGAAGCGCCCGATAGCGCCATTCTCCGGGGCGGCCTTGACGCGGCGCCCGTGGGCCCTGTGTACGCCGCTAGCTCACGCAGACGTCGATGACCGAGACGCCCCCGCCCCTGAGCGATTCCCGCAATGCATCCTCGAACGAGTCGAGGGAATCCGCTGGCCGGCCGCGGGCGCCGAACGAGGCGGCGAAGTGCTGGACGTCGATGGTCGTGAGTCGACCGCTTCCCGACCGCCCGTTGTTGAGGATGTTCTCGATGCCGGACGTCTGCTGCGCGCTATCGCGCAGGATGACGTGGGTCAGCGGTACCCGAAGGCGACGGGCCGCCTCCAATTCATTGGTGGAGAGCAGCGATCCACCGGCCCCGGAGAGGATCACCACGCGGGTGCCGGGGTGCGCCACCCCGACCGCGACGGCTCGCGGCGACCGCGTCCCGGGCGTCTTCAGGCCAGCCCACAGCAGCCGACCGGGTTCTGCGACCGGGAAGTGTCGTGCGACGACCAGATCATCCGGGCCCAGGTCGCTGATCAATGTGTCGTCGTCGTCGAGAATGTTCCGCATCAGCGCGACCGCGGTGGCGGGGTGGACGGAGCCGGTCGGCGCGACGTGCGACCATGGCTCGGCCTCGACGTCGTCGAGCAGGCCCCGCAGCGCCGCCACTCGAGACGTCCACTGCTCGTTCACTGCCCGCGGAGTCAGGTCGCCCTGCAACGACGCGATCGCCCCGGCAATGGGGCCCCGGACGTGCAGTTCGGGGCGGTAACCAGACACGCGTAGCGGAGCGTCGTCGAGGTGGATGATTCGCGCCGAGGTCTGGAACGTCGCGGGGTCGAACCCCACCGTGTCGAACCCGATGGAGAGCACCACGTCGGCCTCGGCGAGGGCGGTCGATGCCGAGTCGTGCGCGCCGAGTCGCCCGAGGTACTGGCCGCGCACCTCGCGCGGCGCCACGCCGGCGGCACGGAGCGTCTCCACGACCGGCAGCCCGGTGGCGGTGAGCATGGATCGCACCGCCGCGGTGGCGGGAGGATTCACCGTTCTCGCGCCCACCAGGACGAGGGGTCGAGCGGCTTTGGCGAGCAGCGCCGCCGCCCGGGACGGACCGGCGAGTTCGGAGGCGAGCCCAGCGGAATCACCGATCGCCGTCTCTACGAAGAGCGAGCTCATCGGTCATCCCTTCCCGGTCAAGGTGGTGCAGGTGGGTTTCTATGGCCAATCAAAGCGGGCGGGCCCCAGCGCCCACCACGCAGAAAGCACGCAGTTGGGTAGTAAGACGGGGACTGGCCCCGGTCGGCGTCATCGTGTAACGCTTGCTGAGTGCGTACCCGAGCAATCCACACCCCTTCGCGGTGTCGGTCGCCACGAAGAAGTGACGAAGTTTTGACGAAATTGTGGAACGCATGAGCGAGGCCGGTACCCTCAGCAGCCTCCTGCGCGCGATTCGGCTCGAGCGCGACCTCACACTGGAAGCGCTCGCCGAGAAGGCGGGCGTGAGCGACCGGACCATCAGCGATATCGAGCGCGGGGTGAGCACGGGCCCGCGGCGCGCGACCATGCTCGCTCTTGCCGATGCTCTCGGCCTGCGTGATGCGGCGCGCGACAATCTGCTGGCTGCCGCGCGCGCGGGCAGAAGGCTCGCCACGTCAGGCGACGATCCCCTCATGCCGCATCGGTTGTCTGATTTCAGCGGCCGCGAGGCGGAGGTGGAGCGGCTTCTCGACATGCTGTCGTCAGACAGCAGCCCGGCCGTATCCCCGGTGGTGGTCAGCGGGATTCCCGGAGCGGGAAAGACCTCCATCGCCGTCGAGGCGGCGTTCCGCCTGCCGTCGCCCGCCGGACCGCGCTTGTTCGTTGACCTCGGGGGAATCGATGAGTCGCCGCTGACACCGCTGCGGGTTCTGCAATCACTGCTGCAGCAGGCAACCGGTGGGTCGGACGATTCCCGGAGCCTTGCCGACGCCGGCCAGGCATGGGTGTCGGCCACCGCGGAGACTGCGGTGGTCGTGATCCTCGACGACGCGGCGACCGAAGCGCAGGTGCGCCCGGTGCTCGCGATGGACCGCCGGTCGAGGCTCGTCGTCACCTCGCGGCGAGCGCTCGCCGGTCTCGAGGGGGCGCAGCATTTGGGGGTCGGCACCCTCGAGCGCAAGGAGAGCGTTGCGCTGCTCGCCCGAATCATCCCGCCGGCGCAAGCCGCCACCGGCGACCTCGATGAGCTGGCGCGACTGTGCGGAGATCTGCCGTTGGCGCTCCGCGTCGCCGCCAATCGCATCGCTTCGCACTCGTCACGATCGGTGGAGGACTTCACCCGTCGCCTCCGTGCAGAGAATCGTCGGCTCGCGGCCCTGGTCGCGGGCGATCTCGCCGTCGAGGCGACCTTCGCGGCCTCCTACAACCAGCTGCCGACGGCGACTCGGGAGATGTTCCGTTGCCTTGCGCTGCTGCGGGCGTCGTCGTTCAGCGCGCCGATGGCCGGGGCGATTCTCGACATCAGTGGCGTCCGCGCGGAGGACCTGCTCGAAGACCTGGTCGACCTGGGACTGCTCGAGGTGCTGCAAGGTGAGCGCTATCGCCTGCACGACCTGCTTCGCCTGTACGCGGGGGAACGGCTGCGAGCGGAGCTCGAGCCAGACCAGGTCGCCGCGCTCGAAACGCACCTCGGCCGGTGGGTGCTCGGGTCGGCCACCAACGCCGGGCTCGTCTTCGCGCCGCCGGAGAAGCGTGGAGCTAACAGCCATCCCGGAGCCACCTTCTCGGGGATGGATGACGCGAAGGCCTGGTTGATCACCGAAGTGGACTACTGGTTCACGGAGTACCGCCGGGCGGCCGACGAGGGCAGGTTCGCCGAGGTGGTCGAAACGACCAATGGTGTCAGCTGGTTCGGGGACCGCTGGCTGACGTGGGGGCACTGGCACGAGCTCTTCGCGATAGCGGCTCACGCGGCCGAGGCGACGGGGGACCGCTTTGTCGAGGTCGAGTCGCTGAACAATCACGCGTACATGCTGCTGTGGGAGGTCTTCCAGCCGGACTTGGCGCTGGAGGTCGCGCGCGAGGCCGTCGAGATTGCCGAACGCTACGACGATCGTGTTCAGCTGGCATGGGCGCTGGGCTTGCTCTCCACGTCGCTGTTCGAGCTTGGCCGGGTAGAAGAATCGATTCCGATCGGGGAGCGCGCCGGCGCCATATTTGCTGAGACCGGTGACACCGAAGGCGAGCTCTCGCTGCGCAACCAGATGGCGGTGACGCTCATCGAAACCGACCCTGCCGCTGCGCTCGAGCGATTCCAACAGATCGTCGAGATCACCGAAGACCCTCACGCGAACCTTTCGGATAACCATCGCTACAGTGACCGGCTGGGGGCCAAGAGTCAGATCGCGAAGTGCCTCCTGAAGCTCGGGCGGTATGAAGAAGCCATTGAGATGGGGTCTGCGGTGATCGCCCTCGGTCAGAGCACGGTCGACGCGGACCGAGCCCGAGGGCACCGTCACCGCGGCCTCGGCTATCTCGGCCTCGGCGACGTCGTGCGTGCGCGCGCCGACCTGGAGAAAGCGCTCGAGCTGACCGGCGGCGTGCATCCCAAGGCTTGGGGCGACGAGATCCGGGCCGCTCTCGACTCGCTCGACGCCGCCGATCGGGGCGCCGCCGACTAACGGCGCATCGTCGGTTCAGCGCGCGGTCGAGCATCCTTCCGACGGCTGTTGCAGCAGTCGTTCCGTGCTGCCTCGTACGGTCGGTGCGTCGGCATCGGCGAGAGGAGACAGTCGTGACTGCACCGCCACCTGCGCCCACGGCCGATTCGCCGGTCGGCACGATGGCGCCCACACCCGCCACGATGACGCCGGACTACCGGTCGTGGTCTGCCGTGGCGATGGTCTTCGTCGGCGGCGCCCTCGGCACTGTGAGCCGGGAGTCGCTCGACCTCGTCACCCCTAGCCGAGACCTGCTGTACACGACGTTCGTCATCAACATCGTCGGCTCGTTCCTGCTGGCCGTCGTCTACACGACGCTCGTGGTACGCAGCGGTACGCCCGCATTCCAGCGTCGCATGCGCCTCCTGGTGGGCACCGGATTCATGGGCGGATTCACGACCTACGGTTCGTTCGCGGTCGGCGTGGCCGCCGCCCTCTCCCGGGGCTCGGTGCTGAACGCCGCCCTGTACGCCATCGGGAGCATCGTGCTCGGCGTCGCGGCGGCGCTCGCCGGTCGGGCGCTCGTCGATGCGGTGCACGCCGGTTCGGGGCGCCAGAAGTGACGTCGTTCCTTCCGCTGACCGTCGTTGCGATTGCGATCGCCGGGGGTCTCGGCGCGGTGGCGCGCCTGGTCGTCGGCGGAAACATCCAGAAGGCGCTGTCCTGGCCATTCCCGATCGGAACGGCGGTCATCAACGTGGTCGGGGCGTTCTTGCTCGGGCTGGTGATGAGCGGGGCCGCGGTGAGCGCCGGCCCGACCTGGATCGCCGTCATCGGCACCGGATTCCTCGGAGGTTTCACGACTTTCAGTACTTCGAGCGTCGACAGCGCCGACCTCGCGCGGGGTCGGGACTGGGGTCGGGCCGGGCTGAACGCACTCGGAACAGGGGCGCTCGCGATTGCCGCGGCTGCCCTGGGCTACTCCCTGTGAGCGCCACCTGCCACCAACTTGGCTGACCGGAGCGCCGCACCCGCGCTGCTCCACGAGAAGAGGAGAAAAACATGGAACCCACCGACGACACCACACGGGACGACCCGGACGGCATCCGGACCCACCACGAGACCCCGACGCTCGGCAACCCCGACCTGCCGCAGGAGGGCGAGTCGAATACCGTCGACGATCAGGCTGCGCTGAAGATGACCGGGCCGCAGAACCCGGTGATCGAGAGCCAGTTCCCCAACCAGATCGACGCGCCGGGCACCGACATCAGCACGCAGCCGTTCTTCTGGTCGTCGTTCAACATCTCCCCGCGGCGGGTGCAGCGCGGCGGGTGGGCGCGGGAGATCACCCAGCAGGACTTTGCGATCTCCGACGAGATCTCCGGCGTCAACATGTACCTGGAGCCCGGCGGAATCCGCGAGCTGCACTGGCACCAGACTGCGGAGTGGGCGATCATGACTCGCGGCAGCTGCCGCGTGACGACGATCAGCCGCAGCGGCCTGCCAAGCGTCGACGACGTCAACGAGGGCGACCTCTGGTACTTCCCGGCCGGGATCCCTCATTCGCTGCAGGGCCTGGGGCCGGACGGCGCCGAGTTCGTGCTCGCGTTCGACAACGGCGCGCAGTCCGAGAGCAACACCTTGCTGCTCACGGACTGGTTCGCTCACACCCCGCCCGACATCCTGGCGAAGAACTTCGGTGTGGCGCAGGAGGTGTTCAAAGACATCCCGCTGCACAACCTGTGGATCTTCCCGGGCGATGTGCCCGGTGAGCTCGAGGCCGACAAGAAGTCGGCCGGCGTGCTGCCCGACACCGAGGCGGTCATCTTCCGCCTGTCGAGCTCAGACCCGGTGCGCCAGAACAGCGGCGGGAGCATCCGGATCGCCGACAGCAACAACTTCCCGATGTCGAAGACGGTTGCCGCGGCCCTGGTCACCCTGGAGCCGGGCTCGATGCGCGAGTTGCACTGGCACCCGAACGCCGACGAGTGGCAGTACTGGCTGAAGGGGGAAGGGCGGATGACCGTCTTCAACACCGGCCCGCACGCGAACACCACCGACTTCAGGGCGGGGGATGTCGGCGTGGTGGGCCGCAACTTCGGGCACTACATCGAGAACACCGGCGACGATCAGCTGGTGTTCCTCGAGACGTTCCGGAGCGACCACTACGAGGAGATCTCGTTGGCCAACTGGCTGAGCCACGTGCCTCCGGCGCTGGTCTCGGCGCACCTGAACATCCCCACGGATGTGTTGGCGACGTTCCCCCAGGGCACGCAGGGGATCACCCCGCTGCGCTGAGCATCGCTGGGAGAAGGGCGGGGCGTTCCGGCGCCCCGCCCTACTTCGTGCCTACTTCGTGACGGTGCGGTGCAGGAAGATCGCGGCGAGGCCCGAGCCCACCAGCGGCAGCAGCGGCGCCGACCACGGCGCGCTGGCGACCAGGGCAGTCGAGCAGACCGCGCCGATGGGAAGAGCGACGACCGTGAAGATGCGGATGAGGTTGCCTTTGCCCTTGTTCTCCGCGAGCTCCTGCATCGTGGTCGTGATCGTGCCCGTCACGTAGGTGGTCGTGATCCCGTCGACGTCAGACGCCCTCTTCGCAGCCACCGTCTGCAGCGACAGGGCGATCGCGAGCAGGGCGACGATGACGTACTGCTCGATCCGGCCGGCGGGCGACGGGATGGCGATCCACAGCACCGTCGCCACGGCCTGCGCGATCAGAGAAGGCAGCAGCAGACGGCGCGTGACGGAGGGGCCGGCTCCGGTTGTCGGGGTGCGGGTCATCCGGAATCCGGCGAAGGCGCCGATCGCGAAGAAGGCGACCGCGACCAGCGCGCCGATCAGCACCTGCAGGTACTCCGGCCGGGTGAACATGCCCATGAGGATGAGGTTGCCAGTCATCATCCCGGTGAAGATGCCGCCGAGCGACAGGAAGGCGAACGCATCCATGGCTCCCGAGCTGAACGCCAGCAGGACCAGGCCGATGTGGATGGGGCGGGGGCCGCGGCTGGTGGTGGGTGTCGACATGGTGTCTCCTCTATCTGGTGGCGGCTGATGGGGTGGCGGCGTGCTGGTGCGCGGTCGAACGTCCGCGGATGTGGTGGGCGAGGGTGACTCCGACGAGAACGACGAAGGCGATTCCGGCGCCCAGCGAGGTGTCTTCCACCCGCACCCCGACGATGTCGAGCAGAGGCTCGCTCGCGCCTTTGGCCGCGATGACCAACGCCATCGGCGTGATTGCGACGAGCGACAGCCCGAGGTTGCGGGGAACCAGGATCTCGAACATGTACATGAGGAAGCCGATGAGCAGCACCAGCGGAATGCCGGTCGGGTTCCACAGGGCGATCAGGTAGAAGAGCAGCAGGGCGAGCGCGGTGCCGAGGATGCGGTGCAGGCCCCGCAGCACGCTGAGCCGCACAGCGCTGTCTTTCTGGAGGATCGCGATGATGGCGAGCAGCACCCAATGGACCCGGTGCAATCCGAGCAGGCCGCCGACGGCCACCCCAAGCACCGTGGCGACGGTGAGGCGGACGAAGATGCGGCGCACGTCGGGGGTGAAGGCGAAGCGCCAGGGCGTGCGCGCCCGATACCTCTCGGCGTCTCGGCGGCGCCCCGAGGGCAGAACCAGGGGGGCGAGCACCACTAGGTAGGCGCTGACCATGCCGATGAGCAGCATCCCCAGCGCGAGCACCGGGCTGACGCCGGCGCCCTGGGCCGAAGCGGGAGCCACGAGCGCGCCGATTGCCCCGGTGATGAGCACGTAGAACATGGAGCCGGGGGAGCCCACCCCGAGGCTCAGCCCGAGGAATGAACTCACCACGGCGATGATCAGCATTGCCACGAGGTTGCCGACCAGGGAGCTGCTCGTGATCACTCCGGCGAGCGCAGACACCAGAAACCCGATCATGACGATCGGGAGTTCGCGCGCCCGCTCGCGTCGGCTGCGATCGGGCAAGTGCAGCACGAGGAATGAGCCGAGCGAGGCGGTCAGCCCCAGCGTCGCCTCGCCGGCGAGGGTGAACGCCAGCAGCGGGAGCGTGATCGCGGCCGCGGCCTGTACAGCCAGCGGCCACTGCGGCGGGGTCTTCCGCAGCGTGAAGAGGTCGACCAGCGCGGCCCGAGTGGACATGCATCGACGGTATTGGTGCGGTCGACGGTGTCGGTGGGACGGGGGTCGAGTCGTTGCTCGACACCCGTCCCACGGCGGCTAACCGAGTTCGTCGATCGCGTCGGTGATGACCTTCGCGACCGCGGCCGGTTGGGCGATCATGGCCAGGTGGGGGGTGTCGAGCTCGATGACCTTCCGCGCGCCGGCCCGCTGGTAGCCGAAGCGCTCGACATCCGGGTTGATGGTCTGGTCGTTCGCCGACACGATTCCCCAGGAGGGCTTGGTCTTCCAGGCTGCCACCGGAGCGGTCTCCGAGAAGGCGACGGCGGCCAGCGGCCGCTGCGACACCGCGAACACCTTGGCCTGGTCATCCGGAACACCGGCCGCGAACACTTCGGGGAAGGCGTCGATCTTCACGGAGACGTCGGTGCCGGGGTCTTGGCCGTCGATCGGGTATGGCGAGTACACGAGGTTCTGGGCGAGCAGCGAGTCAGGGAACCCACCCTGCAACTGGCCGAGGCTCTCACCCTCGTCGAGGGCGTATCCGGCGACATACACGAGGCCGACCACGTTCTCGGCGGCCCCCGCGACGGTAATGATCGCCCCGCCGTAGGAATGGCCGGCGAGGATGACGGGGCCGTCGATCTGCTCGACGAACGACCTAATGTACGCCGAGTCGCCGATCAGGCTGCGGTTGAATACCGGCGGGACGAACACCGTGTACCCCTGGCTCAGCAACTCCAGGGTCACGGGCGCCCAGCTGCTGGCGTCGGCGAACGCACCGTGCACCAGCACGATGGTGGGTTTGGTTGACATGGTTTCTCCTTGGGTTGAGTGGCCAGGGGAGTCGGAGGTCAGACGGAGGTGGCCATGACGACACTGTGCCGCGAGTCGGGGCACCATCAGCAGCTGATGCGGGATGCCTGCCGAAAAAGCCGATTTCTCGACAAACGACGAACCGCTGGTGCATCGGTGGCCACCATCATGGTGAGGCTCCCGAAATGAGGGGACGGGTCGTGCTGCTGCCATCGAACGCGTCATGCGTGCTCGTGCAGATGAGCGCCGTCACCCTGCGTGACGAGCCGGCCTATCGGCGGATGTCGCGTCACTCGTTCAGCGAGCTTGCCATGTCGCGAATCGCGTCAGTGCCACAGAAAGTGACAGCGCTCCTGCATGAGGTACCGGGGGAGGCCCTCGAGAGCGCGCAGGTTCAACTCGTGCACTCAGGAAGCCTGATTCTGCACCAGGGCGAGCGTGAGACGGTGGTGCGCGCCGGAGAACTGGTGATCTACGACGTGAGCCAGCCGTTCGCCTTCATCTATCCCGCCGAATTCCGATCCACCATCCTGCAGATCCCCGTATCCGTGCTCGGGGTGACGGCCAGCGCCATCCACGCCGTGTCTGAGCGATCAATCCCTGCCTGGTCCACGTTCGCGAACCTGGTCGGGTCGCTGGCCCGGTCGGCGGACGCGAATCACGACGACCTCACCCCGGGCAGCCAGGCGGCCGTGTCGCGGGCGATCGTCGATGCGACAACTCTCGTCGTCCGCGAGCGCAGCGGAACGGCTGTTGACACCTCGATGAGGCACGATCTGCTCGTGCGTCGCGCGCGAGAATACGTCAGGCAGAACGCCCACGACCCCGCGCTCAGCGCTCAGCTGATTGCGGCTCGGTTGCACGTGTCGGTGCGCACCCTGCACGCTGCGTTCCACGATGAACCTGACAGCCTGGCCCGACTCATTCGGCGATTGCGCCTCGAGCGCGCCAGGGCGCTGTTGGCGACTACCGACCATCCCGTTCGGCTGGTGGCGGAGAGTGTCGGCTACCTCGATGTGACCCACTTCATCCGGCTATTCAAGGCCACGGAGGGGGTGACCCCAGTTCGCTGGCGCCGACGTCAGTGGGGCGGGGCGGCACCCGAACTGGGCCTTCACCGGGGTACCCGGCTATCGAATACTGAGTGATACGCAAATAACTAGGGGGCTCCATTTGCTATCGATCACCTATGTCAGCTCGGCGAGTGCCGAGATGTCTGAGGAGGCCATCGCCGGCATCCTCGGTCCGTCGCGCGCGAACAACATCCGCAACGATCTGACCGGAGCGTTGCTGTATCACCGCGGTCGCTTCATCCAGATCCTGGAAGGTCCGGATGAGATGGTGAAGCTGTGGTTCGGGATCATCGAGGCTGACCCTCGCCACCGGAACGTGCAGAAGCTCAGCGAGAAGGCCATCGGCGAGCGCCAGTTTCCCGAGTGGACGATGGGATTCCGCGCCACCGACCAGGACGAGGCGAAGAAGCTCGAGGGGTTCGACGACTTCTTCGGCTCGCGCACCGCTGCCGAGCGCATCAAGCACGCCGAGAACGAGGCGCAGCAGCTTCTGGAGTGGCTCGCGGAGTACTGGTTCGAGCGCTGATCCCGGCGCTCTAGTGGGGAGCGGCCCGGGGGATGGCGACCGCTAGCGGCCGGCAGCGGTGAGGATGAGCGCCGCGATGTCCTGGGGGTGAGTCACCAGCGACAGGTGACCGCTCTCGAGCTCGATGGTGACCGCGTTCATGCGCTTGGCCAGGAACTGCTCGAGCTCGGGCGAGGTGGTGCGATCCCGCAGCGAGATCGCGTAGTAACTGGGTCGCTCGCGCCAGGCCGCAGCTGTAGTGCGTGACGCGAACAGCGAGTCGGAGATGGGCCCCTGCACGGCGAGCAACGTGTGGGCTGTGACGGTCTCCACTCCGTTCGCGAAGTCGGCCAGGAACGCGTCATCCGACAGCTGCGCAAATCCGTCCGCGTGCACGAGTCCTGCCGAGGCGGGCGGGCTCGGGAAACGGCCCGCGAGCGCGGTGTAATCCTCGTCGACATCGGGGGCCCGCGCGGCGACGTAGACGAGCGCGCTCACCCTGTCGTCGACGCCGACCTCGCTGATCACGGTTCCGGCCCACGAGTGCCCGACGAGCACGGCCGGTCCGTCGTGCCTGCCGAGCGCTCGCCGGGTCGCCGCTGCGTCGTCCGCCAACGTGGTGAGGGGATTCTGCACCGCCGTCACCGCGAGGCCGCGCTCGAGCAGCAACGGGATGACCTCACCCCAGGACGACCCGTCCGCGTATGCGCCGTGAACCAGCACGACATGGTTGGCCTGCGGGGGAGTGGGTGCGGCGGCGGTCATGCCGCAGAAGGTACGAGCAATGCGGCGCTGCCGCGACGGACGATCGTCGGAACTTCAGGTCGACCGGGCCCCGGCTGCCCGCCCGTTCGGCCCGGGCGGCGGCTCGTGCCCCGGTCGGTGCGACTGCGGGTCGAAGAGCATCGACCGGTCGGCCGTGCCGAGTGTGTCGAAATATCCGACCAGGCGGCGATCCTCCGATCGCGCAGCCCAGGTGACGACCCGGTAGAAGGTCTCGTTGCGCGGGCCCATCTTGAGCATGCGGATGATGCCGGCGGGCTCCAACTTGCTGTCCCGCATGATGATCCACTCCTGCTCGGAGATCTGGATCGGCGGCCACGGCGGCTGCCAATCGCGCACCGTAGGAGGTCTCATAACGGGCCGGGCGGCGGACGCATCGAGTTTCGCCGCGACCTCGCGATCGATCCGGTCTGCGTACCGTTTGTTCGTGCCCATGATGCTCCAGTGAGGGAGCGCCCGGCCGCGCAATGAGGGGTGAAGCGCCCAACCTGCGGCAGCCTCGGTGACGATTCTAGGTCGACGCGGCCGACATCGGTTCTTCGGGTGCAGGATCTTTTCGCCATACCGCGAGGGTGTGACGGAAGCCCACGAGCTCATGCCCGACGACCTCGACCACGGCTGCCAGGGCGACGAGCCCGACGACCGTGCTCAGGGCGGTCAGCGCTCCGCGCGACTCGAGATCCAACGGCTGGCCCGGCTCGATGATCGCTCCGATCACGACGGCGATGGCAAGCGGCGTGAGGGTCACGAGCAGGATCGGAAGGTGGCTGCCGTCGTACGAGCGCATCAGCACGCTCCAGGTCAGGAAGATTAGCGCGACGGTGAGCCCGAGAGGCACGGCGAGCGCGAGCGAAATGCCCAGCAGGGTGATGCCGCCATGCTCCACCGCGATCGTCGTCAGGTGCAGCCCGGCGCCGATCGCCGTGATGCTGGCGAGCAGGGCCAGGTGAACATAGCGCCAGGCGAAGACCCGCTCCGGGCGTAACTCGAGCACCAGCCGGGAGGGGACGAGGAAGTAGGTCCACCACACGGCCGCCGCGGTCAGGAGTCCCGACGAGGCGACGAGCACCGCTTCCACGGACCAGCCGACCTCCTGGGTGAGGGCGCCGACCGCCGCGGTCGTCCCGGCGATCACCTCACCGATGGTGATGATCGTCAGCAGTGCGAACCTCTCGGCCAGATGACCGGCGTTCCAGGGCGAGTATCCGAACCGTCGCACGGCAACCAGCGGAGCGATCATCTCACCCGCGGCGAGGGCGACGAGGGCGACGATCGTCACGCCGACCGGCAGCGGCAGGATCGCGGTCAGCAGCCACCCGAGCTGGGCGACGCTGATGATCACCACGTACGACAGCGCGTTCACACGATGCTCCGGGTCGTGCACCGCTGCGCGCAGCCACAGCGCGATCAGGGGCACCCGCATGATGATGTACCCGATCACCATGAGCAGGTTGTTGGGGCTCTCGCTGTGGGCCGCCGCCTCGAAACTCACCGGCAGTCCGTAGGCGAGCACGATCACGCCGATCATCTGCACGATGGTCGCCAGGCGAACCAGCAGGTCGTCGTTGTTGTAGGCGGAGGCGAACCACGTCGAGTTCAGCCAAGCCCAGCTCACGGCCCAAATCGCGAAGGCATAGGCACCGACGGCCGGCCAGACCGTGCCGTCGGCGAGTTGCTCTGCCAGTTGATCGGATGCCGTCGCGAAGGCCACCACGTAGGTGAGGTCGTAGAGCAACTCGAGGGGAGTGGACGTTCGCCCTCGCTCCCTGGGGTTTCGCCCGGGCATGGGCCGGATGCGATGACGGAGCTCCGCTCGCAGCGCCGTCTCGAAGTCAGCAGATTGCGTCATGCTGTTCCTCTCGGGGCGTCCGGTATCGAGGGTGTCACCGAAGACGGTAGCGCACGGCAGGAACGCCGGGTAGGCCGGATCAGCAGCTCTGAACAGTCGGCGCATCCGTTGCCCCGGGCGGTCTCGTAACATCGGTGCGAACGTGTTGGAGTCGTGGCGGGGAGCAGCATGGCAGAGCCGGGTGATCGAGCTACCGATCCCGTGATGGCGCCGATCCTGTCGGGCGCGCACTGGCAGCGGCTGATCGCGCGCGCGACGCGAGCCGAAGTCTCCGCGGGCGACCGCCTCTTCAGCGCCGGCGAGCGCAACTACCCGCTCGTGCTCATCGAGTCCGGCCAGGTGCAGCTGGTGCGCGAGGCGCTCGCGTGGGCCGATGAAGAGGTGGTTGCCGACCTCGGACCCGGCGCGTTCGCCGGCGACCTCGGGATGCTCAACGGGCACGCGTCGTTCCTCACGGCCCGGGCGACGACGACGGGAACGGCATACCTGCTGAATCGGCAAGCGCTCCAGCAGGCCATGCGCGAAGACGACGAGCTCGCCGACATCATCCTCCGCGCGCTGTGGGCGCGGCGGGAGTTTCTGCGCAAGAGCCCCACAGCCCAGTCGTTGAAGCTCGTCGGTCACGGCTCGTCCACCGAGTTCCTGAAGCTGCGCGAGTTCGCGGAGCGACTCGATCTGGCGTACACCGCGGTCGACCTGGGGGCGGTGGGCGGCACTCATCCTGGCCACGACCTGCCGCGGGGCGACCTGCCGGTGGCGTACCTGTTGGGTACGCCGATCGTCCGCGCGACGCCCGGGATCGTCGCAGAACTCCTCGGGCTCAGCTACGAACCCGATGACGGCGGAGAGATGGACCTGGTCGTGATCGGCGGTGGGCCGGCCGGCCTCGCCAGCGCGATCTACGGAGCGTCGGAGGGGCTACGAACGCTGCTGCTCGATTCCGTAGCTCCGGGTGGCCAGGCCGCCGCGACATCCCGGATCGAGAACTATCTCGGCTTTCCGTTCGGCGTCAGCGGGATGGACCTGATCGGCCAGGCATCGCTGCAGGCGATCAAGTTCGGCGTGCAGATCTGCGCCCCCTGCGAAGCAACCGACCTGCGCCCGACCGATGGAGGCGTCGTGGTGACGCTGTCAGACGGCCGTGAGATCGCGGCCCGTGCCGCCCTGATCACCGCGGGCGCCTCGTACCGAACCCTGAGCCTGCCGCGCTGGGCCGAGTTCGAGGAGACGAGCATCTACTACGCCGCGACCGCGCTCGAGGTGAAGCAGGTCGCGGGGTCGCCGTCGGTCGTGGTGGGCGGTGCGAACTCGGCCGGACAGGCGTCGCTGTACCTGGCGGCAAACGGCTCGCCAGTGCACCTGGTCATCAGGGGCGACGACATCGGCGCCCGAATGTCGTCGTACCTTGCGAACCGCATCGTGGAGGAGCAGAACATCACCGTGCACCTGGGCTCGCAACTGATGAGCCTGGAGGGCGACGACGTGCTCGAGGCGGTCACGATCGACACGGCGGGCCGGGTGGATGCCCGGGGCCTGTTCTGCTTCATCGGTGCCGATCCCGCCAGCGCGTGGATCCGCGATGTGGCTCGGGATGCGGCGGGGTTCATCCTGACCGGCAGCGACGTGGTGGCGGGTTCCGGCCATGCGCCACTCCCGTTTGAGACCTCGGTGCCGCGCGTCTTCGCCGCGGGCGACATCAGGCACGGGTCGATGAAACGCGTCGCGGCCGCCGTCGGCGAGGGGTCGAGCGCCGTCGCATCCGTCCACCGCGCGCTGGCGGGTCTCACCTAGCCGCGGGAGTCGACGAACCGCGCGCCGGCGATGGCGGTGCCGATGCCGCGACCGCGCGTCGCCCCGACGGTGATGACCTCGGCGACAGCGAGCATCCCTGCCAGCGCCGCACCGAGCGCGAGCACCGACCGCGGGTCGAGGCTGCTGACGGTGAGCAGCACCGTCCAGACCAGCGGGACGGATGCTCGCGCCAGCCGTCTCCCGAGGGTGGGAGCCCGCGACCCCCAGTCCAGCGTCAGCCACACCGCACGCTGCCCGAAGCTGGCGCCGGACCTGTGCAGCGCGGGCAGCAGGAACACGAGCAGCCCCGGCAGCAGCGTCGACACGAGGGGCGAGACCCACTCGGGCACGGTCGCCCCGAGCGCTCGGGGCACGCCCACACCCAGAATCGACAGCACGCTGCCGAGCAGCGAGAACAGGACCCAATCGAAGAGCATCCCGAGCCAACGACGGCCCGCGGTCACCGGGCGAGGCGTGAGACGCCGGGGCCGCAGGTCGGAATCCCCGGGCATCCATCTCAGGATGCGCGGCGCGATGAACGCGCCCAGAATGGCACCGGCCGTGTTCGCGATGAGGTCGTCGACATCGGCGAACCGGTAGGCGCAGCTGTAGACGCCCCAGATTCCGGTGTACTGGGTCGATTCGATCAGCAGCGAGATCGCGAAGCCCGCGGCGGTGGCGACCCCGGCGCCGCGGGAGAAGTAGCGGCGCACGATCACGCCGAGGGGCACGAACAGGGCGATGTTGAACAGGTACTCGATGACGGCGTCGCTCGTGATCGCTGTCAAGAACGGCTGGCCTGCCCCCTCGCGGATCACGTCGTCGACGAAGTGGAACGGCACGAGCTGCAGGGGCGCCACGCACACCGTGGTGGTGTCTGACGGCAGCGGGAACAACGTGTACGCGGCAAGGGCGACCCCGTAGATGCTGACGGCGACCGCGCCGAGCACGCGCAACCCGCTGACGCGCCCGTACCGCCTGATCTGCATCAGCAGCAACGGCACGAACACGATCGCGAAGATCGCGAGCCCGCCGACGATGCCGATGACCCCGTTACGTTCGTACCCCGCGAACACCTACTGCGCTCGCAGCGGCTCGATGAGTTCGGGACCGTCGTTCGGGATGCCCCGGCTCTTCTCCACCTTGTTCACCGACCGAGAGACCTCGAAGTACTCGACCTCGTTGGCCACCGCCTCAGACGAATGCTTGACCAGGTCGATCAGCTCGTCGCCGTCGAGCTCGTCGCCGAGCCAATCGTCAATGGCATCGGGGGTCAGGAACGCCGGCTCCCGGTCGTGCACCTCCCCGGGGGTGACGTGCGCATCGAGGGTGAGGATGGCCATCGAGAGCCGTTCGCGCAGCGGGTCGCCCTCCGGCCGCGATCGGTCGAACCAGCTCCGCACGATCCCCGCGAGGGCCAGGGGTTCGCCCGGCATCCGGATGAAATAGGGCTGCTTGCCATCCTCCCGCACCTGCCACTCGTAGTAGCCGAGCGCGGCAACCACGACCCGATGCTCGGCGAACGGCTTCTTGAACATCCCGTTCGTGGCGACGGTCTCGATGCGGGCGTTGAACGTCGGCTTGCCACCGAACTCCTTCGCGAAGGGCGCCACCATGCCCCACCGCACCGCTTCGATGCTCCGAACGCCGTCGTGGCTCGCCGCCACCGGCACTTCGGTGGTCGGAGCCACGTTGTAGTTGGCCGGCCAGTGCTGCTGCCAGTCTTTGAGCGCTCCCATGCCATGGGCCGTGACGATCGACTCGAGGAGCTCGTTCGTCTCACTGTTCATCGCGAACCGTCCGCACATGCTGATCAGGCTACGCGTGACGGGCGACGTAGCGGTGACTTACGATTCACCGCCGACGATCCGCCCGCTGGTGAAGTCGTGGGCTTCGCCCGCGAGTTCTGGCCAATCCTCGACGTCGGTGATGCGAATCCAGCTCTCGCCCTCATCCGCGTCGAACGGTCCAAGCTCGCCGATGTTGCGGTGCAGCAGATCGTCGGCTCGTTCTGCCGGGAGGCGGATTACAAGGGAATCGTCGTCCAGATAGGCGAACCGCTTGCCGTCCGCCAGGAGCGACAGTCCGTCGACGGAAACATCCCGTTCCGGATCGTCGACCAGCTGGCCGGCGAGCCGATCGAAGACAAGGTAGGGGGAGGGTCGTTCTCCGGTGGGATCGCTCACTGCTGTCCTTTCGCCACGATACGACGAGACGATACTCCGGCGTGAGAGTACGACTCGCGACCAATTGACGAGATCTCGGGCCGAAGCCGACTCATCGAGGGGAGGTGCCGCGCATCTCGATATCGATCTGCGACGCATCCAGGTTCGCGAGAACGCTCTCGAGCACGTCAGCATCGAAGGTGCCGTTGTCGCGGGCGTCGAGCAGTGCCGAGCGCTGGGCAGCGATGACAGCGAGGCGGTGGGCCTTGGCGGTCTCGAAGCTCGCATTCGTCGGATCGGCGAGGACCGCGGTCGAGGGGGCTTCGATTGAGTCGGCGCTGGTTTTCAGGATCTCGAAGATCCGTTTGCGCTGCTCGCTGACCTGAGCCAGGGCGGCATCCGTGTCGACGTGCGGGGATAGCCTGCGCAGGAGCGGGCCGATGGTGCCCCCCTGCAGCAGCAACGACAGGACCGCCACCGCGAAAGCGATCAGCACGAGAACCGACCGTTGCGGGGTTTCGAGGGGGAGCGATTGCGCCGCCGCCACCGTGACGGCGCCCCGCATCCCGGCCCAGACAACCGCGGTGCCGTCGCGCCAGCCCAGGGGCTTGCCGCGGAAGTAGTCGATGTCGGCAAGAACCCGGGTCACTCGACTCGCGAAACGCTGGAGGTCCCGCTCGGTGAGCGCCCTCCGGGGCCGGCTGCCAGCCTCTGAGAGAGCCTCGCGAGCGCCATCCGGTGTGCCCATCTTGTTCTGCATCCCCTCGAGTCGAGGCTGCATCTTCTCTGACCGGCGCGCGGTGGCGGTCAGGAAGCCGAGCAACGGGGCGACGTACGCGGCGCGCACCAGGATCGTGAGCGCGAGCGCGGCGACCGCGATGAGAACCGCCGGAGCAACGCCCGCGTGATCGTTCTCGACGTTCGTGAGAACCGATTTGATCTGCAGGCCCATCGTCAGGAAGATCGCACCTTCCAGCACGAGTTCTACGGTTCGCCAGTTCTGCGAATCGGAGAGCCGGTTCTGCGGGGAGAGCTCGCGCGGTGCGCGAATGCCGGTGAGCAGCCCTGCCACCACGGCAGCGACGAGTCCGGATGCGCCGAGCAGCTCGGCCGGCACTGCCGCGAGGAACGGGACCGTGAACGAGATGACGGTATTCACCGTCGGGTCGGTGACGCGCTGCCGGATCGCGAGGTTGACCGCGCCGACCAGGATGCCGATCGCCGCCGCGACCGCGATGGAGAACGCGAACGAGCCGACGGCGCCCCAGAACGAGAACGAGGCGGCTGTTGCGGCGATGGCGGTGCGGAGCACGACCAGGGCTGTCGCGTCGTTGAGCAGGCTCTCGCCGTCGAGGATCGCGACCACTCGTTTCGAGACCGCCGTCTTCTTCACGATCGAGGTCGCCACCGCGTCTGTGGGGCTGATGATCGCACCCAGGGCCACGCCCCAGGCGAACCCGAGGTCGGGAATGGCGACCATGAAGAAGAGCCCGAGTGCGAGCGCCGTTCCCACCACGAGCACAACGGAGAGCCCGCTGATTGCCCCGAACTCCCGCCGGAAGTTCATTCCGGGCATCGATACTGCCGACGAATAGAGCAGCGGCGGCAGAACCCCCAGCAGGATCAATTCCGGGTCGATGCTGAAGTCGCTGAACTCGGGAAGGAAGCTGGCCACGACCCCGATCGCAACGAGGGCGAGGGGTGACGCTATCCCGAGTCGCGGCGCGAGCACCGTCGTCGCCGCGATGGCGATCAGGCCGATGACGGCGATGACAAGCGTTTCAACCATGACCCCAGAGTGGCACTGATCGGCGGCTACCCCCTGCTCGTGCCTGCCCGGGGCCGCGTCATCCGCTCCATCATCACGAGGATGGGGCGTCGCCCCGCGAGTCGCACGGCGACGGCTCCCGCCCGGTTCCCCACTCCGTCGACGACGCTGGGGCCGGGGTGTCGGCGTTCCAGGTGTCTCAGGGCGGTCGCGACCACATCATCGACGCTGCGCTTGCGGACCCCTGCGGTGGCGTCTTCCGTGCCCACGACATCGTTGAATTCGGTGGCGGTGGCACCGGGCGACAGCGCGAAGACCGTGACGCCGGTGTGCCTGAGCTCCGCCCACAGGGCCTCGGTGAAGTTCAGGATGAACGCCTTGGTGGCACCGTAGACCGCCATTCTGGGCACGGGAGCGTATGCGGCCATGCTGGCGACATTGATGAGGAAGCCGGTGCCGGCTTCGAGGATGTCGGGCAGGAAGGTTGCGCTCAGTTGCACCGGGGTCGAGACGTCGACGGTGATCTCGGCGGCGAGACGAGAGGTGTCCTCCTGCAGGAACGGGCCGTACGTGCCGAACCCAGCGTTGTTGATCAGGCTGGTGACTCGGAGCCCCGATGCCGCGACGGCGCGTTGGAGATCGGCCGCGGCTGTGGGTGAGGAGAGGTCCTGCTCGATCGCCGTCGCGGTGACACCGTGTGATTGTTGGAGTTCGGAGGCAAGCGCCCGGAGGCGATCGCCTCGCCGCGCTACCAAGATGAGGTCCGAACCGCGGGCTGCGAGTTCGCGAGCGAACGCGGTGCCGATGCCTGAGCTCGCGCCCGTGATGAGGGTGGTTTGTCGTGAATAGTCCATGCCGGCAGAGTATGCCTGACTGGCACTGAGTGTCAACATGGCACGCCTGCTAGGGTGAACGCATGGTTGCTGGCGAGAGTCTGTGGGCGCGATCGAGGCAGGCCGCCTATGCCGAGATCTCGAGCATCGCGATGGGTCTCTTCCTCGAGCACGGGTTTGAGGCGACCACGATCGACCAGATCGCCGCCAGCGCCAGAATCTCGCGGCGATCCTTCTTCCGTTACTTCGGGACGAAGGAAGACATCGTCTTGGGTGACCTGGCGAGTCAGGGCGAAACAGTGCGCGACGCGCTGGAGTCGATTCCATTGTCGGTCGGTCCGTGGGAAGCGTTGCGAGCGGCCCTGGATGCGGTGGATGCCCTCGACGTCGATCCCGCCGTGACGCTCAAGATCTCCAAGATGATGTACGAGACGCCGTCGTTACGGGCCAGGAGCATCGAAAAGCACCTGCACTGGCAGGCGCTCCTGGTGCCCAACGTTCGCCGGAGACTGGGGATGCCCCTCGACGATCACCGCGACCCCGCCGCCGACGCCATCGTTGCCTCGGCGATCGCCTGTCTTGACGCGGCGGGCGAGATCTGGACCGCCGGCAACGGCAAGCAGAACCTCGCCGAGCTCTACGATCGGGCCGTCGCAGCGATACGAACCAGGTAACCCCGGAGAACTATTCGGCGCTGCCGTCTGACGCCAAGCTGTGCCAGATGTCGAACGCGACGATCGATGCCTGGTCGGCGTCGCCGGTGGCCAGCAACTCGATCAGCTCCTCGTGTCGGGTGAAGGACAGCCCGCCGTCGCGAGTGAAACGATGCCGTTCGGCGCGACGGACGAGTGGACCGAAGTGGTCGATCACCGACTCGAGTGCGTGATTACCGAGCGCTGCAACGGGCACGTTATGCAGCTCTTCATCTGCCTGGTGCGCGGCACCGACGTCGTCAGCCTCAACCGCGGCGGCGAAGCGTTGATTCGCGTCCCTCATCCTGCTGATCTCGTCATCACTCAGGCGCCCGGCCATCTGGCGCACGGCCAACGCGTGCATCGCGCCGACGACATCGCTGGCATCCCGTGCAGCGTCGGACTCGATCGCGCTCACCGTCGTTGATCGCCCGGGTACCGCCACGACGAGCCCGCTGTTCCCGAGTCGCAGTAGTGCTTCCCGGATGGGTGTGCGGCTCACGCCGAGCCATTCGGCGAGTTCTCCGTCTTTCAACTGCTCGCCCGGCGCGAAGGTGCCGTCGACGATGGCGTCACGGATGCGCCGGTACACGTCGTCGCGGAGCAGTGAGCGGCCGACGCCGACGGTGTCTACGGGGATTGGCATGCAACATATTGCGCACACGCTGCGGGCCGATGCAAATCTCGCAACAAGTTCTTGGAATAGATTCCAGAATGCAATATGTTACACATCACAGTCGACATAAGCCGACATCAGAGACCTCACCCGGGCATCGGCGCGAGGACAGAAGGGAAGGCATCATGAGCACCACTGGAATCACAAACGTTGTACTCGTTCACGGAGCGTTCGCAGACGGCTCGGGCTGGCGCAACGTGTACGAGGACCTCACGAGCCGCGGCTTCCGCGTGACGATCGTGCAGAATCCGCTCACCTCCTTCGAGGATGACGTCGCGGCGACGACGCGGGTGCTGGACAAGCAGGATGGCCCCACCATCCTGGTCGGTCATTCCTGGGGAGGCACCGTCATCACCGAGGCCGGCAGCCACGAGAACGTGGCCGGCCTGGTCTACGTGGCGGCGCTCATCCCGGACTCGGGCGAGACGTCGGGGCAGCAGTATGAGGGGTTCGCGGCAACGCCCAACTTCGTCATCGACATTGACGACGCCGGCTTCGGGTTCCTGAACCACGACAAGTTCGCCATCGGATTCGCGGCCGACGCGAGCGAGGCAGACGCCGCCTTCCTGCGCGACTCGCAGGTGCCGGTGAACATGGCCGTATTCGGCGCACCGGTGACCCGCGCCGCCTGGCACGACAAGCCGAGCTGGGCGGTCTTCGGCACGGAGGACAACGCCTTCGACCAGGCGATGCTCCAGCACATGGCGCAGCGCGCGGGCGCCGAGATCACCACCACCCCGGGCAGTCACGCCGTCTACCTGACCCAGCCCGGGATTGTCTCCGACGTGATCGTCGCCGCCGCCGAGAACGCCCTGGTTGGCGCTCGCTGACAGTGAATCAGCCAGAGCCCGGCTCGCGCGTCATGCGAGCCGGGCTCATCCAAAAGAAGAAGTGCACGCATCCACGTCGTGGCTCTATTCTCCAGGCGTCTATCGAGCGTCGGCGAGCGAGATGTTCATCGAATCGATTCCGGAATCACTGAGCACGAAGTCGTAGCGCAGTGTCGACGGGCTCTCGGGGTAGTCGCCGTATGCGATCGCGATGAGGGTGTAGGTCCCGTCATCCAGTCGGAGATCGACTGTCTCAAGGAAGATCGGGAGGGTCATCTCGAACCACTGGCTGATCGCCACCCACCCGACAAGCTCGGTGTTGTCGTCGATGACTCGCCCATCCGGCGCGAAAAGCGCGGCGAGTGCTCGCGAATCGTGGGCGTTCATCGCCGTCGTCGCCTCGGCAACCAACGCCCGGAAGTCATCAATCGAGGTAGGCGAAGTGTGCTGGATGGATCGGCTCATGTCGTACCGCTTTCGACTCGGTAATGCTGACTTCCATTCGAGCGCTCGAGAGGTGAAATGGCCACGCAGTGCGCAGGCGATCCAGAGGCAATTCGGCAGCATGACTGGCCGTGACTCCATGCCGCTTGGGGAACGGCTCGGGCGGTTGCAGCCTCGAACCCGTTTCTGCGAACCTCAGGTATGCCCGACAGCGACGAGGGAACCGGACTGGGGTCGCTGTTGCGAGCGTTCCGCCAACGGCTCGATCTGACAATCGAGCGACTCTCGCAGGCCTCGGGTGTCAGCGAACGCACCATCAGCGACATCGAACGTGGGGTCAGTGCCGCCCCCCAGCCGCGAACCGTCGCCGCCCTCGCCGACGCGCTCAGCCTGCTGCCGGAGGAGCGGGAGAGTTTTCTCGCGACGGCGAGAGCCGCACGCGTGGCTCTGACGCCGCCTGATCGTGGGCTGGCTTCTCGACCCAACCGAGCCGTCGATTTCAGTGGACGAGCGGATGAGCGGGCATTGCTCACGTCCATGCTGGAGAGCTCCGCGGATGAACCGGCCGCTCCGACCGCAGTCGTCGTCACAGGGCCACCGGGCGTTGGCAAGACCACGCTCGCGCTCGAGTGCCTTCACGACGTCTCGGACGATCGCATTCTCTTCGTGGATCTTCAGGGCTTCAAAGTCGCTGCGCTCAGCCCGCTCCAAGTGCTGCAGGCGCTTCTGCGGCAGGCCTCCGGGCGAAGCGCAGAGTTCTTGACACTGGATGACGCGAGTATCGCCTGGCGAGGGCTGACCTCGAGTTCTCCCATCGCTGTCCTGCTCGACAACGCCGCGTCCGAGGCGCAAGTGCGTCCGGTTCTTGCGGCGACCGGCGTGCGGGTCGTGGTCACCTCTCGCCGCACTCTGGCAGGCCTGGAAGGCGCACGACGAATCACACTCGGGCCTCTGCTGCGCGATGACAGCATTGCCTTCCTTCGCCGGTCCATCAGCAAGGGACAGGAGGTTGATGGCGATCTCGATGAGATCGCCCGCTACTGCGCAGACCTGCCGCTGGCGTTGAGGATCGCTGGCGCACGAATCGCATCGCGCCCGAACTGGTCGGTAGAGGATTACGCGGCACGATTGAGACTCGAGGACGACAGGCTCCGGCACCTCGTGGCGGGAGACCTGAACATCGAGTCGACGTTCGCACTGTCGTACACAACACTCGACGCCGAAACTCAGGAGTTCTTCCGCGGCCTCGCGCTGCTGCGAGGCTCGTCGTTCGGGGGAACGATGGCGTCGGCCATCCACGATTCAGATCCGGGTCACGGCTCCGACCTCCTCGACGAGCTGGTAGACCTCGGCCTCGTGGAGAGCCTTGGTGGGGAGCGCTATCGGCTGCACGACCTCCTCCGCATCTTCGCCAGCGACCGGCTTCGATGGGAGGAGGCCGAAGACTCGTTCGCAGCGAAGCGCGACCGACTCCTGCAGTGGACGCTCGACACGACAGCATCGGCGGGCGAATCCTATGAACGCGATGCGCGCACGCACGGAGCGAGTGGATATGTCCCCGACCCCGCTGCGCGTCGGTGGCTCCTCACCGAGTCCGCCTACTGGACCGACGGTATTCGCGAGGCGGCTCGCCTCGGTCGACACGACGATGTCTGTCGCGTCGTCGACGCCGTGCTCGACTTCTCGAGCCGGGTGGCCGCCGGGGTCGATTGGACGGCCCTGATGCAGCTGGCAGTCACAAGCGCCCGAATCGAGGGCGACGCTGCGGTCATCGCGCGGTTCCTCGACGCCCTGGCGGCGGGGCAGCTCAACACCCTCGGCGAGGTCGAGCAAGCTCGCGCAACCGCTCTCGAGGGTCTGCACATCGCGCAGGCCATGGGGGACGACGACAGTGAACTCGGGCACGCCCTCGTCGGGCACGCCCTCGTCGGGTACGCCCGGGCTGAAGGCCGGGCTGGAAACGTTGCCGAGGGCAGAGCACTCGCGACGCAGGGTCGTGACGTCTTCCGCGGCAGGGGCGAGCTCGATTTCGAGATCCGGGCCAGGACGGTGATAGTCGGCTCGAGCATGTCTGACCGCGAGGCAGTGCGTGTCGAGTGCCGACGCATTCTGGCACTCCTCGATAGCGCCGAGATATGGCCGATCACGAAGGTGCATGCGCTCACCGACATGGCGCGCGCCCTGTTGACGATCGAGCTCTGGGATGATGCGTGGCTCGTCTCCGAGCGCTTCGTCGCGGAAGCGGTTCTGTTCACGGACGAGCCCGACTTTCTCGCGCGGGCCTACCGGCATCGCGGGTTCGCCGCGTTGGGGTTGGGCCGGCTTGACGGTGCTCGCGCCGACCTGGAGGCGGCGGTCGGGATCGCCCGGAGCTACGCCCCGCCGTGGTGGACCGCAGAGATCGATGCAACCCTCGAACGCCTGCGGTCCACGTAGACGGCACTCAGCAGGAGATCGCTGAGCTCAGCCAGAGCGCTCCCAGTGAAGTCGCCGTCACCCCGATGAACGCCAGCGGCGGCACGATCACCGGGGGCATTGGTCGGGTGGCGTCGGCGAGCAGCAGGATCGACGCGAACAGTGACGCAATCGCGGGGCCGGCCAGGGCGATGAAGAACAGCACACCCGCGAGCACCGTCTCCCCAGCAGTGACCTCGCGCGCGCTCGACCAGAACCCTAGCCCGACCAGTGCCAGCAGCCCGAAGAACAGGATGGCTGCGATCGAGATCCCGACCAGCCAGCGCGCGAAACCTCGCCGCGCTGGGTGGCGGCGCGCCAAGCCGGATGCGGCCCAGAAGAGCAACGTCAGGGTGACGATTCCGCTGACGTAGGTGAGCGGATCGATCACCGGCTGGAACGGCGGTTGGCACAGGATGAAGGGTGCGACCAACGCCTCCTCGGTCGCGAAGCTCGCGACGAGCAGGGCCGCCGTCACCGCGACGACTACACCGAGCGCGATCGTCCTATGCTGCAGTCGCACGAGCGATCTCCTCCTCGAGCAGCGAGATGTTGATCTGCGTAGCAGCGAGGGTGCCCGCTCCGAGGGCGATGGGCACCAGGGCCTTCGAGTCGGCCACATTCCCGATCGCCCACACCCCGGCGACGCTCGTCTGCCCGCTGGCGTCGGTGCTCACGAACGGGCCGGCGGGGGTGTCGATCGTCTCCGCGCCGAGATCGGTGAGGAGCGTGTCAGACGGGCGCGGTCGCGCGCCGACGAACACCCGTGCAACCTGATACCCACCCGATTCGGTGGAGATCCGGATGTCGCCGAGAGTGCCGCTCACCGCGAGGGCGGCCGGCGCCAGCGTGATCCCTCGGGCCGCAAGGTCAGCCAGCTCGGAGTCCGCGATCCCCGCCTCCCTGCCCCCGAAAAGCGTGAGGTCAGAGCTCCACTGGCGCAGCAGGTGGGCCTGGTTGCGGCTCATCGGAGAGGTTGCGATCACACCGATGGGCTGGTCGCGCACCTCCCAGCCGTCGCAGTAGGGGCAGACGACGGCGGCGGTGCCCCACAGGTCTTCGACTCCTGGGATGTCGGGGAGCACGTCGACGAGCCCGGTGGCGACCACGACCCGTCTTGCGCTGATGTCACGGGGAGCGCGTACGACGAACCCGTCGTCCACCTGCTCGATCGCGCTGACCGAGCCTTCAACGAACTCGACCCCGTACTTTCGCGCTTCGGCGCGGCCGAGGTCGAGCAACTCCAGCGGCGACATCCCATCCCTGCTCAGCAGGCCGTGCATGTGCGGTGCGAACCTGTTGCGCGGGCGCCCGTCATCCACCATCACGACCGATCGCCGGGCCCGCCCGAGCATGAGGGCCGCGCTGAGCCCTGCTGCCCCTCCTCCGACGATCACGACGTCGCGCTTGTCAATCTCACTCATTCGATACTCCTACCTTCCACATATGCAATATGCAATATGCAGTTAGGTACAATACCGGGATGAGACGAATCATTCCCGCCATAATCGGGGTCGCCCTTCTCGCCGTTACCGGCTGCGCCAGCGCCCCCTCGCTCCAGTCCGAACTGCGCTCGACGATCACCGCATCAGACGGCGGATCGTTCACGCTGGCCGCGCTCGACTCGGTCGACGGCTCCGACTTCCTCGTCGTCTGCCCCTACGAGTCCACGAGTTCGGTCGAGGCCCGGCTGGGCTTCTCCTGGGCCGATACGCCCGACTACTCCCAGGTCGACAGTCGGCAGACCATCGCATTCATCGACGACGGCGAGGTCGTCTCGCACGTCGAGCTGCGGCGAGACGAGGTCGATTTCTGCTCGGCTGAGCAGTGGGAGGTGCTGTCCGTCGGCACCGCCCTGGACGTCGCCCGCGCGGGCGACATCCTGAAAGTCACGGTCTGATCATCCGCCAACATGCCGAACGCCCCGCCCGGCATCAGCCGGACGGGGCGTTTCACTGTGACGATCAGCGCTTGCGTCGCGTGTAGATCTTGATCAGGAAAGCAATGGATGCCGCCACGATGATCCCGACGAAAACGGGGTGGATGTCTTTCGACAGGCTCTGCGCTCCGTCATCCCGCAGCACCCACACGGCAAGGGGCGTCGCGTAGGCGACAGCCAGGAGGCCGGCCCACCAGCGCAGTGCTCGCGCCCGGGTGTTGACGAGCGTGCCGACGAGGATCGCCGCCACCGGCACGATCGCCAGCATGGCGAACTGGCCGAGTACGAGTACTGGCACGGTCCAGGCTGCGATGTGGATGAACAGTGGCGTGCGACGGATGGTGCGGGGGGCGGTAACGGCGGTAGTTGATTCGATGTTCATGTCGATCTCCTTCGTGTTGGTTTTACTGGGGACGAACGGGGTCAGTTGTGAGAGGCGGCTTTGGCCCGGGTGGCAACGCCGGCAACCACCGCTGCGAGCAGGGCGAACGCGGCCGCGCCGAGGAAGGCCCACGAGAACCCTCCGGTGAGCGCCTCAGCGGCGGGAGAGCCGGCAGCCTCGAGCGCACTCGTGCGGGCGGTGGCGACCGAGGCGAGTATCGCGAGCCCGAGCGCGCCGCCGATCTGCTGGCTGGTGTTGACCAGCCCACCGGCCAGGCCGGCTTCGCCGCCCTCAACACCGTCTACCGACAGCTGGGTTGCGGTGACGAATGCGCCGCCGAGCCCGATGCCGATCAGGATGCTCGGGCCGAGGATATTCACGACGAACTGGGCATCGCTGGGGGAGCCAGCCAGCCAGAGCAGACCGGCGGCGAGCACGACCAGCGATCCGATGAGCGCCCGGGATGCACCGATCTTGCCGATGACGCCGGGCACGAGGCCGGCCACCACCACGAGCGCACCGGCGAGCGGCAGCTGCGTCAGCCCGGCCGTCA
>Ga0247742_10000248_pt1 | contig 46431 bp, 41 predicted proteins | sample UWRJL208509C2_FD_180944 | JGI IMG/M metagenome (GOLD analysis project Ga0247742, IMG submission 180944) | Plant litter microbial communities from Arlington Agricultural Research Station in Wisconsin, United States - UWRJ-L208-509C-2 | ecosystem: Environmental > Terrestrial > Plant litter >...
TAGTTTTTATACCGCTCTGCCGTAAATTTCATGAATAATTTACCAAAACGCTGAAGCTTAAATACATTATACATATGCCGGGGTTTTTAAAGTTTGTAAAATAGGCTCATTTCCGATGATAATGGCGTTAAAAAGGAGTTCAAGGTCCACCTTGCTATATTCGCCGTTTGTATTTTTCATGATCACATTTTTACCGCGCGGGCCTGCCTCCTCATATAAAACGGGTAAGCCTTCGGTATCACGGTAGCTTTCAAAAATCAGCTTTTCCTGTACTTCGTCTATCGATTGGTTAATCACGATCTTCCCATTGTTTAATATTAACAAGATATCAATCAGGCTGTCCAGATCCCGTACCTGGTGGGTAGAAATAACGATACACCTTTCTTCGGTTAGCACAGATGCGATAAGTTTTCTGAATTGTACTTTAGAGGGGATGTCTAATCCATTGGTTGGTTCATCCATGATTAACAATGCAGTGTTGGTAGCCAGCCCAAAGGCAATCATCGCTTTCTTTTGCTGGCCAAAGGATTGCTTGTCCATCACCGCGTCTATGCTGACATCCAATGCGTGCAGATACCGGTAAAAATCGGCCGTGCTAAATCGGGGATAAAAATATGCTGTATTGGCAACGAATTGGGCAGGGGTGAGGTTAGGTACAAATAACTCTTCCGCTAAAAAGTATATATCTTCTAAAACCGTTACTGGTCTGCCAAAAACGTTAATACCTTTAAAATGGCATTTTCCATTTTGGGGGTATGCCAGGCCCGCCATGTTTTTCAGTAAGGTAGATTTACCGGCTCCATTTTTTCCCAGCAAACCATAAATGTGTCCCTGGGCTAATTTTAAGTTAAGCCCGGTAAATAATGGCTGGTTTTTCTGATAAGCGAATTGCAGATCTTTTATTTCAATCATAAGAGGTGATATAGTTAGATAGTGCACTACAAATATAAGCCACAAAATTTTATATTTGCAAGAGAGATGAATTAAATATTTATAAATAGGTATAATGATGAAAGAAGAAGAGGCGTATTTTAAAACGAATCCAATAATAGTGTCTTTTTAGTTTTTTTTAAGTGTTAATAAAACAAATTGTATCGTTTATTAAATAACCTTATGACTTAAGTTATTTATCGAATTAATACTCCGGCTTTGTCACGTTTTTACTTAAGATATGTCTTATATTCATGAACAGATTAATATACTTGGTATTGTTTGTAATATTGGTTAAACCGGTTGTAGCACAGCTTAAAAATAACGATCGGGATTTTAAGAGCAAACGGATCGATTCGCTAATGACTGCCTTGTACGAAAGAGGACAATTTACTGGAGCGATTTTAATTACCGATCATGATTATATTCTTTATGAAAAGGCATTTGGCATGGCTGACAGGGAACGCTCGATACCTTATACAGTTACCACCCCAGGATATTTGCAATCCCTATCTAAGCCTATCACTGCAATGGGTGTAATGATATTGAAGGAGAGGGGCAAGCTTCGTTACGAACAATCCATCAGACAATATTTACCCGAGCTCCCAATATGTATGCAATCGGTAACTATTCGGAACTTACTACAGCATACTGGCGGTTTGGAAGGCTTTGATGATTTTCCCGACATGACTGAGAATGATGTTTTGAAAATAATACAAAAACAGACTGTATTGAAATTTAAACCCGGCACTAAGTTCGAATACAGCAATGCCGGTTACACATTATTGGGGTTAATTATACAAAGGGTATCCGGTCAATCTTTGAACGCTTTTTTGACTCAAAATATCTTTTCTCCTTTAGGAATGAATTATACGGTTGTGACAGAATTTCAGCATCGCATCAAAAATCGGGCGGTTGGCTATGACCTCTTTGGAAGTAAAAATGATGCCGATTCATTTGAAGGGGGCTGCGCCTCAGTAATATCAACAGTAGGTGATATTGAAAAATTTGACGAATCACTTTATACCTATAAACTTGTTTCAAAAGAAACTTTAGAGGAAGGTTTTGTTTCGTCAATCCAACAAAAAGATGATGTATATGGTGACCGTACCTATGGCTTCGGTTGGTGGGTTAGCACACATAATGGGCAAAGAAATATTTTTCATAATGGATCTTCTTATGGTTTTAAAGCTTATGATGAGGTTCTTTTTAATGATCACATCAACATTATTCATATCAGCAATCTGCGACACACCGTGATGTTTAGTATGCGTGCCGCTATAATTAACATTTTAGACGGAAAACCATACAGTTTGCCTCCCAGGGGCATTGGGTCGTGGATATATACACAAACTAAAGCGGACGGTATAGATTCGGCAATTGCGCTTTATGGACATATTAAATCTTCGACTGATAGCAGCAGTTTTAATTTTGCCGAATCAGAGTTAAACACACTTGGCTATTATTTGCTGCGATCGGGCCATGATCAAGATGCAATTAAAGTATTTAGGCTAAACACAAACACTTATCCAATATCATTTAATGTGTATGACAGCTTGGGCGAAGCTTATTTAAAAATAGGTAATAAGGAACTGGGTTTGGCAAACTATAAAAGGTCATTAGAGCTAAACCCCGACAATGAAGACTTGAAAAGAAGGCTTGATGCTATTAATTAGAGAGTGATCACAAGTACTACTGCGCTGTGCTTGAATTTGCTTATTATCTCAGCGCGTTGGTTGTGTGTTGTCTTCAATGGACGCCCGAGAATTTCGCCCTGATTATTCCAGATTGTGTTCGCTCAATTTAATGGTCGTGGATTGTTCCAAACAAATTATTCCTTTTTGAAAATATAGATTTTTAGTTAAAATATGCGATTTGAATCTATAGGGACATTTTTTACACTTTTGGATGTCTAAAACAAATTATTCCTTTTTTGGAAAAGCTTTGAATGTTAATAAAACAAATCATTCCAAATGCTTTACAAATACACTGTTTGTCAGTACTTTATAGTGGTGATTCGTTTCTTGTTTGATATAGCTTAATGAGAATGTGTTTTTTAGACAGGTATATTCTCACCTAACCTCTATCGTAATAGGTACAGAATGTTCACTTTCATTTTTTAAGCGGTCAATACTCGTGATAACATACAGGTAAGTCTTCCGGCTGGTCGTATTTTTATCCTCATAGCTGCAACTTTGATCATACTGTATATGCTGAATATACTTAGGATCTTCAATGTTAACAATATCATCTTTATCAAATCTGTATACTACATAACCGTATACCGCTTCATTATCTTTAGCGGGTAATGGAGCTTCCCAGGTTAGGTTAATAATTCCATTGTTGTTTTTTGCTGTGAGTTCACGAGGAGGATTTGGGGCGATGGAATCTCGCCAGAGCATTAGTGGGGGCAATGCGGGATAGTGATAATAATTGTTTTTGAGGGAATCTGTAAATCCCAGTGGGTTGCTTATGAGCGATCTTGAGCTAAAATACACGCTACCTTGCACGCGTTTGTTTTTACCCAGGTAACTAATTTGTTTGGGTAACTCTGTGGGAATTTTAAAACCAGGTAATTTATTCTCAATAATTCTGTAAGGAGCCTGGCCAATATATAAATGCCTTCCGTAAGTATGCTCGCTCCACCAGTCAACCATAACGCTGAAAGAAGCGATACGATCATTCATAGGCCGGTAAAGCTGCGGATTTATATAGTCAACCCAGCCTTCCTGGACCCATTTTTTAGAATCAGCATAAAGTTCATAATATGAATCCCCGCCACGGGTGTCTGAACCTTCCGGGTTCTGAAATTTATTGGCCCAGATACCAGAAGGACTCATCCCAAATTTGATCCGTGGGTTATGCTGATGGATACTGTCGTTAAGCATTTTCACCAGCAGATTTACATTGTTGCGTCGCCAATCATTTACGTTTGAAAATCCTGCACCATATTTTTTAAAGGTCTGCTCATCATTAATTTTTTGCCCGGCAATATGATAAGGGTAAAAATAATCGTCCAGGTGAATGCCGTCCACATCGTAATTATCTACCACATCCAAAATAACCTTTATAATGTATTCCCTCACCTCCGGGATACCAGGATCAAACAGTTTCTGCCCCCCGTATATGAAAAACCATTCGGGGTGAGTGTTAGTGATATGCTGCGGGCTCAGGCCCGAAAAGTTAAGATCTTTGGTAGCCCGGTATGGATTAAACCAAGCGTGTAATTCCATACCGCGCTGATGAGCTGCTTTGATCGCAAACTCTAAAGGATCATAGAGTGGGTAGGGTGCCTGTCCTTGTTTTCCGGTCAGGTATTTTGACCAGGGTTCGCGGCCTTTAGCATAAAAAGCATCGGCCACAGGCCTAACCTGAAGCATAACCGCATTAATGCCCGCTGCCTGGTGCGCATCGAGAATGGCTGTAAGCTCATGTTGTTGTTGATCCGGACTCTCCGCTGGTTTGCGGGGCCAGTCGATATTTTCAACGGTGGCTATCCATACACCACGAAATTCCCGTTTGGGAGCCAGGGTTTGTGCATTTGCCCAGTTTATAAACAGCAGAAAAATAAGGTTTAAACAAATACGGTTATTCATAGGCTTTTAATTTACACCGGCCCTGCCGGCTTCTGTTTCAATACTGTTATGTTGTTGCCTTGCCGACGTTGATGTGCCAAACTTATAAGTAAAAGTAAGGCCTATTGTTTGGGTATCGCTACGGTTTAATGATGTAAGAGAAGCATATTGATATTCAATTTTCCGTCTGAGCTTACGGCTGTTAAATATGTCTCGCCCGGTTAAAATGATAGCTCCCTTATTGTTTAAAATAGTTTTTTGAACAGTAGCGTTTACGAACCACATGGGCAGATATATTCCCTGTCCGTACGTAAGTTTATTATGATACGAACCGTTAACTTCCGCACTCCATCCATGCTGAAGTTTAAATTGCTGGCCCCCGTTAATAGTAATTGTATTTACTGTATTGTTTAAGTAGCCAATATCCAAAACCTGGCCGGCGTACTGGTTATGAGTGAGGTCGCTATATAAATTGGCATTCCACCATTTTGCTATCGGCACTGATAAATTGAAGTATGCACCATAGGCGGTTGTCTTTGCAATATTAACGGGGACAAATGCTAACGCATAACCCGTGAGTTGATAATATTGAGCTATATCATTACGGGTATTGCTGTAGGTTATTCCTAAGGTTATTTTATCTTTTATGTTAAAAGATAAGTCCAGATTATTGGAATAAGCAGGCACAATTTCCGGATTACCCTTATTGGATGAATACCTGTCAAAAGTAAAAACAAAGGAATTTAAATCGCCATAACCGGGTCTGGAAATCCGCCTGCCCATAGATAGTGTTAGTGTATTTACTGAAGACGTATCAAGTTTATAGTTAATGTAAGCAGTTGGGAATAGGTTGCTGTAATTATACTCAGCTGTAGTGGCAGTTAAAAGGCCGGCACGCTGCTGTGTTGCTTCGGCATGTGTATGCTCCAGTCTTAATCCAACCTGCATGTCGAATCTTTTGGTTGTCTTTTGAATATTAATGTATGCTGCGTTAATGTTTTCCCGGTAACTGAAACTACCATTTAAAGAATCGCTTGGGTATGTTTTATTATTGATGGTATATAAATAATCACCACTGCTTTTTCTATCCGAATAGGTAGTCTGAGTTCCAATTGATATTTTCAACTGACCAGGCAACTCATCAGCGTAATCGGCTTTTGCTCCAAAAATATTTGCCTTAAAAGGGTTATAAGTATTGAGGATATAGTTACTGATCAAAGTATTCCCGGGTAGATAAGTGCCGCTATTAATAACCTGGAGAGGATTGGTTGAATATTGTAAGTAATCTGTGTTGATATTTAGCTCTTGCGTGGGTTTATTAAACTGATGGTGAAAATTTAAATTGATGGTATTGTTCCTGGTCATATAATGAAGCCGGCTGATGGTGTTGATCGTGGAATCTACATTGTTAAACCTTTTAAAAGCAGTTGAATAATTACCCTGTTCATGGTATGGGTGGATTACTCCGGTTACCATAGCCCCTAATTTATTGTGGGCATCCATATCATAATCAAATCCTAACTTATAATTGTAACTGGTTGTGGTACTCGTTTCCGTATTGAGCTGGCTCATTAATACGTTATTATAAGGCTGCACATCATAAAATTGACGGTTTCGGATAACATCATAATAATTGTTAACCGAAGAATAACCCAGGTTTCCAAAAAGATTGATATTATGGAAGCCATAGTTAAAGTTGATATTGGAGTTTTTCTTGGAATAAACACCCAGCTGATAGCTTGCGCTCAGGCCCGCGTTAAAACCTTTAAGTTTACCTTTTTTTGTTTTAATGTTGATGATTCCCGCATTGCCTTCAGCATTATATTGCGCCGGTGGATTAGTCATGATCTCTATTTTATCCAATGTGCCGGAGGGTAAAGTTTTCAGGTAATCTATTAGATCTTTCCCTGTGAGGTAGCTTGGCCGGTCATCAATGTAAATGGTTACACCTTCTTTACCGCGCAAGCTAATAGCATCATCGGTTACCTGTACGGCTGGAGTATTATTTAGTACATCAAGCGCATTAGTCCCGTTATTGCTGAGGAGGCTGCCTACATTAATAACCACCCGGTCTATCTGGTGCGTTATATAGCTTTTTTGGGGCGATACGATGTTTACTTCTTTGAGCTCGCTGGAATTATTTTGTAATCGGATAACCGGCAAATTGAATTTTGTGGTACTGCTTATTACAATTTGGTTGGCTACGTAGCTATGGTAGCTCAAGTGTGATATGCTTAAAGTATAGGTACCTGCCTGCAGCTTTAAAAACTCAAAATTGCCATCATTTTTGCTGATTGTTGTCAGGCTTGTTTCCTTAGTATCTTGTCTTTTTACAACTGCAGTAGCTCCGGAAATGGGGTGATTCTCACTATCAGTAACCACTCCGGTGATAACGCCATCATTGTGCATTGTTTGTTGGGCACATACAATTTTCACAAGACAAAGGCATAGCCATAAAGACAGTAAAAACTGCTTCATAAATAATTGTTTAGCTAAATTGTGGTGAGTTGTTTTGTCTTAAACTAAAGCTATTTAAGGTTGTTTTTATAAGCGATAACCGCATCTATAAATTTCTCTGCTATCGCATACCGGTGTTGTTCGTTCAGGATGTAGTTTAAATCTTTAGAATTAGTGCTATAACCAAATTCAATTAAAACTGCTGGTACTTTGTTTTCCCTTAATACATAAAGGCCTGGCGCAGCATAAACAGAATCATTGGTGTTTATACCATCATCAAGTTGCCTGAAACTGGTTTTAAGCTGATCTGCAAACCGGGCCGACAAAACAGGTCTCAGGCCGGATGGATTATCCTTGATCTCTATTCCATTGGCATTTTGTTGGTTGGGGCCTGCCGGTGCACCGTTGATATGCAAGGAAGCAAAAACATCGCCCTGATAAGATACGCGGTCTTTGAACTCCACATGCTCATCTGTTTTACGTGTAAGCAAAGTGTGTATGCCTCTTTTTTCAGCCACCGTTTTAATTTGCAGTGCTATCGCGAGGTTGATATCCTTTTCAAAATACTTATCACCACAAACCACTCCGCCATCGGGGCCTCCGTGACCAGCATCCAGAATGAGGGTGAAATTGTCTTTCAGAGAGGTTTGGGCATAGCTTTTTTCTAAGGAAAACTGGTAGCCCATTATCGTAACAATGGGAACTAACCAAAAATACCTGAGTTTATATTTCGCCGGGGACTGTTCATGAAACAACATCCGGATGCGCATTTTTACGCCATAAGCACTGAATTCGTTTACCAGGCCTGATGCAGGCTGGCTCATTAATTTGAGTAATAGATTTGCATAATTATTGGCTTTATAAGTGCCGGTCAGACTTTGATCAACCTGAAACTCATGTACCTGCATAAGCTCTTTTGCTATAAGGTACATGAATGGATTAACCCAAAAAAAGGATTTTAATAATTCTGTAAATAATTGATCGACAGAATGCCACTGGAGAACGTGTTGTAATTCGTGTGCTAATATTTGTTCTTTTTCAAAATTATCTACCTGGCTATCATTTAAAAATATCAGATTAAAAAATGAAGAGTTGTTTTTGGATGTATTGGTAATTAGGTAATAGCCTTCGGATTTTCGTCCTTTCCTGATAGCCTTATATATAATTACTACTATACCTGTTAACAGCCTAAGTATCAAAATCGCGCTGATAAGTGCATAACATCTGATTGCTAACTGCGCCCAGTTAAAATATCCGGTCGCAGCATGTATGCCTACATTATCCATATCACCATTGTTCGTCGGATTTGAAGAAACGACTTCGATAGGGAGGGTGGTATGAAAAGGAAGTGTTTGTTGTGTCTGGAAATGTATGGATGGAATAATAACGCTTACCATAAGGGCAAATAATAGGTAATATCTGTTCCAGGTAAAAAAAGTAAGCTTGCTAAACAGGCAGCGATATAAAGTATAGAAGATGCCCGAACAGGCCGTAACCTTTGCTATGTATAAAAACAGCTCCATATTATTTTTGCTTATTGATAAAATCCCTGATGCTTTCTATATCATTTTCTTTAAGTTTTTCTTCCTTAACCATAAACGATAATAAAGATTCGGCTGATCCATCAAAATAATTGGTGAGCAGTTTGGTGAAGGAGTGTTTACGATAGGCTGTTTTACTAATGAGTGGGAAATACTCATGGGTTTTTCCATACGCTTTATGACCGATGTAGTTTTTAGTTTCCAATAATCGAACTACAGAGGAAATGGTATTATAAGGAGGCTTGGGATCATCGGGCAGGTTATCGATAATATCTTTAATAAAGGCAGATTTAAGATTCCATAAAACCTGCATAATCCGCTCTTCGGTTTTGGTCAATTCTTCCATAACCAAACATATAACTTATTTTTCAGTTATACAACTGATTTTTCAGTTTAATAAAATAAGGATTTTCAAAAAAAGTATTTATAAAGAAGAAAGCTAAACTTATAATGTAGGCTCATATGTCAAAATAGATTTTGTGACTGACTACATTGTTGGGAAAACAAATTTGCTTAAATCAGGATTGATTTTTTTTATAAAATCTGGATTGTATATGTCATAAACTTCTAGCATGCGAGATATCTCTGCCTTTTCTATGTTTTAATGCTAATCTAATCAGAAGCATAATTTTGATCATCTTTATTACCCATTTCATTTAGCTCGGCAATAGAAATCCCTTCTACATGAAAAGTATTTTTATATAATATCTTTTCGGATGATGTATGATATTCGTTAAACATTTGAATGATGTTCGCAAACAGATTTTTTCTTAAAATATTAAGGTTTTTGAGCCCTAACATAGTTAATAGATTGTAAAAAGCCGTAAGTGAAACAAACAATGGGAGTTCCGTCTTATCAAATTCATTTGTCAATGCTGCGGTATTCCGATCATTTAGTTCTACTCGATCGTTTATCAGGCAAACTTTTAAAACCAATGTTACTTTTTCCAGGACCTTTTGAATATCAGTATCGAGTAAACTCAACTCGCCATCGAGAATTACATCTTCGGCTTTATTGAGTTGTACCACTGCTTTTCTAATAGCCTGATATTTTTTAGTCTGTTTTTCACTTTTAACGTATTTCGATTCAATGAAGATTGCTGCATTATTGTCAATAATAATATAATCAGTAAATTCCAAGCCATTTATATATTGGGGGGAGGGGAAGAAATCGATTCCTGGTTCAAAAAATCGGCCTAATGTACTGGTTATGCCGAGCTCCTGTAGGTTACCATGTTTACCATTCTGCTCGTAATCATTTAGTTTAAAAGAACTTCCATTTGAGCTGGTGTTTTGACGCCATGCATCAGCATATTCTGGTGATAAAAAAAGCATCTTATCAACTTCTGAATGATCTGTGTTTAATAAAGCGATAGTAAAACCTTGTTGATCATCGTTAGGATTGTGGTTGTGTATAGATGCCGTCTCAGTTGGGTACCTGAAATCATCCAGATTGTATATTTTATATAGCCATTTTTCAAAAGCCGCACGATTTGTTTGAATGGGAATATCAATTGTGAAAATTGGGTGGTTCAGCTCATTATAAAGTACAAGTTTAATTTTTTGACGATGTTGTACTAGGGTTGTTAATACCAGATCCAGTCCTTTTAAAATAGGATCTTCTTGGCCAAAGCTTTCTCCTGCAATAAATATTGGATCGTTAGGTTTGTCGTAAATATAAAGGACGCAGCCTCGATGACGAAGGTTCGGGTTACTAACGATCAGTTGTATTTTACACCCGTTCACGATGCTTATCAGTATTGATGGCTCAAGCTTAATCATCAATACGATATCGCCTTTTTCGCTGATTTCCGTACAAAAGCCTTGTACTAACTTTTGAAGAAACTCATATGTATTAGGACTGGGGAAGTAGAATTCGGGCATTACATTAAAAATTGGGATGTACCAGTTATTAAACTTTACTATATGTTATTATTTTATAATACTTGAATAATCCCTAAGTTCGATTTCGGTCATTTTCTTAATATCAATTACTGCATCGTCATCAAATTGAGAATAGGTGTCTTCTAATGAATTTAAGCTTGTTTTATAGTTTATAATAATCATTTTAAGGTAGTACGATAGTGAATAGCTTATAAAGTTAATAGAAAAAAACACTTCATAAAACGATCCTGATTTTGCTGAAAGAAGAAAGCACTGCGAAACAGCCCAGCCCATTATGTTATTTGAACAGGCATATTTAACGTTCATTTCCACCTCAGTAATGGTTGTTTCCAAGACAATGCACACGTGCCACTACCGGACTCTATTAAATAATTGTTGTCTAGTATCGGTAACCGCTTAAAATAACTATTTTTACCTATTAAGCTCAAAACCTAAATTTATCTGAAAGCACGGGGAAAAAACTGCTGATTATAGATAAAGCAAACCATATCTCTAATATAAATTTAATTCATTTACATGATTTACGAGATGCTACCCAAAAAATCTCCGGAATCATTATTGCGGGACCTAAGCAATTTCAAGAGAAAATGGAATACCTTGAAAGTATTAACAAATATGGTGTTCCTGAATTCTTAAGACGTATTTTCAACTGGGTCGAACTCGATCCGCCTTCACTTAACGAAAAATGTAATTTATATCGCGAGTATGGCTTTAAAAATGAGTCGATAATAAAATCTTATGCTGATTTGAACGTGGATTAATTTGTTTTATACATTGGGTATAATTTGTTTGGAACAATCCAGTCGAACCAATATCCCCAGCATCGCGGGCACAATCTATCGAGCTTTCCAACGATAAGCGTTTCGGCCGAGATCAAGAACGTGACTCTCAAAAAAATCTTAGTTAATTATTCTCATAATTAACATTATGTTAAATAGAGCATTTAAAAAGAGAGGCCTTTTTATGAAAAAGCCTCTCCTATGCTATTATTGTGCGCCGTTCAATGCGTCTAATTTTTTCTTGGTTGCATCCGCATTTGCTGTATCTTTTTTACCTAAATAATAAGTTCTAAGATTGGTTAATGCATCAATTGATTTTGGATTCAGTTCAACAGCTTTTAATAAATATGGTTTAGCCAAATCAAATTGGGCGTTAGCTTTAGCTATAGCCGCATCATATTCTTTTTGTTTATTAGCTGGTAATTTGTTTGCAGCATTGTACGCGTCAATAGCCGGGTTAAGGGTTACGTAACCTAAATTTAAATTAGCTTCAAAATAATTAGGATCAATTTCTAAAGCTTTTTTATACATGTCGGCAGCTTTGTTGTAATTATCAACTTTTTGTTGCTGTAACGTATTTTTGGTTGCTGCGTCTTTCGCTTTTGCCTGCTCTTTTATAATTGATTCTGCTGTTTGTGAATAAGTTAAACCTGCATAATAGTACAAGGTTTTATTTTTAGGATCACCAGCAATGGCAGTTTGTATTTTTTGGGCAACTTCTTTTTCTTTTCCTGTTTGCAGGCTTATTTCTATTTCTCTTTTACGCAAATCTGAGTTTGACGGGTATTTTGCAATACCGTCGCTAACCGATTTAAGAGCATTGGTTGTATCCTTACCTGCCAAGTACAACGATGAAAGATCCATATAAATAGTTGCTCCTTTAGAGTACTTGGTAGTAACCAGTTTATTATAATTAGTAATGGCCGCAGGATAGTTTTTTGCATTTGCCGCTGCTAAACCTGTATAATAAATAGCATTAGTATCTTCTGGTAAAACTGTACGGTAGTAATCAAATGATTGGTAAGCCTGATCAAATTTACCTGATGAATATTCAGCAACTCCTTTTGTTAACTGATACTGGGCCAAATTTAAATAAGCATTAGAAATAACCTGTTTGTTTTCGCCTTTAGTATCCAGCTCTTTAGCTTTTTTTAATGATTCATCGGCAGTAGTAAATAAAGGCATTGAAGTTGCCGCTACTGTATCCTGAACCGCAAGTGCTGCGTAAATTGCTCCTTTTAATGCAAACGTTTGAGGCAGCGCAGCTGTTTTTTCATTAGCCGAAGCTTTATCGATAGACGTTCTTGCTGTGCCAAGACTTTTAACAGCAACCGCAATGGTAGCTTTTGAACCTCTTAATCCCTCATAGTTATCATACTCACTTTTAGCGGTACTTAATTCACCTTTTTGTGCAAACGTAGTTGCTGAAACTAAGCCTAAAAGGCCAGCCATCAAAAGTTTGATTTTCATAGTTTTAGTTAGTTATCTGTTTTAGTTTGTTATTTACTTTATCTAATTGGTCTTTGTTGCCGGTTTTATCATAAACCAGCTGCAGCGCTTTTAGGCCCTGCACATTATTGGGCGCAATTTCATACGCTTTTTCAAGCCATTGAGCAGCACGGTCAATACTTTCATTAGCAGCACTCCCCTGTTCAGCCGCGCTCTGTTTTAAATAAAGCAAACCTAAGTTAAACACCGGATCATAAGCAGATCCGTTTAATTCAATAGTACGCAAATATAGAGACTCTGCTTTATCGTATTTGTTCAAATGATCGTAACAATTTGCGGCTACAAATGCAATATCGGCGTTATTTGCATTAATATCAAGTAAAGGGCCAATTAATGGCTCTAAAGCCTTGTAGTTTTTCTGATTGTTATAAATACTGGCTTCATCAAGCAATAAAAACCTGTCTGTAGGCAAAAGCTTTCTCCCCTTTTGAAGTATCTGTAAAGCTTTGGAAGTATCTCCCAATGATTTGTAAATACTTGAAGCAGTTTCAATATACTCTGCTTTTGTACTATCTACAGCCAATAAATTACTGTAGTATTTAGCAGCATCAACCAAGTTGCCCGATTTGTTATTTGAATACGCAATATAATCGTCTATCTGCTTAAAGTTAGGGGCATATTTACGGGCATTTTTAAACGACAATGTAGCATTGGTAAAATCCGAATTATTTACAAACTCAAACCCTTTGCGGATGTAGACATTGGCCAAACACCGTTTTGAATAATCAATCTCTGCCTGGAAATTATATGCTTTTTTATAATTTGATACTTTATCAACCAAGGTCGAAGTTTCTGCCAGTAAGGTTGCCGGCTGGGCAAGCTTATTTAACGAATCGATATATAAAATGCTAGAGTTAACCAGCGCACGATATGTGTTTTTCTCTACATCAGCAGTGTCAGACTTGGTGATGATCAGGCTATCGGCCGATTTTTTAGCTGCGGCTAAATACTTAAGATCATTTTTCTGCTTATAAAAAGCCAGGTTATTAACTACAACCTTTAGCGCCTCGCTTTGAGCAAAGGCAAAGGTTGTAGTCATAAATGGTATTAAAACCGATAAGAGAATTTTACGGCACTGCATATTATTTATTCAGTTGGTTCGTCAGTAGTTGATGATTCTTCGCTGTCGCTGGTTGTTGCATTGTCATTAGCAACCCCACCTTCAGTGTTTTCGTCAAGTTCCTTTTCCTCATCCTCGTCATGCTCAATTTTGGCAACTGAAGCAATCTCGTCATTATTTTTTAGTGTAATTAACCTCACACCCTGTGTAGCACGGCCCATAGTTCTGAGCTCACTTATGGCTATACGTATAATAATGCCCGATTTGTTGATGATCATCAGATCTTCTTTATCAGTAACACCTTTTATGGCAACAAGGTTTCCGGTTTTTTCAGTAATATTTAAAGTTTTTACACCTTTACCACCGCGGTTGGTAACCCTATAGTCATCAATATCGGTACGTTTACCGTATCCTTTTTCTGACACCACCAAAACTGTTGTTTCTGCATCATCAATGCTGATCATACCTACAACTTCATCATTGTCGCTGTCAAGGGTTATTCCACGAACGCCTGTAGCGGTACGTCCCATTGGCCTAACGTTTGATTCATTGAATCGGATAGCTCTGCCCGATTGAAGCGCCATTACAATTTCGCTGCTACCTGTGGTTAAGGTTGCTTCCAGTAATGAATCGCCTTCGTTAATGTTGATGGCATTGATACCGTTAGCACGCGGACGTGAATAAGCTTCAAGCGATGTTTTCTTGATAGTACCTTTTTTGGTACACATGATAATGAAGTTATTCTCCAGGTAGTTCTGATCTTTAAGGCTAATCAGTTTGATGTAGGCCTTAATGTTCTCTTCTTTCGGAATATTAATAATGTTCTGGATGGCACGACCTTTTGAAGTACGTGTGCCTTCCGGAATTTCAAATACCCTGAGCCAGTAACATTGTCCCGATTCGGTAAAGAACAACATATAGTTGTGGTTTGAAGCCACCAGTAAATGCTCAATAAAGTCGGCATCACGGCTGTTGCTGCCAATGGAACCTTTACCCCCCCTGCCCTGACGACGATATTCTGTTAACGGTGTACGTTTGATATAACCCTCACGTGATATGGTGATTACTACGTCTTCGTCTTCAATAAAGTCTTCAGTTTGCATTTCGGCCGATGAGTGAACCATTTCGGTACGGCGCTCATCGCCATATTTTTCTTTAATTTCTGAAAGCTCATCCTTAATGATCTGCATTCTGAGGCCTTCGTCATTTAAAATTGATTTTAAATAATCAATCAGCTTCATTAATTCAGCATACTCATCTTTGATCTTATCACGTTCAAGTCCGGTTAACCGGCGCAGTGTCATGTCTAATATGGCACGGGCTTGAATATCAGTCAGGCCAAATGAGGTCATTAAGCCTTCCCTTGCCTCATCAGGTGTTTGTGAGGCACGTATCAGGCGAATTACTTCGTCAAGGTGATCCAGTGCTATCAGTAAACCTTCTAATATATGGGCACGTTTTTCGGCTTCGTTTAGTTCAAACTTGGTACGGCGAATAACTACCTCATGTCTGTGCTCTACAAAGTGGTGAATCAGATCTTTCAGATTAAGCATCATTGGGCGGCCATTTACCAACGCAATGTTGTTTACACTAAAAGAGGTTTGTAATGCTGTATATTTAAACAGGTTGTTTAAAACGATAGCGGCATTGGCTTCGCGTTTAATTTCGTAAACTATACGGATACCCTCGCGGCTTGATTCATCCCTTATAGAGGATATACCCTCCAACTTTTTATCATTCACCAATTCGGCAGTACGCTCAATCATCAATGCCTTATTTACCTGGTAAGGTACTTCAGTTACGATGATGCGCTCCCTGTCGCTGCCATGTGTTTCAATTTCAGCACGGGCACGGATCACCACCCTGCCACGGCCGGTTTCCAGCGCTTCGCGTGGGCCTTCAAAACCGTAAATGATACCACCGGTAGGGAAATCCGGACCTTTTACATATTTCATCAACTCGGCAACCTCTATCTGGCGGTTATCGATCAATGCAATGGTTGCATCAATTACTTCCGACAAATTGTGTGGCGCCATATTGGTAGCCATACCTACCGCAATACCAGACGCTCCGTTAACCAACAGGTTAGGGAATTTAGAGGGCAAAACGGTTGGCTCCTGTAACGAGTCGTCAAAGTTTAGTTGAAAATCAATGGTGTCTTTGTTGATGTCGGCAAGCATCTCTTCAGCAAGCTTTTGCAAACGGGCCTCAGTATAACGCATTGCCGCTGGTTCATCACCATCAATTGAACCGTAGTTACCCTGTCCTTCAACCAGCAGGTAACGTAAGCTCCATTCCTGAGCCATACGTACCATGGTATCGTAAACAGATTTATCACCGTGAGGGTGATACTTACCCATTACCTCGCCCACAATACGGGCCGATTTTTTGTAGGGCTTGTTGTTATTTAAACCCAGGTCAAGCATGCCATATAAAACACGCCTGTGTACGGGTTTTAAACCGTCGCGGACATCGGGTAATGCCCTGGAAACAATCACCGACATTGAATAATCAATGTAGGCTGATCTCATTTCCTCATCAATATTTATTGGAATTATTCTGTCCTCGCTTAATGAATTATCGTTTTCTGTTCCTTCGGCCATTTTTATTAATTTGTGGAATCTTCTCTATAATTGCGCGTTAAAAAGTGTTTTTTAAACGACCTGCGAAGTTAAGAAAATAGTTGATTATTGTGCCATTTTTTTGGTTCAATAGTTCATTAGTTTTCAGGTTCATTAGTTGCTAAACAGCTAAAACCAATAAACTATTGAACTTTTACCCAATGGTCTTCAATCTTATTGCCATTGGGTAATGTGGCCTGCAGCTTAAGCGTGTCGTTACTAACGTTGTAAATATATTTTACCGTTTTGCCTAACAATTTTGAAGGCTGGCTGCAATAGGTTTGGGTTTCAAAACAGGTATCGGCATTTAGCTTATAATCACCTTTTTCGTAAACAAATGATTTTGCCCCTTTTTCAATTACCAAAGCCTGATAATGCAATTTATCATAAGTTCGTTGTAACTTATAGGCCGTTGATACGCTATCCACCTTCCCGTTGATTAATCCCCCCCTATATTCCCAAACGCCTTGAAGCGCAGTTTTACTGCTCATGAATGAACATAAAACAACAACAATTAAAAAAGGGAGGATCATTTTTTTCATAGCGCTTATTCGGCCCAGTTAATACCTTTTTTAAGCAGTTGCAAAGTCCTTTCTTCTTCGCTGCCAGCCGCTGCCTGATAATTGTATAACCACTTAGCGGTAGGTGGCAAGCTCATCAGAATTGATTCTATACGGCCATTGGTTTCCAATCCGAACTTGGTACCTGCATCATATACCAGGTTAAATTCGGTATAACGGCTGCGGCGCTGGTACTGCCATTCCTGCTGTTGCTGTGTGAATGAAGTATTACGGTTACGTTTAACCAATTCCGTATATACCGGGATAAACGAACGACCGAGGGCTTTTGAAAATTCAAAAATAGTATCCCATGATAGCTCGTCGTTAGCGGTTAAGCGGTCATAAAATATGCCGCCTATGCCCCGCGTTTCATTGCGGTGTTTGATATAAAAATAATCATCGGCCCAAAGCTTAAACCGGTGGTAAAAGTCATGGTAATAAGCATCACATACCGCTTTAAGACTGCTGTGGAAATACCGTGCATCGGTATCAACAATATAGTGAGGTGTAAGATCAATACCGCCGCCAAACCATCTTACTGGCTTACTTTCGCCGCCAAATGACGATGGCATTTCAAAATATCTGATATTCATGTGAATGATTGGCACTATAGGATGATTGGGATGGATCACGATAGATACACCCGTTGCAAAAAAATCATCCGATTCTACCTGCAGCGCTTTTTTCATATTTTCAGAAAGCTGGCCATGCACAGCCGAAAAGTTCACACCGCCTTTTTCAAATATATCGCCATTTTGAATGATGCGCGTACGACCGCCACCACCGCCCTCACGTTCCCATAGTTCCTCTTCAAACCTGGCTTTTCCATCAACCTGTTCAAGCGCGGCACATATCTCGTCTTGTATCTGCTGGTAATCGGCAGATATTTGTTCTTTGCTTATCATAGAGGTCAAAGTTGCAAATTTTAATTGATTTCGGACAGATTAGCTAATCTCCGCGTAATCCAGATCCTTACCAAATGTTTCCTTTAACTGGCTTAATGAAAGCAGCGCGATGAGGGTAAGTATACCCATCATGATATAACCGCTGGTAATCATACCGTAATGCCCTTTAAACGCATTAAACGCCAAAGTAATAGGGATAAGTGATCCTCGTACAAAATTTGGAACCGTGGTAGTAACTGTAGCGCGTATATTGGTGCCAAACTGCTCGGCAGCAATGGTAACAAAGGTTGCCCAGTAACCAACGGTACAGCCCATAAAAAAGCATAACCAAACAAAGTGCTGGCTTGTAAGCCCTTCGGCCCTTAAATAGAAAATAACACTTATTATCGAGATCAATAAAAATACCACCATGGTCAGTTTTCTTGACCTGGTGATTTGTGAAAGAAAGCCGGCGAATATGTCGCCAACAGCTATACCTATATAGCAGTATAATACGCCATCGCCGGCGCTCAGGGCATCTTTTGCCTTTAAAGCTACCCCAAATTCAGGACTGAATGTAACCAGTACTCCAACCACGTACCATAATGGTGCGCCAATTAAAATACAGTACATATATTTTTTAAACCTGCCCCAGTTATTAAAAAGCATAAAAAAATTACCTTTCGATACAGCCGACTTCTCCACGTTTTTAAACATGCCCGATTCAAAAGTCCCGATCCTTAATAAAAGTAAAAGTATACCCAATCCGCCACCTACTTTGTAGGCATTTTGCCAGCCATGTTTAGCAACCATTACAGCCGCTGCTGCGCCAAATAAGCCAATTACAGCTACAATCATGGTTCCGTAGCCGCGCTTTTCTTTGCTCAATGTTTCGGTAACCAGTGTAATACCGGCGCCTAATTCACCTGCCAAACCAATACCGGCAATAAAGCGGATTGTGGCATACATATTTACGTCAGTGACATAAGCATTTGCAAAATTGGCTATAGAGTATAATAATATTGAACCGAAAAGTACCTTTATACGTCCGAGCTTATCGCCGATAACGCCCCACAAAATACCTCCTAACAGTAAACCAAACATTTGAACATTGATTATAAACTGTCCTTTGGCAAGCATATCGGCATCAGAAATACCAATATCATGCAGGCTGCTTTTTCGTACTATTGAAAAAACCAGCAAATCATATATATCAACAAAATAACCAAGCGAGGCAACAAGAACAAGGAAAATTGCATTCCTTGTAAGCTTTGCAGAAACAGCTGTATCCATATTTATCATAGGTGTTTAAACGGCGAAAGTAGCAGAATTATACATAATCAAAAATTTAAACAAAAAAAAACCCCTGTGTATGCAGAGGTTTTTGCTAAGAACTTTGGTTAACTATACTTTTTTTACGTTTACTGCTTGCAATCCTTTTCTTCCTTCTTCCACTTCGTAAGTAACTTCGTCATTATCTTTGATAGCATTTACGCCGCCTTGTACGTCTTTGAAGTGTACAAAAAGATCTTTACCATCATCGGTAACAATAAAACCGTAACCTTTTTGTGTGTTAAACCATTTTACTTTTCCAGTTTTCATAATTATATTATCATATTAAAAAATTCGTGTAAGATTATAAACTAAAGCCAAACTGAAAATAAAATGGTTTTAATAATCAGAAGGAATAGATAAGCCCGCCTTTTCCAAATATATAAAATAATTAATAAACCAAATAAAATTATTTATTTGGTTGTGGAGTTATCCTTAAATAAGGTTTTACAGCTTTGTAACCCTTTGGAAATTTGGCAGGAATGTCTTCAGTTTTTATAGCTGGTACAACAACAACGTCTTCGCCATCTTTCCAATCGGCAGGGGTTCCTACACTATAGTTGGCAGTTAATTGTAAAGAATCAATCACCCTTAAAACTTCCTGGAAATTGCGACCGGTTGATGCCGGGTAAGTAATAATTAGCTTAACAGCTTTATCGGGGCCAATGATAAATAACGACCTTACAGTTGCATTTACTGATGCATTTGGATGAATCATATCATAAGCTTCTGATATTTTGCGGTCTTCATCGGCTATGATCGGGAAATTTACTTCAACACCCTGAGTTTCATTAATGTCATTTATCCACCCATGGTGCGATTCTACCGAATCAACGCTCAAAGCCAGTACTTTAACATTGCGTTTGGTAAACTCGTCTTTCAGCGCCGCTGTTTTACCCAGCTCTGTGGTACAGATAGGTGTATAGTCTCCTGGATGTGAAAAAAGCACACCCCAGCTATCGCCTAAATATTCATAAAAATCAATTTCTCCTGCTGATGTTTTTGCCTGGAAGTTTGGGGCTTTATCGCCTAATCTTAAGCTCATGATTGTATGGTTTTTATATGTAATAAATGTCTACTAAGTTAGTATGCAATGTTTGTAAAATCAAAATTAAGTAAAAAATATACTGTATTTGACGCCAACATTACACATTAATTATTGTTGAACAGTTTGATTGAATATAAACTGTAATTAAAATTAATGGACAGACATACCTACGATACCGGAATAATTGGCAATTGCGCTTTTTTGGCGCACATTAATAAAAATACAAATGTTGATTGGCTTTGCTGGCCACGTTTTGACAGCACCTTTATTTTTGGCGGCTTATTGGATAAAAAGAAAGGTGGTGAATTTTCGATCTTACCCGAAGGCGAATACACTTCCGTGCAGCATTACCTTGAAAATACCAATGTTTTAATAACAGAAATCAGCCCTAAAAGCGGCGGTAAATACCGTGTAACCGATTTTGCCCCCCGCTTTTATCAGCACCAGCGCTACTACAAACCCTTAATGCTGTTCAGGAAAATTGAAGCCATTGAGGGCTCACCAAGAGTTATTGTTAAGTGCGAACCCGTATCGGAATATGGTGCAGTAAAGCTAAATGTTAACCGCGGCAGTAACCATATTCAATACCTTGGTGGTGAAGAAAGCATGAGACTAACCACCAATATACCTATCAGTTATGTATTTGATGAACAGCCTTTTGTGCTAAATGAGATTAAATACCTCGCCTTAACCTACGGTGAGCCTTTGGAGGCAGCACTGATTTCAACTGCCGAGAGGTTCCTGTCAGAAACCGTTCAATACTGGCGTACATGGATTAAACACTCATCCATAGCTACTTATTATCAGCCTTTTGTAATCAGGTCTGGTTTGGCTTTAAAAATACACCAGTTTGAAGATACGGGTGCCATTATTGCGGCAAGTACAACAAGTTTACCTGAATCGCCGGGAAGTGGCCGCACCTGGGATTACCGCTATTGCTGGCTGCGCGATACTTATTATGTAATAACGGCCCTAAACCACATTGGTCATTTTGAGGAAATGGAAAAGTATTTTAGTTACGTAACTGACATATCTTTTTCTGAAAACGACCGCTACCAGCCGCTTTACGGCATTACGGGTAAAAAAGAACTGGTTGAACAAATACTTACCGAGCTTGACGGATATATGAACAACCAGCCGGTACGTATTGGTAACCAGGCTTATGAACATATTCAGAATGATATTTATGGCCAGGTAATGATATCCCTGCTCCCACTGTACACAGATCATCGTTTTGTTTTTTCGGAGCGAAAAGATTCAGTGAAATGGATAGAGTTTTTGCTGAAGAAAATGGAGCATACCATTGACGAAAAAGATGCCGGTATATGGGAGTTCAGAAATATGGCCAACATACACTGTTACAGTAATTTATTTCAATGGGCAGGTGCTTCGGCAGCAGAAAAAATGGCGCGTACCATTGAAAACCAGGAACTTATTGACCGTGCCATTTCACTAAAGGAACGTGCCGCTGCACATATTGAAAGCTGCTATGACCCGGTTAGGAAAGTCTATACCAATTCGGCGGGCAGCCCTAACCTTGATGCCAGTACGCTACAGCTTATTATGATGAATTATCTTGACCCAGCATCCCAAAGAGCCAAAGACCATCTGCTTGCACTGGAGAAAGAGTTAAGAACACCTAATGGATTATTTTACAGGTATTTATACACAGATGATTTTGGCAAACCTAAAACAACTTTCCTCATCTGTGCCTTTTGGTATGTAGAGGCTTTGGCCAGCGTTGGCCGCCTGGATGATGCCCAGCGCGAGTTTGCCAACCTGCTGCAATACTCCAATCACCTGCTATTATTTAGTGAAGATGTTGATGAAGAAACCGGCAGTCAGTGGGGTAATTTTCCGCAGGCTTACAGTCATGTAGGTTTAATGAATGCCGCCTATCGCATTGCCATGAAGTTAGACAGGCCGGTATTTTTATAATACCGGTACTTGCCCTCGGAGATTATTCAATACTTATTAAAATAAAGAGAAGGCCGGTATTAATTTACAATACCGGCCTTCTCTTTAGCTGTTATATTACTCTACAGTGCAGGCTCATGCGTGGTGTTTTTTGCAAAACTGGTAAGCAGTTTACGTACCTCGGCTGGGTTGCGCAGATAAAACTTAGCTGCCGATAAGTTGCTGCCCACTTTGATGGTTATGGCACTTTCGGGTAAGGCTTTAAAGATATCTTCATCAGTATAATCATCGCCAAAAGCAATAACAAAATCATAGTCTTTTCCTTCTGTTAATGTTAAAGCAGCTTTACCTTTATTAATATCCATATTCTTTACTTCCAGTACCTTATCCCCTGCCAGCAGCTGTAATCCTTTATCGCTGGCCAGATACTTCAGGTTATTCATCAACTCGCTTGCCCTGAGCTCACCTAAGCCACTTGGAGCCTTGCGGTAGTGCCAAACCAATGAATACGTTTTTTCTTCAATAAAAGAGCCCGGAGTACGGTCTACATACGTTTCCAATATAGGATAAATATCATGCTTCCATTGGTCAGACAAACCCGGGATCTTGTGCCATGATGTATTTTGCCTTTTAAACCATGAGCCATGTTCGGCAATAAGGTACATATCTGTATGGCTAAACCATTCATCAAGGTTTTCGTGTTTTCGGCCACTGATTAATACTACCTCGTTAGCCTGATCTTCTACCAGCTTGTTGATAATGTTGTATAATTCTTTATCCGGACTGGCCTGTTCAATATTTGATTTAAAATCAACAAGCGTACCATCATAATCTAAAAAGATGATCCGCTTTTTGGTTTTAATATAACGGTTAACGATAGATTGCTCTGTAGCCAAACTCACATGGCGGGCCTGCATGGAACGCTGCATAAGCTTAACTTCTTTTAACCTGTCCATGAAAATTTTAACCCAGTGCGATATGTTGAATTTAGCAACCAGCTGCCGCATGGGTGTCATTCTTCTTTTCTGTTCATCCAGAGGCATTTTAATGGCCTGCAAAATTGCCCTGCAAACCTCACCCGTATTGTTAGGGTTAACAATTATGGCATCTATTAATTCTTTAGATGATCCAGCCATTTCGCTCATAATCAATACTCCATCATTATTAATCCTGCTTGCTACATACTCCTTGCTTACCAGGTTCATACCATCGCGCATGGGGGTTACCAAACAAACATCGGCAGTATAATACAAGGCCGAAAGCATCTCAATCGGGAAAGAACGGTAGTAATAATGTATGGGTGTCCAATCCATAGTGCGATATATGGAATTGATATTTCCTACTTTTTTATCAATCTCATCGCGCAGATGTGCGTATTGCGGAACGGTATCACGCGAGGGAACAACGATCATGTAAAGCGCTATTTTTTCAATACATTCCGGGCACATCTGCAGCATCAATTCAAAAGCCTGCAAGCGTTGCAATATTCCTTTACTATAATCAAGCCTGTCAATTGACAGAATCAGTTTATTATCCTTAAAGTTATTTCTGATGAGTTCAACCTGCTCCTGCACGTCAGCCTGCAATGGCAGGCTGGCATATTTCTTTTCATCTATCCCCATTGGGAACGATTCGATCACAATTGACCGTTCGTCCATAGTGATGATATTTGATGAACTCGTTACCGGTAAAATACGGGTTGCGGCACCTAAAAAGTGCCGAACATCGTCAAACGTATGTAAACCGATAAGGTCGGCCCCTAACATGCCCTCCAATAATTCGGAGCGCCATGGAATAAGGCGAAACATTTCGTGCGAAGGGAAAGGGATATGCAGGAAAAAACCAATGGAAACATCCGGAAGTTCCTGGCGTACCAAGCCGGGCAATAAAAAGAGTTGATAATCATGAATCCAGATAATATCACCCGGCTCGGCCACACTTAAAATAATATCCCTGAATTTTTGATTTACCGCTTTATAATAATCCCAGTTTGATTGCTTGTAATTGGCGTAAGTAGAAGCGTAGTAATGAAAAACCGGCCACAATACTTCGTTTGAAAAACCTTCGTAATATTGGTTGATCTCTTCCTGATCAAGAAATACCGGAATGAGGCTTAATTCTTTTAATTGACTTTGAACGTGATCTTTATCTTCCTGATCGGTAACCTCAATTCCGGGCCAGCCGATCCACACATTATCGCCTTGTTTATATATTGAACCTAAACCGGTAGCTAAACCTCCTTCGCTTGGTGATAAAATATATTCGTTATCGGCCTTTGAAATTTTTACAGGTAACCGGTTAGAAACAATGATGGTTTTAGACATGTTATTACTTTATATTAATAATTATATACTTATTAATAAAGGCAAAAACAGTCATTTTGTTTGCCCAATAATAACAATAAGCTTAAAGTAAGGGCATAAAAAAAGCCTTCCTGATAATCAGGAAGGCTTTTTTTATGAAAACTTTTAAGAATTATCTTACTTGTTGAAAAAATTCAACGTTACCTTGTTGAGTGATTCTTACCAACACTTCGTGAGCATCGTTTTTCAAATCAACGAAGTATGAAGTTGCATCAATGCTATCGTTTAAATCAGTATTAGCCTGGTAAACAATAACTTCACCAATACCGTAACCTTTGTAATCTTTTTCAATTTGTTTTAAGGTTTTAGCTGGGATAGCTTTTTCGTCAACTCTTTGAGTTACGCCTAAGTATTCGCCATTAAGGTTGTAGAAAGCTGTTTTTTTAACGCCATCAACAGTAAAGGTAGCTTTTTGAGTGCTTTTAGTTACAGTCCAGTTTACATCTTTTGCATCAGCAAAATCAACTGTAAAACCATGTAAAGCGATGTAAGAAACATTAGTTCCACCATCTACTCTTTTACCACCATCGGCAGCAAATACATTAACACTTAATAAAGCGGCAATTGCGGTTGTTAAAAATATCTTTTTCATGTTGTTTTAAATTTTAAATCCATAACAAAAGTACGGCAGTATTAGTAATCTAACAAATAAAAATAAACTTTTATGAATATTTAATAATTATATGACTTTTATAATATAAAATTTAAATTTTCATAAAGCACTTAGTGTATAATTTACAATATCTAAAATTTAAAAAGCATAAAAAAATCGGTTTGCAACTTGCTAAACCGATTTTTTACATGATTTTAACTCTAATTTAACCATTATCTGCGAAGCCCGGGTACAAAGTCATCCCCCCATCCATGAAAATGGTAATACCGGTAATATAATCTGCCTCATCAGACGCCAGCCAGGCAGCCAGTTTTCCAATATCTCCGGGTACACCTATCCGATTATAAGGTATAAGCGTGAGCAAATTATTCAGTGCTTCCGGCGTATCCCATGCGGCCTTATTAATAGGTGTTTGTATAGCGCCGGGCCCAATTCCCATTACTCTTATTTTATGAGGTGCCAGTTCCTGTGCTATGCTTTTCATAAACATATTAATACCTCCTTTACTGGCTGCATAATTAACATGCCCCGCCCATGGAATTACCTCATGAACACTGCTCATACATATAATTTTACCTGCGGCACGGCTTAATCCATCAACTACTCCTCTGCGTATAAATTCGCGGGCTGCTTCGCGCGCGCACAAAAACTGGCCGGTAAGGTTAATATTGATCACTGTATTCCAGTCTTCCAGTGTCATATCAACAAATTTGGAATCCCTTTGTAAGCCGGCATTATTTACCAAAATATCAATAGTGCCGTATTGGGCATACATTTGGGCAAACATGGCTTTTACTTCGTCTTCATGACTGACATCTGCCTGAATTGCAAACGCTTCGCCCCCGGCAGCTTTTATTTCGTTCACGGTTGCTTCCGCTGCATCATGATTATGGGCAAAATTGATAACTAATTTTGCGCCTGCCTGGGCTAATGCGAGAGCTACGCCCCTGCCAATTCCGCTATCGGCCCCGGTAACCAGGGCTGCCTGTCCTTTTAGTGATGATGGGTTCATTTATTACAAGATTTAAATGTTTTAATATAACCAATGTATTTTATACAATAAGGTTTTAAAAATTAAATCTGTATAAACAAAAAGAGACGCTATATGGCGTCTCTTTTATAAATTGGAATATGATTATAAGGCTTTTATATAATCTAAAAACATATAAAGCGCCTTCTTTTTATCTTCTGTTAAATCAAAGTCTATCTTATGCATCAGGTAATCCTGCAAATCGAAATCATCACGCATAGGCAGCTCTTCAAACAACTCGGCACGATGGTCAAGGCCATATTTGAGGGCCGCGTTAAACTCATCCATAAAATCCTGAGGAATAGGCTTGTTAGCTATCCAACCGGCAAACATAAAAGGCAGGCCGGTAAATTTTTGCCACTCTTCGGCCAGGTCATACACATATTTATATTGCTCCTTTTTGCCAAAGGTACGGTCGCCTATCTGCACAAAAGCAGTGTTGGCCTCGGTAGACTGTGAATAGTCGGCAGCATTTCTGATCAACTCAGGACTAACCTTCCAATAATTTTTCAGCAGCACCAAGCCCAAATTATTTGATGAGCGCGATTCAGGGTCAAGCTGCAGATATTTTACATCTTTAATATCGCAATTGCTGAAAATAAAAACGGAGTTTACTGCTCCAACAGCGCCAATGCAATACTCAGATACAATTTCCCAATGAGGTAAATTCAGGGTGGCAGCTACCGGAATTAAACCAATATCAACTACATCATCAATCAGTTTTTGAGCACAATCTGACGGCATATCAAGGCTCAATTCAATTTTGTCTAATATTCCACTATGTTGGATGCCGTATATAAAGGGTTTGGTGTTAGTATAGCTTACAGCTGATATTCGTATTTTATTCACAGAAACGCTCTCTTTCAGGGTTGTTGTTTTAAATGTTCGGCATTATTAAAATCGGTGATCGCAAATTTTTCACCATCATATTCAACTTTGTATAAAACCAGGTTCTGGTGCGGAAAAGTATCCATGGCGGTAAGGGGAACGCCGCTCAATATACAAAGCAATAAACGCATGGCCCGGCCATGCATACATATCAATACAGTTTTTTCTTCGGGGTGGCTCATGATCACTCCCAATGCTTCCCGCTCACGTATCTCCACCTCATTGGGGCTTTCACCACCTTCAAATTTGCTGTCTAAACGGCCGTCGAGCCAGTCGCGCATAATTTGTAAAAAAGCAGCTTTATTTTGCGTAGTACTTGGTTGCCCTTCGTGAATTCCCCAGGCCAGCTCATCCAGCCCAGATAATTTTTGATAAGGGATACCCAGATCAATAAAGGGCTGAACACTTTGCTGTGTACGTTTTAGTGCCGATATATAAATTTTATCAAAAGGTATAGCTTTGTATGCTTCATAAAACAGGGAAGCCTGCCTGCGTCCTTCATCATTTAAATCGGTATCCATTCCGCGACCCTGAACAACACCTTGCCGGTTAAGTTCTGTTTGGCCGTGCCGTACTATATATAAGGTTTTTTTTATCATTCTTTTTTAAGCAGAAGGCAAAAAGCTAAAGGCTTAAAGCCCTATCTGCTTCATTTGTTAAGCTACTTTAGGCTTTTAGCTTAGCTGTTTATCACAGGCAATTTATAGTACTGTGGTTTGCTTTCTTCAGGAAATTCAAAATTTGTAAAGTCGGTAACTACATTATATAACGTATCCCGCTCAATAGCCTGCCTTCCTACATTTTTTATCAGTTCTACCAGTTGTTTAGTGCTCATGCCCGGATGCTGTTCTTCTGCTCCGGCCATTGAATATATTTTAGTGGTATCGTCAAGTGTACCATCAATATCATCAACACCAAAGTTTAATGATAGTTGTGCCGTGGTTCTGCTGATCATGGCCCAATAGGCTTTGATATGATCAAAATTATCAAGATAGATACGTGCTATGGCGTAGTTACGCAGATCTTCAACCACAGTTGATTCCGGAACGTGCGACATCTGATTATCCTGATTACGGAATTTAAGCGGAATAAACGTTTGGAAACCGCCGGTTTTGTCCTGTAACTGGCGTAAGCGTTCCATATGATCAACCCGGTGCCAGTATTTTTCAATATGCCCGTATAACATTGTAGCATTTGAACGGCCACCCAGCTTATGCCACTCTTCATGAATAGCCAGCCATTGATCGCCGGTACATTTATCTTTTGAGATAAGATCACGCACCTCCGGGTGAAATATTTCAGCACCGCCACCAGGGATAGAATCTAAGCCAGCCTCCTGCATCAGGCGCATACCCGTTGCGTAATCAATTTTAGCTTTTTTAAATATGTAATGATATTCAACCGGTGTTAAGGCCTTAATATGCAATTCTGGGCGATGCGCACGGATACGGCTGAAAAGTTCCTGGTAAAACGGCACATCATATTGTGGTAAAACGCCACCTACAATATGTACTTCGGTGACAGGTTCGCCATCATATTTGGTAACCATACCAAACATATCGTCCATAGTATATTCCCAGCCTTCTGATTTTTGTTTCAGCAACCTTGAATACGAGCAAAATTTGCAATCATAAACACAAAGATTGGTAGGCTCAATATGAAAATTACGATTGAAGTAGGTTTTATGACCATGCCTCTTTTCGCGAATGTAGTTGGCTAAAACGCCCAGATATCCCAGATCGCCCTGCTCATACAATATTACACCTTCGTCAAAACTAATACGCTTATTGTTGAGTACTTTTTCGGCAATGTGCTTTAAATCAGCAGACAGATCCTGATTTTGCAATAATAACTGTAAATTACCTTCAGCTTCCATGGAAAAAAACTTTGCGCAAATGTAATAAAAAGCATAAAACTATGCTTTATAACATGTTCATTACAATTATTAGGAACAAGTAATGACATTAAATTTACAGTGGCGTAATCGAGCTAATATTTATTCCATTGAAGCAGTCGTCCTGGCATCCGTTAGGAATATAGCCGCAGCTTGATAATATTCCGTTATTATTGGCCTCAAAAATAACCATGTTCTTTTTAACGTCGGTCTTTAAATAAACTTTGCGCGATTGATCGTAGATATCATCAATGGTAAGCAGATCTCCCGCTTCAATACCATGCGTGTTAAGATTGGAAGCACCTTCATGCCATTGCTTAAGGGTATCCTTTTTATTAGTATTATCTGGGTGATATCTTGTTAAAGTAAGGTCCCTTGAGATAAATTTTCCATCTTTTATCGCAGTTTTTATTTCAGTATTGTAACCAAAAACAGAGCCATAATTTTGAGTATAGCTGTATGAGTTATGAATGCTGCTTTTATAGTTTAGCCAAACTCGATAACTATTATTAAGGTCATCATGCTTCTTAGCTATTTCATCTTTTTTACAGCTGCTCATGCACATCAAAACAATAATAAGCGGGAGATATAAGGTTTTCATGATGAAGGTTTTATAAAACATTACGTGAAATTTATTTTCTGCGCTACACCCTATCTAAAATAATCTTATTTAATTTGCCCGAATATCCTTTATCGAATGAAAACAGAAACCATAGCTATACACGCCGGTAACCATACGGATGAATCATCAAGGGCAGTAATACAACCTATTATATTATCAACCACATTTGAGCGTGGCCCCGATGGCGATTTTCCGGGCGGGCATATCTATAGCCGGTCATCAAACCCCAACCGGGCATCGTTAGAAAACGTATTGGCAAGGTTAGAAAATGGTGCCGATGCGGCTTCTTTTTCATCGGGTAACGCCGCGGGCATGGCCGTATTTCAGTCACTGCCTCCCGGTACGCATATTATTGCCCCTGATGATATGTATCATGGCCTGCGCAATCAGCTTAAAAACCTTTTTGCTGGTATTTTAACTTTTGATTTTATTGATGTAAATGATCTTGATGTTTTACAGCAGCACATTAAGCCCGAAACCGGTTTAATATGGATTGAAACCCCATCAAACCCCCTGCTTAAAATAACCGATATTAAAACTGTAGTTGCCGTGGCCAAGGCAAATGGCATTAAAGTGGCCTGCGATAATACATTTTCCACCCCAATATGCCAGCAGCCGCTTGCTTTAGGGGCCGACCTGGTAATGCATTCGGCAACTAAATACTTTGGCGGCCACAGCGACCTGATGGGCGGCGCATTAATTACTGCAGAAAAAAGTGACTGGTGGCAAAAAATTCGCCAGGTGCAGGAAATGGGCGGCGCTATCCCCTCGCCTATGGATTGCTATATGCTGGTTCGCAGTATTAAAACATTACCGTACCGGGTTAAAGGGCATGTACATAATGCCCAATTACTGGCCGAATTTTTAGATCAGCACCCTGCCGTTGAGCAGGTAATGTACCCGGGCTTAACATCGCACCCGCAATACGCTATTGCCAAAGAGCAAATGTTAGCCTTTGGGGGCATGCTGTCATTTATTGTTAAAGGAAATGAAGAAGATACCCACAACGTGATCAATAAGTTACAGTTGTTTACCCGTGCAACCAGCCTTGGCGGTGTGGAAAGCCTGATTGAGCACCGGGCAACTGTTGAAGGTCCCGATACCAAGACACCCCGAAACCTGCTCAGGGTATCAGTTGGGTTGGAGCATATCGAAGATCTGATAGCCGACCTTAAACAAGCGCTGAGTTAAAATTTGCTGTTTCCTTTATATAAATTTGATGGAACATCAGAGTTAATGATTACACCATATGATTTATCGGTGATTCCAAATTTATTTGATAATTCTTGTTTGTTGATAATAGTCAACCCTTTAAATATTTTGTCATTGATTGCTGCAAGATCACCTTCATAATTGCTGTTAAGAACTCTTTTGTTTAAAATATATTGAATTTGAGAACTTTTTATTGTGGTTATCAGTTTTGCATATTCAGGTGATTTTGAACTAAAGTACTTTTGATAGCGATTTATATCAAATATTTTAGTTTCAATATATATCAATCCGAATTTCGCATCAATTCCTAATTTTTTTATTTCACTTGTGTCTTTATATACCGTAACTGCCGCAATATCATTCGGATCATAACGAAGCAGGTCTGCCCTACTAACCTTTACACTGTCAATAAAAAATACCGGGTCATTACTTACTTCCGTTACTTCTGCAATGTGAGAATCTGCTTTCTGTGTATCATAGCAAGATAGTGTTATATCCACAGCCTCTACAGGCTTATTCATATAATAAGCTTCATCAATTGGAAATTGCGGCTTCTTTGTAGAGTCTATCTTTACATAAAACGATATAGCATTACTCGAAAAGTTCCAGTAATTGGAACATCCTCTTGAACCCCATGCATCTTTTAAATTAGGGTATAATTTAAATACATCTTTTAATACCATGTTACTTAAATTTATAAATGTGCCATCAGGTAGTTTTCCGACAAATTGCTTATTTAGTCTTATCTTACCGCGAGTCTTTTCCATAACAGTTTAAGGGTAAATCCATTTCTTCAACTGAAACCTCTTTCAAATTTTTATCAATTTCTTTCAAGTCGGATAAAGTGGATTTACATAAGCAAAACCCATTTATTACTAACTTTTTAGAAATTGAATCAGGAGTCTGTGCATAAACATGTGACTTAAAAAATAGCAAGCACAGTATAAATAAGAATGTTTTAGACATAAGGTTACAGGTGATTTACTTTAATACAAGCAAATATATTAAAGTATTTTGCGCTTTTCAGAAAATGAAAAACATATACAGAAGTCCCGAATTTATACTCTTTTAAAATAAAATTTGGTATTTTAAGTAATATCACCTTATCTTTGAAACAATATTTGGTAGCAATACCATAATCAAATCTCCGCAATAGTTCGGGTTTTGATTTATAAAGAAGCGGCGAGAGATCAGGCTCAATGACCCGCTGGCAACCCTCCAAATTTGGAGAAGGTGCCAATTCCTGTCCCGGAAAATAACCCCGGGGAATATAAATTTATAACCATGAAAAGTTTAGTTAAAATTCCCGCAAGCAACATTTCTGAAACCTTAAACGGTACTATAGTACATATTAGCCTGAATATTAGCTATATGTGCATGTGTTGCTGCAGTTGATTGACCTAACACGTTCATCTTTTTCTATCCTGAAAAATACGTGTTGTAATTACCGGTAAAAAATCATTACCAGTTTGCCAAAATTCATCAAATCATTTTAAAATTAATTAAACACATTTCAAACTTCACAACTATGCCAACCAGCAATTTAAAATTCGAAACCCTTCAATTACATGCAGGTCAGGAGGTTGACCAAACCACAGGTGCACGCGCGGTTCCAATTTTTCAAACAACATCGTACGTGTTTAAAAACGCGGAACACGGAGCCAATCTTTTTGCTTTAAAAGAATTTGGCAATATCTATACCCGCATTATGAACCCTACTACTGACGTTTTTGAGAAACGCATAGCAGCTTTAGAAGGTGGTGTTGCTGCTTTGGCAACAGGATCGGGCCAGGCATCGCAATTTATAGCGTTAAATAACATACTACAGGTGGGCGATAACTTTGTTACCTCTCCCTTTTTATATGGCGGCACTTACAACCAGTTTAAAGTAGCTTTTAAACGCCTTGGTATTGATGCGCGTTTCGCCAAAGATGATACAGCAGAAAGCCTTGAGGCCTTAATTGATGATAAAACAAAAGCTATTTACCTGGAAACGGTAGGCAACCCGGGCTTTACTATTGCCGATTTTGATAAAGTAGGCGCTTTAGCTAAAAAATACGATCTGCCTTTAATTGTTGACAATACCTTTGGGGCGGCCGGATACTTGTTTCGCCCGCTTGAACATGGCGCGCATGTGGTAGTTCAATCAACCACCAAATGGGTTGGCGGCCACGGTACAACCATAGGCGGCGCAATAGTTGATGGTGGTAATTATAACTGGGCCAACGGCAAATTCCCGCAGTTTACCGAGCCATCAGAAGGTTACCATGGCTTAGTATTTGGTGATGTATTTGGCATTGGCGGACCTTTTGGTAATATTCAATTTATTATACGTGCCCGTGTAGAGGGCTTGCGTGATTTTGGCCCTTCACAAGCGCCATTTAACTCATGGCTCAATATCCAGGGATTAGAAACACTTTCCCTGCGTGTACAGCGCCATGTTGATAATGCTTTGGAACTGGCTAAATGGCTTGAACAGCATCCGCAGGTTGCTTCAGTTAATTATCCGGGGCTGGCATCATCACCATACCATGAGCTGGCTAAAAAGTATTTAAAAAATGGTTTCGGCGGTGTTTTATCTTTTGAGATAAAGGGCGACAAACAAGAGGCCAGCAATTTTATTGACAGCCTGGAGCTGGTAAGTCACCTGGCCAATTTGGGTGATGCTAAAACGCTCATCATTCAGCCATCGGCTACCACTCACCAGCAGCTTTCTGAAGAAGAACAATTATCGGCCGGGGTTACGCCAACATCATTGCGTGTATCTGTTGGTATAGAGCACATTGATGATATTAAGGCTGATTTTGAGCAGGCTTTTGCTAAAATAAAACAGCGTAGTAAAGAATTAGTATAGTTTTTTTAAGTGATATAGTAAAGTTGTAACGGGATGCGGTTGTTAGAAAGTTAGGAGTAATGGGTTTTAAGTTTTGGATTGCCTTTTTCAATTCAGAACTCGCTACTCAAAACCAAAAATTAAAACAATCGCACCCGGAATAACAAACAAAAGAATGAACACAGAGATATTTAGGTATACAAAAACATTTGAACTGGAATTAGGCCAGCAGTTAGAGGAGCTGGAAATTGGTTTTCATACTTATGGCAGGCTAAATAAAGAAAAGGATAACGTGATTTGGATATGCCATGCACTTACTGCCAATGCCGATGTGTTTGACTGGTGGAAAGGTTTCGTGGGCACTGGAAGTATTTTTAATCCGGAGGAGCATTTTATAGTTTGTGCCAACATATTAGGATCTCCCTATGGCACAACCAACCCGCTAAGTACTAACCCAACAACAGGGCAGCCCTATTATCAGGCATTTCCGCAATTTACTATAAGGGATATGGTAAAAGCACATCAGTTGCTGGCAGATCATTTGCAAATTAATGATATCCATACCTTGATAGGTGGTTCACTTGGGGGCCAGCAAGCGATTGAATGGAGTATTATTGAACCCGGGCGGATCAAAAATTTGATTCTGATAGCTACCAACGCCCGTCATTCACCATGGGGTATAGCCTTTAACGAATCGCAGCGGCTGGCTATCAGTACTGACCGTACATTTTACGCTAATACGCCAGATGGTGGTCAAAAAGGGCTTAAAGCAGCCAGAAGCATAGCCCTGCTCTCCTACCGTGGTTACAAACCATATTCCATAACCCAACAGGAGGATAACGATGATAAAACCGATAATTACCGGGCAAGTTCATATCAAAATTATCAGGGCCAAAAATTGGTAAACAGGTTTAATGCCTATAGTTATTGGTACCTGACTAAGGCGATGGATTCGCACAATGTGGGCCGCAACCGCAATGGGGTTGATAAAGCGTTAAGCCTGATTAAGGCACGCACCCTGGTGATTGGTATTAAATTGGATATCTTATTTCCGATCGAGGAGCAGGAATACCTGTTCAGGCACATACCCAAATCGGCTTTTGCCGAGCTGGATTCGTTTTATGGCCATGACGGTTTTTTAATTGACACAGAAGCACTAACAAACATTATTACATCGTTTTTTAAAACCGATGTAAAAGGAAAAATTATAGAATTGCAACGTACAGCGTAATGAGTAAAAAGTTAAATATTGGATTATTTGGATTCGGAGTAGTTGGGCAGGGATTGTATGATATCGTCAAAACAAAAAATTTAAACATCGAAATAGTAAAATTCGCTATAAAAGATCCGCATAAAAAGCGCTCCTTACCGGCCCATTTATTTACTACTGATAAAGATGAATTATTAAATAACCCGGAGATCAACACCATTGTTGAGCTTATCAACGACACTGAAGCTGCGTTTGAAATTGTTTCGCGTGCATTAAGTTCGGGTAAAAATGTGGTTTCGGCGAGTAAAAAGATGATCGCCCTGCATTTAGATGAGTTAATTGAACTGCAGCATAAATATGGTACTTCGTTATTATATGAGGGAGCAGTTTGCGGCAGTATCCCTATTATTCGTAACCTCGAAGAGTATTATGATAACGAATTACTGCACTCTATAAGCGGAATTTTTAACGGATCATCAAACTATATACTTTCTAAAGGATTTATTGAAGGCCTTGATTACGACAGCGCCCTGAAGCAAGCACAGGATCTTGGCTTTGCCGAAACTGACCCAACCAGCGACGTTGGTGGTTTTGACGCCAAATACAAGCTGGTAATTGCCGCTGCACACGCCTACGGGGTAATTGTACAGCCCGATGAAGTATTTAATTTAGGGATACAAAACCTCGGCGCACAGGATTTACAGTATGCCCGAGAAAAAAACCTCAAAATTAAACTTGTTCCGGTAGCTAAAGAGCTTGATGAACGTAATGTGGCTTTATTCGTACTACCTAAATTCGTAAACGAAACAGAGTTTTTATATAATGTGGAGTATGAATACAACGGGGTAACCGTACAAGCAGCCTTTGCCGATCAGCAATTCTTTTTTGGTAAGGGTGCCGGGGGCCATCCAACAGGCTCGGCAGTATTGTCTGATATAGCAGCTTTGCGATATAATTATCAGTACGAGTATAAAAAGGCTAAAGAAAAGACAGATCTGAACTTTACCAATAACATAGAATTAAACATTTACCTGCGGTATGATGACGAAAGCCTCGTTGATGAATTAGGTTTTGAGCATATTCATGAGCGCTATTATTCTGGCAATTATAAATTTGTTATCGGAAAAATCAATTTACAAAATCTGATCAGCAACCAGTACCGTATATCTGAAAGTGGGGCATTTATAGCTTTTGCCGATCAGTTAACGGGGGTAAGCTTAGCATCGGCATCAAAGCAGGCGGCCGAAGTTTTATAACCAATTCTTTTGTTGTTTGTATATAAATAAGGCTCCTTTTGGGAGCCTTATTTATTACTACTGATCTAATGTACCTGATACAGTTGAGTTCATGGTCAAGCTCATATACCCCGGGTCTTACAACAGGGATTTCCAAATTAGGTTACTTCGTTATCACTCATTCAATATATTTTATTAAGGAGCATAAACTGTTGCCATGTGCTTGTGCTGCTTGTGTAAATCAAGACAGGTTATATAAAAAAGAATACGTTCGGCCCGGTGGAGATTTCTTCCAGAAAATGAAGCGTGTTAGGAACAAAGTAAAATGTTATCTTTGCCATTAAATTGTACATGTATTTTACGAAAAATGTATAACTATTTTAATTTTCTGGCAAAACGGCACATGTTTTGACCGAAGTAGTTGATACGCCTACCGCTATGGAACAAGAGTTTATAAAAAATATTGAGGTTTTTCAAAAAGCTCTGAATGAAATCCAGTCTAAATATTACTACTGGTTTGAATCCAGGCACGGAGTTCATATTAATCAAGAGCATGACGTTATTAAAAACCACATCTTAGTTGATTATAAAGAGTATAACAACGTTTTAATGAATTATGTTCCCGGCTCAGAATTGCCCCCCAACATCCGTACAGAATGCGATGAGGCATTTATATCCATATTTAGGCGGGCGATCCCAAAATGAGCATAGTCTGTATACAGTAAAATATATTTTACACTTTCATTTTTTGTTTCTATTGCATATTTAATGCAATCCTATTGGTTAATAATAGATTATACTATTATTAATTCCATCAACTGACTATTTGCTATTCTTTCGTTTCAAATGGAAATACACAATCCATAGTCTCAGTCAGGGTATCGGTTTTTTGACAGATTTACATCTTCCCAGCCAATAAAGCGATTTTCAAGATTCCAGAGGCTTTCGCCATGGCGTATCAGGACTATTTTTTTGCATTAGTATTTACTTAACATAAAAGTAGTTGTTGGGTTCTAAAATTTGGTTAATATTTATAAATCAATTAGATTGCCTTTATAAACCAATTACAAACTTATACCTATCTACCATGATTCCTACAACACCAGTACTGGCAAAGGATAACATTGCTAACCCCGCCCCTCTTGGCCTTTGCGCCTTTGGCATGACCACCGTATTGTTAAACATTCACAATGCCGGCTTTTTTGAAATGAACACCATGATATTGGCTATGGGCATATTTTATGGCGGGCTTGCCCAGGTTATAGCCGGGGTTATTGAAGCTAAAAAGAACAATACATTTGGCTTAACGGCTTTTACTTCTTATGGCTTTTTCTGGCTTTCATTAGTAGCATTACTGGTAATGCCAAAGCTGGGTTGGGGTGCTGCCCCTTCTGAGGGAGCCATGTGTGCCTACTTGAGTATATGGGGGGTATTTACTTTTTTAATGTTCTTTGGTACCTTAAAACTTAACCGGGCGCTGCAATTTGTTTTTGCCTCTTTAACTATCCTGTTCTTTTTATTGGTGGCCGGTGATGCTACTGGTAACAGCAGTATAAAACATTTGGCCGGATATGAAGGCATAATCTGCGGATCATCGGCCATATATGCGGGTATTGCCAATGTATTGAATGAAATGTACGGCAGAACTGTATTGCCTTTAGGAAACGTGAATGTTTAATTTAAAAGCTAAAATTAATTCTGCTAAATTGCGGGGGTGAAAGATTTTAAAAAATACTACTATATACCGGCTACGCCAGAAGAAATTTATATGGCTATCACTAACCCTATTACCATAGAATTATGGACAGGTGAAGTGGCAGAAATGTCAACAGAGCCCGGGTCTGAGTTTTCTATGTGGGAAGGCAGTATCACCGGCAAAAACCTTGAATTTGAACTCAATAAAAAAATAGTACAGCAATGGTATTTTGACGGCCAGTCTGACAACTCTATTGTAACTATTAAGCTTCATCCTGATAAAAAAGGATCGTCAGTTGAATTGAGACATACCAATATACCCGATGACGATTTTGAGGATATGGTTGATGGATGGAATAGTACTTACTTTGGTGGTTTAATTGACTTTTTTGAAGGCGAATAACCGGGTTAGTAAAATTTACTTGAATAATAAAAGCCGCTCAAATTGAGCGGCTTTTGATTTATGCAGGCTTTCTTTTTGAGAAATACCTTTATTAATATAAGGTAAATTCAACCCTCCGGTTTGCCTGACGGCCAGCAGCTGTTTTGTTAGTAGCAATAGGCTGATTTTGACCATAACCTGTAGCTTCAATACGAGATGCATTGGCACCTTTACTTACCAGGTAAGATTTAATTGATTCGGCACGATCTTTTGATAACCTCATGTTCAAATCTTTAGAACCTGTATTGTCTGTATGTCCTGCTAATTTAAGGCTGAAGTTTTTGTCAATAAGTAGTTGTGCAACTCTGTCTAAACTTGGTAAAGAATGATCGCGGATAGTTGATTTACCCAAATCAAACTCCAGGTTCTTGATTGCATCCTTAACAACTTTCTTGTCTTCCTCCGTTACATATATAACTGGTTTAGCAAGAGGGCAACCAGAGCCGTCTACTTTAGTACCTGATGGAGTGTTAGGGCACTTATCGTTTACGTCAACAACACCGTCACCGTCGCTGTCTGTTGTTAATTTGGCAAGGTTTGCGTTAGTAGTGTTCAGATCATTTCTTAATTGTTCGTTTCTTGCTTTTTCAGCGTCAATTTGTTGTTGTAATAAAGTTTTTGTTTGTTGATTTTCCCACATATACTCTTTGCGCATAGATGATACGGGGTTATGCGTTGCCATTTGTGGCTTTTTACGGCTACCCAAAGCAAACTCTAAACCAATGTGTGCGTAAGAAAACCTATCGTTGGTGGTACCATAGTTATATCCGTCAAAATTGTCAGATTGAACAAAGTTAACTGAGTAACCGAGGTCGAGGTTTACACCTGGTGCAATATCAAATTTTAAACCAACACCAACGGGAATAAAGATTTCATTGATAGAAGCTTTTTCACCCGATTTAAAGTTAACTTCCTGCCCGTCTGGCATAGTTACTTTAGGTGTATAATTCATGGTACCGGCACCCACGGTTAAATAAGGCTGAAGAAACGGCTTATCGTGGCGCCAGTTAATATTGGCCAGGGTAATATTGGCACTTAACGCTGCCGACCAATTAATGTTTGTGGTGTACTGGGTGAAAACCGGATTTCCATTTACATCGGGCTGGCTGTTATTTGATTTCACCTTACCCCTCAAGAAATCGGCCTGTATGCCTAATGATGGTAATATTTGGTCTTTAATATAAGCACCATAACCCAATTGCTCGGTAGGGTTTTTAAAATCCTGTTTGCCATTTGTACCAAAAATGGTATAAGGAGTTAACATGCCTCCGTGAACACCAACAGACCAGGTACGCAACTGACTGCCGCCTGAAAAAGGTTTTACATAATCAGTACCGGTAGCTGCAGAGTCGGGGGTTTGAGCGAATAGTTTACCACCTACCAAAATGCCTGATAGCAGTAGTGTGGCTTTTTTTAAATTTGATTTCATATCGTTCTGTTTAAGTATAGGTTTACTGTTTAGTAAACCATACCCCCAACAGGCAACATTAATGCCATCAGAACTATCAGCAAAACTATCGCTATGTTAAAATATCATTAATTATCCCAAGCAATCACCATAAAAATATAACTTAATTAACTGATAGCCCATCATTTAAAGCACCAAATTTAAGATGCACAAAACCGGTAATAAAACGAGTACTTAATACACTTTATTAACTTTTTGTACCAAATGGTTAATGAGTTAAAAACAGTACATTCTGTATTAAAATATATATTTTACCATTATTTAAGCAAATAGTATAATTAACTATAAGTCAATCCAGTCAAAAGTAGCAATATGGAATAAAATGAAATTTAGATGAAATTTCAATAAAAATGAACTTTTAGAGGAATTTAAAGATCATAACCAAGCTCACCTTAAATATTAATAATAATTATTATAATATCATTAATACCACTTAAGCCATTACGGAAATCATATTAAATAGAGGCTCGCCCAATTTAATATTTCCTGTTATTGTGGCTTTTTCGAGGGCAAAACCGGGTGCAATACCTTTGGTGAAGAGTTTCCAGGCAATATCGGGACTAATTATTACTTCACAATCTGCCGGTTTATTTTTATCGGCTTTTAATATCCAGCCATTATTTTCTCTTTGAAGAAACCAGTTTCCACCGGTTTCTCCTGTAATTATTATTTCAATTAAGGTGCCGTCCCCTGCCTCAACATTGCGGTAAGTATGAGGTAAAGCATACATGAAGGTAGCAATGCATGGATAAAACAACTCGCGATGCATTATTCCCTGTTTATTTACAGCTTCGCGTATTTGTTGCTGATGGTGCCATTTTTCGGTGTACTCCCGTGCTATGTGGAACCAGTTTAATGACTCCTTTTCTCCCGCCCAGGCCACCGGAAACCTGGCCGTTTCAAACAGATCTAACGTGGCAATGTGTTCACTGTATTGTTTACCTGTTGTTTGCAATAACTGTGTGAGCATTTGAGGGCTTGTTCTTTTCATTGCTGCTACCCAGGTAGCATTCAATTGGTTAAGGTAATTAACCAGGTCCTGATATGAATTAATAACAGGCAAACCATCGGTAGCAAACTGGTGTTTTGACGATAACGCACGCACATTACCATCCAAAAGATGGGCGGCGATATCTTTTACGTTCCACAATTTCGCTAAAGTGGGTTTGCTCCAGTCATCCGGCGATAATGATTTAAGCAAATCAATAAGTGATTGATCCAGCACAGGAAAAAGATGTACCGTTTCTATAGGTATTTCTCTGCTCACAAAACAGGGGAATTTATTTACCGTAATTATTCGGCAGGGTGTACAAAAACTTTTGATTTGATATCCGCACCTGCTTTACCTAACGTAGCGGCTACAGAGCAATATTTATTTAATGAAAGCTCAACCGCACGGGCGGCTTTATCTTCATCAATGTCGCCATACAAGTGAAATTCAATTTCAACATCCTGCCATAAAGAAGGTTCTTTACCGGCTTCGCGTTCGCCAATCACTGCCATTTTATAATCTACTACATCCTGGCGTTGTTTTTTTAGTATACTGATTACATCAATAGCCGAACATCCAGCCAAACCCATTAAAAGCATTTGCATTGGGCGTACACCAAAATTCTCACCTCCGCTTTCAGGGCTGCTATCCATTTTTACAGTATGGCCATAGGCGTCTTCTGCTTCAAACCCGAAATCACCTTGTACACGTTTTAATTCTATTTTATTTGGCATATTGAATATATTATAATGCTAAGTTATGCATTTGTGTGCGCTTAGTAAAATGTCAATGTATGGTTTATGTAGTTTTTTTATAAGAAAGATATTAAATAAGTGCTTGCCTGTTTTTAACAGGTATTACCAGTTTTAATCCCGACCATATTTCATCAATAGCACAAACTTTAATATCAACCAGGCCAATTTCCAGGGCTGTATTTCTTATAATATCCTCAGTTACATCAGTTAATATCTTTGATGCTTTTTTAGGCCACGAAACCCATATCATTCCAGCAGGTTTTATTTGGTTTTTAAGCAATGGAAGCAGGTTGGATAACTCCTCATTTTTTAAAGTGAAAAAGTGTATAAGATCTTTTGCTGTCTCCTCGTTGCCCTCAAAGTACAACTCAGCCGGCAAATCTGTAAATAATTGAAAATAATATTCGGGCTCGTTAATAAGTTTGATTTTAAAAGCTGGTTTAATGCCGAGCTTTTTAGCGAGTGGAGTACCTGAATAGCCCGTTGTCATTATTTAATTTGGTTTAAATGATGCCTTAAATGCCCTATATAATCGTTCGCCAACCACGTTACTGATTGCATGTTAGGTTCAAGTTTGCTATTATCACAACAGGCACCTAACCTGTTTGATGGGTAATTCTCCAATACTTTAGCAATCTGCTTATTAACTAAAGTCAAAAGATCAATAATATCGTCAATATCGCTTTCCTGATAATGCTGAACTGCCACCCAGGCATCCTGTTCGTATGTCAATCTGAAATTTTCCTCGTAAGTACATCTGATAAAACGTTGCAGGTTGACCATGGCGCTATCTATCAAATGACCAACAATCTCTTTGTTTGACCATTTGCCAGGCAATGGCCTGGTATTCCAATCGATAGACTGCGACCTTTTACTCTGAAAATCATTAATAATTTCGGTAAGTTGTAGTACAACACTATTCATAATAAAGCTGCTTAAATGGAATTTAAATATTGTTATTTCATATTAAATTCCAAAACCATTAACTTCAACGCCTTAAACATAACTGATGGCCCTTAATTATATCTGGATAGCCTTTTTTGTAATTGCTTTTATAGTATCACTTATAAAACTCATTTTTTTTGGAGATGTAGAAGCATTTAAGCTATTAGTTGAAGGCATTTTCAGTTCATCCAAATCATCAGTGATGGATATAGCCCTGCCACTGGTAGGTTCTATGGCATTTTGGCTTGGAATTTTAAATATTGGTGAAAAAGCCGGCGCCATCAGTTTCTTATCGCGCATAGTGTCCCCCTTTTTTAGCCGCTTGTTTCCTGAAGTACCTAAAGACCACCCCGCTACCGGCCAAATGATGATGAATTTTTCGGCCAACTTATTGGGGCTTGATAACGCGGCCACTCCCCTTGGTTTAAAAGCTATGGGCAGCCTGCAGGAATTAAATAAAGATAAAGACAGTGCCTCAAACGCCCAGATTATGTTCCTGGTGTTACATACATCGGGTTTGCAATTATTACCAGTAACCATTATAGCGCAAAGGGCCATATTGGGCGCCGCAGATCCGGCTGATGTATTTATACCATGTATTATTGCTACTTATGTAGCCACGGTTGTAGGCCTTATTGCGGTAGCTATTAAACAAAAGATAAACCTGTTTGACAAGGTTGTTATTGCCTGGCTTGGCGGAGTTACGTCTTTTATTGCGCTCGTGGTGTGGTATTTTACTACTCATTTAACCAAACAGCAAATTGGCACGGTTTCGTCTGTAGTAAGTAATCTCATGCTTTTTAGTATCCCGGTCATTTTTATTTTGGGTGGCTTATTTAAAAAGGTTAATGTATTTGAAGTGTTTGTTGAGGGGGCTAAAAGCGGTTTTGAAACCTCGGTAAAAATAATCCCTTACCTCGTAGCTATGCTTGTGGGCATCAGTGTATTCAGAAGCTGCGGCGCGCTTGATTACATGAACGAAGGCTTGCGTTGGGTTTGTGTCCGGTTAAATTTAGATACACGCTTTGTTGATGCCATGCCAGTTGCTTATTTAAAACCACTAAGCGGTTCCGGATCAAAGGCAATGATGATAACCACCATGCAAACTTTCGGAGTCGATAAATTTGCAGGCCGCTTGGCTTGTGTGTTTAATGGCTCGGCCGATACCACCTTTTATATTGTAGCGCTCTACTTTGGTTCGGTTGGTATTAAAAAATCACGTTATGCCATACCGGCCGGATTAATAGCCGATTTAGCTGGAGTAATAGCTGCTATATTGGTAGCTTATTTATTCTTCGGTTAAATATTTACAGCGCATTCATCCTGGAATTTTTTCACGAAAGATCACAATGATTTTATTAATATGATCTTATTATCTTCTATGTAGCGTCTTTAAAAATTACTTGTTACTTTATGGTAAATTAACTCTAATTATATCAATCAATTGTTATTTTTGCTGTAACAATCCGAAGCTTTTTAAATATTTAAAAAAAGTGTCAACGCAAGCAACCTTTTATTATTGTGTAACGTGATAGCTATAAATAAAAGTAACATTTAACCCATTATACCCCTTATATGGGAGAAGCGGAACTACAAAAACTTATTGCAGGCTGTTTGCAACAAAACAGAAAAGATCAAAAAATGCTGTATAAGGCATTTTATGGCTTTGCTATGAGTATATGTTTACGCTATGCTGGTAATCGTTATGAGGCTGCTGAAATCATGAACCAGGGGTTTTTAAAGGTGTTTACTAATTTGCATAAATACGATACAGATCGTCCGTTTATTGCATGGGTTGGCCGTATTATGATGAATACGTCTGTAGATTACTACAGGAGTAACCTCAAGCTATCCCTTAACGACGACCTGGATGCGGCAGAAGACATCGGTCACAATGAGCTTCCAGATCAGAAATTGAACTATGATGATCTGTTGGGTATGATACAGCAATTGCCCAATGCATACCGCACCGTATTTAACTTGTTTGCTATAGAAGGGTTCTCGCATGAGGAGATTGCCACCCAGCTGAATATCAGCACGGGTACATCAAAATCAAACCTATTTAAAGCGAGGGAAAAACTAAAAATAATGATACTTAATTCCGGACGGTTACCGGATAGCTCTTCTGAGGATGCGCGGCATAAAATTGTAAGCATTAGCGCTATCACCATTGGAATGTCATATTTGATTGAATTAATATTGAGATGAAGGAAAAGAACGAAAATAAATTAGATCAGCTATTCAAAGACGGTTTATCCGGCTCTGAAGATCATATTGCTTTTCGTGAGGAGGATTGGACTGCTATGGAGCGTTTGCTGGACAATAAACCCAGCAAAAGAGCAGTAATCATGAGGAGAATTTACTATGCATCGGGTATAGCTGCTATTTTATTGCTTGCGATTGGAATATTTTTCATGACTAAAAACAATCCGGAAGACAAAACAAAAAATAATCAATACAGTAAAAATAAAACTGAAACCAACAAGATACCTACTCAGGGAGATAATGACCATTCCGGTCGGCCGTTTAAAGATTCTGTTCCGGAACTTCAAGCTGGCAATGAAAGTTTAGGGGGAAGTAGCGTGCAAAGTCAGCAAAGTAAAAAGGAAACCCCATCTTTACCTGCCGACCGGAATGGTCATTATTTACCTAATAATACAAATAAGAATATAACACCATCCTTAATAGCCAAAACAACAAAGGATAGTGCTGCTAACGGCAATAATGCTGTGGTTAATAACAATGATAAAAATAAAGTAACTGAACCAACAACTGTATCGCCGGCAGCCAGCCAGTCACAAAACAATCTGGCTGTAGTTCAACAACCAGATACTACAGTTACAAGTAACGCAGCAGAACCATTACAACAGGTAAAGAAAGACAAAGCTTCTATCAAACCGATACTAAAAAGAGGTGGTCCACGACTTACCTTAAGCATACTGGCAGCACCGGATATTAATGCTGTAAGTTCTTTTAGCAATAACCAGGTGGGTACCAACCTTGGCTTCCAGTTGGGTGTACATTTGTCTAAAAAACTCAGTATATCAACCGGAGCGTCTTATGCTATCAAGCCTTATCAAGCTACCGCCAGCCAATACAATTCAGCAAGCTGGCAAGGCAAGGCAGCTTCAAGTTTACCAAGTTATGTATCTGCTAACTGTAAGGTTTTGGATATCCCGGTTAATATTAACTACCAGTTTTATTCAAAAGGAAAAGACGCTTTTGCATTGGGTACCGGCTTATCATCATACATTATGCTGCGCGAAAACTATCATTTTGATTTTGCAGATGGCAGCGGTACACCTTCATATGACATACAGATAAATAATCGCAACCAGCATATACTTGGTGTGCTTAACTTGAATGCTACCTATGAACGTAAAATTAATTCAAAATTCAGCACCGTGATTCAGCCATATATGAAACTGCCGCTTACGGGTATTGGTACCGGCCGTGTTGACTTGAAATCTACTGGTGTTGCCTTAGGTATAAACTGGAATATTAGCCCTGGACGAAGACCTTAATAGCGTATCTTAAACATAAAACCCTGTGTTTTAATTAAGCAGAGAGGTTTATGTTTCAATAAGGTACCAGTAAATATTAACCTTTTTTAGCCAGCAAAATAATATCCTTTCCTTCTACAACTTTTTTATTGTACCCATGTGCGGTAATATTAATCATGGCTTGCGAAAGTTCATGCAGTGTACAAAAACCATTAGGATATAAAGCCCGCCCTATTGGAAAAAGCCAGTTAATGTATTTGTAATAATTATGAGTATTGGATAAACCCTTTATAGGCTTTATAAAACCGGGGCGAAATGCAAATACCTGTTTAAAAGAAAGTTTCATCAGGTCGTTTTCTGTTTTTCCTTTAACCGCCGCCCAACCTTTGCCCTTTTCATTGCTATCGGTACCCGCTCCGGATATATAGCAAAATGTCATTTCCGGGTTGAGCTTACTCAGCGTGTTGGCCACGTGCATGGTTAACGTATAAGTTAGCTTATAATACACATCTGCTTTCAGCCCAACAGACGAAACACCAAGGCAAAAATAACAGGCATTATATCCCGCCAGCTCATGCTCTATAGCTGTAAGATCAAAAAGTCTGCATGAACTA
>Ga0247742_10000249_pt1 | contig 46259 bp, 40 predicted proteins | sample UWRJL208509C2_FD_180944 | JGI IMG/M metagenome (GOLD analysis project Ga0247742, IMG submission 180944) | Plant litter microbial communities from Arlington Agricultural Research Station in Wisconsin, United States - UWRJ-L208-509C-2 | ecosystem: Environmental > Terrestrial > Plant litter >...
CGCCGGCTCGCTCGCGACACTCACCAAGCGGAGCGCTCATTCCTTCACTACCTGCACATGGCAAAGAAGAACTACCGCGACTACCTGCGCGGGGACATGGTCCGCCTGAAGAAATACCTCTACGTGCTGCGCCCCCTGTTGGCGGCGCTCTGGATCGAGCAGGGCCGTGGGACCGCACCCATGCCCTTCCAGCAACTTGTCGATGCGATCGTTACCGATCCCGAGCTTCGGCTCGCCATCGAGGAGCTGCTCATCATCAAAAGAGCCGCCATGGAAAGCGAGCAAGCCACGCCGATGCCGGCGATCAACGCGTTCGTCGACAAGGAGCTCGCGCGCCTTGGCATGCTCTCGCCTGTGGTGCCGCATGACATGGACTTTGCCGGGCTCGACACCCTGATGCTGGACACCGTCGTGCGGTGCGATCCGACGATATCCGCCACGGTTGCCCAACGATGACAAACGACCTCGCAAGCGTCTACCGTGGCTACATAGACTGCCTGAATGCCCGGGACTGGTTCCGGCTGGGCGACTTCGTCGGAGAAGATGTCGAATATAACGGAGAGGCTGTCGGCCTCGCTGGCTATCGCGCGATGCTGGAGCGCGACTACCGGGAAATCCGGGACCTTCGCTTCAACATTGAATTGCTCGTCAGTCAGCCGCCGTTCGTCGCCGCCCGGCTCAATTTCGACTGTACGCCGACAGGCCGGTTCCTCGGCATTGATATCGACGGGAGGCGCGTTTCATTTACCGAGAATGTGTTTTACGAGTTCGACCGCGAAACGATCTGCAAAGTCTGGTCAGTCATCGACAAAGCCGCCATCGAACGCCAGCTTCTGTAACGCGTCACAAATAACTCAACCACCACTTCTTATGCGTGGCCCGGTATCGTGCATAGGCACTCGCTATGGGATACAGCACCACCAGCACCGCCAGCCACACGGCATACGTGCCCCACAGCGACAAGCCCCACCCGTCGGCCCGAAGTCGCGACTGATCGCTCAACGTGCCGATGAAATGTGCCGCTGGCACGCCGTAGAACTGCGCGATGATCACGGCGAAGGTGTGCGCCAGATAGATGTGCAGCAGGTACGAAAGCATAGGGGTGCGGCCGAAGGCCAGGAAGGGCTTCAGCAGCCACGCCGGCGCACGGCCCAGCGCAAGGCCCAGCAGCGTCGAGATGCCGAGCGTGATCAGCACATAGTCCAGCGAAGGCGGGTACTTCGCCACCGACATGATCGCCAGCGGCGTCAGCGAATGGTCGGCCGGAACGGTCCAGGGCCTTGGGTCGCCATAAAGATTCGGCAGACGCAAGACGAAGAACAGCACGAGCATGCCCACTGCGAGCAACGCGAGTGTCCGCGTGCGCCGCGATGGTTCCATGAGGTAGATGCCACCGATCCCGTAGCCCACGCACATGAGCCCGAACCATGGCAGGACCGGATAGGCGATAAAGCCGAACGGAAGCGGTCCTGGTTGCATGAGCAACTGCCACACAAGGCCCCATGCGCCCAGCTTAGCCGCGTCCACACCATCGAACAGGTTGTGCCCCGCCACCAGGAGGATGCCCAGGGCAAGTACGCCGCGCCGAGGCAGGTGCACCGCGGCGGACATCAGCACCATGCTCAGGCCGATGGCGTAGATCACTTGCAGGAAGATCGCCGGGCGGAAGTCGAAGCCCAGGTCGACCACGGTGACTTCAAGGAAGATAAGCCAGAGGCCCCGCGTGAGCAGGAACCGCGAGAGCGGCCACCCCGTCTTGCCGCGATTGGCCTGCAGGAAGATCGACACGCCCGACAAGAGAACGAAGGTCGGGGCACAAAGATGCGTCACCCAGCGGGTAAGGAACAGCGCGACCGAGGTCTTGTCCAGGTCCAGGGGATCGAACAGGAAGGCCTGGCGATTGACGAAGTCGCGGGTGTGGTCGAGGACCATGAGAGCGATGACGAAGCCGCGCAGCGCGTCGATGAAGTCCAGCCGCGGCAGTGGCGCCGTCGAGGCCACGGATGCGTTCGAAACATGCGGTTCCACCATCGCCGGTCACCTCGGGATTCAGACCCAACCCGCCCGTTGTAACGCCTTCCCTGCCCGCCGTGAATCGGAGGAACGGCATAGACCACGGGGCCCACTGCATCCGAAACGGCTGCGGGCACGTATCAGTGACCTGAACGAAAGGCGTGGCGCGTCGGCCGTGAAGCTGTCCCGTTGACATAGATGGCACAGGGCTTGCCTCTACTATTCCACGCTTCTTTTAATCACCGTTGCCGGGAATGGACATCTCGCGCGGTTGATACCGGTCATGTTGTGCGGATGGGATCGACTTTGATGATTTTTCGGCGGGACGTCCGCATACCACGCGCAAGGCTTTGCCTGGCGCTGCTGTTGGCTTTGCACGGCCCCGTGACATGGGCAGCGGGACCGCCCGAGCGCGACGCCCTCATGGCAAAAGTCCGCGAAGAGCGCGCCCAGGGCCACCGGGTGGATGCCCTGGCGCACTGCCAGACGATCCTCCATCGCTGGCCCGACGACCGGGAAGCCCAGGCACTCAACGTCACTTTGTTGACGGAACTGGGGGCCACGACCCGCGCCAGGGAGCTGGCAGCCACGCTGCAGCCACCGCAGAGCCAGACCGACACGTCGCGTCTCGAGGCCGACCACGTCGCGCGTGAAACCCGCTGGGCGGTGGGGGAACCGGCGGATCCGCGCATGCCGTACGCCGAAGCGGATCGCGCCGCGACCGATGCGCGGCGCCTCGCCGACGACCCCCTGCTACCGGCCGACATGCGCCAGAGGGAACAGTTCGACCTCATCGTCGCCCTGGACCAGGCAGGACTCATGGACGAAGCGGTGCAGCGTTACGACGCCCTGCGCAAGCAGGGTGTCACCCTGCCCGCGTACGCCGAGCGCAACGCAGCGGACGCCCTCCTGGCGAAGCGACGTCCGGCCGAAGCCGCACAAGTCTACGAAGACAGCATCGCGAAGGACCCGGGCCCTTATGACGCCGCCGATCTCGACCCGCGCATCGGCCTCATGTATGCCTATCTGGAGTCGGGCCAGACGACCAGGGCCATCGCCATGATCGACGCCCTGGCCGCGAAGGAACAGCCCTGGGTTCGCGTACCTGGCATTCGACTGCCGATCCAGAACCCGCGCAAGTTCGATGCCGAGTCCGCCGCGATCTCGGCGCGCAGCATCGTGGATATGCAGGCCGACGCTTATGCGCGCATCGTCCCGCTGAGCCGCGAGGCGCCGGCCGACTCGGACATCCGCCGTCAACTGGGCATGGTGGAGTTGGCCCGTGGGTGGCCGCGCCGCGCCCAGGAAGACCTCACCATTGCCGATACGTTGAATCCGCGGGACGTCGATTCCTACCTCGATGCAGCCGACACCCAGCGTGCGCTTCACGATTACGAAGGCATCGATGAAAACCTTGCCCAGGCGCAGATCCTGGGCAACCGCAGCGACCGTGTGGGCCGCGCTGTGCAATCGTGGGATCGCGAGCGTGGCTGGCAGTTCGATATCAGCCAGGAGAACGGCAAGGGTTCCAGCCCCGACTATGGCGACCGCGACAGCGCCACCCTGGCGACCATCGAAAGCCCGTTGATCGACGATCACTGGCGCGTCGTCGCGCTGGGCCGCTATTCCACCGCGGACCTGCCGGAAGGCGACGTCCGCCGTTCGCGCGTGGGCTTCGGCATTCGCGGGTACGCACGCGGCCTGGAAGCGTATGTGCAGGCCCTGCCCGCCACAGACCGCTACGTGGGCAAGACGGCGCTGGAAGCGGGCGTCGACTGGTCGCTGAGCGACCACTGGGCGATCGCCGCCGACTTCAGTACGGCCGGCGACGACACTCCGCTGCGCGCCCAGTTCTACGGTATCTCGGCCAAGACCCTGGAAACGGCCGTGACCTGGCGTGCGAGCGAACTCACGCAGGCACGCCTTGGCCTGTCGCGCGACAACTTCAGCGATGGCAACAAGCGCACCGGCTGGCTTGCAGCATTCACCCAGCGCGTTTACACCGCACCCAACCTCGCGCTCGATGGGGGCGTGGAGCTGGGTGGCTCGATGAACACGCAGACCGATCGTCCGTACTTCAATCCCAGGCGCGACAACAGCTATGCGTTGACCGGGCGCCTACAGAACCTGCTCGGCCAGTTCTACGAGCGCCAGGTCACCCAGCGCATCGACGTCGCCGTCGGTGAGTATGACGAACAAGGCTATGCCACCGACTGGATGGCCAGCGTGCGCTACGGCCAGATCTTCCAGCCACGCGCAGGCATTCGCCTCGGCTGGGGCATCGGCTGGCACAACCAACCCTACGACGGGCGTCGCGAACATCGCGTCGTCCTCGATCTGACCCTGCATTGGGGAGAATGAGAGTCATGCGTCCGCTGTTGTTCCTGCTAGTCCTGCTCGGGCTGACGCTTTCCGCGTTCGCGCAGACTGCCGTCCCTGCGCGGCCCTCGCTGATCGTGCTCGCCTATCACGATGTCCGCGACGACGTCGGCCTTCAGGCCGATCGCGATCCCGACGCCATCAGCACCGATCACCTGATCTCACACTTCGACTGGCTCAAGGCCAACGGCTACACCATCGTCAGCCTGCAGCAGGTCGTCGACGCCAGCCACGGTGGCGCCGCATTGCCGCCGAACGCCGTACTGCTCACCTTCGACGATGGCCTGGAGAGCTTCTATACGCGCGCCTATCCCCTGCTGCGCGCTTATAACTATCCCGCTGTCGCCGCCATCGTCGGCTCCTGGATGGACCTGCCCGCCGGCAAGCGCATGCCGTACAACGGTTCGGACTGCGATCGCGATTGCTTCCTCACCTGGGACCAGGTGACCGAGATGCACAACGGCGGGCTGGTGGAATTCGCCTCCCACTCATGGGGCATGCACGAAGGGACCAACGGCAATCCGCAGGGCAACCTGATGCCGGCCGCCGCCTCGCTGCATTACGACGACACCTCGCGCACCTATGAGGACGAAGCGCAGTACCGTTCTCGCGTCGGCGCCGATCTGCAACACAGCGCCGACGAAATCGCCGAACACACGGGCGTGCGTCCGCGCGCGGTCGCGTGGCCGTACGGTGCCTACACACGCGTGGGTCGCGAAGTGGCCGCGGCCCACGGCATGCCGGTGACCTTCAGCCTCGGTGACAAGTTGCCCACCCTCGAGGTCGGCAAGACCATTCCACGCCTGCTTGTCAGCGGCAACATCACCGCGAACCGACTCGGCTGGCTCATGCGCCACCTCGACCGCGTCGAACCCACGCGCGCCGTGCAGGTGGACCTGGACTACGTCTACGACCCGGATCCCGCCCAGCAGGACCGCAACCTCTCGAAACTTCTCGACCGCATCAAGCGCCTGCACCCGAGCCAGGTCTGGCTTCAGGCCTATGCGGATCCGGATGGCGACGGTGTCGCGGACGCGGTGTACTTCCCGAACCGTCACCTGCCGATGCGAGCGGATCTGTTCTCGCGCGTGTCCTGGCAGCTGCGCACCCGCGCCGGCGTGCGCGTGTATGCATGGATGCCGGTGCTCGCCTTCCGCTTTCCCGATGGCAAGGACCTGCCGTCGCTCGCCGGCGAACCGAAGCCCGGTGGCGATCACTACCGCCTGGCACCTTACGACCCGAAGGTGCGTGCCCTGATCGGCGATGTCTACGAGGATCTCGCCATGCACGCCGACGAGGCCGGCGTGCTGTTCTCCGACGATGCCTATATCCGCGACACCGACAACCTGGGGCCGTGGGCAGCGAATAGCCCGTCGCAGAACACACAGGCCTTGATCGACTTCACGCTGGAGCTGTCGCAACGCATGCAGAAGTGGCGTCCGCAGCTGCGCACGGCGCGCAACATGTATGCCCGTCCCATCCTGCAGCCGAACGCGGAAGGCTGGACGGCGCAGAGCCTGCCTGCCTTCATCAAGGCCTATGACATGACGGCGGTCATGGCCATGCCCCAGCTGGACCAGCGGTCGGACCGGATCGGCTGGTACAGACATCTGGCCGCCCAGGTGGCCATGCTGCCAAACGGCTTCGAACGCACGCTGTTCGAATTCGCCGCGCAGGACTGGCGCACGCACAAACCGATCGAAGACCGCGATCTGGCCCTGCGCATGCGCACGATGCAGGCCGAAGGTGCCCGGCATATCGGTTACTACCCGGACGACTTCCTGCACGACCATCCGGACCTGGAAGCCATCCGGCCATACATTTCAGCATCCGACTATCCCTATCCGGAGCCCACCCGATGAATGGCGGGATTCTCCACATACTGCTGGAATTCGCGTTCTTCTATCCGCTGGTGATGTCGCTCATCTGGATGACCGGCGGCGTGATCTATTTCATGCGCTGGGAGCGCAACGAGCCGGTGCGCGTCAAGCCGCCCGAGCTGCCGTCGTATCCGATGGTCACCCTGGTCGTCCCTTGCCACAACGAAGGCGAGCAGGTTCGGGAAACGATCGCGCACCTTGCCTCGCAGCAGTACCCGAACTTCGAGATCATCGCGATCAACGACGGGTCCACCGACGATACCGGCGCCCAGCTCGATCAGCTGCTCGACCAGTATCCGAAGCTGCGAGTCATCCACATGTCGAGTAACCAGGGCAAGGCGATGGGCCTGCGTGCCGCGGCGCTGGCCTCCAATGCGGACTTCCTCGTTTGCGTCGACGGCGACGCCCTGCTCGACGACTACGCCACGCACTGGCTCCTGTCGCACATGCTGGAAAGCCCGCGTGTGGCCGCCGTCACCGGCAACCCACGCATACGCAATCGATCGACCTTGCTGGGCAAGCTGCAGGTGGGTGAGTTCTCTTCCATCATCGGCCTGATCAAACGGGCTCAGCGCGTCTATGGGCGCATTTTCACCGTGTCCGGCGTGATCGCAGGCTTCCGCAAGAGCGCGCTGCACGATGTCGGCTACTGGAACACCGACATGGTCACCGAGGACATCGACGTCAGCTGGCGACTGCAGATGCGCCACTGGGAAATCCGCTACGAGCCGAACGCCCTGTGTTGGATCCTTATGCCCGAGACGCTCCGCGGGCTGTGGAAGCAGCGCCTGCGCTGGGCGCAGGGTGGCTCCGAAGTACTGCTGCGCTATGCGAAGAAGCTGTTCAAGTGGCGCCAGCGGCGCATGTGGCCGGTGGCGCTCGAATACGTCACGAGCCTGATCTGGTCGTACACCATGGGCATCATCGTCACGCTGTGGATACTCGGGCATTTCGTCGATCTGCCGCGTTCGTTGTATATCGAAACGCTGCTGCCGCAGTGGCATGGCGTGGTGCTTGGTGCGATCTGCCTGCTGCAGTTCCTGATCAGCCTGCTGGTCGATCGTCGCTATGAAACCCGCATCGGCCGGAACTACTACTGGATGATCTGGTACCCGCTGGTGTACTGGATCCTCAACACGACCACCTCCATTGTCGCGATGCCCAAGGCACTGATGAAGCGCAAGGGCACGCGTGCGGTGTGGATCAGCCCGGACAGGGGACTGCGATGAAAGCCGAAGCGATCCTGATCCAGCGCCCCGAACGTCAGTCGTCGGTGCAAAAGGCGATGTTCAGCGTCGTCACCATCATCGCCTGGCTGTTCTGGGCGTTTCTCTGGCTTCCGCTGATCACCCTGGGAGCCTGGGCCTTCGGGGTGCGCAGCGCCTGGTTGCAGCTATACGTGCTGGAACCGTCACACAAGGAAGGCGACCTCAACGTGGTCCTGATCGCCGCACTCGTCTGCGCGATGGCTTTCAGCGCCTGGGCCGGTTATAACCGCGCGCGTTTCGCCGGCAAGCAGAAGCGTCTCGGCAACCATCCGGTAGGCGTGGAAGCCACGGCCCGGGCGATCGGTGCAAGTGCCGAGGATGCCGTGCGCATCCAGGCGCATCGCCGCGCCGTGGTGAGCGTCAGCGATGCCGGCTACATGACCGTAGACGAGGTCCGCTAGACCATCGCGAAGACACCAAAGGCCGGATCCGGCGAAATCCACTCCCGGTCTACCCGCCATCCGCCTGCCTCGGCCAGGCGCGCGAACGACGCGGGCGTGAACTTGTGCGAGTTCTCCGTGTGGATGGACTCGCCGGCGGCGAAGCGAAAGCGCTGGCCCGCCACCGTGACCACTTGCGCCACGCAACTCACCAGATGCATTTCGATGCGCTCAAGCGTCGCGTTCCACACGGCGCGGTGCTCGAAAGCCTGTGGGTCGAAGTCGCCGCCCAGTTCCCGGTTGATCCGCACCAGCACGTTGCGATTGAAGGCAGCGGTCACACCCTCGGCATCGTCGTAGGCGGCGATGAGCGTATCGACAGGCTTGACCTGATCGGCACCGACGATGAAGTGCGCCCCGGCACCGAGACGCTCGCGCACCGATCGCAGAAGTGCGATCGCTTCTTCGGGAACAAAGTTACCGATCGTGGAACCCGGGAAGAACGCCACGATCGGCCGGCCGGCCACGGCTTCGGGCACGTCGATGGCGCGGGTGAAGTCACCCACCACCGGATATACGGCCAGCGTGGGATACGCGGAGCGCAGCCGCTCCACGGCACCATTGAGGGCATCGACGCTGATGTCCACCGGTACGTAGGCCGAGATCTGCGGCGCCGCATCCAGGAGCACGCGCGTCTTGTCGCTCGCGCCGCTACCCAGCTCGAGCAGCACGGCACCCTCCGGAATGGTCGCCGCCAGCGCAGGCGCGATGTCGTGCAACAAGGCTGTTTCGGTACGCGTGGGGTAATACTCCGGCGTGACGCAGATGGCCTCGAACAAGGCCGACCCGGCGGCATCGTAGAAGTACTTTGGTGAGAACGCCTTCGGCGACGCGGACAGTCCGGCCAGCGTGTCGCGCAGAAAGGTAAGGCGATCGTCATCGGGCGAGCTGCCCACGTCCCTCGCCAGACGCACGCCGGAGAACATCCAGCGCTGCCCCGGACGGTAGAAGTTTCGGTATGAAGGGCGAACGTGATGCGGCGGCGTCACGCTGGCGCCACCGCGCAATACCATCTGGCCGATCATGAACTTGCCGTTGTATTCACCGACGGCATCGTCGGTCGCACGGAAGCCGGGATACGGCGAATAGGCGCTCGCGGTCCACTGCCAGGCCACATCGGCGACCTGGTCCAGGTCGTCACGCGAGCGCACGGCATGTTCCCACTCCGCTTCGGTCGGCAGACGCGCGCCGGCCCAGCGTGCGAACGCCTCGGCCTCGTAATAGCTGACGTGGGTCACGGCGGCGTCCGGGTCGACCGGCTTCCAGCCACCGGGCGTCATGTGCGACCAGACGTCCTCGTCGCGACGCCAGTACAGCGGTGCCTCCCAGCCTTCCTCCTGACGCTGGGCCCAGCCGTCGGAGAGCCACAGGTCCGCGCGGCGATAGCCGCCCAGGGCCATGAAGGCGAGCCATTGCCCGTTGGTCACCAGCCGGTCGGACATTTCGAACGGTTCCAGCCACGCCGTATGCCGGGGACCTTCATTGTCGAAGGCGAAACGCTCGTCCACGGCACCGATGCCCACCGGGCCGCCACCAATGCGACGGAAACGTCCGCTCGGGCCAGGTGCCGGCGCGGGCCATGCCGGATCGATGGCCGGCTTGAGCGGAGACTGCGCGAACAGGTGTTGCATGTCCATCACCAGCAGTTCCTGGTGCTGCTCTTCATGGGCGAAGCCCAGCCGCAAGAGCGCCTCCAGTTCCACCGAGGGCCCGTCGCGCAGGAAGGCGCGCATGTGCGAGTCCACATGATGGCGATAGGCGATTACCCGAGCCACGGAGGGACGCGTGAGCAGGCCGCGCAGCGGTCGCGGATGTCGGGGACCGACGGCCTCGTAATACGAGTTGAAGAGGTAGCCGAAGTCGGCATCGAACACCTCATAACCAGGCACGTTGGGCCCAAGCACGAAGGTCTCGAAAAACCAGGTGGTATGTGCAAGGTGCCATTTCGCGGGGCTCGCATCGGGCATGGACTGGACGACCATGTCTTCGGCGTCGAGCGAGGCAACCAGCGCTTCGGTGCGTGCGCGAACAGCGTTATAGCGGGCGAGGAGCGATGCGTCGGCGTTACATCGGATCGCCGCCGTGCCTTCACTGGAACGAAGGCCGGCGGCGCCAGGCGCCCAGGTGGTATCGACGATGGCTTGCATGTGTCAGGTTCCCTGCGCCGGCCGGTCAGGCCGGCGTGTGCTCGATGCTGACCCGGTCGGGGTAAAAGGCGAGATGTTCGCGAATCGGCGACACCGCATCGTAAGGCGTCTCATAAGTCCAGATGGCGTTGATCGCCTTCTCGGCGTTGCCCGGCAAACTGAAATACGACGCTTCGCCCTTGTACGGGCAGTACGAGTGGTGCTCGGTTTTCGTCAGCGCGGCCATGTCGGCATCGGCGCGGGGAATGTAGAACACCGCCGGATACGTGGACTCCTGGAGGGTCAGCGCGTTGCGGGTGTCGGCAATCACGCGGTCGCCGTCACGAACGACCACGCGGCCGCCGGAGGGGGTCACCGTGATCGGATGGTCCGGGCCGGGAATACGAACGGGGCGGGAGGACATGGCACTCTCCTTCATGCGGGTGTGGTGCAGGCCACACATCGTGCGACCGCCAGGTGTCGTTTCCAAGGCGACAATCCGGAACAGGTGACATTACCTGCAGGCAAAGCTGGCCGGATTGGACGTTTCTGACCGCCTTGTCTCAACCCCGCATGCCACGCAAACGGCGCCCTAGCGCGGTTTCACGAAGCGGTAGTGGGCCACGAGCCATTCCTGCCCGCCGGCGTATCCGAACAATTCGGCGCAGGCCATCCAGAACATCCGCCAGCGCTGGAACCAGAGTCCCGCCGCTTCGCCGTACGTCCCATGCAGCACTTTCATGATCTCTTCACGGGCCAGGTCCTGGTTCACCAGCCAATGGTTGGCGGTGCGCTGGTAGTGCGTACCGCCCACATGCCAGCGGCGCTCGATAGCCAGGTCCTGCTGAAACCAGAGCAAAGTGTCCGATGCCGGCATCAGCCCGCCGGTAAAGAAATGCTGGCCCATCCAGTCATCCTTGCCTTCTGTCTCGAACGGATACATCAGCGTTCGGTGGGCGAAGATATGGACGAACAACTTGCCACCGGGGCGCAGCCACAGGCCGATGCGCGACAGCAGAGTCTCGTAGTTGCGCAAGTGCTCGAACATCTCCACCGACACACAGCGGTCGAATTGGGTGGCGCCCAGTTCCAGCGTGTTCGCGTCCGCGGTGATCACGTTGACATTATGGATACCGCGCGCCGCGCAACTGGCCTCGATATGGCGACGCTGGCTGTTCGAATTGGAGACGGCTGTGATGCGCGAACGCGGGTAACGCTGGGCCATCCACAACGTGAGCGAGCCCCACCCGCAGCCCAGCTCGAGAATCGACTGGTCATCGGCCAGCTCGGCACGCACGCCGTAAAGCTCGAGCATCGCCTCCTCGGCCTCGCCGAGCGACTCGCCGCCGGTTGCGTAATAGCAACCCGAATACTTAAGGCGAGGTCCGAGGCACAGCTCGAAAAAGCGTGCCGGCAGCTCGTAGTGCTGGCCGTTCGCGGCGTCCGTGTGGACGGCAACCTCACTCTGCTTCAGGCCTTCGATCCGCTTCTGGTACCGCGCCGCGACGGCCGCCAGGCCACCCGCGCCCTCTTCCGCCAGCCGTTTCGCGCACAGCCGTCGAATACCGGCGCGCAGCAGGACATCGGGCACCAGGCCGCGCTCGGCAAGGCCTAGCAAGCCGGGCGCGGCGCGATCTTCACGGGCATAAGCAGCAGGATTGACGGCAGTGTTCATGCGTTATCGCTCTCATGTTTCGGGAACCACGGAAAAAACATCGGGGTGTCACGCTGGTACCGACGGTAGGTCTCACCGCGCGAGCGCAAAGCCTGGGCCTCGGTGTACGGCACGCCGCTGACGAAGCGCAGGAACAGGAACATCACCAGCGGCCCGCTCCAGGCCAGCCACCACAGCGGTGAACCGATCGCCAGCACGACATAGGCGAACCAGTGCAGCCACTCGAAGAAGTAGTTCGGGTGGCGCGAGTAGCGCCACAGCCCCGCGCGACAGGTTTTGCCCTGGTTGGCAGGGACGGCGCGAAAGGCAGCCAGCTGTCGGTCCGCCAGGGATTCACCGCCGACGCTGAGAAGCCATATCACGATGGCCACCACGATGCCGGAAAACGAGACGGCAGGATTCGCGGCGACGGTGAGGAACGGCACGGCGAAGATGCCGACGAGGAAGGCCTGGAACTGGAAAAAGCCAAAGAACTTCGGCTGGCTGCCGTGCCAGTGTTCGCGAAGCGCGCGGTAGCGCCCGTCCTCCGTTTCGCCCGCCACGCGACGCCACAGGTGCCATGCCAGGCGAAGACCCCAAAAGCCGCCGAGTATCGCCATCACCAGGCGGGTCGCCGATGCACCTGAGCCGGTCAAGCCCGCCAGCACCGCTGCGCCACCGACACCCGTCGACCAGAGCACGTCGACGATGCCCGCATTCTTCTTGCGGCGTTGCCATGCCCAACCGGCCGTCATCAACCAGGCGGCGGCAAGCCAGATCACCAGCAAGGTGTTCGTCGTGCTCATGCGGTCGTCCTCGCCATCGTCCAACGGTGACTCAACAACGCCGATAAGCTGGCCCCCATCGCGATCATCCCGACGTGCTCCCGTAGAGCGGCTTTTCCATCAACAGATGCGACACGCCGATCGAGCGCTCGCGGAAACCGCCTTCGCAATAGGCAAGGTAGAACTCCCACGAGCGGATAAATCGTTCATCGAATCCCTGCCCCCGCACCTGGCCAAGGCTGGCAAGAAAACGCTCGCGCCAGGCTTCCAGAGTCCGCGCATACGAGATCCCGAAGTCTTGCAGGCGAACCAGGGCGAGATCCGTTACGCGCGTCTTGGCAGCCAGCATCGCGTGGATCGACGGAATGAAGCTGCCCGGAAAAATGTGGCGCTTGATGAAATCGACCGAAGCCAGCGCCTGCGCATAACGATGGTCTTCAATCGTGATCGCCTGCACGAGGGCCCGGCCGCCCGGCCGCAACAGACTGCCGATTTTCGCGAAGTACACATCGAGATAGCTGGCGCCGATAGCCTCGATCATTTCGATGGATACCAGCTTGTCGTAGGTGCCGGTCAGGTCGCGATAGTCCTCGAGCAACAAAGTGACGCGGTCGTCCAATCCGGCCTCCTCAACACGCACGGTCGCCAGCGCGTGTTGCTCACGGGAGATGGTCGTGGTGGTGACGTGGCAGCCGTAGTGGCGCGCGGCGTGCACGGCGAAACCGCCCCACCCGGTACCGATCTCGATCACACGGTCGCCCGGCTTGAGGTCCAGCCACTGGCAGACACGGTCGAGCTTGCGGGTGGATGCTGCCTCAAGCGTGTCGTCGGCGGCTTCCCACAGGGCCGACGAATACATCAGGTCCGGCGAGAGGAAGAGGCCAAAGAACTCGTTGCCCAGGTCATAATGTGCGGCAATGTTGCGGCGACTTCCTTCGCGCGTATTCCGTCGCAAGGCATGCCAGCTCTTCATGGCAAAGCCGCCGGCACGCGCCATCCCGGATTCCATGCTGTCGAGGCGATCTCGATTGCGCACCAGAAGTCGAACCAGTCCGACCATGTCGTCACAGCGCCAAAGTCCATCCATGAAGGCCTCGCCCGCACCGACGCTACCGTTGGTGGCAACTGCCCGGTAGAACGCGAGGTCGTCCACCCGTATATGTACGACCAGGTCCGCATGCGCGTCCATCGACTGGCCTAACGTCACACGGCCCAATGGATCGTCGATGACCAGGCGGCCGTGACGCATCCCTTCCATCCGCGCGAGCAACAGGCGGCGGAGCAAGCGCAGACCTCGCGAGGCCGGCACGGCGTCTTCGTTGCGTACGATGGCGTTCATGGGTTTCTCATGGGGTGGTCGTGAATGGGGTTGCGCTTGAGCCAGAGCCGAAACGCTTCGAGATGGATCGCACCGACGACCTTCGCCGTCATCAATGGATAGCGCCAGAGCACGCGCGCCAGCGATGCGCCGGTAAGTTCGCGACGATGAAGCGACAGGTGCGCGTCGAACTCACGCACGCCCTCGCGGAGCACATCCATGTGGACGCGAAGCTGCTCGTCCGGACGGGTGAAACGCCAGCGATACGAACGATCCATAGGCATGAAGGGCGACACGTGGAAGGCTTTCGGGAAGGATGCGTCGATGACATGCCCTTCGGCGTTGTCGTCCACGCGAAGCACGTAGCTGTGTCGTTCGCGCCACGGCGTATTGGTGATCTCGGCGACCACGCAGTCGAGCGTGATGCCATCCACCTCGTAGCAGTAATAGAACGTCACCGGATTGAAGACGACACCCGCGTAGCGCAGGTGCGTGAGGACACGCACGGGTCCGCCCGGCCGATAGCCGAGCGAGGCCTTCGCGCGTTCTCGCACAGCCTCGGCCAACGGCAGTTCCGGGGCGCCGAGGTAATCGGATCGCCGGAACTCGGCAAAGTTTCGCCCCTTCGCCGACCACAGCCAGCGATCGGCGAAGACCCGGTCGACCTCATCCAGGTCCAGGTAGAGCTGGGCCATGCGATAGCTGAAAGCGTGCTCGCGCGGCGCGTGACGATGGTGCGTCACGACGCCTTCGTAGACCGCGCTGGCGAGGCGTTCGCTCATGCGAGTGCCGGGTCGCGCGTGGCTGCCACGCGCTCGAAGTCGTACGCCAGCTCGACGGCACTGCGCATGCCGTCCTCGTGGAATCCCCAACCCCAGTACGCCCCGGCGAACCACACACGGCGGCGTCCCTGGATCTCGGTCTTGCGCGTCTGCGCGGCTACCGACGCGTGCGTGTATACCGGGTGTTCGTAGCTCATGCGGCGAAGGATCCGTCGCGGCTCGATGGCGTTGCTTCGGTTGAGGGTGACGATGAAGGGATCGGGCGAGGTGAATCCCTGCAGCAGGTTCATGCAGTAACTCACCGTGCAGGCATCGCCGGGATCGGCGGGAATGAATGCGTTCCACGCGGCCCATGCCTTGCGCGAGCGTGGCAGCAGGGAGGCATCGGTATGCAGCACGGTTTCATTGGCCTGGTAGGTCATGGCACCAAGGACGGAACGCTCGGTCGCGTCGGCATCTGCCAGCAATGCCAGGGCCTGGTCGCTGTGGCACGCGAGGACGACCTCGTCGAACGACTCCGTACCCGCATGCGTGACCACATCGACGCTGTCGTGATGACGCCGCACCGCGATGACGGGCGTGTTCAGGCGTTCCTGCACCGACCAGCGGGCGCGCATCGCATCGACGTAGCGGCGCGACCCGCCGCTTACCACGCGCCACTCCGGTCGACCGGACAGGCTGAGCATCTGGTGGTTGGCCATGAACTGCACGAGGTAGCGCGCGGGAAAGCCGAGCACCGCCGCCGACGGCGACGACCAGAGCGCCGAGGCCATCGGCACGAGGTGTTCGTCACGAAACGCCGCGCCATAGCCGCCGCGGTCCAGGTACTCGCCGAGGGTGGGACCCTGGCCCACCTCGTCGAGCAGGGCGGGAGCCTCGCGGTAGAAGCGCATCAGGTCGCGGATCATGCCAAGGAAGCGTGGCGATACCAGGTTGCGGCGCTGACAGAACAGCGTGTCCAGGTTGGCCGCATTGTATTCCAGGCCGCTGGCCTGGTTGCGAACCGAAAAGCTCATGTGGGTCGGCTGGGTCGCCACGCCCAGATCATCGAACAAGGCCGACAGCAACGGGTAATGCGCCCGGTTGTGCACGATGAATCCTGTGTCGACCGTGTATCCGCGGCCGTCCAGTTGGATGTCATGCGTATGTGTGTGTCCACCCGGATAGGCGTTGGCCTCGAACAGGGTCACCGTCTGCCTGCGCGACAGCAACCAGGCCGACGCGAGCCCCGCGATGCCCGAGCCGATGACGGCGACGCGCATGCTCAGCGCCTCGCCCTGGCGGCGACCCAGGCCGGGATGGGTTTGAGGTCATGCACCAGGCCCAGCCACGACATCACGCGGAGACCGTAATAGGTCACGTCGATTTCCCACCAACGAAAGCCCTGCCGCACGGTGCCGGGGAAGAAGTGATGGTTGTTATGCCAGCCCTCGCCGAAGGTCAGCAGCGCGAGCCAGAGGTTGTTGCGGCTGTCGTCGTTGGTGTCGAATCGACGCCGGCCGAAGCGGTGCGCCAGCGAGTTGATCGTCACGGTGGCGTGGAACAGCACGGTGGTGGAAATGAAGAAGCCCCACACCAGCATCTGCCAGCCCGTCGTGCCAAGACCCGGTGCCACATGCTGGAGAAGCTTGCCCACACCGAACAGGGCCACCGCCAGGAGCACAGGAACGGCCGTGTCGTAACGGTCCAGCCAACGAAGCTCCGGGTACTTAGCCAGGTCGGGCACGCGCTCGATCTCGGTGCGAAATCCGTTCGGGGTGAGGAACCAGCCCACATGGCTCCAGAAGAAGCCGTGGACGCCCGGCGAATGGGGATCGAGCAGCGTGTCGGTATGCCGATGATGGTGGCGATGATGCGCGGCCCACCACAGGGGTCCGCGCTGCACGCAGCTCGCGCCGATGACGGCGAAGAAAAACTGCACCGCACGTGAGGTACGGAACGTGCGGTGCGAAAAATAACGATGATAGAAAGCCGTCAGGGCAAACATCCGCACCACATAGAGCGCGGCCGCGACTCCGATCGCCACCGGCGACACGCCGGTCCAGAACGCGCCAAGACAGGCCAGGTGCATGGCGACGAAGGGCGAGGCACGGAGCCAGTCGATGCGATCCCCTTTCGCGTCGTCGACCGGCGCGACGGTCGAGGTATCGACCCACCGGCGCAAGGCACCGACGCGAAGCGCCACTGGCGGTGTATCGGACGTGGCGTTGAGGCGGACGTTCATGCGGACTCCCGTGGCGTTCCCTTACCTATACGGGGTGGCACGCCTCACGGATGCACGAACATGGCCTAGATGGTGCAGCGTCCGTCCAGCTTCGCGGCCAGCGCCTCATCCACGGCGGCATCGGCCACATTGCCTTCACGTTTGTCGGGCGGGAATTCGATGCGCACGGGGCGCAGCTTGCCGTTCTCGCCGCGGATCGAGCCCATGCCCTCGAAGCGGCGCAGCGTGCGATCGGCCATGGTGTAGCTGAGCACCACCGTCGGTGCCGCGAAGGCATACCAGGCGTCCAGTTTCATCGTCATGCGCCGCACGCCGCCGTTCGTCTGGCCGTCGATCAGTCGCACGTCGTAATAGGCGAAGCGTCCGGGCAGAAGGAAAGGAATGCCGTCGCCACGCTTGCCAACGGCGTCCCAGTGCGTGCGCACGTACACATCGAAACCGGCGTCGATCACGCCGTTCTTCTTATCCGGCAGTGGTTTGACCACTTCGGGGGCCGCGCCACGCTTGGCGTAGACACGGCGGGCCCCGCCTTCCGAGCGCACCCCTTCAGCATCGCCGTTGCGCGCGTCGACGAAACTGAAGTCCGGCCCGATCACCTTGCCGCCTCCCTCCAGCACCTTGCGCGCGAACGCCTTGCCGTCGGGACACTGGTACTGCACCACCTGTCGCTCGGGGCCCACGGTATGGACCTCGCGATAGAGCAGCTGGCCGTTATCGGGCGCATAGGCGTCGCCCACGAAACGTTCGGTGGCGGCAGATGCGGCGCCGCTGGCGAGGCACGCGGCAGCAGCGAAGGGGACGATCGGGGCGGATGAAAGAAGCCTCACGGGGTGCTCGTCCTCGACGGGGATGCCAGACAGTGGATACGAGAGCGCGTGAAGAACGGATGCGCGTCGCGCCCTCCCCACCGCGGTCATGTTATAGATCGGCTCGCATCGAGCGACCGCCAGCCCGAATAAGGATCCCACGCATGTCAGCCCCCAGCCCCGCCGAGCGCGACGAGCTGAATCGACTGTTGCAACGCACCGCGGACGAAGACCAGCGTGCCTTCGAAGAGCTGTACCGACGCACCTCATCGCAGTTGTTCGGCGTGTGCGTGCGGCTCATGGGCGATCGCGACGAGGCCGAGGAAGTGCTCCAGGAAGCTTTCGTCACCGTATGGAAGCGTGCACGGAGCTTCGACGCGAAGCTCTCCAGCGCCCTCACCTGGCTGGTGACCGTCGCCCGCAACAAGGCCATCGACCGCCTGCGCCAGCGCCCCGGCCTGCGCCCGGTCGAGGTGGATTGGGACACCCTTGTCGACGACGGTCCCGGTCCGGCGCATGGCGCCGAAAGCGACGAGGAGTACCGCCATCTGCAGGCCTGCCTCGCCGAACTGGAATCCCAGCAACGTCGCTCCATCCGTGAAGCCTTTTTCGGCGGTGCGACGTATAACGAGTTGGCGGAACGTGCAAAGGTGCCCCTTGGCACCATGAAAAGCTGGATCCGTCGCGGTCTCCTGCAGCTCAGGGCGTGCCTTAATCCATGAACAGTATTTTCGAATCGGACAAGGACAACCTGCGCTACGCCGAGTACGCGCTCGGCCTGCTCGATGCCGATGCGCGAGCCGCGGTGGCGCGGGAAGTCGAGACAAACTCCGAAGCCGCCGCGGCGGTGGCGTTGTGGCAGCGTCACTTCACGCCGCTGGCCATGGAAGTCACCGGCATCGAACCTCCCGCGCATATCTGGGCCGGCATCCGTCGTCGTCTGGCCTTCGATGCCGCCACGCCGTCTGCTACGTCGCCGCGACGCGACAGCGTCTGGGACAGCCTGGGGCTATGGCGCTGGATCGGTGTTGGCGCTACTGCGGTTGCCGCCTGCCTGCTCGTGGTCACCATGACCCGGCCCGTTGCGCCTCCCGCTGCAGGGCACCGCGCGGTCCTCATGGTCTCGACCATCGCCGGTGAGAACGGTGTCGCTGGCTGGACCGCCACCATGGATATCGACCGCTCCGAACTGCTCGTCGTTCCGGCCAGCCCCGCCGCCGTCGCATCCGACCGCAATACCGAGCTGTGGCTGATCCCCGCCGGCGGCGCGCCGATCTCGGTCGGCGTTTTCGCGCCCGGCGACCCCAAGCGCTTCCATCTCGACAAGGACCTCCTCGATCGCCTCGGCCCGACCGCGGCACTCGCGGTTTCGCTGGAACCGGTCGGCGGCTCACCCACCGGCCAACCCACCGGCCCCGTCATCGCCAAGGGCGCCATCCGCGCCGCGTGATCCGCTGAAGCGGCTCCCACACAAAGGCGCACTGCTGTGGGAGCCCGTTCAGCGGCGATGCTTGCAAAAGTAGGCATCGCCCCCAATAATGAGCAAGCACTCACTTATTAATTGAAACCATGGCCCGCCTGAAAAGCGAAGAAAAGCGCAACGCCATCCTCGCCGCCGCTGCCCAGGCGGTGGCCGAGCGTGGCCTGGGCGCGCCGACTTCGCTCATCGCGAAACTGGCGGGCGTAGCCGAGGGCTCGATCTTCACCTACTTCGCCGACAAGGACCTGCTGCTCAACGAGGTGTACCTGACCGCGAAGAGCAACCTGCGCGAGGCCATGGTCGACGGTTACCCCTCGCGCGCCCCGATCATCGAGCGCTTCGAGCACGTGTGGAATCGTTACCTCGACTGGGGCATGGACCAGCCTGCCCTGCGCTCGGCCATGGCGCAGTTGATGGTGTCCGAGCGCATTACGCCTGCGACGCGCATCGAGGGCGAGCGCGTCTTCGGCGACATTGCGGACCTGTTCGACGTCGGCATTGCCGAGGGCGTCCTCCGACGGGAGCAGCCTGTCGGTTTCATGGCCAGCGTGATCATCGCCGTTGCCGAAACCACCATGCAGTTCATGGCGAAGAACGCCGCCGAAGCGGGTGCTTACCGTCGGGCCGGCTTCGAAGCTATCTGGCGCGCTATCGGATCGGCCTGAATCACATCGTTTTTTTACCCAAATAATCGAGTGTTTACTCACTCACTAATGCGAGGATTTCCCATGTCACAGGTCTGGCTCATTTCAGGAAGCGGCGCGGGTCTCGGCCGCGATATCGCCGAAGCGGCGCTTGCCGCCGGTCATCGCGTCGTCGCCACCGCGCGGCGCGTCGAAGTGCTCGACGACCTAAGGGCACACTATCCCGACGGTCTCCGCGTCGCCCCGCTCGATGTCACCGACGAGGCCGCCTGCGTCGAAGCCGTGCGCATCACCCTCGACGCCTTCGGTCAGCTCGACGTCCTCGTCAACAATGCCGGCTACGGCCAGCTCGCGCCGTTCGAACAGATGTCACCGGCGGACTATCGCGCGCAGATCGAGACCAACCTGTTCGGCGTGGTGAACCTCACGCGCGCCGCCGTCAGCCACATGCGCGAGCGCCGTAGCGGCCGCATCATCAATGTCTCTTCGGTCGGCGGCCGTATCGGCATGCCAGGCATGTCGGCGTATCAGGCAGCGAAGTGGGCGGTCGGCGGCCTTTCCGAAGTGCTCGCTACCGAGCTCGGTGCCTTGGGCGTTCATGTCACAGCCATCGAGCCGGGCGGTATGCGCACCGGCTGGGTGACGCGTGCGGGCGCCGACGTGCCAACGTTGCTCGCCGATTACGAGGGCAGCGTGGGTCCGCTCCGCGACATGCTTTCGACCTACGCCGGGAACGAGTCGGGCGACCCGGTTCGTGTTGCCGAGGTGGTGCTCCGCCTTGCCGCGCATCCTCGTCCGCCCGTCCGACTGCTTCTGGGCAGCGACGCGGTAACTTACGCGGACGCCGCCGAACAGGCGCGCCGTGAAACCGACAAGCGCTGGGTCGAGATCAGTCGGTCGACCGACGTAGGTGCCGCCGCCATGCCAGCCTTCCCGGCCTACTGAGGACACCCGCATGAGGATCCTATTGTTCGGCGCCACCGGCATGGTGGGGCAAGGCGTGCTTCGCGAATGCCTGCTGGCCCCCGATGTCGACGAGGTCGTCGCGATCGGCCGCACGCCCAGTGGCGCCAGCCACCCGAAGCTGAAGGACCTGGTCCAGGCCGACCTCTTCGACTACCGCGCGATCGAAGACCGGCTCGGTGGTTTCGACGCCTGCTTCTTCTGCATCGGCGTGACCTCGTTTCGCATGGACGAAGCGACCTATACGCACCTCACCTACGACATGACGCTCGCGGCCGCGTCCACGCTCGCGCGACTGAATCCAGCGATGTCCTTCGTGTATGTCTCCGGAGCCGGGGCCGATAGCAGCGAATCCGGCAAGATCATGTGGGCTCGTGTGCGCGGACGTACCGAAAACACACTCGCGCGGCTGCCGTTCAAACGCGTCCACGCGATCCGGCCAGGGGCCATCCGGCCCATGCACGGAGCCCGGTCGCGCACGCGGGCTTACCGGATGCTCTACCCGCTGATGGCCCCGCTGTTTCCCGTCTTCCGGGCCCTCATGCCCCATGCGGTGGCAACCACGGAGACGGTCGGACGTGCCGTGCTCGAACTGGCAAGGCACGGCTACCCGAAGACGATCCTCGAAACCCGTGACATCGAGGAGGTAGCGCAGCGGGCGGCCTGACCTTCACATTTGAGGTTTCGCCGAAAGTAAAATCCGAAGGATTGCCCTCAACTTCCCGCCTCGACGGCCGATATGATGAGTGCGTTGCAGGTCGGGGGAGGCACGCCATGAAAGCATTCATCGCCGCGGCGGCCATCGTCACGGCCCACGCGGTGGCACTGGCAGTCATGCCGGCTACGGGCATGGCGATCTCTTACACCTTCTTCTTCTCGGTTTCCGCGCTCGCCATGATCAGCGCGTGGCGGTCCTGGTTACGCTCGGGCACGCCGCGTGACCACCGCTGGTGGCTGCTCCTGGCGAGCCTCGGGCTGTGGACGATCGGCATGTCGCTGTCGGCACGGCAGAACTACGTGCTCGAGAATTCGAATCCCGCGCCTGGCGACAGCATGTTCTTCTACATCCTGTACGTGTTGCCGGTGCTGGTGGCCGTTTCGTCCGCGCCCGTCGCGGCACGAAAGAAATGGGCGCTGGCGATCGACCTCGTGCTGGCCAGCCTGCTCGGCGTGCTGTTCTACCTGCGCACGTTCTCCATCGTGACGGTGGAAGGTGCGATCGGTCGACAACAGGCGGTCGATGTGGCTTACATGCTCGACTTCGAGAACGTGTGCCTGGCGGTAGCCGCGTTGCTGCGTTTCGTCGCTACCGACCGGGCCGACGATCATTCGTTCTTCCGCGCGGTGATGGCGTTCTTCGTCGTCTATGCGATATCCGGCTTCTCGTACAACCACTACGTCGCCCTGAACGGCCATCCGGACTTCGGTACGTCGTCGTGGGATGTCCTGCTCGACCTGCCTTTCCTCTCCTTGTTCGTCGTCACCATGACGCGCCAGCCACAACGTCACTGGCACCCGCCTGTGTACCTGATTCGCTTCGTGCAGAGTGCGAGTCCGACCTTCCTCGCCATGAGCGTGCTGGGTTTCGGCCTGATGGTGATCCCGGTGTATCCGTCACTGGGTATCTGTGGGGCCATCGCCGCGGTCATCGGTATCGGGCTGCGCGGCACACTGGCCCAGGTCGACCTGGTCGAGGAGGAGTACCGCCTCTCGCGCAGCCGCGACGAACTGCAGGGACTGGTGTTCATCGACAGCCTCACCGGGCTCGCCAACCGTCGCGCGCTCGACGAGCGCCTACTGCGCGAATGGCATCGACCCGCGCAGCGCGAACCGATCGCCTTGCTGATGATCGACGTCGACTTCTTCAAGGAATACAACGACCGCTACGGCCATCTCGCCGGCGACGACTGCTTGCGCGCACTGGCCTCGGTGCTCGCCGGGCGCGGCCTGCGTGCCGGCGACTTCATCGCCCGCTTCGGTGGCGAGGAATTCGCGGTGATCGCTCCCGGCACGCGCCTGCCCGACGCAGTGGCGTTGGCCGAAGACCTGCGTGCACAGGTGGAAGCCCAGGGCATCGTGCATCCCCTGAGTCCGTGCGGAGTACTGACCATCACGATCGGCGTGGCCACGCTCCTGGCCAATGCCAACGGTGGTCCGCTGGACCTGCTCAACGCCGCCGACCGCGCGCTCTACCGGGCGAAGAACGCCGGGCGCAACCGCGTCGGCGCCCTCGGCGACGCACGCCTCGAGTCTTCTCGCGCCTGATCGTTTAACCCCTTTTCGCCACGGCCACGTTTCATCTGCATGTCCCCCACGAGGCCACGCACGATGAATACGCTACGCATCACCCTGCCCCTGTTGTTCGCCGGCCTGGTTGCCGCCGCGGGAAGCGCCGCTTCCGACGGCTCGCCCCGCCAGCGTATGGCGCCTGAGCCGGCGGTACCCAACGACGCTCCTTGCGACCAGGCCGTGCACGGTTACGCGCCCGGCCGCCCCGTCCCCATGCCGATGCCGATGGCGGCGCGGAAGCAGGTTGTTGCGCCGGCGCGCATCGCTCAGGCTCCTGCGCCCGTCGCGGAGACCGACGCCGTGGCGATCCCGGCGGCGGCGCCGATAATGGCCAAGGCGCAGCGTTCATCGGGGGTCATGGGCAGCATGGTCGCGATCATGCCGGCACAACCGGTGGATCGTGAAAACTACAAACACCGCGACGCCAACGCGGTACACCTCGCCGCCGACGATCCGGTGTCCACCTTCAGTATCGACGTCGACACCGGCTCATATACCAACGTGCGCCATATGCTCAACGAAGGACGCCTGCCGCCCGCCGACGCGGTGCGCACCGAGGAGTTCATCAACTACTTCGATTACGGCTATGCCCCGCCGACCGATCGCTCGCGTCCTTTCAGCGTGACCACCGAACTCGCACCCGCACCGTGGAATGCAAGCCGACAGCTGCTGATGGTGGGCATCCAGGGCTACAAGGTGCCGGCCAGCGACATTCCCGCCGCCAACCTGGTCTTCCTCGTCGACGTTTCCGGGTCGATGGACGAACCGGACAAGCTCCCCTTGCTGAAGGCCTCGCTGAAGCAGATCGTGCCGAAGCTCCGTGCGCAGGACCGCGTTTCACTGGTGACCTATGCCGGTGCGACCTGCGTGGCGCTGCCATCCACGTCCGGCGACCAGCACGCCACGATCACCGCTGCTATCGACGCGCTGGGTGCCGGCGGTTCCACCAACGGCGCCGCGGGTATCGACCTCGCCTATGCGCAGGCGGCGAAGGGTTACATCAAGGGCGGCGTGAATCGCGTCATCCTTGCGACCGACGGCGACTTCAACGTTGGCATGACCGGCGTGCAGGCCCTCAAGGATCGTATCGCCGAAAAGCGCAAGGGCGGCGTGGCGCTGACCACGCTCGGCTTCGGCGAAGGCAACTACAACGATGAGATGGCCGTGGAGCTCGCCGACGTAGGCAATGGCAGCCATCACTACATCGACAGCCTGGACGAAGGTCGGCGCGTCCTGGTCGACGAGATGTCCGCAACGCTGATGACGATCGCGAAGGATGTGAAGATCCAGGTCGAGTTCAATGCCGGCGTGGTCGCCGAATACCGCCTGATCGGTTACGAGAAGCGCGTGCTGGCTCGTGAGGACTTCAACAACGACGCGGTCGACGCAGGTGAGATCGGTGCCGGCGCCAATGTCACCGCCCTCTACGAGATCACGCTCAAGGGCGCGCCGGGCGCGCGGATCGATCCGCTTCGTTACGGCAGCGACCCGGTTGCATCCAAAGGCGGCGAGCTGGCCTTCCTTCGCCTTCGCTACAAGGCACCCGAAGGCGGCGCGAGCAAGCTGATCGAAGAGCCGCTATCGGCACGCGTGGCCGCGGCACCCAGCGAACGCCTGCGTTTCGCCGCCGCGGCGACCGCCTTCGCCGAGAACCTGCGCGGCGGGAAGTATGTCGACGGCTTTGGTTACGACAAGGTTGCCACGCTGGCACAGGGTGCGCTGGGCAAGGACGCCGGTGGTTATCGGGCGGGCATGGCGAGGCTGGCAGCACTGGCTGGCGGGATGCAGACCGAGCAGCCGGTGGCTGGAGCATTCATTCGCTGAGGCAAGCACCCATCGCCCAAACCCACCCGGATGCCTTAACCTTCCCGGCCATGGATGCACCCTTGGCCGACGATGGCGGACTGATGCTCGCCTGGGCGGGCGGGGACGCGGCCGCCTTCACCGAGCTCTATGCACGTCACAAAGGCCCGCTCTACCGCTTCCTGATGAAGACCGTGAAGGACCGCGCGGTTGCCGATGAACTCTTCCAGGAAACCTGGAGCCGTGTGATCGCTGCCCGGCAGCGGTATCGTGTCGAGGCGAAGTTCAGCACGTGGTTGTTGCAGATCGCGCACAACCTGGCCATCGACAGCTTCCGCAAACAACGCCCTCAGGCGGGCGCCGAGGAAACCGAAGCCGTGTTCGCCGCGCAGGCCGCACCCGAACGCGAACAACCCGAACACGCGTTGTCGGACTTCGAACTGCGTCGACGCATGCAGCGCGCCATCGAGAGCCTGCCCGACGAACAGCGCACTACCTTCGTGCTGCGCATGGAGAACGAACTTTCCCTGGAGGACATCGCCGCCGTCACCGGTGTAGGACGCGAAACCGCGAAATCGCGGCTTCGCTACGCCATGGCCCGGATCCGCGAACTTGTTGCCGAATGACATGACACAGACCACGCCCCCGACCAGCGACGACGATCTGCCCGACGAGCGCGAACTCGCCGCGCTGTACGCACGCCTGCCCAAGGTCGAGCCAGACGCATCCCTCGATGCAGCGGTGCTCGCCGAAGCCACGCGCGCCGCACAGGTAAAGCGCCGTCCCCGCTGGCCCGTTGCGCTGGCATCGGCCGCCGTGCTGGTGCTAGCGGTCGGTGTCGCGTGGCAGGTGCGCGATCTGCAGCCGGCGCCTTCCGCGATCCCGGCCGCTGCCGCGCCGCCCCCTGCCGCACCGGCACCCGCCATGCCAGCCGCTGCGGACAGGCGCGCGGCGGACAGCATCGCCGCTGAAGCCCCGAATGTGGGAGTCGCTTCAGCGGCGAAGCCCGCGCAGCGGGCACACGTGCACCGTATCGCCCCCGCTTACGTAGCGAAGGTCGTTCCTCCGCCCGCCCCCGAACCCCTTGCGGCACCCGTTCCGCCAGCCCCTGCTGCTCCTGCCGAGCCCCCGTCACCGGAGCAGTACGAGACGACCGCACCTGCACCCGCCGGCATGCTTCGCCAGAACATCGCCGCCAAGGTGGCGGCCGATGCGGCGGCGCCCAGCGCTCTCGGCCCCGACGACCGCGTCGGAGAAATCCGCCGCCTCCTGGGCAGCGGCGATCGTGCGCAGGCGCTGCGCGAGCTGAAAGAGCTGCGTCGACGCTATCCGCACTACGACCTGCCCCAAGATCTGCGCGACCTGAACCCTTGAGCGCTTCGCTGGAAACCCTCGTATCGCCGTGGCGGCACGAGGAAGACATTCGCAAGAGCCGCTTCCTCGCCCAGGCCGCCCCGGTCGCCGACACCGCGGAGGCGCTCGCCTTCGTCGATGCCGTGAGCGATGCAACCGCCACGCACAATTGCTGGGCCTACCGCATCGGCGACGCCTACCGTTTCAATGACGATGGCGAGCCCGGTGGCACGGCCGGTCGGCCAATGCTGCAGGCGATCGACGGTCAGGGGTGTGACCGCGTGGTGGTTGTGGTCACACGCTGGTACGGCGGCATCAAGCTCGGCGCGGGCGGTCTGGCCCGGGCCTACGGCGGCACGGCCGCGGAATGCCTGCGCCTCGCACCACGCGTGACCATCGTCGCCATGGGTCGCCTGTTCATTCGTTGCGACTTCGCCGAGCTCGCACTGGTCGCGGCGCGCATCCGCGACATGGAGGGCACGATCGAGCAGGAAGTCTTCGTCACCGACGGCGCGGAACTGACCGTACTGGCCGCGCGCGATCGCCTCGATGCCATCGTGGCGCGGGTCATCGACGTGAGTCGCGGGCGCATTCAGCCGCGCCGGTTGGATTGAAGCCTCGATCGGCACGGCATCGTGGTCGCGTTGCAGCACGCTTTGCACCTCACTCGTGGAAACACGCTTTGTTTCCAACCTGTGCGTGCATTCCGTCGACCTTGCGGCGCAGCAAAGCTAACTGAAAAGTGAACAAGTTATTAGCATCTTGTCGACGAAAGCGGTATCGAAAATAACGCTTTAATTACCTTTCCGCCTCATTCTCGCCATAGATGCACCGTTAACTTGATGCAGGTCGCAGAAATGGCCCTCGTCGCTTTTAGGGGCACGACGTGGCGTCTATGCTGACCTTGCCGTCGATTCCCAACCCCCGAATCGATGCTGGCGATGGACATCGTGTTCCCCACGAATGGCGTCGGCCCGGGCACTGTCATGCCTGCCGCCGAACATGGCGCCCGCCTCTCATGGCCTTGTGACGCATCTTCGATGATGCGCGACGTGTTTGCGTGCTCGTAAAGCGCGGACGCACGACTGCGCGCACCACCGACGGAGCGGGAAAACAAGCTTTCACCTTGCGTTTCGAGTCATTCATCGTGGATCCGTTATAAACACTTAGACGTCCATTTAAATTCAGGAAAAATGCTGCCGCATGACGACGAAGATTGATCAGGCGCATGATGACGACACCATCGATCTCAACGCGTTGCTCGGCACACTGCTCGACCACAAGTGGATGATCGTCGCTATCACCGGGACGTTCTTCGTGGTCGGGGTGCTCTACACGTTGCTCGCCGCGCCGGTATACCAGGCCACGGCCGTCGTGCAGGTCGAGCAGAAAACGCCGAGTCTTCCGGGGTTGAGCGACCTGACCCAGTCGCTGGGAACCACCGCATCACAGGCCGTGACGGAGATCGCGCTGATCACCTCGCGCCTGGTGACAGGCCAGGCTGTCGACGATCTGCACCTGGACATCCAGGCACAACCGCAGCGCTTTCCCGTGCTGGGTGACTACCTTTCGCGTAGCTATAAGCCCGGTCAGCTCGGACCGACGCGCTTCGGCCTGAGCCGCTATGGCTGGGGCGGTGAGGTACTGGACATTTTCAAGCTCGATCTTCCGGATGCCACGACCACACGAAAACTGGAACTGCGCGCCGAGGACGATCACCGGTTCAGCCTGTACGACGATGACGGCAAGCGCATTCTCGATGGAAAAATCGGAGAACGGGTCAGCGCCAAGGGTGTGACGATCCAGATCAGGCAGCTCACGGCTCATGCGGGCACTCGCTTCGACGTGATCGTGCAGCCGACACTGACCACGATCGGCCATCTGCAGACCGATGTCGTGGCGCTCGAGCAAGGCACCGATTCAGGCATCATCGGCCTGACCTACAACAATACCGACCCCGATCTCGCGCAACGGGTGCTCGACCACATCACCACCGCGTACGTTCGCCAGAATGTCGAACGCAATTCCGCCGAAGCCGCCAGCCAGCTGCAGTTCGTCAAGGACACGTTGCCCAAAGTACGCCAGGAGCTCGACAAGGCCCAGGCGGCAATGAACGTGTTCCAGACGAAGTCGCACTCCGTCGACCTCAGCATGCAGACCAAGGGCCTGCTCGACCAGATCGTCGCGGTCGAGAGCAGCATGCAGCAGTTGCACCTGCAGGAAGCCGATATCGATCGCCGGTTCACTCACGATCACCCGGCGTATAAGGCGCTTCAGCAACAGATGGGACAGTTGCAGTCGCAGAAGGAGCAGATGCAGAAGCTGGTCGGCGACCTCCCCGACACCCAGCAGCAGCTGCTCAAGCTCAATCGCGATGTGCAGGTCAGCAGTAACACCTACACCAGCCTGCTCAACCAGGCGCAGCAGCTGGACATCGCACGTGCCGGCACCGTCGGCAATGTCCGTATCGTCGATACGTCGGCGGTGGACAAGACCCAGCCGGTGCAACCCCGCAAGGCTCTTATCGTCATCATCGCCACCTTCCTGGGCGGCTTCCTGGCGCTGGCTTTCGTCTTCCTTAAGCAGATCCTCAACCGCGGCATCGAAGACCCGGCACTGATCGAAGACCTTGGGCTGCCGGTTTATGCGTCGATTCCACTCAGCGCCGGCCAGAGCGCCCGCTCGATCAAGAACCGTCATGCTCATGGCGCTCGTGGCCCCCTGCTTGCGATCGGCGATCCCGCCGATCTCGCCATCGAAGCGATTCGCAGCCTGCGCACCAGCCTGCATTTTGCCGGTCTCGAGGCAAAGAACAACATCCTGATGATCACGGGCTCCAGCCCCTTCGCCGGCAAGACTTTCGTCTCGGCAAATCTTGCCGCGGTGATCGCGCAGGCCGGACGGCGCGTGTTGCTGCTCGATGGCGACATGCGCCGTGGCACATTGCATCAATTGCTTGGCATAAGGGCCGGACGGGGCCTGTCGGACATCCTGGTGGGCAGCGCGGAGCTGGCGGACGTCGTGCAGGAAGGACCGGTGCCGAACGTCGATTTCGTCAGCCGTGGACAGGTGCCACCCAACCCGTCGGAGTTGCTGATGCATGAGAACTTCACCAGGCTCATCCGGGAAATCGTGCCGGCCTATGACCTGATCATCATTGATACGCCGCCCATCCTCGCCGTCACCGACGCGGCCGTGATCGGCCACCACGCCGGCACGAGCCTGCTGGTCGCCCGCTTCGGGCTGAACAAGACGCGCGAACTGGCGCTGGCGAAGCAGCGCTTCGAGCAGAACGGTGTGGAACTGAAGGGTGCGATCTTCAACGCCGTGGAACGCCGCACGTCCGGCTACTCCACTTACGCCTATTACAAGTACAAAGCCGACCCGGCCTGAACCGCCTCATGAGTACCGAGGCAATGCATGAATCGAGCCCTATGTCGCGCATCCTGATCGTCGGAAACCACACCTGCGGTAATCGCGGTGACTGCGCCATCCTGCGCGGCTTGCTGGAGTGCCTCGAGGACGCCCTGCCGGAAAGCCGGATCGACGTGACCAGTCGTTTTCCGACCAGCTCCGAATACCTGCTCGGCCGCGCACTGCTGCCCGATACGCTGAACGGGTACTACCAGAATGCGGCCCGGCAACGCTTCGGCATGATTCGCTCGCTTCTTCTGCGAAGGTGGGTGCCGCGGTTGCTGCATGGGCATCTGCGCCGACGCTGGTGGACTCGCCTGGTGAAACTGCCGCGCCGTCATCGCGAGTACATCGAATCATTGAAGTCGTACGACCTGGTGATTCAGGTCGGCGGTTCGTTCTTTGTCGACCTTTACGGTGCGACCCAGTACGACCAGGCCAGTTGCGCCTTGCTGGCGGGACGCCCGACGTACCTGATCGGGCATAGCGTGGGGCCTTTCCAGCACGCCTTCTTCCGCAAGGTGTCGCAGGACGTGATGGCAAGGGTCGACGCGCTTGCGTTGCGCGAGGAAGTCAGCGCGCGCTACATGCGAGAAAGTGCCATTCCTCAGGACAAGGTCTGCTGGACGTCCGATACAGCCTGGCTGGTGCATCCGGGCACGGCGGTGGAGGTCGATACCGTGCAGCCGACGGTTGCCGTGACATTCCGCGAGCTGGCGCCGTTCGACAAACGTCTCGGCGTGACCCAGGCCCAGTACGAAAGCGCATTTGCGGAATTGCTTGATGCGGTGATCGATGCCGGTTACCGGATCGCAGCCTTCTCCACGTGCACCGCGATCGACGGATATCCCAAGGACGACCGCATGATCGCGCTCAAGGTGCGTGCGCGCCTGCGCCGTCCCGATGCGTTCCACGTCGAGATGAACGAGCTCAACGACGTCGAGCTTGGCAAGCGGCTCGGGGCCTGCGTCCTGACGATCGGGACACGCCTGCACAGCGCGATCATCTCGATGAACTTCGGTACGCCTTCGGTGGCGCTCAATTACGAGCACAAGTCCGAGGGCATCATGAAACGGCTCGGTGTGGACGACCTGGCGATGCCAGTCCCCTCCCTGCTCGACGGCAGCCTGCGCGTCAAGGTGCTCGAACTGCTCAAGGACGATTCCTTGCGCCCCAGGGTCGCGGCGGCCGTGGCGCGCGAGAAGGCCTTTGCGAGGGAATCCCTGCTCTCCACCCTCGCGATCGGACCCTGACCATGCCGATCCTGTTCGTCCTCGCCGAGTTTCCCAAGTATTCGGAAACGTTCATCATCGACCAGATCGTGGGCCTGCTCGACCGCGGCTTCGATGTCCGGATCCTGGCGATCAGCCGGGGGTCGGCGCCCGCCCCCGGGGACGTGGTGGCCACGCGTGGATTGATGGATCGCGCAACCTTCATCTTCGAACACGCTGCCAGTGCATCGACCGGCTGGCAGATCCTGCTGCAACGCCTGCGCCAGGTGCTGCCCGGCCTGCCCCGCGCCCGGGTCCGGCGCGCGCTATCCGTACGCCGCTACGGCCACGCTGCGAAGACCCTGGTGCTCGCAGGCGCGGCGCGGCGGCTTAGCCAGCCGCTCAAGGCGCACGCGATCATCGCTCACTTCGGCCCGACCGGGGTCCTCGCCGCCAGCCTGCGCTCGCTGGGCCTGCTCGAGGGACCGCTCTTCACAGTGTTCCACGGCTACGACCTGTCGCAACACAGCGTGCTCGCGCGCCACGCCAGTGACTACCAGCGACTGTTCGCCAGCGGTGAACGCATGCTGCCGATCAGCACATGCTGGGGCGCCAAGCTCGAAACGCTCGGCTGCGCGCCGGAGAAGATCCACGTGCACCGCATGGGAGTCGATCTGGACAGCTTCCGCTTCGCTCCGCCGGAGGGCGGCGTGCCCGCGCAAGGACGAACGCTGCGAGTGGTCAGCGTGGCGCGACTGGTCGAGAAAAAGGGTGTGCTCTACCTGTGCCAGGCCATAGCGCGACTGGCGCAACGGCAGATCCTGGTCGAGCTGGAAGTGATCGGCGACGGCCCCCTGCAGGCTCAGCTCGAGCGCTTCGTCGCCGAACAATCGCTCGGCAAGCACATCTTCATCCGTGGCCGCCGCGACAAAACCTATGTGCAGGCCGCGCTCGGGCGCGCGGACGTCTTCGCGTTGCCCAGCGTCACCGCGGCGGATGGCGACCAGGAAGGCATTCCGGTATCGCTGATGGAGGCTATGGCCAGCGGCGTGCCCTGCTTGTCCACCATACATAGCGGCATTCCGGAGCTGATCGACGACGGGCGCTCAGGGTGGCTCGTACCCGAACGCGACGTCGCCGCTTTGGCGGACAAGCTCGCGTGCATCCAGCGCGGCGACTACGACCTCTCCGCGATCGCGCAGTGCGCACGTACCACCGTGGAAACCCATTTCAACCAGAGCCGGTTGCATGACCAGCTCGCCGCCCAGCTGAGCTAGGAGGACGCCACGATGCCCTCCGCCAAACGCGATGCCCTGTGGACCGCCGGCTCGGCCATGGTCAGTGCCGCGAGCCAGCTGCTGCAGATCGCGGTGCTCGCCCACCACGTCGATGCGCACCTGCTGGGTGCGTTGGCGATCGTCAACGTGGTCAATGCGATCGCCATGCTGCTTCAGGACATGGGCCTGAGCAGCTACCTGATCCACCGGCAGAACATCAGCCGCCCCGAGCGCACCTCGCTGTTCATGATCAGCGCGGGGCTGGGCCTGGTGTCCGCACTGGTGCTGTTCGGTGTGTCCTACGGGGTCGCCTATTTCTACGGTTCGGACGTACTGGGTCACCTGTTGCGGTTGTCCACGGTCAACTTCGTGCTGCTGGGGCTTGCCGCGCAGTACCAGGCCAGCCTGATCAAGACCTTCCAGTTGCCCAGGCTGGCGCGCATCGAGGTGATCGGACGCTTGTCCGGGTTAGTCACCCTGCTGGTGCTGGTGCTCGCCTTTGGCGCGTCGATCGAAGCGGCCGTGTACGCGATGATCGTCAACAGCCTGGTGCGCCTGGCGTGCTTCGTCGCGGTTGCGGATCGCGACTGGCATCCGGGGCGTACCTTCGATCGGGGCATTATCGGACAGGCGCTGCGCTACGGCGCATTCCAGCTTGGCTCACAAGTCATCAACCAGCTACGCAGCCAGGCCGACCAGATCATCCTCGGCAAATTCCTCGGGCTCGCGTCGCTCGGCGTGTACTCACTGGCGAAGGAGCTGGTGCTGCAACCGACCAAGCTGATCATGCCAGTGGCGCAGCGGCTCGCCTTGCCACGACTGGCGACGCTCCAGAACGATCCGCAGGCGCTACGGCGGATCTACCTGGTCGGCCTGCGCAGCGTGGCGGTTTTCAGCAGCAGCGTGTTCATCATGCTGGCGGTGTTCGCGCCACCAGCGGTGACGATCCTCTACGGGCATCGCTACACCGGCGTGGCAGAACTCATACCGCTGATGCTGTTGTTCGGCATGCTGCGCCCGCTCGGCTCGCTGATCGGCGCGCTGAGCCAGAGCCTGGGCCGCTCGGACATCGAGTTCGGCTGGAACCTCAAGATCTGTGGCATCACCTTGCTGGTCAGCGTCGCCGGCGCGTTGTCGCGCTCGCTCGACATCATGGCGGTTGCACTGGCGATCAGCCAGGTCCTGGCCACGGTTCTGTCGTACTACTTTTTCTCTTCGAAGATCATCACCCTCACCGCGCGCGAGTTCTTCAGCTCCTGGACGGTGGAAAGTTTCGTGCCCTATGCCTTCCTGATGTTGGCCGTTGCGTTGTACCCAGGCGGCGACTGGAAGGTAAGCGTCGTACGTTTCGCCGTGGCTACGCCGCCGCTGCTATGGGTGATCTGGCGTAGCCGGCATACGTTGCTGAACCGGCAAGTGAACGCGGTAGGTGTCTGAAATGGAGGAAACCATGCCCCTGGTGAGCGTTTATATACCTACCCGCAACCGCTCGGCGTTGCTGCGACGGGCTATCGACTCCGTACTGGCCCAGACCTATCCGGAGATCGAGGTACTGATCTGCGACGAGGCTTCCACCGACGATACCGCCGATGTCGTGGCCGACTATGCCCGCCGTTATCCAGGCAAATTCACCTATCTGCGTAACGACACGCCGCAGGGCGCGTGCAAGGCCCGTAATCGCTGCATCGACGAAGCCGTCGGTACCTACGTTACCGGGCTGGACGACGATGACCTGTTTCACCCGCAGCGAATCCAGGCCCTGGTCGACATCTATTGCCGCCACTCGCCCTCCTTCGCCTGCAGTCGCTTCCGATACTTCCAGACGGATGCGCAGATGACGTCGCTATACGAACGACGGTACGCCGCAGCGGAACTGGCGCGCGTCGACACGCTTGCCTTGCCTTCGCTCCTGTATGCAAACCTGGCTGGCAACCAGGTGCTCACCGAACTGTCGCGGATGCGCGCGCTGGGTGGCTTCGACGAATCGATGCCTTCCTGGCAGGACTACGACATGTGGATCCGACTTGCCGACCGCTACGGTCCCGCCGTCCGGACGCGCCCCATTCTTTCCTTCGTCGACGACGACCGCTCGCGCGCACGTATCCGCAATTCCAGCAAGCGCGCCGAGGGCAGCGAGCGCTTCATCGCCAAGCACACGGGGTTGATGAATGCCGACCAGCAGCGCAACCACCGGAATATCCAGTACGTGATGAACCGGGAGCGGCCGCCGCTGGGCGAAATCGCCCGCAACATCTCGGTGGGAGGCTACAAGTCGACGCTGAAGGTGCTCCTGCACAAATTCTTCGGCGTGGCGATTGGTTGATTCGATGCTGATCAACAAGACACGTGCCGCTGCAATCACGCTCATGGCGATGCTGTTCGTCCAGATTCCCCTGGGACACAGCACCACAAGCAAGTCGCACGTCAATGTCTATCATATCCTCCTGCTCCTGATGCCGATGCTCTACCTGCCCGTCGCCCGGTATCTGAAACTCAACCCGGGCACGGCATTCATCGCGGCGATGATCGCGACCTCGCTGGCCGCAGCCGCCACGTACGGCGGAGGCCTTCGCTCGACGCTGATCCTTTTCGTTGCCGCCTCGTACTTCCTCGGCGTGGTCTTCGGACGCAAGCTGGCCGACATGGAGCTGCGCAGGATCTTCATAGGGATGCTGGGATGCTGCCTCACCTTCCTCATCCTGCGAGATATCGTCTACGCGGGGCAACTTGGCGCGGTGTACGCGCGCAGTGAAGGTGCCTCCGGCGTGCTCTACATGTCAACCGGCGGCCGCAACATCGAGGCCAGCCTGCTGGCCTTGCTGTCGATCCTGCTGCTCGGCACGCGCGTGTATCCCATCGCGGCCGCGATAGCCGTGTTGACCAGCGCCACCATGCTCTCGCGCGCCGGACTGGTTGGCGCGGCGGTGTCGATCGGCATTGCCGCTTACCGCACACGCAAGACACGCCACTACTACCTCTACAGCTTCCTCGGAGTGGCCATGGTGGTGCTGGTGGGTGGCCTGGTGCTGTCCTCGGTCATCGACATCCCGGTGCTGGACCGCTTCAACCTTCAGGCGGAGACCCAGCTCGAACACAAGAACGTCGGCCGCCTGGCCCTGTGGACCAGTGCCGGCACCGCACTGACGCGGAACCTGCTGGGCTACGGTGTCGGCAATGGCGTGCCCGTGATGGAACAGATCTCCGGCCTGACCTTCGTCGAGAACAACGTTCACAACATCTATCTGCAGTTCCTTCTCGAGGGTGGCGTCCAGTCGCTACTGCTGTTCCTGGTGATGGCCGCGCACATCGTATTCACCCCCGCCGAAGGCCAGCAACGCAACATCAAGGCCTTCCTGCTGTGCTACCTGATGCTGGCCTTCATCGAGTTCAGCGGATACGAGGCCTATTTCTGGTTCTTCGTCGGCATGTTCTATGCGCGCAACGATATGCGCCGTGTGCAGATGCGAAGCGACGCCGCCGAGAAAGCGCGATTGGCGCGAACCCGATGGCTGAAACCCAAGCCTACCCAGCCCGAACCGGATGCGACCCATGCTTGACGATTTCCGTGCCGACGTCCGTCGCTTACGATCGCTACCCGGCTTTCGCGGCATGGCATGGTGGATGCTCGACCAGTCGTTCTGGGTGATTCTCAGCTATCGGCTGATCGCCACCGCCCGCGGTAGCTGGCTGCACATGCCGCTTCGCGTCCTGGAAAAAGTCGCCGAGTTCGTCTTCAAGTGCTATCTGCCAACGACGGCGACGATCGGCCCGGGGCTGGTGATCTACCACGCGTTCGGGATCATCGTGAACGGCAAGACGACGATCGGCGCCAACTGCACGCTGTACGCCAGGGTCTGTATCGGAAACCGCTGGCCAGGCGATGGAACGCCGGTCATCGGCGACAACGTCACCATCGGCACCGGCGCCTGCATCTTCGGCCCGGTGGTCATACCGGACAACTTCGTGGTGAAGGCCAATGCGGTCATCACCCCCGCCTCCCCCCTAGGAGCATCGCCATGAGCGAGGCAGACGTGCGCTTGTCGATCATCATCATCACATGGAACGAGCGAGACAATCTCGAGCGCTGCCTGCTGTCCCTGGTGGACAAGGTCGACTTCGAACGTGACGAAGTGATCGTCGTCGACAACGGCTCGCGCGACGGCAGCGCCGAGTTCGTCGCCACCCTGCCGCAGGTGCGTTATTTCCCGCTCGACCGTAACTATGGCGTGGGGCCTGCACGCAACCGCGGCCTCTTCCTGGCGCGCGGTAAGTACTGCATGACACTGGACAACGACACCATTTTCCTGACCACCGATCCGGGCGCCATCGTCGACACATTCTTCCAAACGCACCCTGACGCCGGCGTCGTCGGCTTCGAGCTGCTCAATGTCGACCGTAGCCGCCAGGATTCCACCCGGCGCTTTCCTCGCTTCTACCAGCCCATCGCGGCGCGCATTCCGGCCACGCGCAAGCTCGGCTTCGTCAGGCGCGAGCTGGACAGGCACCTGATGCTCGACACGCAGTTCGATGCCAGTAACGATCCGCTCGAGGTGGACTACGTGCTGGGTGCGAACCAGACCTTCACCAAGGACGTCGCCGCGCTGTTGATGGGCTACGACGACCGCATCTTCTTCGGCCCCGAAGATGCCGAATTCTGCGTACGCACGCGCAAGCTGGGCCTGCGCAATTATTACTGCCGAAAGATTTCCGTCGTGCACGACTACAAGCGACGCACACGCAAGTTCTCGAGGCTGACCCTCAAGCACCTCGCCGGTTTCGCGTACATGCTGAAGAAGCATGGGGGTGTCTATCGGTACTCCCTGAGCGAACGGCGCCGATAACGGAGGCATTCCGTGCAACGTCGCATTTTCCTCAAGCAATCCCTGCTGGCGCTAGGCATGTTCGCCGCCCTGCCCCTGGACATCGCCCGCGCCGTCACGAGCGGCAAGCAGTACTACCTCGACAGCAAGACAGGCGACGATCGGCATGACGGCAGCAGCGCGAGTCAGGCCTGGCGAAGCCTGGACAGGCTCAACCAGGTCACGTTCGGGCCGGGAGACCGCATCTTCTTCAAACGTGGTGGCGACTTTGCCGGCGCGTTCCAGCCGAAGGGCTCCGGTGCGGCGGGTGCGCCTGTCGTGGTCGATGCCTACGGCGAAGGTGCGTTGCCTCACCTGCATGCCGATGGCATGAGTCCGTCCACCGTGCGCCTGCAGAATGTCGAGTACTGGACCTTGCGCAATCTGGAAGTCTCCAATCGCGGGCCGCAGCCTGGCCCACGGCGTACCGGCGTGCACCTGTTCCACCAGGACTTTGGCATCGCCCATGGCATCGTGTTGCAGGGCCTGCATATCCACGATGTCAACGGCGTCCCGGTCAAGCAACAGGGTGGCGGCAGCGCGATCCTGGTGGAGGCGAAGAGCAAGGCACGCGCCACGCGATACCAGGACCTGACGATCGCCCACAACACGATCGAGCGAAGCCAGCGCGATGGCATCCTGTTCCTGGCTGCGGGTAACCGCACCGCTGGCCTCGCTACGGGGGTGATCGTTCGCGGTAACCGCATCAGCGAAGTTCCCGGTGACTGCATCCTGGTCAGGGGCTGCGATGGCGCGCTTGTCGAGCGCAACACGGTCAGCCGATGTGGCGTGCTGCCACGTGGTGAGGCAGCCGCCGGTATCTGGCCCTTCGACTGCGACAACACCCTGGTCCAGTACAACGAAGTCAGCGACCACGAGGCTTATGCCGACGGCCAGGCATACGATGCCGACTTCCGTTGCAGGCATACGATCATCCAGTACAACTACAGCCACGATAACGCCGGCGGCATGGCGCTGGTGTGTAACGACGGTCGCAGCGGGGGGGACATCGGCAACACCGGCACGATCGTGCGCTTCAACGTCAGCATCAACGATGCGCTGCGCAAGACCGGCACGGCTTCGCTACGCATCTCCGGACCCGTGGACGGCAGCCAGATCTACAACAACATCATCATCATTCCCGAAAAGCCCATTGCCGACAGCCAGGTCACGGTGTTCAAGGCCACCAGCTGGAAGGGCGTGCCGAATAACACAGCCATCCACGACAATATCGTCGTGTCACCGCAATCGCCTGGCGTGGACATGCAGCTGGCGACCGGCACGCGACTGGGCGAGAACCGGATTTATGCGGACAACGACAAGGCGCTCGCCGCGCGCGCCAATCCGCGGACACTCCAGCAGTTCAAGAAGCACCGGCCCTCGTTGGCGGAGGTCAACGCCCTTGCCAAGGCATGCTTTGCCAACGGCAAGCCCGTCACCAATGCCCTGGAACTCATTGCAAGGCTGACTTGACCGTGCTCCGTTCACCCTCGCCGCGCTCCGTTGCACCGCCTTTCGCCGTCGCCCGGCGCGACGCCAGGTCGCGAATCAGGCGCTTGCCAAGCGCTTGACCGGGCACCTCCACAAGGCGATAGGTCACGCTGGAAACAAGCACCGTGCCCGCGAGTGCCAGCAGCACGGTGGCGATGAAATACAGATCGGGACTGAGACGATCACCCGCATGGACCTTCGCCAGGAGTTTGCGCGCTACCTGCAGCATGAAAAAATGCGTGAGATACCCGCTGAAGCTGATCTTTCCAATGTACTGCAGCGGCCGGTTTACCAGCCAGCGGTACGGCTGCCGATAGAGACACAGTGCCGACAGCGCGAAGGCGGCGCCGTACAGGAACACGGCGCGGGGATCGTCGAGCCACTGCGGTGCGATCAACAGGATGGCCACCGCCAGCATGAACCAGCACGCATTATGCCGGCGATCACCCTGGTGGAAGAAGGCCGTCAGCCGCCCGATGTCGCCGAACAGGATGAAATAGGCGCAGATGCCGAAAAGGAAGATCGGCAGCTGGTTAGGGAGCCAGACGAAGACATAGCGCGCCCACAGCCCCGCGTCGTCGATCGGCGCATGCCGCAGCAACAGCGGCCAGGTGACGATGTCCATAACCAGTGCGAACAGCAACAAAGCAACGGCCCGCGGGAAACTCCGCAGCGCCAGGAAAACCAGGGGGAAGAGGATGTAGAACGACATCTCGACCCCGATCGACCAGCCACCGGGCACGACGTCGTTGGCGCCCAGCAACCAGGCCGGGTTCCAGCCATTGGTAAAGCTCAGGGTGCCAAGTATCGTTGTCAGCGGTGGCAGTTCCTGCCCTTTAAGCAAGGCCGGCGCGACGCAGTACACGCCAAAGGCGAGATAGAACATCGGTGCGATGCGAAAGACGCGCCGCAGGTAGAAGTTCAGCCAGGGCTCCGACTCACCGACGCGCTTGCCTGCGGAAAGGAACAGTGTCAACGCACTGATCACGAAGAACAGCTGGACGCCGCGCGCGCCCTGTTCCGCATAGCGACTGAGCCATGGCGACATCAGCGCCGGGCGACCCATGGCCTGGTACATCTCCACATTGCGCTGCGCGTGGCTGAGGAGGACACCGATGATCGCCACACCGCGAAGCGCATCGATGAAATCGAGCTGGATACGGGGCCTGGCCTGCACGATCAGTAGCCGGGCTGCAGGTGCCACCGCCACGCGCTGGCGAGAATGTCGTCCAGTAGCGTGATTCGCGGCTCCCAGCCAAGGCGCTCGCGTGCCTTGAGGCTGGATGCCACCAGCGTGGCTGGATCGCCAGCACGGCGCGGCGCGAACTCGTGCGGCACGGGGCGGCCGGTTACACGCTCAGCCGCCGCGATCACCTCACGCACACTGAACCCCTCGCCATTACCGAGATTGAATGTGAACGCCCCCTCGTGATCAGCCAGGTACTCGATCGCGAGCAGGTGCGCCGACGCGAGGTCATTCACGTGAATGTAGTCGCGAACGCAGGTCCCATCGCGCGTTTCGTAATCGCCGCCGAACACCTTCAACGCCGTGCCCTGCCCCAACACGGCCTTCAGCACGTTGGGAATGAGGTGCGTCTCCGGGTCGTGCCCCTCGCCGATCGAGGCGGAAGGATCGGCACCTGCCGCGTTGAAGTAACGCAACGCTACGGAACGCAGGCCATAGGCCCGGGCGGCGTCGGCCAGGATCCGTTCCACCATAAGCTTGCTCTGGCCGTAAGGATTGATGGGCTCGGTCGGATGCGTTTCATCGATAGTATCGGCCTGGGGATGACCGAAAACCGCCGCCGTTGACGAAAACACCAGCCGGTCGACACCGGCGTCGCGCATCGCGGCCAGCAGCACGAGCGTATTGGCCACGTTGTTGCCGTAGTACAGATAGGGTTTGACGACCGACTCACCGACAAGCGAGCGCGCGCAGAAGTGAATCACCGCATCGAACCGATGCGCTGCGAAAAGTCGCGAAAGCGCGGCTGCGTCGCCGATATCGCCCTCAACGAAAGTCACCTCCGGCGCCACCGCCTCACGATGGCCCGTCGAAAGATCGTCATAAACCACGACGTCGTGTTGCTTCGAGTCCAGGTAACGCACCATGTGCGAACCCACGTATCCCGCACCGCCACAGATCAAGAACTTCAAACGATTGCCCCAGTTCACCAGGAATGATTGGATCGCGATCGACCGGTACTGGCCTAGATCGACTTCTCGTTGGCCGTGTTCACCGCGGTCGCAGCCACGCTGGCCGGATGGGGGGCCGGCGCCGTTGCCTCGCTATGCACGAAGCCCTTGAAGATCGTAAGGAAAATGATGCGAAGGTCGAAACCAAGAGACCAATGATTGATGTAGTAGAGGTCGTGTTCGATGCGCTTTACCAGGTCCGTATCGCCCCGCCAGCCATTGACCTGCGCCCACCCGGTGATACCCGCCTTGACCAGGTGCTTGTGCATGTAGCCGGAGATTTCGCTCTTGAACTTCTCCACGAACATGGGGCGTTCGGGGCGCGGCCCCACGATCGACATGTCACCTCGCAGCACATTAATGAACTGGGGCAGCTCGTCCAGACTGCTCTGCCGGATGAAACGGCCGAAGCGCGTGGTGGTCTTTGTCTGCGCACTGCCCCACTGGACGGCTTTGTTCTTCTCCATATCCACCGGCATGGAGCGGAACTTCAGCATCTCGAATTCCTTGCCATCCAATCCCACGCGGCGCTGGCGGTAGAGCACGGGGCCCGGGCTGGAAAGCTTCACGCCGAGAGCCAGCATGAGCATGACGGGCGCGATAAGGAGAAGAATCGCAGCCGCGATCAGCCTGTCCTCGAAGCCCTTCAGTACCCATGCATGGCCGAGCAAGGGGCTTTCGCGAAGCGTGACGATGGGTACGCCGGCGCAGTCTTCCGTACGGTGGTTGATCAATTGCCGACCAAGCATGTCCGGCACGAACTTCACCGTCATCACGCGCTCCTCGACGCGATCAAGCGTATAGCTGATGGCGCGGTTGGCACTGACGGGCAATGCGACCAGCACCTGGTCCCATTCGCCGCGATCGAGGATTTCGTCGATGTTCTGCAACGAACCGGCACTCGGTATGCCCGCCGGAACGCCATGGTCGTAGCTGGTCTTGACGTATGCGGTGATCTTCATGCCGAGGCCGAGATTGGACTGAAGCTGCTCCACCATGTGGATACCGGCGTCCGTGGCGCCAATCAAAAGGCAGCGTCCCATGCCGATACCCTGGCGACGAAGGTAACGCAATGCCGCGACGACGATCAGCCGCGTAAGCGCCATGAAGAAAAGGCCAAGGACGAACGTCAATGAAACCCACGCGCGCGAGTAGAACTCGCCGACTTTCAGAAGGTAGGCCAGCGCGATCAAGCCTGCGAAGCCCGCCGCCCACGATGCTGCAATACAGCAATACTGGCCTACGGGACGCTCGCCCAAGGGTTGTTCATATACCCGCAGGGCGATGGATGCGGTGAATGTCACAAGCAACAGAATGACCAGTGCCACGGCGTAGAACGTACTCATCCGGAATGTATCGAACCAGATGAAATAGGCAAGGTAGCCCGCCCCGGTTGCACTAATCGGATCGCTCACGCGGAGCTCTATATCCAGTAATGCATTGAATTTTGTCAGTTGCATGACATGTACCTTCTGCCAACGCGACAACATCCGGCCATGCCGGAGTGCCCAGGTACGTGCCCCCTGTAGAACCGGCGTGTCCTTTTCCTGAGACACGGACCGGCTCAACACGCTTTCGACGGAAACTGGCGTCGCGCCGGTTTCGATTTGCATAACGATCAAACTTGCTTCTTACTCGACCGATGCTGCGCCGCCACGTAAATGCGGGCAATCCAGCAACGCGGAATCTGCGAGTCGCGTCACAAAAAGAGGTTCGAACGTTCTTCGTTCAGCTCATTTCCTTGACCATCGACGATAGAAGGCAGTGAATGAACACTCGCTGCGTGTGCATGATTACGCACATGCACGCATGTCGAAATTCATTCCAACCAACAGGAGACAAGCACGATGAGACGTCTAATCGTTGCGAGCATCATCCTCGTCATTGCCGCGCCGTTATGGGCGCAGAGCCAACGCGCACAAACGCCTGCGAACCCATCCGACACCACGCAGAACGGCCCGCAGAAGCCTCGCATTGCCAATCCTGAACAGGCGCAGCAAGCGTCGAAAGGCGCACTCGCACCAGCTCGCGTGGGTGCCGGAACCGCGGCAATGGCCGCCGCAACAGGGGCCACCGCAAATGACACCAACGGCACGGGCAACGACGGCACAGGTGGCACGGGTGGCACCGGTGGCACAGGTGGTACGGGAGGAACAGGCGGCACCAGCGGCACGCATTGATGTCTTGCCTGGTCACTGCGGACGTCTAAATGTCCAATCGTGTTCCCGAGCTGTTAATGTCCGATCGGTTTAAGTACATCGATGTCACGCGGCCAGATGACGCTGCGAATGAAGGATCCCGAAATCAATGAAGTTCCTGCCGACTCTCGGTCTGGCCGGGTGCTGTCTGTTATTGCATGCATGCATCCTGGCGCCCGGCCAGCACATGAAAACCGGCGAGTTGAATGACAAGCAGAGCGCGACGGGTAGCCGATACCAGCTGATCCCCATCACGCCGAAGCTGATCGCGATGGACCGTGCCAGTGCGATCGCGCCAGGCGTAGACCCCGGTCTCACGGCTTATCGGCCCGATTCGTACCGCATAGGCCCTGGCGACTCGCTCTACATCACCGTCTGGGAACATCCGGAACTCACCTCGCCGGCGGGCTCACAGCAGCAGACGGCTGCCAATGGACGCCTGGTGCGACCCGACGGAACGCTCTTCTACCCCTATGTCGGTTTGCTGAATGCATCGGGCATGACGGTGGAAGAACTGCGGATGGCGATCACTGATCGCCTGACCAGGTACATCGAGAAGCCCCAGGTCGATATCAGCATCGTCAGCTATGCCAGCCAGCGAATAACACTCGGCGGCGCCTTCGTGAAAACCGATCCGCAGAACATTACCGTGACACCACTGACGCTGGCGCAGGCGATCGGCACGGCCGGCGTCAACGCGCAGCTGGCCGATCTCTCCGATGTGGTGCTGCGCCGTGACGACCACGAGTACCACATCGACCTGGACGCCTTGTCACGTTCGCCCGAAGGTGCCAAGGAGATCTACCTCAAAGGCGGTGACAACATCTACCTGCCGTACAACGATCGCCACGAAGCGTACGTACTCGGCGAGGTGCTCCGTCCCCAGGCCATCTCTTTCAAGACCAGTGATCTCAGCCTGACGCAGGTACTGGGTCGCTCCGGCGGCCTCAACCAGACCAGCTCCAGCGGCAAGTCGGTCTACGTGATCCGGGGCGTCGAAGACATGGAGAAGAAGCCGGCATCGATCTACCAGCTCGACAACACGTCGCCTGCCTCCTTCGCGGTGGCCGCGCAGTTCTCGGTCAAACCCGGTGACGTCATTTTCGTCGGGCCGGCGGGCATTACCCGCTGGAACCGCTTCATCAGCCAACTGCTTCCCCTGTCCGGCCTGATCAGCAACGCGGCTAACGCCCAGTACAGCCTGGACCGCGATCGCCAGCTGTAACCCAAGCGACTGTTTCACTCATCCATGCTAAACAGGCGATACAGATGAAGGTCACTATTTTCGGCACCGGTTATGTAGGACTGGTCACGGGTGCCTGCCTCGCGGAAATGGGCAACGATGTTGTCTGCGTCGACGTCGACCAGGCTAAGGTCGACGGGCTTTGCAACGGCGTGGTCCCGATTTTCGAACCCGGCCTGGATGCCATCGTCAAACGCAACCATGCCTCGGGGCAGCTCAACTTCACCACCGACCCCGCCCCGGCGATCGCCCACGGCGATATCATCTTCATCGCCGTGGGAACGCCACCGGATGAAGACGGCAGCGCGGACCTCAAGTACGTACTGAGTGTTGCGCGCACCATCGGCAAGCATCTGGATCGCTACGCGGTCATCGTGAACAAGTCGACCGTTCCCGTTGGCACCGCCGATCGTGTGCGTGATGCGGTGACCGAGGTACTGGACGGACGCGGCGCCGCCATCGATTTCGACGTGGTCTCCAACCCGGAGTTCCTCAAGGAAGGCGACGCGGTGGAAGATTGCCTGCGTCCTGACCGCATCGTGATTGGCTCATCCAGCGAGCTGGCCGTGGCGCGCCTGCGTAAGCTCTACGCCCCGTTCAATCGTAATCACGATCGCATGGTGGTCATGGACCCGCGTTCCGCTGAGCTGACGAAGTACGCCGCCAATGCCATGCTCGCGACCAAGATCAGCTTCATGAACGAGATCGCGAACATCGCCGAATGCGTGGGCGCCGACGTGGAGCTGGTACGTCAGGGCATCGGTGCGGATCCGCGTATCGGCTACCACTTCATCTATCCTGGCGCGGGCTATGGCGGTTCGTGTTTCCCGAAGGACGTGCAGGCGCTTGAACGCATTGCGCGCGGCCACGGCTACGAAGCGCGACTGCTGAGCATGGTCGAAGCGGTCAACGCCGATCAGAAGACCCGGCTGTTCGCGCAGATCCACCGACATTTCGACGGCGACCTGGCAGGCAAGACCGTAGCCCTGTGGGGATTGGCGTTTAAGCCCAACACCGACGACATGCGCGAGGCGCCGAGCCGTCGATTGATCGAAGCATTGTGGGACGCCGGCGCAAGGGTCCGCGCATACGATCCGGAAGCGCGCGCGGAAACGGCACGCATCTATGGCGAGCGTGATGACCTGGTCCTGTGCGACAACGCGTACGACGCGCTGGCCGGGGCCGATGTCCTTGCGCTGGTTACCGAATGGAAGGCCTTCCGCAGCCCTGACTTCGGCCGTATCAGGACGGCCTTGACGACACCCGCGATCTTCGACGGGCGCAATCTTTACGACCCTCGCCTTGTCGAGGAAGCTGGCATCGCCTACTACGGTATTGGCCGGGGTCGATCGCTACAGCGCTGAGGCGGCTCCTACACAAAGCCGAAGCTACTGGGCGATCTTTTCCAGATTCTTGTCGAACAGGTCGCCGTCCAGGTCATTGGTCATCGTATACAGCGTGTAGCGCTTGTTCAGGCGAGCGCCACCGTCGCGAAGCAGCGGTTGCCACAACAGCGTGGCACGGCTTCGCGACGAGTGCGGCAGGAGCATGTCGAACGGAATCGACACATAGATACCCTTGTCGAAGCTGCCTTCGCCGTAGCCTTCACCACCGGACTTATTGGTAACCGTCGCGTACGCGCCCATGCGCGCGCCATTGGCGAACTCGCGCGACACATCGATCGTCGTACCCCAGTCTCCTGCCAGGTAACGGCCCACGCTGATCGCGACCGTCACGCCGTGAAAGCCGGTGTCGAGATAGCCAGTGGCCTGACCGGTGACCACGTGATACTGACGAAATGAGAAGTCCTGGTCGAACCCTCGCTGCTTGACCCAGTTGACGTCTGCACCGACCGCCCAGCGCTGGCCGAACGGCCGGTAGAGCATTTCCCCACCCGCGCCGCCATACATGCTTTCCAGCATGCCGGCATAGGCCAGTCCATAAAGATCCTGGCCAAAACGATGCGTACCGGTGAGCTGCAGGTTCGGCATGGTGATGTCGGAACTGGTCAGGTACTGACGAACGTCGGTCCGGACACGAGGGAGGTTGCTCGGTGCGTCGTACTTGAATTTGTCGTAGTTGTTGAGCAGATTGGCGGCGACGACGCCATCGAGCCACAGGTTGCGGCTGAGATTGAATGTGCCCGAGGCAGCGCCGTAAACC
>Ga0247742_10000250_pt1 | contig 46196 bp, 46 predicted proteins | sample UWRJL208509C2_FD_180944 | JGI IMG/M metagenome (GOLD analysis project Ga0247742, IMG submission 180944) | Plant litter microbial communities from Arlington Agricultural Research Station in Wisconsin, United States - UWRJ-L208-509C-2 | ecosystem: Environmental > Terrestrial > Plant litter >...
AGTCCATGAAACGCTTCCTTTCATCGCCTGCGTACAAACTAAGAGACGCTCAAAGTTTAGGCGTTGTTACGCTGAAACCCGTTGAAGCAGATCCACTAATTCGTCTCGATGCTGCTGCTGTCTGGCCTTTGCATAATTGAGCGCTGATATGAAACTGCTCTCGGTAGTCAGCGCAGCCATCTTCTCATAGGCGGCAATCTGCTTGTCTTCGGTGACAATATTTGCCTGCAAATAGACTCTCGGATCAGTTGCGTAGTGGCGCTCAGGGTCTGGAGCTGCTTTAGCCTTTGAAAAGCTGCTGAGGAGGACGCGGGCCCGGTCAAGATTTGTGTGGTGTCTCCCTTGTTTAGCAAGCAATTCGCGTAGCTCGTCCTCATCCAATTTAGGCGATAAGGGCCCAGCACGGCCGCGCGCCATATGAATCAACATGGAGCCCACTATATTCGCGTGTTTTATTTTCTCTCTGGCAATGCGAACTAGCGTTGATTTGCGTAGCGCATTGTCGTCAGTTGTTGCCTGACTAAGATAAGCAATAGCCATAGGTAGCTCGCCATCACTTCCTGAAAATTGTTGAAGCAGTAGCTCGAAGAGATTTTCGTCAAAGGGGCGTTGGCTGCCCGGTTGATTGTTCATGCCGTTCACCTATAGGCACTGGGGGAGTTGACTACATAGACAATGTAGTCCGGCGATGCTTTAGGGCCAGTTACTCCCGACAAACGACTCCTATCACCCCTGCTGGTGGTGCATGGGAGCTCCAGCGGTGGGTCTCCCGGCCCACCGAGCACGCAAACCGCACGCTGCTCATGATCCGAAGGGATTCCTGGTCGATCATGAAGGTTGGTGATACATGTATGCCGTTCTGCCTCGCATACTTACATTGCCATTTGATGGCGCGCTCAAGCAGTTGGTGAAGGTCTGTGCCTCACGCAAAACCCATAGCTGACCTGTAAAGATTGAGTCCGCCTATAGATGCTTCAGGTTTTGTCTATGAAATTTTCGGATTGGTATAGCACCCCAACCGTATCGGACAGAGTTACTGGAGCCCCATCATGCAACGCAACGAACACTACCGAATCGACTACTTGCTCAATGGCAACTACAAGACGTTTTACGTGAGGGCTGACTGCATGAACAACGCTGAAGCATGGCACTGGGCTGCGGTTGATGCGGGCTTTGGGCAAATCCCGAAATACCGTTGTGACAAAGTGCCGAAGGTCAGCAAGCCGCAGGCTGAGCGGCAAGGCGTCACCGACGTGCAATGGGCGAGTGCGTAGTTGAGGACTCGTTAGCGAAGAGCCTCGGTTGAAGGTATGGCAGATAGATTGGAGACGCCGTCATTTTCATATGACCAGAATTCGATTCCGGTCGGATCGAGTATACGTAATCTCCAGCCAACACATCCCACGAAGCCTTTGCCATTACGTGTGGTGATGCATTGCTTGCTCATGCCACTAGCAGATCGCGTTGGCGCACCAGTCGGTTCTAGGATAATGCCCCGTCGGGTGCGCTGCCCGACCATACCCTTTATATCGATGAAGTCATTCATTTTGGGTAAAGGAGTTAAACGCGACCGAAGTAAGCTACCCGGTAGCTGATTAGCGGATTGCCATCGGGGCTTTGGCAAAGCAATCCGCAGCTGCTGGGTCTCCAGCGTCAGGCGCAAGCCTGGCAAGGGCGTTTCCGGGAGGTGAATATAAAATGATCTCCCTGGTGTTATCACCAGGTTCTATCTCGATCCGGGATCCGTCCTCTAGGTAGAAGGCCTGCTCGGAGTATTTACCAATCATCTGTTGATAATACGGCTGCGCGCTCAAGCAGCTGCGCAGCCTCCCATCCTCGAATACCTCGACATACAATGTGCCTCCAGGAAGAGAGCCTGTCCAAAGCGTCGCTAAGGTTTGCGGTGGCCGTGCAGCTTCGACCGATTGGTAATCTACTAACGACAACCCGTGTCTACCCACGCAACTGGATGTACACAGCCCTGCGCTGGCTAATCCGAGAAGGATTGCAGCTCTGATTCCGGAGTTGAGCTCAGACATAGGCGCCTTACTGTAATGCTGCGTGAAAATGGTCGTAGAAATCGACCAACGTACTTAGGCGTCGATTGAGAGATTAAGGGCTGTAAGGCAGGTGGGGAAGGGCGCTGGCTGTGTTAAACGACCGGCGGTTTAATCCGAAATGACCGAAAGTTGGCGTGCCCAATGCCCGGCTAGTTGCGCCAGGCGACTGACATGCAGCCTTAGCGATACAGCGCAGAGTTGCAAATGCGACGTATCGATATAGCGAAAGGCTTACACGCATTTGAGTAGATTTGCCCTATGCGGCAGGAGGTGTCAGGAGCAATCTAAAGCCATCAACCGGGACATAGGAAGCGACCCGGAGGTCACGGATGTTAACCATTGCCTAGGAGGCTGCTGGCAGGATGCTGGGATGGTTTGATAGCAAAACGACCCGCTTCGGCGGGTTTTTTATTTCTTAAGATTTAAAGACATCCGCCTGCGGCATCTTATTGATACTGCGTATGTATCCGATGCGGTCGCCGCGCCGTCTCGGCTGAGCTTAAGGACTGATACGCCGTAGGATTCGCATATCGGTGCTAACGCCCGGGCGCGCGGAAGTCCACGTACCATTTCGTAAAGAAATTACCAATCATTTGGCATCCGTTCATGCCATTGCGCTGTGTGACGCCGCAGAGTCGGCCGGTGGCATGATGACTGAGGTTTTTATTCCGGCTGACGCTAGGTGGATACCGAAAGGCCTGTCAGTTGAATATTTGGCTAAGACCAAATGCGCGGTTCACGCAATTACGGATGGCAGTGAGATCGACTGGGCATCAGCTGGCGACAAGGTGGTGTCGGTGGATATTTCCGATGAGAGTCGGGTGAAGATCAAAATACGCATCAGACTGCCGCAGGCACTTGTCAGTAAAAGCTTTGTCCGCTTTAAACTCGAGAGACTGAAAGGAGCAGTGGCCCTGTTTTCCAACAGGGCCACTGCAGTTAGAAAGGGAGAGGCAGTTTCGCTGTGCGTCCACCATCTACCACCAGTATCTGCCCGGTAATGAATGCAGCGGCCTCTGATGCCAAGAATACCACTGCGCCGCCGACGTCGGTTGGCAGGCCTGTTCGGCCGACAGGGTGCAAGCCCAGTAAAGCTTCGCGCGCCGCAGCAGCGTTAGCCTGTGCGTCGATATAGGCGTCGCTCAAGTCTGAATTAATCCATCCTGGCGCGATAGCATTGCATCGCACTCCGTCCTTACCTAAATCAACAGCCAATGCTCGTGTCAGCCCATGAATGCCTGCCTTAGAGGCGCAGTAAGCTGTATGTAGAGGATTGGAGCCCAGACCTTCGATTGAACCAATATTGATGATGCTACCAGCCCCACGTTCGCGCATTTGGGGGAGCAACGCTTTAGCCATGAATGCGGGTGCCCGCAGGTTGACTATCATCATGCGATCCCAGTCACCTTCGCTTAAATCCTCGATACTTTTCTCAAACATGAAGCCCGCGTTGTTAACGAGTACGTCGGCTGCGCCGAACCAGCTTCGGGCGGCCTGTGCAATCGCCAACGGGGCGGCTGCGTCAGCCAGATCGGCCTGTATATAGGAGACATTCAGATTAGACGCCAAATCATCGTCTAGCGCATGGCGCTGAGCTATCAAGACTCGGGCACCTGCCGAAAGTAGCCGTTCGGTTATTCCGCGTCCGATACCTTTACCGCCGCCGGTTACAACAACATTCTTACCCTCGAGCATTTTATTTTCTCCTCAACCCGAAACAGGTTTCGCACCGGTAACTTCTAACGTTTCGCCAGCGATATATCTGGCGTCGTTGGAGGCAAGGAATGCGATGACATCCGCGATATCTTCAGGCTCGGCAATGCGGCCCAATGGGACACTCTTATTCAGCTCTTCCACTGCTTCGGCGGGGTCGAGTCCACGCCGTTCAAATCCGCTTCGGATCATTGGCGTATTGATTTCGTGTGGGCATACCGCGTTGACCCGGATGCCCAGCGGCGCGCAATCTCGTCCGAGGTTTTTACTCAGTGCGGCGACTGCGCCTTTGCTGGTGCAGTACGCCACATGTCCTGGCCCGGGGTACACGCCCCAAACCGAGGAGGTGTTGACTATTGCTGCGCCTGGCCGACCCTTCATATGAGGTATCGCTGCCCGGCAAATGTAAAATACCGCGTTGAGATTGACGCCCATTGCGTCAAACCACATGTCATCGGTTGTTTCTTCTATCGTTCCACGAGGAATGATGCCGGCGTTGTTCAGTACGACATCAATGTGTCCATAGCGCTGGACTGCCGTTCTGACGATGGCTTCGCAGTATTCTTTGCTACGCAAATCTCCCGCAAGGTATTCAACGTTATCCCCTGCGCCTCTGACCTTGAGAGCAATAGCCTCACAACCAGCGTCGTCGCGATCTGATAGAAACAGCTTTGCGCCTTCTCTAGCGAACAACAATGCCAGGGCCTGTCCGACCCCTCCGGCCGCGCCAGTTATAACCACCACCTTATCGATGAACCTCATGTGTTAGCTCCATGCGAATGCTTCATTGATCAATAAACTGCGTCACTCGAAGGCGTCTGGATTGGCTACATGGCCTGTCGGATCTCTTTGGAGGGGCGATAACCGAAGTAGGAGCTGTAGCATTTGCTGAAGTGGCTTGGAGATACAAACCCGCAAGCAACCGCGACTTCAGTGTGAGAGAGATCAGTGTGCTGGAGCAGCCGTCGAGCTTCAGTGATCCGCAGCTCCAGGTAATAGCGTTGGGGTGTCGTACCTAATTGCTCCTTAAACAGCCTCTCGACCTGACGACGGGATCGCCCCGCGTACACGGCCAGGTGTTCGAGCTCCAACGGCTCCTCAAGATTCGCGTCCATCAATTTGACGACTTCTCGCAGCGGAGCACTGACGCACAGATGCCTTATTGGCTTGATCCTCCGATAACGTGAGGACTCAAAGGAAAGAATGTCTTCAATGCCTTCCACGAGTGCTTTGTCGTGTAGTCCTTTAATCCACTCAAGCACCATTTGGAAAGCTCCGACGGGGCTCGAAGCGGTCATCCTGCTTCGGTCTAGAACATAGGCTTCACTTGTCACTTGGGTAAGCTTGGCGATCTCGGCGAGCGCAGCGCGATGCTCAGGATGAATGGCGCATCGGTAGCCATCGAGCAGCCCGGCAGCACCCAAGAACCAGGCGCCGTTCCACAAGCCAGCCAAGATAACCTCCGACTCGGAAGCGGTTCGAAGCAATGCGGTCAGCGATGAGTCGATCTTGAGTTCTGTTCGATAACCGCCGCAAACAACCAGAAGGTCAAGCTCCTTTAGGTCTCTGGCATTGAAAAAGGTATCAGGGCGGATGATGAGGCCCAGATCACTTTGAACGTCATCTTGGCCCACACCGAACGTCTTTGACGTAAATAAATTAGGTCTTAGCAGGTTCGCGGTAACTACAGTGTCGAGTGCCTGAGTAAAGGCGGGTAGGGAGAAGTGCTGTAGCAGTAAGAAACCGATTTTTGCTTGGGGAGGCGTATTGCTTTCGCCTTTGTCCAAATAGCGAAAGTTTTTGCAAAAGGTTGAATCGCTGAATTCTCTTCTCTCAACCACTTTCTCATCACCTGAATCGCCAAGAATTGGTAGATCATGACGCGAAGCCTGCTATTCCCGAGGTTGCATTCAATTTCAGTTGTAATTGAAGATGCACGGTTTGTGGAGCCGGACATAAGGATCCGCTACGCGCCAAGCCTTGTTCCTGTTTCAACCTTCCCGCCCGGCTCTGAATGCCTGCCACCCGATAACAGAGCTCACGCCCAGTTTTGTCAGAATTTTTGGGGGCAACTTGCTTGGGCCCGGTGCTTGGCTAAAGCGCGCCAAAAACGGAGACCGTGTACCCGTCGCCAGTTCCGCTGCCATCACGCCTGCAAGGGTACTTTTGACTGTGCCCAAACCGTTCTCGCAGCACGCGGAGTAGAGGTTGTCCTCCACTTCACCAAATGCTGCGGCATTGTTACGACTCAGGCAGAGCCGACCCGCCCAGCTGAACTCAAAAGGTGTTCCCTTCAGTTCCGGGTACCTTGCGTCAAATGACGCGCGTTGTTCCCTGGCAACAGCGGCTACCCGCGCGGGTGATACTTGAATGCTCGGGTCATAGGTAAATTTTGTCCGAATCACAATGCGTGACTGATCATTGGTTGTTACCTTACGAACTGTTGCCCCCATTGGATCCGCTGGGAGAAGGGCCCACCGCCCTCGACCTGTGACTGGACGTTTAAATCCTTCATGGTTGTAAGCTGCTGTCATGGAGGCGTAAGTGAAGACGTGTAGCAATCGACCTTGAAAGTGACCGAAGTCCTCAATGTGACCATTAACCGCCAAGATCACCTTCGGTGAGGTCACGCTGCCTTGGTGGGAACGCGCTATCCAGCTGTTTTGAGAACGTGTCAACTCAACTATGGGAGAGCGTTCGTATAACGTGATCTGGCTACTTAAACCATCAACCAAATCTTTGATGTACTGAGCAGGCTGAATCATCACTGCGCCAGGGGTATACAACCCCCCGTGGTAGTAATCAGAGCCTGTTATCTCGCGCATTTGAGCGGCATCAAACAGTTCGAATTTTTCGCCGATTGCCTTGAGCGACTCGGCGTAATTGACGTTTAGCTTGAGCCCTCGCTCGGTTGCGGCGGCGTTGATTTTTCCAGAAGGATCAAATGTCTCTGTCGACATTCCATACTCATTCGCCGCCTCCGCTGCGAACTTTATAGCGAAACGATTCTGTTCAATCTCAAGGGAAGTTGCAGAATCTCCGGCCACTGAGTATTCGCCAGTAGAAAGGCTGTGGGGCACATCGATCATGAACCCCGAGTTCCGACCGGCCGGGCCTTTTGCGACTTCGTGAGCATCAACAATGACGATCTTGTCTCCTGGCCGAAGCTGAGACAGACGGCGGGCGGCTGACAAACCGGCAAAGCCTGCTCCGATGATTAGCCAGTCCGCAGTCACATTCCCATCAAGCACTTTTACGGGAGTTGTACGCTCTGAGATGGCCTCCCAACCGGAAACACCAGTATCAACCGGAAGGCGCTTAATGGAATGGGTACTCATTTTATTGTCTCATCGACCGACCGATCAGAAACATCGATCCAGATGGTTTTGATTTCCGTGTACTGGTCATGAGCAAAAACAGATTTGTCGCGGCCACCAAATCCAGACTCCTTGTAGCCACCAAACGGAGTGGACGCGTCACCCTCGCCAAAACAGTTCACAGTGACGATTCCCGCGCGAATCTCGCGGGACAACCTAATAGCGTTGCGCAGGTTGCTGGTGTAAACAGATGCGGCCAGGCCGTACACGGTATCGTTGGCCAGCGCGATCGCTTCTGAGATTGACGTGAAAGTCGTAACGGAGAGTACCGGGCCGAATATCTCCTCCTGGAACAGGCGGCTGTCGCGATCTACGCCGTCAATCACCGTCGGTTGCACGTAAGCGCCGTCTTGGGTGTCGCCGCCGTATACAACGTCAAGTTTTCCTTGGGTGGCATATTCAAGGTAGGACTTCACTTTGTTGAAGTGATCAGTGCTCACCAGTGCACCGACGCGGTTGTGGGGGTCAAGCGGGTCACCCATTTTCCATTCACGGATGTAGGCACCCATACGCTCTAGCAGCTCATCCTTAACAGAGGCGTGAACCAATAGTCGGGAAGTAGCCGAGCAGTTTTCGCCCATGTTCCAGAACGCACCGTTGACCACTTGTTCGGCGACCAGGTCGAGGTCTTCTGCATCATCCATGACCACAGCAGGGTTCTTACCACCGCACTCCAGAACAACGCGCTTGAGGTTTGAATCAGCGGAGTAATGTAGGAAGCGTCGTCCAGTCGCGGTCGACCCAGTAAAGCTCACCATGTCGACGTCTTTGTGCAAACCGATAGGTTCGCCTACTTCCTTGCCGGTGCCAGTGACGATGTTAAGTACACCGGCTGGAATGCCTGCTTCAAATGCCAATTCGGCAACTCGCAGGGTCGTGAGCGTAGTCTGTTCGGCGGGTTTGACGATAACCGAGCAGCCGGAAGCTAACGCGGGGCCAATCTTCCAGGCCAGCATCAGCAACGGGAAATTCCATGGCAGTACACAGCCAACTACCCCAATGGGCTCACGCACGACCATAGTCAGCGCGTTATTACCCACCGGCGCTGTGTGGTCGTACAGCTTATCGATCAATTCGGCATGCCAGCGTAAGGTGTGGATTGTGTCTGGCACGTCCACTTGCTGACATTCGCTAACAGGCTTACCGCTGTCCAGGCTTTCCAAAACGGCCAGTTCGTGACGGTTGTCTTCCAGCAGTTTGGCAAACTTCAGCAGCACAGCCTTGCGCTCGCCAGGTGGCAGCAGTCTCCAGCGGCCATCATCGAACGCTTCTTTGGCCTTGCTGACGGCGTAGTCGACGTCTTCGGATGTGCACGCAGCAACTTCGGTCAATGTTGCCCCGGTCGCTGGATTCACTGTGGTGAACGTATTGCCAGAAACCGCCGGCTTAAACGCGCCGTTGATGAACGCATTCGTTGGAAATGACATTGATTTGGCAATTGCCGCATATTCCGTTGCGGTAAGAAGATCACGCATGGCTGGCTCCCGATGTGATGTGTGCGACGGTGCGCTTGACGTTGGTGATGACAGTCTGCAAGCCGCGCTTGTCCCCTGAATTCAAAGGGCGAAGTGGTGCTCTTACATCTCCGACTTTCAGACCATTGAGTTCGCAGCCAAACTTGATGCACTGTACAAACTTGCCGCCATCGAGAGCGTTCATAAGCGGCATCATGGCCGACATGATCTCTCGACCTTTATCGAAGTTCTTTTCAACGACGCACGCTTCGTAAAGCGCAACGTGCTCTCTTGGTAGAAAGTTGGAGCCAGCACATACCCAGCTGCGTGCACCCCACGCGAAGAATTCCAAAGCCTGGTCGTCCCAGCCGCAGGAGAGGGCGATGTGTGGGTATTCGCGAGCGAGCAAATGCACGCGGCCCATGTCGCCAGAGCTTTCTTTGATCGCAATTACGTTTTTCGACTTGCCTACCCGAGCGAGGTAATCCTCGTTCATCTGTACGCACATACGACCTGGGTAGTTGTAAAGCATGATAGGCATGTTCGCTGCACGGTCGATGGTCAGCGCGTGGATTGCGTTTTCCTGATCTGTCGGCAGCGCATAGGGTGGCGTCGTAACCAATATGGCGTCTGCTTTAATACGCTTGGCATCCTCAGCGTACATCACCGCATCTTCCGTGCGGATAGCGCCGGTACCGATAATTAACTGAACGCGTGAGCCGATGACTTCCTTTGCGTAACCCGCAAGTTTGATGCGTTCCTCGGAAGTCTGCGCATAGTATTCACCGGTTGATCCACCAATGATAATGCCATGCACTTTAGCCTCAATTAGAGACTCTAGAACTTGGCTGAATACACCCCAGTCGATTTCCCCGTCCGGCGTGTGCGGTGTTACCGCAGGTGTATATATTCCTTCGAATCTCAAGAGGATATCTCCGAATGTATATTGTCCGAAAGGATGCAGCCATCCCCTATGGAATAGAATCGTGGCGGACCTTTCATCATGAAATCAGATAATGGGTGAAGTGAGTGGCATGCACTTAACTCTTGACGATGGCCGTCAATGAGATCGGCGGAACCTTATTAAAATTTAATGCTATATAATTATCCAAGTCGGTCAGATAGATTGGGCGCTGACCAGGTTTGATCACCGCCCGGCTTACTACTAACCCACCGACCTTAACAGTACTTTGTCGTCTGAAAGACGCTGTTGCATAATGTCGCAATACCAGTCATCAAATTGGCAAACTCCATTTTCGGCAATATCGGAAAATGGGCCCGGTTCATAGGCTGGCGAATTGACCCCTACCTGGGCGCCCTCAACCAGTACACGGTCTTGATCATTGGTCGCAATCCAGACCTTGGTCAGACGCTCAAGGTCGTAATCCACGCCTTCCTGGGCAGTTTTTTTGACCAGCCACTTTGTAGTCACAAGCGTTTCATTTGGGCCAATTGGGAGGACGCGGAAGCTCAGAGCATGATCGCCAAGGAAATGGTTCCAGGTTGACGGGTAGTTGAAATAGAGCAACGCGCCGATATTTGGTTCGCCACTGTCGTCTAGTCTACTGTTCACACCAGGCTTGCCATCGATTGTGTAACTGACTGCACCGGCCGAAAGAGGGATGCGAGTCATGCGGAAGCGTCCGTCTTTGTCCATTACCAAGCGACTAGGCAGGCCTGCTTTTTCGCAACGATCCCAATGCTCGGTCAGCTCAGGATCGTCATCCCCGCCAACGCCAGCCACGGATAGGTTCTCGACATAGGAGTTCAACAACTCCGGATGCGAACCATCACAGTGGTAGCACTCACGATTGTTCTCGAACACAAGCTTCCAGTTACCTTTTTCGATCAAATTCGATTCGAAAGCCACCTTGCAGTCATCAAGATTATGCGGTGCGATAAAAGGCGATACGGCGTCTCGAAACGACGAGAAGTCCGGCGCGGTTTCCGCAACGCAGACGTAAATGTAGGAGTTAACAATCTCGCAGTGGACGGGCTTCAGGCCATGATTGGCTTTATCAAAATCCTGGCCCATGTTCCCAGCGAATAGCAATCTGCCATCCAGCTCAAATGTCCACTTATGGTAGGGGCAGACCAATTTCGCCACTTTTCCATGAGATTCCGGGCACACTTTGGAACCACGGTGGCGGCAGGAGTTGTGAAACGCACGGATCTCACGGTCTGCACCCCGTACAACGGCTACCGGATATTCGCCAATCTGAAGCGTCAGATATTGCCCAGTTTTTTCGAGCTCAAAAGTATGGCCGGCAAAAATCCAGTCTTTATGCCAGATTTGCTCAAGATCCTGTTTATATACTTCGGGGTTGCTATAGAGCTCGCGCGGAAGAGCGTGCCGGGGTTTACGTTGGGCAACTAGCTTTGCTACTGATGATCGGGTATCCACTTTCAACGCACTCCTCAAAGGCGGTGCTGCCCAGAAGGGAGCAGCGCCAGCTAACCGTTTGTCACAGCTGAGTTTCGTGGGCATCTCAGTGCCCCATCGGAACTGCGCTGCTCTTATCCCGGCAAGATAAGATGCCGAGACGCCATTTCAATTTTCGGCAGTACATCTGAGAATTGAATTTAGCTAAATTTTATTGTTCAGTCAGTGACTCAATGCGTCGAGATGTAGCGGTATCCATGGAAATCCGGTTACTCATCGAAGCATCCTACACAGCCTTTCGCCCTGAATCGGCACGTAATTCATCTCCACGGCCTGTGTGAAGATTACGTGTACTAATCCCGTAGCAACAAGAAACATTTATGGACGGCTATACATAAATAAAAGTTATCAATCTCATGCGCGATAGTCGCGCTTATCGCCATGGAGCAGTTGAATTCCTCGCGGTTTTTCAGACCGCAAGGGTCACGCGAGGCCTGTATTTCAGCGATGCTGGCGCGGCGTGATAATAGTGGAGGGGAGGGGTAAATAGCGTTGCGATAGTAGAAGCGATCGGTCTATGGGCACTGATCGATGCGCAGACTGAGTTTAGCGCAGCTGAGTCAACAACCAATCCCGCAATCTGCCACATGCTGCATTCCCTTCTCGATCTTCTCTGAAGGCCAGATAGTGCTGAGAATCCTTGTGCACAACCTCTTGTTCGATAGGGCGAACCAGCTCGCCGCTTTCTATCAGCGCAGTGACCAGGTGATTCCAGCCAAGGGCAACACCTTGGTTGGCTAGAGTCATTTGGATGATCATATTGTAGTCGTTTGCACTAAATACATGCGGGCCATTCACCGGCCGCTTCTCGATATCGGTCTCATGGAACGCCAGCCAGACCCCCCAATCGATATGTTCTGCGACCTGCGATCTGCCGTATGGACTCAAGTTTAGCAGTGCACCATCTCGCAGACCTTCCAGCGTCGAAAGCTCCGGGTGATCATCTCTGTACTGAGGCGTACAGACCGGATAGATAACGTCATGGAACAAGGGATAGCTGCGAAATCCCTTCTGAAAACTCGCGAACTTGGTCACAAAAATGTCCGGCGTAACGCCAGGCTCCATAGAAAGAAAATTCTGCGTGCTGATCAGATTGACATCGATGTCTTCGTTTTCACTGAAGAACACCGGTAGCCGCGGAGCTAGCCACAAGGCCGAAAATGCAGGGGAGCAACACAGAGTAACTTCTGACTTCCCTGTACGGTGTGCCCGGACTCGCTTGGCTGCTTGTGAGATGTTGACAAAGGACAGCTGTGCCGCGTCAAAGAACGCAGCCCCTGCCTCCGTCAACTCAACCGTACGGCCCACCCTGCGAAAGAGTTCGACTCCGAGATAACCCTCTAGCTCACGGATCTGCCTACTGATTGCTGCTTGGGTCACGCAAAGCGACTCGGCCGCTCGGGTGAAGCTTTGATAGCGGGCAGCCGCGACGAAGGATTTGACGGCCTTAAGGGAAGGCATCTGCAATAAGGTGTTATCAGGTTCAATGTGCTTGACCATACGTTAGATATCGAATCTCTTTAAGCTGACCTTAGGTGCCTGGAGCAGGGCTGCCGCCACTGACTAAAAGCTTGTCTATTGGTCGGAGAATAGCCGATCGGCATGCCAGAAGACAGGGATCGACTATCCTGAAGCCATGAACCGCTCTCGAAATGGGGGGATTGGCCCCCTCCATTAATAACTTGGCGTTATTGATAGGCATGACGAAATGTTGTTAGACGCGCACAGCCTAAGGTAATAACTTTGTCGTCACGGCCCTAGTACAAAAAAAGCCAACTAAAACAAATAATAATAAGAGGATAGTCGTAATGGCTTATCATTTTTCCCTCAAAATGTTCATCTGCCGCCATAAAAAGATTGCACATTGATCGGGGTGTTGAAACATAAAGATGCCCTTATCTTCCAATAGCATATGCAGAGGGAGGGATTATGAGTCTTGGCGACGAAATACTCTCAGTTAAAAATATTTATAAAGTATTTGGCCCGCAGCCGAAACTGGCGATGGACATGTTGAAGCGCGGCGCTGACAAGAACGAAATTTTCACTAAGACGGGTCAGGTTGTGGGCGTGTTCGACGCAAGCTTTTCCGTAAAGCGCGGTGAGATTTTCGTGATTATGGGCTTGTCCGGTTCTGGTAAGTCAACAATGGTTCGTCTGTTCAACCGCTTGATTGAACCCACATCAGGCACGATTCATCTGAATGGAAAAGAGATCACGGGCCTTTCCGATGACGCTCTACTGACTGTGCGCCGCAAAGAAATGAGCATGGTCTTTCAGTCATTTGCGTTAATGCCCCACATGAATGTGATAGACAACACTGCATTCGGTTTGGAGATTTCCGGAGTTGATGAAAAAGAGCGCCATGAACGGGCTCGTGATGCGCTGAAGCAAGTAGGGCTCACAGGCCACGAATTTAGCTATCCGCACCAATTGTCTGGCGGGATGCAGCAACGAGTCGGCTTGGCTCGGGCGCTGGCTAATGATCCTTCCATTCTCTTGATGGATGAGGCGTTCTCGGCACTTGATCCGCTTATCCGGCACGAAATGCAGGGGGAATTGATTCGCCTGCAGGCCGAGCAGCATCGCACCATCATCTTCATTTCTCACGATATCGAAGAAGCGATCAGGATTGGTCACCGCATAGCGATCATGGAAGGAGGTCGAGTCGTCCAGATTGGCACACCTCAACAGCTGTTGTGCAGTCCGGCAAATGACTACGTGAGAGCCTTTTTTAAGGGCTTCGATGCTTCGAAGATTCTTCGTGCTGGCGATATTGCAAAGATTTGTCCTGAGCATCCTTTCAGCGACGACGTATCCAAGCCGACTCTCCAGGCTGACGTGCCTCTCCAGGATATCTTCCACATCGTTGCCGACGCACTTCATCCTGTCGCTGTATTGGACAGACAGGGCGTGTTTAAAGGCACCATTTCCAAAAGTGTATTGCTACAGACAATGAGCCGTCACTGACAGTCTCACCTGCGCAATATCAAGCTCAAAATCAGGTATACACCATGTCCGATTTCAGCCTTCTTGATCCTTTCCAAAGCATTACTATTCCGCTCGGCCAGTGGGTCGAGGTGGTGCTCAATTACATGGTTCACAACTTCCGTGAGGTCTTCCGATCAATCCGATGGCCCGTTGATCAAATCCTCAACGGCATTCAATTTGGTCTGCTCTCCATACCCCCGACAGTATTCATCATCATTGCCACATTGATTGGTTGGCAGGTCGGTGGAAAGCGCGTAGGTGCACTTTCATTCGTGACGCTGACGCTTTTAGGACTCATCGGCGTCTGGAGCGACGCCATGACGACGCTCTCCCTGGTGCTGACGTCGCTGGTCTTCTGCGTAGTAATCGGCGTACCGCTGGGGGTGCTATGTGCACGCAGTGATCGTCTTGAGCGAATTCTCCGCCCCGGTCTGGATGCGATGCAAACCCTGCCAGCTTTTGTGTATCTGGTTCCTGTCGTGATGCTGTTCGGCATCGGTAACGTGCCAGGCGTGCTGGTGACCATCATTTTCTCCGTCGCACCTTTGGTACGGCTCACCAACCTAGGCATCCGCCAGGTACCAGAAGATAAAGTCGAAGCTGCTCGGGCATTCGGGTGCACGCGCCGTCAAATGTTGATGAAGGTACAACTCCCATTGGCAGCACCGACCATCATGGCAGGTCTGAACCAGGCACTAATGCTTTCACTCTCCATGGTCGTCATCGCATCGATGATTTCCGTGGGTGGTCTCGGGCTTATGGTGCTGCGCGGGATTGGTCGTCTGGACATGGGCCTCGCTACCGTTGGCGGAGTAGGTTTAGTCCTTCTCGCTATTTTCCTTGACCGATTGACCCAGGCCATGGGCGAGCGCAGCAACATGGCGGTCAAGGGCGAGCATTGGTACCAGACCGGCCCTGTAGGGATTATCTACAAGCTTGGGAAAAAATCGGACGCCAGGCAGTCCGGTGCGCGTTTGAAAGCAAATTGACTGGCTTTGAAGTGCAGTTTTGGCTCGAACAGATACCCACCGATACCACGCAAGGTTCAACAGGATGAATGTAGCAAGCCGTAGTATGAAAGCCCGCTTTATTCGTTGCATTGCACTTCTAGCCATCGCTGCAGCGCCTACTTTCAACATGGCTGCGACTGCCATAGAGCCAGGTAAGGCGTCTCGATCACTCCAATCTTCCCGACCATTTCTGAGGAGCGATTTCGAGGCGAGATCGCGATGGCTGGTTTGAAAGATCTGGGCTATGACGTCCAGCCGCCTAAGGAAACCGAATACCCGGCAATGATGCTGGCGTTGTCATACGGCGACGCGGACTTCACCGTCCATGCATGGGAGCAATTGCATGCGTCTTTTTATGCAAGGGCAGGCGGTGATGACACCATGGTCAAAGTGGGCAATATCATGCCTGGGGTTTTGCAGGGTTATATGATCGACAAAAAAACCGCTGATCAATACCACATCGCCTCGGTCGAGGATCTGAAAAGGCCCGAAATCGCCAAGTTGTTCGATAGCAACGGCGACGGCAAAGCTGACATGACCGGCTGCAATCCTGGCTGGGGTTGTGAGGTAATTGTCGAGCATCATATGCAGGCATACGGCTTGGAAAAGACAGTCACCGATAATCGCGGCTCTTACTTCGCGTTGATGGCCGATACGATTGCGCGTTATCAGCAAGGCAAGTCAATACTGTTCTTCACTTGGGTTCCACAGTGGATCTCCAGCGTACTTGTTGAAGGCAAGGACGTGGTTTGGTTGTCTGTTCCAAAAACAGATTTGCCTGGCGGCAAGAATGACGTCAACACAGCCTACAACGGTAAAAATCTAGGGTTTCCGGTGGACACGGTTCGGGCAGTCTTGAATAAGGGCTTCGCCGAGAAGAATCCAGCTGCCGTCAAATTCCTCTCTGAAATGCAGATCAGCACCGGGGACGAAAGCGCTCAGAACCTCAAGATGCATAATGGCGAAAACAAGCCTGCAGATATCACTCGCCATGCAGCCGAATGGATAGCCGCCCATCGTGCTGCTTATGACGGCTGGCTTGATGACGCTCGCGCCGCCGCTAAGTAGCTTTCTCTAACTGCCAAAGGTTGCCTTGTCTGCGGGCAGCCTTATCTCCCACGTCAATTTGCAGGAAGTGCTTCATGTCGCTCTACTCATTTATCCAGAGTTTCAAGTTCAGTGACGCGCCAGTGAAAACCCAGGAGGTTCTCAAGACCTGCCTTCTGGACATCATCGGCGTCGCGTCGGGCGCTCGTGCCAATCACACCAGCTTGACGCTTAAGAACTTCGCTTCAAGCCATTATCCTGCATCGTCGCTGTCCAGTCGGCTGTGGTTCGATGGGAGGGCAGTGCATCCCTTCGGCGCGGGTTACGCAGGAGGATTCAATGTCGATAGCCTGGACGCACACGAAGGTCATTTCACCTCAAAGGGGCACGCAGGTGCGACAGTTGTTCCTGCAGTGATTGCCTTGGTAGATGCTTGCCATGCTCAGGGAAAAAGCATCACTGGAGAAGAGTTACTTACCGTTCTTATGTTGGGCTATGAAACCGGCCTGAGGGCAGGGAGCGCGTTAATGGCGACTGCGCCTGAGTATCACGCTTCGGGCGCCTTTTCGGGGCTTGGTGTAGTGTGCGCGGGTGCGCGACTATTGAACTTGGATGAGCAGACTTTTCTTCACGCACTTGGAATAGCGGAATACTTCGGGCCACGTTGCCCCATGATGCGACTCGTTGATCATCCGTCGATGCTGCGCGACGCCCATGGCGCTGGGGCTTACGCAGGACTTAATGCTCTGTTTATGGCACAGGCGGGTGTCACAGGCGCTCCCGCTGCGACTGTTGATGCACCAGACGTCATCGAGTTCTGGAAAGGGATTGGGGAAGACTGGGAGATCGATAAGCAATATTTCAAACCTTGGCCAGTATGTCGTTGGGCGCAGCCCGCGTTAACGGCCATGACCACTTTAATAACCCAAAACCCGCAAATACTTGCTGATGCAATCGAATCAGTGATGATCGAGACTTTCCATGAGTCCATGCGACTGCAGGGCCATCGACCGAAGAACGCCGATGAGGCTCAGTACGCCCTTGCATTTCCGATGGCTGCATTAATTGCACGCGGGCGCGTCGGTGCAGACGAGGTCACGGGCGAGTCCATTCACGCCTCGGATATCCTGAATGTCAGCGACAGGATTGTGATCACCGAGGCGGCCGATTTGTCGGCAAGGTTTCCTGCCGAAATTCTGTCCCGAGTCACGGTTCAGCTCAGGGACGGGACATCTTTAACCAGCCCGATCACTTCAGCCAAAGGAGATCCCGAAAATCCGATGTCTACTGAAGAGTTCGCAGCCAAATTCCATATGTTTGCTGATGAAAGCATCGGAGCATCAAGGAGTCAGGAGATTCAGGACATGGTGATGAATTTGTCGGAACAGGAAGATTGTGCGGAGTTACTGAACTTGCTCCTTTCGCCGGTATAAAGCTTCGGCGTCCCTGACGAACAAACCTCCGACAGGCTTTGAAGGTTATGGAATACGTTTTTGAAAGCGTTCTCAAGAATCAGAACATGCCCTATGCGTCCTTTCAAAAGGGGAACTCAATTAGGCCGGCAACCATCCGGGTAGCCTTCGTGTTGATGAATAATTTCTCCATGATGTCGTTCACCGGAGCGATGGACGTACTTGTTACGGCAAATCTGATGAGTGATAACACTGTTTTCGAGATACTCAAGGTTGGTCTTTCCGGTGATAGCGCGCTCTGCGATCTCGGCATCGCCATCTCTACGGATATCGAGCTATCACAACTTCGCCAACGCCAGGATTTGCTTATGGTTGTTGGCGGGTTGCGCGTGGATCTTAAGGTCAACCTTTGTCTGCGCAGAAAGCTGGTGAGCGCTGCAGCTGCTGGGGTGACGATTGGCGGGCAATGGAATGGCGCCTACTTTCTGGCTGATGCGCAGGTCATGGATGGTTACCAATGCGCATTTCACCCAGACGGGCGAGCGATGATGGCTGATGCATTTCCGAATGTTGCAATTTCGAATAAAAGCTACGCTATTGATCACGACCGTGTCACTTGCGCAGGTGCGAGCAGTTCGTTGCGGATGATGCTGGAGTTCGTCCGAGTCAGGATAGGCAATGCGATGACCCAGGCCGTGGAAGAAGTCCTCGGGTGCGATGAGCATGATCAGCTCGCTGGTATCTCGGCGATTTCTGTCGATACGGATCCGACCCTTCCGGAATCCTTGAAGGTCGCTCTTGAGCTCATGCAGAAAAATATCGAAGAGCCGTTGAGCATCCCCGAACTTGCGTCCTGCACCGGTATTTCCAAGCGGCAACTTGAACGCCGGTTCGGCCGCTTTGTAGGTGCGACCCCATCGCGTTACTACCTTGAACTTCGTCTTACACGTGCACGACAGCTTGTGCTGCAGACCAACCGCTCAATCACCGAAATCGCCATTTCAACAGGTTTTGTAAGCATGCCGCACTTCCAGAAGCGATTCCGCGACTTCTTCGGTGCAGCTCCCGGGAGTTACCGAGCCACCTACGAAAGACGAAAAGCGCCTATGGCAGCGCAAGCCGATGCATGACCTCGGTGTCATCATGAGCATGCGTAATTCGTATTGACTTCAGCAAGCTTTGCGCAATCTCCAATTTGCAGCCCGTCTAATTGATGCAGGTAGCAAAGCCACGAAAGCCTCGTTCGCCATCGCCCCAGTAGACCTCTTTGGGTAATTGGTCCCTAGGAGGATGGAAATCCTGATGTGGCGCAGTTTGGCGTTGTAGCCGGCGACGTAGGTATGGCGCCAACTCCCCGTTGGAAATGGCATCTATTCCCCGCCTCATTGATAACGTGGGGTTATCCATTCCCTAGCTTAAATGTTGTTAGACTTAATGACTTTATGGTAATAATTTGGTGGCTACTTCAGTAGCTTAAATCTGGATCTCAGGCGAACTTTTCGATAATAATAAAAGGACAGTCGCTATGTTTCGTTCTGTTTCTCTTTGCAATCGTTCCTGCCCTTACGTCCAATTTTACCTAACCGTATCCGTATTCTTTGCCGAAAGACTTTTCACATGTGATGACTGTGGGTTGGCGGTGAGGATGCGAAGCTGTCGTTAGTTGGATTTTGAATAAAGGCTGAATAGGGTGACTTCATAACAAGCCCTGCAGCTCATGCATCTCAAAACGAATTCTGCCCCTCGACGAACCGCCAGGTAGGACGATATGTACCCAGAAATCTACAGTATGAAAAAAAGCGTAATCCAAATGGTCGCCGCTTTGGCGCTAGCTGTCATTCCCGTAGTGACATTCGCTGCTGATCCTCAGCTTCCCGGGAAGGGCGTTTCGGTGACGCCGGTCTTCCCGACGATCGCTGAAGAGCGGTTCAGAGGGGAAATCGCTATGGCCGGGCTGAAGGCGCTCGGGTATGACGTGAAGCAACCTAAGGAAACGGAGTACGCAGCCATGCTGCTTGCGATTTCCTACGGTGACGCAGACTTCACAGTTCACCTATGGGAGCAACTGCACGCAACGTTTTACGCCAAGGCGGGTGGTGACGATACGATGGTGAAAGTTGGGGACATCATGCCCGGTATCCTGCAGGGTTACATGATCGACAAGAAAACCGCCGACGCGTATCACATCAACACGATTGAAGACTTGCAGAAGCCTGAGATTGCGAAGCTGTTCGACAGTAACGGCGATGGTAAAGCTGATTTAACCGGCTGTAACCCTGGATGGGGTTGCGAACTGATTATTGAGCATCACATGAAGGCTTATAATCTGGATAAAACGGTTACCAACAACCGTGGCTCCTATTTTGCACTGATGGCGGACACTATTACGCGCTATAAGGAAGGAAAGCCTATCCTTTATTACACTTGGGTACCGCAGTGGATTTCTGGTGTGCTCGTGGAGGGGAAAGACGTGGTATGGCTAGCAGTACCAAGAACCGATCTTCCTGGCGGTAAGAATGATGTAAACACAACCTTCAATGGCAAGAATCTCGGATTTTCTGTCGACACTGTTAAGGCAGTTTTGAATAAAGACTTTGCGCAAAAAAATCCTGCCGCAGTTAAGTTTCTCTCAGACATGCAGATTACTACCGCAGATGAAAGTGCTCAAAACCTGAAAATGCATGATGGTGAAAGCAGCGCGGCAGATATAAAACGGCATGCAGCCGAATGGATTGCAGCTCACCAACAAAAATTCGATGGCTGGTTAGCTGACGCCCGCGTAGCGGCGAAGAAGTAAGTCAAGCCTGAGTAAGTTGTCTCTGAAGAAGCTCTACGCAAGCTTTACACTGAAGCAGCAGGAGTTCTGGAGGCGTTAAATAGCGAGGCGGGGAAGGGTGGTATACTCATCCTCGTCTCGGTTGTTACATCGAACTGGGCAGAGGAATCAATGACACATTTAACTGACATCCGTTTGGCGAGCAAGCAAATAGCATTCAATGAGATTCCAGTCATAGACATTACTTCTCTCATTAACCACAGCGATCCGGAAGCAGTGGCCCGGCAGATAGGCCACGCGTGCGAAAACGTAGGTTTCTTTTACATAAAAAATCATGGCGTAGATCAAGCACTAATCGATGAGATGTACGCTTTAACAAAACAGTTTTTCGATTTGCCCTATGATCAGAAAAACAAGCTAAATATTGTCCATTCCGGGCAAACGCTGCGTGGCTACATTCCGATGTACGCAGAAAACGTCGATCCTGAAAACACCCGTGATTTCAAGGAGTGCTATGACTATGGCGCTCACACCGACGAAGTTTCACCTTTTTTTGGCCCCAATCTGATGCCAGCTGAGTTGCCCCGATTCAAGGTTGTTGCTGAGGCTTATTACGCGCAAGTGCTATCTCTCGCGAGGAAGCTTATCAGCGGTATTTCACTTAGCCTGGGGATGCCCGGCGACTACTTCGAAAAGCTTCAGCGCAAGCCAATTACTATTCAACGAATCCTCCATTATCCACCTCAGGTAGGTAAAGTGTCCCAAGAAGAAATCGGAATCGGCGCTCACACAGACTATGGGTTTCTTACCGTCCTCTCTCAAGATGGCGTGGGAGGTCTGCAAGTCCGCAACCGAGCTGGCGAATGGGTAAGTGCACCACCGATTGATGGCACATTTATCGTCAATATCGGTGATCTGGTTCAAACCCTTACCAATGATCGATACGTTTCGACAATGCATCGCGTCGTCAATACCAGTGGGCTTGAGCGCTACTCGATACCACTGTTTATCGACCTGGATTTCGACGCCATTGTGGAGTCCGTGCCGACCTGTGTCAGCGATGCAAAGCCGGCAAAATACGAGGCTTATACTTGCGGGCAGCACAAATTTAAACGATTCGTTGATAGTTACGCGCACCTGAAAGACTTACAGCAGGCGTGACTGGCTACCTCGACCTTTTATAAATCGCCTAACCTCACTGCCTTAAGCAGAGCTGAGAAGAGGCTCTTTCCAAATGCTACAGGCCACTGAAAAGATGCCGGAATGATTTGATAGCAAGAACCCGCTTCGGCGGGTTTTTCAATGCCTGCGAATAACCGAGCCTTGCTAGAAGGTTTCAGGCAGTAATGGACATGCAGATCCAAAGGAATGACAGATAATGCTTCGACAGATGTTCGCTGTAGGCTTGGCCTCACGGCTGCTAAGCGGAGGTGGTGACGATAGCGCCGAGATGAAGTGCCCCGATTCGAATAGCGCCTTTATCGAACACTAAACCAGGCTTTTCGGAATCTAGCGGATGTGAGGTGGCAACCTTTGCAGAGATCGTGATCTTAATCGGTGAAAATGCAGCATTGAGGTGGGAGATAAGCGTTAAACCGACTTACTTTTGAATTTGAGGTGAGAATTGGCTCGGCGGACTGAAAACTGATAGCTCAACCAAATAGCTGTTTAGTGGAGTAAGTGATTGATTCCAAAGGGAAAGATCCATAGATTCGCATAACGTATATTATGTTAAATTATGTGTCAGAGATGGCTTTCCAGCCTGTTCATGGGGTACGGCTCCGTCGTCGAGGTAGCTCGACAATGCTGCCCAGCGTTTCAGGCTGTGATCCAGCGCTCTGCTGATAGCCGAATCTTCGGGCACAAGGTCACGTTGGGCGATCATCCAGGCATGCAGCGCAGACATCACCAGCACGGCTTTTCCTGCCGTAGGCTAATGGCAGCCGTTAAAGCAGTGTGATCGCGCAGCCGCAACCCGCTTTGCCATGGCAGGCCCACTACCAAAGCTTGGAGTTGCTCGGTGTCCAACTGCGTTTCAGCTCCATGACGAATGCTTGGCCAGTGGAATTTGCCCTGGTTCAACCGACGAGCAGCCAGCCAGACACCGAAGTCGTCATGTACCAGAACTTTCATGCGAGTAGCGCGGCGGTTGGCAAATAGATAAGCACAGTGCGGGCTTGTAGATAAGCACAGTGCGGGCTTGCGCGTGGCTTTCTCTGGAGCGGCAGCAGGAGCCGATTTACGACCGCCAGCCTGCGGATCAAGAAGCGCGATTACGTTGCGCAAGCTGTACCCATACTCGCCCAAAAGCGCTCGCAATTAGGTCTCAAACTGCATCCCGGCGAACCTTCAAAAACTCTGAGAGCTCAATCTCTCCATTGACTAAGCGTTCTGCGTGCTTCTCGTCGTCTGAGCTGAGCCTGAAGCCCTCCAAGCCAACCGAAGCGCGAGCATAGTCCACGGCGGCTTTTCGGCGCTTACGTTCGTCTTCGGTAATTGGCTGGCTGCTAAAATGAGTTGTCACGGAGATTCTTTTTTCCGCCGAGGAATGAGGGATCACAGGCCTGATCTGAATTGTTTGATCGACGCCCTAAAGCATTTTCTAACTGAGTTTATCCGATCATTGAATCGACATCACGTTGAGAGCCCCTCCACAGCGGTATGCAAAGCTCGTGAGTCCTACGCGCTTTCGGTTGTTTGAGCCACCGTCCTGAAACACTCTGCCGCGCTCTGGATATCTTTGTCATCAATATGCCGGTGCGTTACGCAACGCACCTTACCTGATCCCCATGGACGTACCATCACGCCAGCAGCTTCAAGTTTGCGCACCCAGATCGCACTGTCGAGACCCGTTTGCGATATATCAACCTGAACAATATTGGTTTCCGGATGGGAAGCGCTAAACGCAAGTCCTAGCTGATTGATCTGGTTGCTAAGCATCTTGGCCCGGCGGTGATCGTCGTCCAGACGCGCCACCATATTCTGCACTGCATACAACCCTGCTGCGGCCATGATGCCGGCCTGGCGCTGAGTCCCGCCAAGCATGCGACGCAGGCGCCGCGCCTGTTCCATCGTGGTTGATGATCCAACCAAAACGGCACCAACCGGAGCGCTAAGCCCTTTGGACAAACACACTGAGACAGTGTCCGTATGACGGGCCATCTCTGCCGCGCTCACGCCCAACGCCACCGCTGCGTTAAATAGCCGGGCGCCATCCAGATGCACCTGCACTCCCCGTCCTTCGGACATCCGATATACCTGCTCCATATGCTCCAGCGCAGGTACCGTGCCGCCGGCATTGTTATGCGAGGTTTCCATGGCCAGCAGACCAGTCTGCAGCTTGTGCTTCCCCCCTTTGAGCGCCTCTTCGGTTTCATTCAGATCCATAGCGCCCCGTTGCCCAGGAACACCGAGATAGAACAAACCGGTAAACGTGGCTGCACCACGCTCTGACGTGAACATGTGCGCGCTCGATTCCAGCACAACCTGCTCATTGCGGCCCGTCTGTGCAAGTACCGCCAACAGGTTTGCCATGGTGCAACTGGGCACGAACAAGCCTTCGTCTTTGCCTAAAAGTTGGGCGAGACTTTCTTCCAGCATGCGCACCGAGGGATCGAAATCCAGGCCGTCATCGCCGATAGGCGCAGATTGCATGACCTCGTACATTTCCGGCGTTGGACGGGTGACAGTATCGCTACGCAAATCAACCGGCGTCGCAGCATCCGCCCTACTGCCGAGGGCATTCAACGATGACATGAGAAAACCCCTGTTAGTGCTGGAGAATTTTGGAGAGAAAGTGACGGGTGCGTTCGTTGCGCGCTTCGACGTTGTCAAAAAACTCTGAAGTGACACAGTCTTCTATGATCTTGCCGCCATCCATGAAAATAACCCTGTCAGCGACACGGCGGGCAAAGCCCATCTCATGCGTAACGACCATCATGGTCATGCCATCACGAGCAAGGTCGGTCATGACATCCAGCACTTCATTGACCATCTCCGGATCAAGCGCCGACGTCGGCTCATCGAATAGCATCACTGTAGGATCCATCGATAAGGCACGGGCAATAGCAACGCGCTGCTGCTGCCCACCCGAAAGCATGCCCGGGTGTTTATCCTTGTGCGCCAACAGGCCAACCCGATCCAGCAGTGCATGAGCTTTCGTTCGCGCTTCTTCAGGGTTGCGCTTAAGGACTTTGATCTGTCCCATACAGAGGTTTTCGGTGACAGACAAATGCGGAAACAGCTCAAAATGCTGGAAGACCATACCCGCTTGCGCGCGTAATTTCGGCAGGTTCGTTTTTGGATCCCCTACGCTGATACCGTTCACTGATACCGTACCCTTCTCGAAGGGCTCGAGTGCATTGACAGTCTTGATCAACGTCGACTTGCCTGAGCCAGAGGGGCCGCATACAACGACCACTTCACCCTTTGTGACACGCGTGGTGCAACTGTCCAGCACCTGGAACTCGCCGTACCATTTACTGACGTTATTGAATTCAATCATCTGGGATAACCCGCCTGGTTGAGACTGACTAGATGGATATTCAGCGAGCTACAAACGCTCTTCTTTCGAGCAGCTTGACGATTCGCGAGGCGCTGAAGCAGATCACCAAATAGACCAACGCAACGAATACATACAACTCAACCAGTCGGCCGTCGCGCTGTCCGATTTTCGCGCCCGCGCCCAGGAAGTCTGTCAACGACAGCACATACACCAGTGAGGTGTCCTGAAACAGAATGATCACCCGTGTTCCCAGGGATGGCAGCATGTTGCGAAAGGCCTGCGGCAGGATGATTCCTTGCATCGATTGCCAATACGTAAGCCCGATTGCCAGCCCCGCAGACAGCTGTCCTCGCGATACTGACTGAATGCCGGCGCGCATGATTTCGCAAAAATAAGCTGCTTCAAAAAGGGTAAACGTGATGATCGCTGACTTGTAGGCACCTACGTTCATAGGCCGTGAGGATCCGGTTATCCAGGCCCCTATGTACGGCATCAAAAAGTAGAACCAGAAAATCACCAACAGCAGTGGGATCGACCGCATGGTGTTGACATATATGCCAGCCGGTATCGACACGATCCGATACGGTGACAAACGCATCACCGCCAAAAGTGTTCCGAGTATCAGTCCCATGCTGGCGGCAGCGGTGGTCAGCGTGAGGGTAAAGGTCATACCCGTACCAAACAGGTACGGGATGGCTTGAATGATCGCGGCGAAATCAAAATTCATGAGGCGCTCCCGCTAAGTTTCATTCGCGCCTTCCAGCCGATTTTTCCTGGCAGGGCAAAATGTCGCTCCACGTGATGCATGATCAGGACGACACAGCCATTGATCACCAGGTAGCCGACCGTTGCTGCAGAAAACGCCTCAAAGATATGAAAGCTGAACTCCTGCATGGCCCGGGCTTGCCCGGTCAGTTCGAGCAGCCCAATGGTCAACGCAACGGACGAATATTTGACGATGCCCATGAACTCGGATGTCAGCGGCGGGATCACGATCCGATAGGCCTGGGGCATGATTACGTACAGATACACCTGGGCAGGCGTTAGTCCCATGGCGGTGCCGGCCTGCCCCTGCCCTCCCGGTAACGACTGGATACCTGCACGCAATGTTTCCGCCAAACGTGCTGTGCCGTAAAAGCTTAGGCACAGCACCGCCGGAATGAATTGCCCCCACGGCTGCCCCATCTGCTTCAAGGCGTCGCCCCAATCCTTGGGCAACAATTCTGGAAGGACGAAGTACCAAAGAAACATCTGCACCAGCAGCGGGATGTTGCGAAAGATCTCGACGTAAACCGTGCCGATAAAGTGCAGTGTCACGGAGGGTGCCGTGCGCATCACTGCAACGATGGAGCCGAAGGCAAACGACGCGATGCCGGCTGACAACGACAAGGCCAATGTCCAGCCAACGCCCGTCAGAAGGTTATAAACGTAGGTGTCAACGCCATTGGAAGACAGATCAAGAAAGATCTTCCAACTCCAGTCGTAGTTCATAGGAGTGCTTACTCGTAGGTGGCGGGGTCAGGCGAATCGGTAGGATTGGCCAACGCCCTTTTGAGTGCAGCGCTCATCGGGTATTTAAGGTTGATCCCGCGTGGCGGAATCGGCGAAGTGAAATACTTGTCGTACAGCTTGGCGACGGTGCCGTCCTTGATTAGCTCAACCACAGCGGTGTCCACCAGCTTCTTGAACTCAGGATCGTCCTTGGGCTCCAGAATCCCATAGGGAGCCAGCTCCAGACCTTTGGTGCCCACGACGAAGTCTTCAGGATTTTTGGATGACGCCACAGCACCGTAAGCCAACCCATCGTCGTTGGCAGAGCCAGCGGCGCGGCCACTGGAAACCATCAAAAAGGTTTCAGCAGTGTCCTTCGCAGGTGCCATGGAGATGCCGTAGTCGTACTTGGCGTTGAGCATCGAAATGAGCTTGAAAGTCTGGCCACCCGCTTGTGCTGCGATGGTCTTGCCACGGAAGGATGCGAGGTCATTCACATCCACGCCAGCGTCCGTGCGAGCCATCAGCACGACCTGGGCGACAAATGTGGTGGGTGCGAAGGACACCAATGCATGACGATCGGCTTTATTAGTGGTATTGCCGCATTCCAGATCGATCGTGCCATTGGCCAGCAACGGAATACGCGTAGCCGACGCCGTTGGGTTGTAATTCACTTCCAGAGACTTCAAGCCGAGCGCAGTCTTTATTTTTGCAGTGATGGCTTCGCAAATCTCGACGGTATAGCCGACGGGTTTCTGCTCGGCGTCCAGGTAGCCGAATGGCACCGAACTTTCCGGATAACCCAGAGTGATTGATCCCGACTCGCGAATCCTGTCGATTCGGCCATCTGCAAACGCATGCGCGCTGAGTACGAAAGCCGCCAGCGCTGTTACTGCAGAAATTGATTTCATTTTCCTTCCTCGGTAATCGAAACAGAGAACATCTTTATCTTTTGTCGCGAACTGACCGAGAGCAGGAGATCGGTAGTGGCAAAAAGTATCCATCAAGAATATATTTCCGCCTAATACCTCTTACGTATTGCTAGATACAGGACTGATATGAGCGAAGGCCATATGAAGCTTCGCCAAATCGAAGCGTTCCGTGCTGTCATGATGACGGGCTCCATGACGATCGCGGCGCGCATGCTGCACACCTCACAACCTCAGGTCAGCCGCCTGATCGGCCAACTCGAACACCTTGCGCAGTTCCCGTTATTCGAACGTCACGGCACCAAGCTCAAGCCGACGGTAGACGGAGAGCGTTTCTACGGCGAGGTTGAGAAAACCTTTGCAGGACTGTCCAGCCTGGAGTCGGCTGCCGCCGTGATTCGCTCCTTTGGCCGGGATCGCTTAGTGCTCGCAGCGATGCCTCGCCTGGCGGGAGGACTGCTGGCCAGAGCAGTCGCGCGGTTCAAGCTGGAGTTTCCTGACGTTATGGTGACGATTCAGTCCGGCAACGAAAGCACCGTAAATGAGTGGATACGCTCCGGGATGTGCAGTACCGGTCTGGCCATGCTTTATGACCAAACGCCTGGTATTTTCGTTGACCCCGTTATCAAGTCGAACTGTGTTGCGGTGTTCCCGAAAGGTCATCGATTCGCCCGGTTTGAGCGCATCACGCCACAGGATTTTGCTAACGAACGCTATGTCTCCTTCCCAGGCGCGAGCCCCGTCAGGGAGCGCATCGATCATATATTTGAGCAGGCAGGCGTAAGCCGATTCATTGTTGCTGAAGCGAGCCTTGGCTCGTCAATTTGTGCATTGGTTGGTGCCGGCATGGGCGTTAGCTTGATCAACCCGGTCGCAGCCGCTGAGGAGTCAACAATCCATCAAATTGAATCGCGCCCATTTACTGAAAGCATCCCGGTAGTTATCGGGCTTCTTTTCCCATCGCACCAGCCGCAGTCAAGGTTGGTTAGCCGATTTGCGCAATGCGCACGTGAAGTCATGCTTAAAGAATTATCTCCGTTGTGTGGATGAGGAACTGTCAGCTCGGCGAAGCTGATCATCATGTACAAGCGGAATGGGGGCTGTTCATGGCAGGGCCCGGCTTAAACGCTGCGGCCGGTTCGATGCGCGCCAGTCTCCAAGTTTTTTGCATCGCTCAGACATGGCCATGGCGCCCCCGATCTGAGATCTGTTGTCTACAGGCACTTCCCCTAAAAGCCTGACCACAACATGCTCAGGGTGAATTCACAAACTTGATATTTTCCTCTTGTTCACAAAGCCGAGGACGGCGGACAAGAGGCTAAGTGCCGAGGAAACCAGCGAACGAGTGGAGCAACCATTGCGAAGGTAAGCATTAGCTCTTTTGCACCCAGCTCTCCACTTCCTCACTTCCAAACCTTGCCTTCCACTCCCCAAGCAGCTTGTTATTCCCGCCCTTTGACTCAACGGTCTCCCCAGTCAGTGGGTTGCGATAGACCTTCACTTCCCGAGGCCGCCTGCTAAGTTTCTCCGCCTGCGCCCTACTCTCCTTGCCCACCGCAAAGCCCGGTTTCAGAATCGAGATCACGTCCGCCAGCCCCATCTTGTAAGCGAGAAGCAGAGCCTGCAGTTTGGCTTCAAACGCTATGTCTTTTTGAAGCTCAGGATCGTTCTCCCGCCGCTCCAGTTCAGCTCGTTGGCGTTCTAGTTCTGCTTCTAACTTCCGGTATTCAGCGATACGTGACATGAGGCTCTTACTCGCGGACTGGTCGTGCGCTTATGACCTATAGTGCATGGCAAAGATGCCGCATGGGATAAAAAAAATGTGGACTGCATTTAGCATTTAACCCAGGTTCCCCTTAGCATCTGGTTGTGAAAAGCCCGCATGGGCCATTACCAAAGTCAAAGCACGTACTGATAAGCGCTTTATCCAAGCCACAAAAAAGCCGCCCTCAGGCGGCCTCATCAGCAGCGGCAATCATTCATTCATTTAGTCAGCCAGCTCTCGACTTCAGCCGAGCCGTGCTCTGCTTTCCACGCCTTGAGCAGCTTGTGATTCCCGCCTTTCGTCTCGACGATCTCACCGGTGTGAGGGTTTTTAAATACCTTCATATCACGTGGCTTGCGCGTGGCCTTCTCCGGAGTGGCAGCAGGTGCCGATTTGCGCCCCGCAGCCTGTGGATCTAGAAGCGCTGTCACATCGCGCAAGCTGTAGCCATACTCACCCAAAAGCGCACGCAATTTGGTCTCAAATTCCATTTCTTTTTGAAGGCCAGAATCGCCTTTCATGGACTCCAATTCAGCGAGCTGAGTAGCCAGCTGTTGTTCAAGTTTGCGGAATTCGGCGAGACGAGACATTGAGTATTTCCTGGTCAGTATTGTGCTATTAGCCGTAGCCTATCCGTTTAGATGGCTAAATGCATCAAGCTAGCCAGGCTTAAATTGAAACTCAGCCAAGTAAATTTTGCTCGCGTGGGTGGCGTAGCTACGAACGCACAAGGCTATTACGAAAAAGGGTTTCCGACGGCCTAGGGCAGATTACTTATTTAAGCTAGGAGCTGCTGGGGTAGATACAGGGTTTCTAGTGACAGGCATTCGACCCGCTCCAGCGCTTGAGCCACCGCCACCGCCACCGCAGAGCATAGGTGTGTACGCCAGTGGCTCTGACCGGGACTTAACAGCCATTCGAGTTGAAGCACTAATTATGGATTATCTTCGCCACAGCTTGGGCAGCACTGCTCAGGCCATGGCCGCTATTCAACAGCTCAAAGACCATCGAGATCAGCGTACGCCGGCAGACCACATTCGTGGATATCTAACCCTGGCGGACGCTGAGATTGAACAGTAATGCCCTCATGGGAGCGCGCCCTAAGCATCGGCCACCCGTCTGTCGAGGCTGATGAGTTCTATACGTCGATAAAGACCGGCGCATGCCAACTCACGATTCCTTGGTTTCGTAACACCTAACGCGTCCTCAACCAACTCAGCTACTGGGGCCAATCGCTTTTCGCCATGTTGGAAAGGTTGAATTATACGGGAAACCGCCCGTGCGTCGGGGAAATCTCCTGCAGTCTCAAGGCGATTCGCTAAACAAGCTAGCGCCGCCGCCGACCATTTTAGCTCAGCGTCGCCATTTTTAAGGACAGCCCCATAACACTTCAATTCTCGCGCGGCAGCTACTACTGGCCAAGTTAGCTCTTGTGGACGACCTCAAAATGATAACCGTCAGGGTCGAGCACATCCGCCGCGTAGTAGCCTGGGTAATATTCAACCCGGACTCGAGGTGAGATACGATCCCTGGCTCCTGCCGCCAGCGCGGCATCGTAGAACGCGTCGACATCCTGGTTTCCATTTGCCTGAAAGCCCCAGTGAATAGCGTCAGGAACAGGGGTGCCCTGCTTGATCCAGAAAAAGGCATTGATGCCATCGCCAAACCCCCACAGATCAGGATCTCCATTCTGCCCCTTGAACGGCATAAACATCGAAATATTGAGCGGCTTCAGCGCGGCCTCGTAGAACTCCAGCGACCGTTTAACATCGCTGACACTGAGAATAATATGGTCAATCATTGTGCTTTTCTCCGTCCAATAATTCGGGAAAATATGAGGGTTAGTACTTACCAGAAGAAAGTAGCTTCACTTTGTAGGGCGAGGATATAGTGGTTCGTATCTCTCCGTAAGGAGGCACTTTTGAGTCAGCTACTAACCCCGAGGTAAGTTATGCGCAAAAAAGAAAACAGCAACCGCCCGCCAGATCCAGCCACTTTGTGCAAAAGTGAAGATCCAGCCGCTATTCGAGAAATCCTGACGAAGGTGGGCGACAAATGGAGCATCTTTATCCTGCTCACTCTTGAGATGTTTCCAGAGTGTCGAGCAAGGTTTTCAGCGATCGAAAAATGTATCCCAGGCATCTCCCAAAAGATGCTTACGGTGACATTACGCAATCTTCAACGCGACGGATTGATCTCGAGAGAAGTTTTTGCAGAGATTCCCCCCCGGGTTGAATACCAACTCACCACGCTCGGAGAAAGCCTGCTGAATCCTCTTCAGACCCTTCTCACTTGGGTGAATTTGAACTGTGATCAGATAAGAAAATCGCAACACCATTTTGATCAAACATGACAGTGCGGTTTGGTAAGGATGATCAATTCTTCCAGGCCATGGAAGCCGACCTCTTTAACCTCTACCCGTCAGTGGGTGAGGTCAACGGCGACCGTAGCAATTTCAATTACGGGATGGCATCAGGCGTCGCCCCGCAGTACTGCCAATACAAGACCAAGGTTGATCTTGATCAGCGCGCAGCTGAACCGCGTGATGAGGTCAAAGGCTTGGTCGCTAGGACGACGTTTTACATGTTTGATCGCTACAACCTGAACATGTCTCGTCAGCAGCAACAGCTACTCATGGCCTAGGACAAGCAGTTCCCAGTGACGTCTTGGGAGATTGAACGAAACGAACGCATCACGGCAATCATGGGGCATGCGAACCCATTCGTAACGGGTCAGAGGTCTTGGGCAGCCGGGTAACCACAGTGGGCATGACCTCGTAATTGGCAAGAGAGCGAAGAGCTCATGCCTTCATCAAAGAGCGTGCGTGCGCGCTACTTTCGGATTTCCATCAGCAAATCAAAGAGAAGCTGCGCTACTGGAGAAAGTGCCCTTCCCCTCCGGGATATAAGTCCCAACGTCCTGCTGATCGAAGGATCAGTTAGTGGGCGTGTCACCAGCGTCGCATGACCATTGGCAGGCATGGCCAACTTGGGCACCACGCCAATTCCCAGTCCGGCCTCAACGAGGCTGACCAGTGCTGGCACGTGTTTCACTTCGCAGAATGAACGGGGCCGGATATCGCGATTGGCAAGGGCTTGATCAATCAGGAAGCGATTGCCACTGCCCTGCGCCAGGCTGATGTAATCCGTATTCGACAGGTCGTCCCACGTTAGTGATTTACGCTTCGCCAAAGGATGACCCACCTTGAGTGCCACGACGAACGCCTCCGCCAACAACGGCTGAAACACTACTTCCGAGTCCTGAGTCCCGATGTAGGTCAGTCCGAAATCCGCTTCGCCTCTGGCGACGACGGTGAGAATGGTGGATGACGACTCGTCGATGACCCGAATGCGGATGCCGGGGTATTTAGCGTGATATTGACGTATCACGTCAGGCAGAAAGTACGCCACTGCCGACGGAACGCAGGCGATCGTCACTTCCCCAGACAGTCGATGTGATAGGTCGTGGAAGCCAATCAGCGCGCTTTCAAGTTCATTAAGGACGTTCCTGGCCTTCGGGACAAACCCCCGGCCAACTGTTGAAAGCTCGACGCGACGCGTTGTGCGCTCGAACAGCTGCACCCCCAAGGCCTGCTCCAACTTATCGACTCGCCGGGAAAGTGCTGACTGCGACAAATGCAGCGCCTTGGCCGCCGCGCTGAAACCGCCTAGATCAGCGACAGCCAGAAACCCCCGTAGATCAGCCAAGTCAAAATTCATGCGTTTTACTCATAGATCACACGTTTATTTGCAATTTACTTTTAAATCGCCGCTCGCCAATCTGTCAACACGCAGGCACATCGTCGCTAACGCGATTCTGCTCTGCCCACCACCCCGATGTTTTTTAATCACCGAGCCAGGTCATTGCGCAGGTACGCGTCTGCCTGTTCGGATGCAAACGAGCGTATTTATATGAACAATAAAAAAGAATTTCACACCGTCGCCGTTGATGACCTTCGTCAACTTGGACGCCAAGCATTTAAGGGCCTTGGCCTCACAGAGTCTGCTGCTGAAAAAGTTGCTAACGTGCTGGTGCTGGCTGATTTGTTTGGCTTGACCACCCATGGTTTGAGCCGTGTCGAATCGTACGGCGAGCGGCTTGAATCAGGTGGCATCAGTGCGGCTGCTGAACCCGCGATCGAAACAGTCGCACCCGCTATCGCCCGCGTCGACGGACGCAATGCGGTGGGCCCACTGGTGGGCATGGCGGCGTTGGAGACAGGTATCGAACTGGCCAGACAGTTTGGCATCAGCATGGTACTGGCTCGGGGCAGCAACCACTTCGGGCCGATTTCCCCCTATTCCTATATTGCTGCTGAACAGGGCTTTGCCAGCATCATCGGCAGCAACGCCACCACGACGATCGCGCCCTCCGGCGGCAGTGATGCTCGATTGGGAAACAGCCCATTGGGCTTTGGCGTACCCAGCCCCGATGGCAATCACTTCATGCTGGACATGGCGATGAGCGTAGTGGCTCGGGCCAAGATCCGTAATGCACTCAAGGGCGGCGAAAGTATTCCTGATACCTGGGCGACGGACGCAGACGGGAAGCCTACTACCGATCCTCGCGCAGCCCTCGATGGTTTCCTGCTGCCCATTGGCGGCCACAAAGGTTATGGCCTGGCGCTGGTGGTCGACCTGCTTGCCGGACTTCTATCCGATGCCGCCTACCTCACTCATGTGAAGTCGTGGGTGGATGCGCCGGACGAGCCGCAAAATCTGGGTCACTTCTTCATCCTCATCGACACCGCCCGCCTGGGCTCCAGTGAGTGGTTGATAGGCCGGATGACCGATTTCGCATCCATCCTTCACAAAAGCCCGGCCGTTAACAGTGAATCGCCCGTCATCGTGCCGGGAGAAATAGAGCTGAAGAAAATGCAGCGCTATTCGAAAGAAGGCGTGCCGGTTGATTCCGTCACCCAACGTCTGCTGGATCAATACGCCAGCCGGACAGCGTGAGGAAAATGGATATGACGGTATTGAATGAAGCAATGTCGGCCCGCTTCGCGCCCACCGGCACCCTGCGCGCCTCCATAAATGTGGGCAATCCTATCCTCGCCCGACTGGATGAAGCAGGCACGGCAGTAGGTGTTTCTGTCGACCTGGCCTGCGCTTTTGCGGCCGAGCTCGGCGTACCTCTGGAGTTGCGGGTCTTCAAAAGCGCGGGGGAGTCGGTGACTGCGGTGTCGAACGGTCAAGCCGACTTCGGGTTCTTCGCCATTGATCCCATTCGTGGGGAACAGTTGGCCTTCACCGAACCCTACGTGCTGATCGAAGGTTGCTACCTGGTGCAAGACGACTCGCCGTTACAGGACAACGCTGAAGTTGATCAGGCAGGAGTCCGCGTCGTCGTTGGCAAAGGCAGTGCCTATGACTTGCACCTGACGCGCGAACTGAAGGTGGCTACCATCATTCGCTCTCCGACTTCGCCGACCGTCGTCGACACGTTCGTGACCGAGTCCGCCGAAGTCGCGGCTGGCGTGAAGCAGCAACTTGAGTTCGATGCAGGCCGGTTCCCGGGTTTGCGGCTATTGCCTGGGCGCTTTATGGAAATCCGCCAGGCGATGGGCGTACCTCATGCCTATGGCAAAGAGGCCGCTGAGCAATTGCGCCAATTCGTTGAGCGGGCCAAGACCAGCGGTTTTGTCGCCGATGCACTTAAACGTCACGGCATCCTCGGCGCCACCGTAGCCAGCTGAACGCATGCGCATGATCTGACCCTCAATCTCCTGTAGCAACGCTACCTCTAGCGTGGCGACTGCAGGCTGACGGCACACCCAATAAAAACAAGAGTAACTGACATGTTGGCATTTCTCGGCTTATCAATGGTCGTGGTATTTACCTGCCTGATCATGGCGAAACGGCTTTCGCCCATCGTTGCGTTAATCGTGGTGCCGGTGGTTTTTTCGATCATCGCAGGCTTCGCTCTGACCACCGACAAGATGATGCTCGACGGCATCAAGATGGTCGCGCCCTCCGCAGCCTTGCTGCTGTTTGCGATCCTGTTCTTTGGCGTGCTATTCGATGCCGGACTGTTCGATCCGATGATCAAAATGATCCTGAAGAAGGTGAATGGCGATCCGATTAAGATCGCAATCGGTTCGGCGCTTCTTTCGTTGACCACCGCTCTGGATGGCGACGGCACCACGACCTACATGATTACCTGCGCGGCCATGCTGCCACTCTACAAACGCATTGGTATGAACCCGATGATCTTGGCGAGCATTTGCGTACTATCGCTAAGCGTAATGGGCGGCATGACTCCGTGGGGTGGCCCGGCGACGCGGGTGATTGCGGTGCTGGGTCTGGATGCAGCTCAGTATTTCATCCCACTTCTGCCAACGATGGCTGTCGGTGCGCTGGGGGTGTTGTATACCGCGTACCTGTTGGGGCGGCGGGAGCGCAAACGCATCGGCGTGGTGAACCTGTCCAGCGGTGGTGACGACTGCTATATCGAATCCATCATCGGCCATGGTGAAAACAAGAAACCGAAGATGGTGATTCCAAACCTGATCCTGGTGTTGACGGTGATGGTGTGCCTGGTGACCGGTGCGCTGCATTCGGTGATCAGCTTCCTGCTGGGATTCGTCATTGCACTGGTGATGAACTATCCCCGCTTGAATTTGCAAAAAGAGCGAATGCTCGCCCATGCAGGCAACGCCATGGTCGTAGTGCTTTTGGTGTTTGCAGCGGGCGTATTCGCCGGCATCTTTTCCGGCACCAAGATGGTCGATGCGATTGCCCAACTGTTGGTGAATACGATTCCTCCCTCTTGGGGACACCTTTTCCCGCTGGTGGTCGCGATCACCAGCATGCCGCTGACGTTCCTGCTGTCGAACGACGCCTATTACTTCGGGGTCGTGCCCATCCTGGCAAATGCGGCAGCGGCGTACGGCATCAGCCCCATGGAGATAGCCCGCGCCTCGGTTCTTGGCCAACCTGTTCACCAGATTAGTCCGCTGGTGGCCTCTACTTTGCTGCTGGTCGGCATGATCGACCGCGACCTCGGAGACTTCCAGAAAACCACAATCAAATGGGCAGTTTTGCTGTCCCTACTTATGACCGGGATCTCTCTGCTAACGGGCGCCATTACCCTGTTCACATGACCACAATCAGCGTCCAGGCTGAAACTGAAATCGGCCTGGCCAAGGATTTTATCGAACACCACTGACTGACTTACTGCACCCGAAGATGATAAGTAAAAAAAAACATTCTACTTTTGCAGCTCTGCGTCCTTCGTTTCGCTAATTGGCTGCAGTTTAGAAACCATAGAAGGCCGGATATTTGTATCCAAAGATGGTTTGCGCTGGCCGAACGTCTAGAAGCGTTCCCGTCGAGATCGGTACTTGATAGACGTGCTTTCCCGGATAGCGACCTCCTAAAGACACCTATTGGGTCAGCCGTTGGGAACTGTCACAACTGAGTCATCGACCTTGAGCCGCATACATCAGTGCACTAACTCCAACCTAAGTAGAGCCAGCGATCCCGGCCTTACATTGAAGGGAGCACTTAGCCTTCAAAGTAGACACCATGACATCGCCAAGGCCCTAGCCGCCTGACCAATAGTTAAACCAGCTGGGTAGCAAACCTGCCCACCGCATCGACCACCTTCTTGGCACCATCCTGAATTTCGACAGTGATGACACCTTTTGACAGGAGAACAGGACAATGTCTGATAGCACCATCCCTTCCCTCACACTCAACGATGGAACAACACTCCCTGCCGTGGGTTTTGGCACCTATAAACTCAAAGGTTCGACCGGCGTCGAATCCATCGTCCAGGCCATTGAGTCGGGTTACAGACTGCTGGATAGCGCGGTCAACTACGAAAACGAAGGAGCGCTGGGGGAATCCGTCCGACGCAGCTCAGTTGCCCGAGAAGAGCTACGTATCACGTCCAAATTACCGGGACGGCACTATCAGTATGATGACGCGCTGATAACGATCCAGGAATCGCTATTGCGCAGTCAAATGGCGTATTTCGATCTCTACCTGCTCCACTGGCCAAATCCCAGCAAAGGTCAGTATGTCGAGGCCTGGCATGCGCTGGTTGAAGCCCGAAATCGTGGATGGGTGAAATCCATTGGCGTCTGTAATTTTTTACCTGAGCACCTGGAAACCATTATCGCGGACAGCGGTGTCACGCCTTCGGTGAATCAGATCGAGCTTCACCCCTACTTCCCGCAGCACGAGCAGACGTCCTGGAACGAACGCCATGGGATCGTGACCCAAGCCTGGAGCCCGCTAGGCCGCGCCAACCACTTGCTCAAAGACCCTACCGTTCAAGCCATTGCCGAGGAAAAAGGCAAGAGTCTGGTGCAAGTGATCCTGCGCTGGCACATGCAGCTTGGTGTGGTTGTACTGCCTAAAGCGAGCGCTCCCGAACGCCAGCGAGACAACCTGTCGATATTCGACTTCGATCTGTCGCAGCAGCAAATGAACGCCATCGCGAGCCTGGCCAGACCCGATGGCAGGACTTTCGATCAAGATCCTGCGCGATACGAAGAGTTCTGATCGCAACGCAGAGGTGCGCGTTGTTGGTTCACAGACGCGCGCACATGCATCGCGCGCCATAGGCCAAAAACAACCATCAATATTTGATCATAGATACACTCTCGATCGCGTCAGCCCTCCAGCAGCTTTCTGATGGTGTCGATGACCGCCCGTGAGGCAGAGGGCTCATAGGCCGCAGTGGTTCCCTTTACCACGCAGGCATCGTCGTAACTGAACGCCAGGCCGGTGTCCTGATTGATCAACACGCCCAGGGGTGACTCGCAGATCTGACAGGCGCGAGTGGATTGGTTGTCGGGCGCCAGGTGTGGCTGGGCAAAACCGTCCCAGTCGAACACATGGTGGGCATTCGGATAAACCGTCAACTCCACGTCAGCACCCGCTGCCTTGAGGCGCTCGACGTATCGCTCACAGGGTTCAACGGCGTTGAAATCATCCAGTGCCCCATGAAAGATATGCACGGGCCGATCCACCAGTTGCTCATCATTGCGGTAGCGGGTCGAGCAGTTGGGGTACAAGGCGATGAACCTGCAAAACTGCAAGCCAGGCTGCAAGTAATAGCCCTGAAAACGGCTCATCGCCGCGTATAACGCGCCCTGCCCGCCTCGTGAAAATCCCAGCACTGTCACACGCTCGGGGTCGATCAGCGGATGCCTGGCCAATGTTTCCAGTGCACGATACGCATCCATCGTCCCGGCCAGTCGACCCAGCGCACCCTGGTCATCGGCCACCTTATGCAGGCCCCGACCGCTGAGGCTGTCAACGACGAAGGTCGCCATACCCCAGCCATTGAGACGCAAGACCCATGCGTCGATGTACGCGCTATAGCCACCTGAGCCGTGCAGCAAAATCACCACGGGCACCGGCTCGCTGGTCATGAACGGCAGCCGCAGCACACCCGCGATCGTCGTCACCCCAGAGGCAACGCCACGCAGAAATTCGTTGTCAGTCAGCGTCTGGGTAGCGAACGGAATGACCTCCGTCCGGGCAATGGGCAAGGCGTTCAAATCAGTTCTCGATTCAAGTGATTCATGGCTCGAACGAGCAGCCCTGGCGACGCAGAGTGCCATCGATCCAGCTGCGATCCGACGTGCCGCTGATGATCTCTGCCATCAACTGCGCTTCGTCCTCGCCCTTTCTGACGGCCGCCCCATGCACTGCTGCGACGTCAGCCAACGGGATCGCCAGCACGCCGTCGGCATCGCCACACACCAGATCGCCCGGGTTGATCACCATGCCGTTGATGGCAATCGGGACGTTCACCTCGCCAGGGCCGTCCTTGTAGGGGCCGCGATGAGTGACCCCTACCGCAAAGACCGGCATTGCCCCTCGGCTCAACTGATCGCTGTCGCGAATCGCACCATAGATCACCAGGCCACCCAGTTTGCGTTGCTCCGCGTGGGCCACCATCAGTTCGCCAATAATCGCGTTGGTCAAGTCACCTCCGGCATCGACCACGACGATATCGCCGGGCTGGGCCATGTCCATCGCCTTGTGCACCATCAGGTTATCGCCAGGGCGGGTCTTGACCGTCACGGCGGCACCCACCATCCGGGGGCCTGTATAGAACGGGCGAAGCGAGACTCCGCCAGCGCTCATCCGTGACATCGAATCGCTGAGCGTTGCCACGGGCAGCCCCCGAAACGCATGGACCCAGGTTTCATCAACACGACTGGCCCGCTCACAGACCTTGAATCCGATCATCAGGTATTCCTTCTTGTCTCTGGTGCAATGAGTTCGACCTAGAAGTCGTTTCGGGCGTGATAGGTTTTCAGAAACTGTTGAACCCGCGGTTCAGTGCTTTGCTTGAGAACCTGTTGCGGATGAGCGAACTGCACGATGCGGCCACCGTCCAGAAACGCGACCTTGTCCGCAGCCTTCGCGGCAAAGCCCATTTCGTGCGTCACGACCACCATGGTCATGCCTTCTGCTGCCAGGTCGCGCATGACCTGCAACACCTCCCCCACCAACTCCGGGTCCAACGCTGAGGTCGGCTCGTCAAACAGCATCAACGCCGGGTCCATGGACAGCGCGCGAGCAATCGCCACGCGTTGTTGCTGTCCACCCGACAGGGCTGTGGGATAGTTGCCGGCTTTATGCTCAAGCCCGACCCGCTCCAGCATCTTTCGCGCTTTGGACAGGGCATCGGTCGGGTTCATGCGTTGCACGCGAAGCAGTGGTTCAGCGACGTTTTCCAGGGCCGTCATGTGTGGCCACAGGTTGAATTGCTGGAACACCATGCCGATACCCTTGCGCATCTCGCGCAGCACCCCGGCATTCATCAGTCGGCGCTTGCCGCCCTGATCTTCATAGCCGATCAGCTTGCCGTCCACGACGATATCGCCGCTGTCATAGCGTTCCAGAAAGTTGATGCAACGCAGCAGCGTGCTTTTTCCGGACCCGCTGGGACCAATCAGGCAGACGACCTCGGACCGGCCCACCGCCAGGTTGATGTCCTTGAGCACTTCAAGATCGCCGAAGCGCTTTCGCACATTTGAAATGCTTACCAATGCATCGCTCATAAACCGCCCTTACCTGTCGCTCCGCGGAGCCTCAAATGCCTGTTGATACGGCGTTCAGCGCGTTGCCCCAGGCGTGAAAAGATCTCGATCAGCAGCCAGTACCCCAACGCCAGCGCAAGGAGCGACTCGAACGCTGCAAAGGTTTCGACTGCCATGTTCTGCACCGCAAATGTGAGGTCGCCTACGGTGATGATCGACAGCAGCGCCGTTTCCTTGCACACGTTGATGACCATGTTGATCAGCGCCGGCATTGCCGCAGTCAGTGCACCCGGCATAAGCACTCGGCGCACGATCGCCAGCGGTGGCATCCCCAGGCTGTTGGCCGCTTCGATCTGCCCTGCCGGAACGGCCTGAAAGCCACCGCGAAAGATTTCCGCAAAATAGGCGCTGCCATGAATGATCAGCACCACAATCCCCGCGGGTATGGGATCGAGCAATACTCCCACCGCAGGTCCGCCGTCGTAGACAATGAACAGCAGGACGATCAGTGGCGTGCAGCGCATGGCTTCGATGTAGAACTTGATCAATAACCGCAAAGGCGCCGCAGCCGAGCGCTGCACCAGTGCAATGATCAGCCCCAGGGCCACGCCGCCAACCGAAGCGACGAGCCAACAGACCAGGGTGATCCATAACCCCCGGCCGAGCGCCGGCAAATAGGAAAGCAATGTGTTCATGTCCATGATTTCACCTGCGCGCCATCTTGCGTTCCAGGCGAGCGCCGCAGTACGCCAGGAACAAATTGGTGACCAGGTAAAAAGCCCCGGCTGCCAGATAAAACTCCATCGGCCGTAACGTGCTGGCGGCGAAGGTCTGGCTCACACGTGTCACCTCGGCCAACCCCACCACCGAGACCAGCGACGACGCCTTGACCAGCAGGATCAGTTCGTTGGTCATTGCAGGGGTCGCCAGGCGCAACATTTGCGGCAGCAGCAGTCGCCTGCCAATGCTGATCGGCGAGAACCCCAACGCCACTCCGGCTTCGACCTGCCCTTTGGGTATGGCCGCCAGCGCACCGCGCAGCAACTCGGCCATGTAAGCACCGCCGACCATGCCCAGCGCACAGATCGCCGCTGCAATGGGCGAAAGGTCGATGCCGGCGTAAGGCAGGAAGTTATAGAAAACCAGCAGCTGTACCAGCAACGGCACACCCCGGAAATAGCTGATGTAGAGGGCCGCCAGTCTCGACAGCGCCGGTATTGACGTCCAGCGCAGTGCGCAGATGGCCACGCCGATGACCGTCCCCACCACAGTGCCCATCACCGACACCAGCAGCGTCAGGCCAAAGCCTTTGAACAGGAACGGTAACGCGTTGATCACCAGATCGAAATGCATGGGCAAGGCCTCCTTTGCCGCCCGTTAAAGCAACGGCTCTGGCATGTCGGCAGGAAGCGCTTCGGTGCGTCCGAACCATTTCTTCTGGATCACATCCATACGGCCATCGGCCTTGATTTTCTGCAACGCGCCGGAGACCGCAGCGACGAAGCTGGCATCCTCTGGGTCCTTGCGTGCGATGAAACCGTAATAAGTCGAGACCCCGAAAATAGGCAGCACCACTTCGAGCGCATCTGGCCGTTGCAACGCGGCGTAGGAGACGTTCGGCAGCGATGTCGCGCCTGCGTCGAGACGACCGTTGGCGACGTCCGCATAGATTTGGTTCAGATCGGCGTACTGACGAACCTGAACAGGCTTGGGCAACGTCGCCGAATAAGCCTCGACCTGCTGTTGCACGTAACTGGCCTGCACCACACCTACTTTCTTGCCACTCAGATCGGCTGGCAGTTTGATGTCACCGTTGTCTTTTTTCTTGATGAACGCGTTACCGGAGCCGGCAATCGGGCTGGTGAAGGCGTACTTCTGCGCTCGGGCTTTGGTGGCGTTGATCGGCGCACCGACGAAGTCGAATTTCTTGGCATCCAGGCCGCTCAGGACACTGGTCCAGGGCAGATCCTGATAGACCATCTTGACGCCCAGCTCCTTGCCGACTTCATCGAGCAGGTCCTTGTCGACCCCGACATAGACGCCGTTTTCCACAAAGTCGAACGGCGGATAAGCCATTTGCGTGGCGACCACCAGTGACCCTTCTGCCTTGATTTTTGAAAGCGTGTCCGCTTGCGCGGCAGTGCTCGACAAGAGCACGGCGCTGAACAATGAGAGGCCCAGGGCAACCGAGGGGACATGAGAAACGATACGACCTACCAATCCAGTCATGGATCAATCCTTGCAGATAGATTAGGGCAGGTTCAGTAAGGAAAAGGCGTTCGCAGCTTCTGTGGCGGCGATGCGGTGAAGCGTTGGGGCTGGTCGAGAACGATGTCTCGACGCCCAAGAATCTATCCATATCAAATTAATATGTCTATACCTATTCAGTAAATTTAATGCGTGCGAGAATCGCTCGAAGGACGAAAACCCATAGGAGCCTTTTTTTGACGACCCTACATCAGCGCATCTTCAACGACATTCAGGCAGCGATTCTTGAAGGCACCTGGCCCCCTGGCCATCGCATCCCGTTCGAGACCGAGCTGAGCCAGCAATATCAATGCTCGCGGATGACGGTGAGCAAGGCATTGTCAGCCCTGGCCGAGCGCGGAATGATCGTCAGACGGCGTCGCGCGGGTACGTTCGTCGCCACACCGCTCAACCGCACGGTGATGGAAATTCAGGACATCGGTACGCAGGACGCGCTGGCAAAGCAGACGCACACCTACACAATCCTCAGCAATGCCGTGAGCGAGTTGACCGAGCAAGAAGCGCAAACAGTGGGTGAACCAAGCGGGGCTCCCATCAAGCGTATTGAGTGCCTGCACCGCGTCGATAACCTGCCCTATGCCCTTGAACACCGGATCATCATGCTCGACGTCGTCCCTCAGGCACGGGATGAAAACTTCGACGCCCTGACGCCCGGGCAATGGATGATCACGCAGATGCCATGGTCCGAGGCCCGGCATGTGATCCAGGCTCTGTCTGCCGACGCGACCACGGCCCGCCTGCTTGAGACCAAACGCAATGCGGCGTGCCTGAAGCTGATACGCCAGACGTTCCTCAATCAGAGCACCATCAATTACACCCAGATCATCTACGCCGGCGACCGCTATCAGTTTTCCGGCTCGTTCATTTCCGGGGGGCAGAGCACAGAAATCGAGTGATGTTCGCCCCCACATGAGATGTGCGGCGCCGCTGGTTTTTGGCCGGAGGCACATCCTGTTGGAGCGAACAGTCGGATGCGCACCGGATCAAGCCTGATCGGTGCAGGCCTACGCAACGGGGGCTTTGCCAGGCATCGCTTTTCCCTAAGCACTACCGCGCTCAAATGCTGGTTTCGTGATCCCCTTGGTGGTGTGAAGCTTCAGGCTCCACTCACTCAAGCACGCGAATGCGACAAGGGCTTCCATGGCTGAAATGACTTGCATCGAAGATCTGCGCAGGCTTGCGCGCAAGCGAGTGCCGCGCATGTTCTATGACTATGTCGACGGCGGCTCCTGGACCGAATACACCTACCGTGCCAACGAAGCGGACTTTCAGCGTCTGGAATTTCGCCAGCGTGTGGCGTTCGACATTACCCGGCGCAGCACGTCCACCACCATGGTGGACATACCAGTGAGTATGCCGGTAGCGATTGCGCCGACCGGGCTGACGGGCATGCAGCACGCCGACGGGGAAATCCTGGCCGCCCGTGCCGCCAAGGACTTCGGCATTCCTTTCACCCTGTCGACCATGAGCATCTGCTCCATTGAAGCGGTGGCGCAGGCCACCGCACTTCACCCGTTCTGGTTCCAGCTGTACGTCACGCGCGATCGCACCTTCGTGGAAGATTTGATCGAACGCGCGCGCAACGCCAACTGCTCGGCATTGGTAGTGACGATGGATCTGCAGGTGTTCGGCCAGCGCCACAAGGACAAGAAAAACGGCCTGTCCATGCCGCCAAAACCCACCCTGCGCAATATCGTCAACATGGCCAGCAAACCGCGCTGGTGCCTGAACATGCTGCGCACCCGCAACCGCCAGTTCGGCAACATCGTCGGCCACGCCAAGGGAGTGGACAACATCAGCTCATTGGTCGAGTGGACACGGGATCAGTTCGATCCACAACTGTCCTGGCAGGACGTCGCGTGGATCAAACAGCGCTGGGGCGGCAAGCTGATCGTCAAGGGCATCCAGGACCCCGAAGATGCGCGTCTGGCGGTGGAATACGGCGCCGATGCGGTCATCGTTTCCAACCACGGAGGACGTCAACTCGACGGCGCAGGCTCGTCGATTTCGGCGCTGCCGGGCATTGTCGAGGCGATCGGTCATTACGCTGAGGTGCATCTGGATGGCGGCATTCGCTCCGGGCAGGATGTGCTCAAGGCCATCGCACTCGGCGCCCGGGGCACTTACATCGGCCGTGCCATGCTTTACGGGCTGGGCGCCCAGGGTGAGCGAGGGGTCAGCACGGCACTGGAAATCATCAGAAATGAACTGGACCTGTCGATGGCGTTTTGCGGCAGAACCGACATTCGCGACGTCGATCACACGATTCTGCTAAACCACTGAGCGTTAACACCGCCGTCAGAACAAGGCGCCAGCACCCAAGGGGTGTGGCGCCAGGTCCGCGTTCGATTCAGTCAAACCACGTTCAGTCGAGCACCGACGGATCGGCCTCGATCATCATTTCTTTCATTTCTTCGAAATGCCGGCGGGAGAAGTCAGTGATCCCTTCCCAGCCCTTGGCAGTCTTTTCCGCCACGTCGTCTGCCAGCACCCGCAATGGTTGGCCCGTAGACCAGGCCGTCACCAGAATCTGGCAGGCACGCTCCAGGGTCCAGACGTCGTCGAACGCTTCGCCGATGTTCGGCGCAATCACCATGACCCCGTGATTACCCATCAGCAAGCGACTCTTGCCGTCGAGCAGCCCCGCCAGGCGCTCGCCTTCGGCTTCGGTGTCGGCCATGCCTCCGTACATCCTGTCCACCGCCACGCGATTGAAATAGCGCGCGGTGTTCTGATCGATCGGCGGTACATGGGGATCGGCAAGACAGGCAACCGCCGTGGTGTAGACCGGGTGCAAATGCAGCACGGCGCGGGCTTGCGGCAAGCGCTGATGAATCTGCCCGTGAATCGACCAGGCTGTGGAATCGACGTCCGGGTGATCGGCGCTGGCCGGGTCGTCGGCGTCCAACAACAGCAGGTCACTGGCGCGAATACGCGAGAAGTGTTTCCACTTCGGATTGATCAAAAACTTTTTGCCATCGGCCGAGACAGCAGCGCTGAAATGGTTAGCCACCGCTTCGTGCATGCCCAAATGGGCGATGATCCGAAACGTTGCCGCCAGATCGATGCGCGTCTGCTGCTCGACCGCCTGTTCTTCCACTGTTAATGCCATCAATTTTTCTCCGCAGGGCGTGACCACAACCAGCGGTGGTCACGCGCTATAACCTGGTATCAGGGCTTGGGCATCAGGGTGGCGATGTCTTCGTCGGTCGGTGCCTGGAAGTTGTATTTCTTCATCAGCGCAGCGTATTCAGGGGTCACGCGATACTTGTTCAGTGCCTCGACCAGCGCGTTCTTCACCTCGTCATTGCCCTTCTTCACGCCCCAGCCGTTGAGTACCGGATAGATCAGGGTGTCGGAGGAAATCACTACGCGATTGCCCAGTTTTTCCACCACACCACGGGCCACAGCCGCGTCGGTGATCTGCGCGTCAACGGCGTGGGCGAGCATCGCCTGGGTGGTTTGCGGATCAGTGGCGTATTCACTGATTGCAATGGGCTGCAGGCCATTCTTGACGCAGTACTCGTCCGACAGTTTGTGCATCTGCTGCAACCATGCGGTCGCAGCCATCGAGCCGACCTTGTGGCCGCAGAAATCTTCGGGACGCTTGGGCTGGTACTCGGCACCCTTGAGCGCCAGGATCGATTCACCGCTTTTCAGATACGGGATCATGTCGATGACTTTCACCCGTTCGGCGGTGATGTACATCGAGGAATTGGTAAGGTCGAAACGACCGCCCTGCAGGCCGGTAATCAGGTTCGGAAAGCGCGTGTCGACGGTCTCGACCTTGCGCCCCATGACCTTGCCCAGACCGTCGAGAAACTCGATGTCAAAGCCGGCAGGACGGTTGTTGTCCATATATTCGTACGGGAAGAACGTGACGTCGGAACCGGCAACGATCTTGCCATCTTGTTGAAAGGCCGAAGCCGCCAACGAGGTCACTGCAAC